>Ga0182024_10002626_pt1 | contig 44206 bp, 48 predicted proteins | sample P32metaG_FD_120480 | JGI IMG/M metagenome (GOLD analysis project Ga0182024, IMG submission 120480) | Permafrost microbial communities from Stordalen Mire, Sweden - P3-2 metaG (Illumina Assembly) | ecosystem: Environmental > Terrestrial > Soil > Wetlands > Permafrost | place: Sweden: Stordalen... | reverse complement strand
GTTTCGTTTTCGTGCTCCGCGTCGGACTCTTTGAGTTCTTGCTATTCTTCTTCATGCCGGTCTCCTTTTGCACCTCGAGTGCGTTACCTATTGGGAAGCTTAACGCTATCCCGCCGGGAGACCAGCCTTCTCATTCCATCTCGGTAAGGGTTTCAGAGCCGTGACCAAACGGAGCGGTGTCTTTCCGGACACTACAAACCTAGTCGATGCTAAGCGGGTACCCGGCCGAACAGAATTGCTGCCCACCCACCATCGCGGCGCAAATGACCAGTTGAGTGGTCTGCGGGGCGAGGTCGGCCGGCACTGCCAGGTTCACCTGCTGTACGCCGGTCACACCCGGAGCGGGTCCGGCAAAGGCCGGCGCCAGGCCGCCGCGGTTTTGGATCTGCGCCGAAACGACAGCTCCCGCCGGAATTCCGGTGAGGAAGATCTGCAGGGTGCTGCCGGCTTTGGCCGGAGTGGAAGCCGTGTTTTCGCTGAAGTCCTGATTGCGAACCGCGTGCGCGAAAATGGTCGGCCACGCGGGAGCGAGTTGCACGATTTGAGGCGCGCTGCTGGTCCCATCGACGCTGGCTACCAAGACCGCCGTTTTCAGGAAGCCAAGCACTGCCGGAACCTGCAGGTCGATCTGGGTGTCGCTGGTATAAAGAAGACTGGCGGGAACGCCGTTCCATGTCACCGACACAGTCTTCCCGGCAAGGTTCGTGCCGGTCACGGTGCCGAGCGATCCGGCCACCATTGGCGTATTGATCGAGGTGGCTGCATTCAGCACACCGGTGACCGTGGGTGAGGATGACAAAACAGCTGTAGCCTGCACGGTGAGCGTCACCGGAATGGTGGCGTTGCCGGTGAGCGGCCCCGCATCCACTACCACGTTGGCATGGTAGACTCCCGGCGCCAATGTCTGCGGCTCCGCATGCACCTGTATGGTGGCGTTGTTCTGGTGGGTCGATTGATCGAACACCAGCCATCCCGAGCCCTGCAGGTAGGTCACGGTCGCGCTCCAGCTCATGACACCACCACCCGTGTTCTGCACATAGATGTATCCAGGAAGGCTCGTCATGCCTCCCCCGGCGTTGGCCGTCAGTTGGATCGGAATCGGCGCCACGCTGAGCTTCGGGAAGTAGGTAGCCTGACAATCTCCGACGATACTGCAATCGGATGCAGGAGTGACGGACGCAAAGCGCGGCACCGGGTCGGTCGTGGATGCCGTGGGCGTTACGGAGACGGGGGCTAACGAGATGCTCTCATACGATACCGTCGGCGCCGTGGTCTGGGTTAGAACCACGAACGTCGGGAACTGCGCACTCTCTCGAATTGCCGGATTGCTATCCACCACTTCGTAAACGGCATAGCCGGAGCCGTTGACCAGAGTAACCGGGTTGGCCGAGTTGAGCGCCACGGGGCCGGTGCCGGTGGGGGTAGGGAAGGGACTGCCCCCGGCGCCGTTGGCGTCCGCGCCGGAAACGCGAGCCAGCAGCAAGGTGCCGCTGCCGGGAACGTATTGACCGGCCGCTTGGGTTAGACCCAGGTCGCCGCCGGCGGTCGGAGTCAGCGCGTCGTACCCAGCTACCAGATCGGGAACGTATAGATGAGCATTAGCAGGAAATCCGGTATAAGTGACCAGAAAGCGAGTTCCGGAATCTGCTCCCGCGGCCCGCGTCATAAATGCGTTTCCGAATCCCTCGGTTACGCGCGTGCTGAAGAACGCTGTCCCCGCGGCGAAGAAACCCGGCATGTCAATGGTGGCGGGTTGTGGCGAAGCGATGCACGTAATGCCGCCGCTCTGAATCGTGGCATACAGTCCCTCGGCGACACTGGCCACCGCGACCTGGGCCTGATCCAGGCTGAGGGGAACGCTTAGAACGGCTAGTAACGGTTGCCCAGCGGCCCCGCCCAGTTCGTTCACATTTGCGCGCACATTGGAAATCTGAATGCCGAAGCGGCCGTTCGGCGGCACGGTTATGGCAACCCCGTTGAAGCTGATGCTGTGACCGCTGATGCGGCCGTAAGCACCGGGAACCGGAGTAGGCCCGAGACCGTAGTCAACCGAGAATACGGCGTCGGTGGTGAGGCTGTTGGAGTCGATGCGATTGGTCACATCGACCGGAAAAAAGACGGTATAGTTGCCGGTGAACGTGGTTCCCGGGTTGGAACTGAAACACTGCAGAATTATGTCGCCGAGCGGTTCGGTGACACCTTCGGAAAGCACCTGGCGAGGTACGGCAGAGACTGTGCACGTAGCGGACGTGCCTCCTGCCTGAGCGTAAGTAATTCTGATTGTTAATAGTAGAAGGGCCAGCAGGAGCCAGGCCCGATTACCAGTCCGAGTAAGGGGTTCCATCCAGGCTTATCTTATCAGAACCGCTACGTATGTCGAAGATGCCCGGCTCCGATTGGTTTACACTCTGCGTGGCATCTTCCATGATCGTCTTCCAGGATTGATTGGAAGCGGTCATGGGGTCCATGGGAACGTCGCGCAGGTAGCCTTCCATCACCAGGTCGCGCAGGGTTTGCGGTGCCTTCTGTTTGTCGTAAGTATAATTGTCGATGACCGTCCGAATGGTGAAGAGGTTGTTCTTGAGCACGCTCTCTTTAGCTCGTATGATCGACTTCTGATAGATCGGAATGGCCATGGTGACCAGAACTACGATGATGGTTAAAACCACCATCAGTTCTATAAAGGTAAAGCCGCGCCGACGCAGGTGCCCCGCAGTGCGCGGGGACCGGTCCGCGGCTACCTTACCATTGTGCGTAAGCAGTGCCATCCGGGGCCTTTTCGTAGGTCTTACTATAAACATCAAAGACGTTTTGGCCGCCCCAGCTGGTGGATTCGGGGTCGTCCTGGTCGCTGCGCAAACCCCAGTCCAGGTTGCCGGTGAAAGGATCTTTGGGAATGCGGCGCAAGAAACGCATCTTCTGCTCTTTAGGCCCGGACAGCTTGACGCCCTCGACGAGCTGATCCAGAGACTCCGGGTAACCATTAGTGCCCTGCTTGAGCGGGCCGAACTGGCCGGCATCGGCGAAATCCTTGTATTTGTCGATCGCGCGGCGAATTTCGTCGAGGGAGTGGCGCAGGTCCCGCTCGCGCTGAGCGCGAACCTTAGAGCGCGCCAGCGGTACCGCCATGGTGCTGAGGATGAGCATGATGGTGAACGCTACGATCAGCTCCACCAACGTTAGCCCTCTTTGATTCCGCCGTCGCATACTGCCTTATCGAATCGTAACGGTCATGGGTGTGGCGCTGGAGGCCAGCACCTGACCCTGAGAGTTGGTGACCTTTAAAGTCGGAATCAGCACATCCGTACTGCCGCGGGCGACGCCCTGGAAAATCAGGTTGACCAGCGAGCCCATCCCGGACACTCCCGGCGCTCCCGGTGGCCGGACGAGTTGGATCGTCGCCGTGCCGGAATCGTTCTGAATATTCTTGGTGAGTTGTGCCGCCTGTCCCTGAGCCAGCAAATCGCCGGCGGTGACGTCGTTCAGTCGCAGAAACTTTGGATCGAACTGGATCTGCATGGGAGCGCCTGCAACGTCTGTGCCGTTCTCCAACATAATCGAAATCATGAACGGCGCAGAGAGGTTGGTCTGCTTTTGCGGCGGCTGGAAATAGACACGCGCAGCCCCAGCCGGTGACGGAGCGGCAGCAGGGGCCGGCGCAGCAGCCACTGGCGCGGGCGGCGGCGGTGGCGCCGGAGGTGCGGTCGCCGGAGGTGCGGTCGCAGGCGGCGCAGTAGCCGGGAGGGCGGGCTGAGCGGCCGGCGCGTTCGCAACGGCAGCCACTGGATTCGGATTTACGGCCGGCGGTGTTCCCGCAGCCGCCGGGCGCGGCGCGTAGTTCAGTTTGATGGTAGTAGCGTTGCCCACAGAGATCGTGCGCAGGTTTTCCGGCGTGATGTCCGGCCGCCGCACGATGTGCGGGATCAGCGCAATCATGATCTCGTCGTTGTTGTGGTCGACGCTTTCACCCGAAAACAATCGCCCCAACAAAGGAATGTTCATCAGACCCGGGATGCCCGTCACGGTTTTGTCGTCCTGCTTCTGTATGAGGCCGCCCAGCAGACTGACCTGGCTCTCCTGCACGCGCAGGTCGTGGCTGATCTTGCGCTGGCCGATGATGGGCTGGCTGATGCCGCCCAGGTTCACGTAGCCATTGATGGTGGATATATCGAGATCCACATGCATCGAAACCTCGCCGTTGTCGTGAACGCGCGGCGTGATTTCCACGTTGACGCCGACATCGATATAGGTGAATTGCGTGTTGACCAGGGGATTGATGCCCACGCCGCCGATGCCGGGCTGAAAGCTGCCGCTGGCGGTCGGCTCGCGATCGCCAATCTTCAGGACTGCTTTTACGTTATCCAGCGAGCGGACCTGCGGCGCCTGCAGGATCTTGGTATTGGCATCGCTTAATGCCGCCTGCAACAGCGCACCCGGAAGCGTAACCGAGAAATCCGAGCTGGCCAGGTGCCCGAGATTAGAGAGTGGAATCGCCGCGCCAGCGGTACCGGTGGTCGTACCTGTGGTGGTGGTGCCGGTCGTGCCGGTGGTGCTGGTGGGCGTGCAGGTATCGCCGGCCGGGCACGTAGTGCTGGTGCTGCCGGGCACCTGGAGGGCGTTGGTCGGTGTGAAGTTCACCGGAAGATTCAGCCCCGTGGAAGCCAGCGCCGCCGTGATCTGGCGGGAAAACGTTTGCGAGGCTTCGAGAACCAGGATGTCGATCACCACTTCGGAGCGGGGCTTGTCGAGATCGTTGATAATCTTCTCGGCCAACGCAATGCGATCGGCCTCGCCGCGCGCGATGATGGCGTTCTGCGAGTTGTAGGGCATCAGACGCGTGAGCTCGGTGACGGCACGCACCGCGTTCACAATTTCCTGCAGTTCCTGCGGCTGGTTTACATTCTGCAAATAGAACACCTTCAATACCTGGTCTTCGTAGTCGTTGCGCTTATTGCGATTGTCGTTGGCGATGAAGATGGTGTTGGCGGCGAGGGGTTTCCAAAAGGATTTCGTCAGAACGGCGAGGTCGTCCAGGGCTTCCTCGAGAGTCGAGTTGTTCAGTTCCACAGAAAGCGGCCGGGCCGCCTGATATTCCGGATCCCACAGCAGATTGATACCCGCCACCTTGGCCACCGTCTCGAACAAGACCTTGGGGGACTGATTGTTCATCTTGAGGTTGATCAGTTCCGGATTGAGGGGTTTCAGTTCGGGCACCGGCAACATCCGGTTTATTCTTGCGAGGGTCTCCCGCTTCACTTCTTCGGACGGGGTAAGGGCCCTTATCTCCGGTGGCGCTTCCCTCCCGGTAGCCTCCATGCGTTGGCGTTCGCGCTGGATCATCTCCTGGGTGCGGCGTATTTCCTGGGCTGCGATGGCGGAGCCCGGATTGAGACCGTAGGCCCTTTGAAACTCCATCAAGGAGTCGCTCAGTTGCCCCTCGGAGCGGACTTTGAGACCATTATCCAGGTGCATGGCGGAATCCTGAAACCGGGCTTTTTGGGCCGCCATCTGATAGACGATTTCCGCAGGATCCTCGGAAAGCGCCTTCTCGTAGGATTCCATGGCGGTATCCCAGTCTTTCTTGGTCTCGGCTACTTTGCCCTCGGCCAGATATTTGTCTCCCTTGCGGGTTTTGGCTTCCAGGGGAACCACTGGAGCGGCCAGAACGGCGGCCACTAGAACCGCGACTAAGCGATTGAAAAAAGACATGTTTCTGTGGTTTTCGAGCACCCCAAAAAGGGTGTGCTAAGATAAATTGCGCTTGGATCGCCCTTGAGCATCTAAACTCTCTGACGAGCTTAGGCTTCCGGGTGTTGAGAGCAAAAAGTTGGCGGAGAAAAACGGCAGCTTCAAAATCCTGAGCGACAACCGCCAGGCGGGCCATAACTACTTTCTTATGGACCGTTTCGAGGCGGGCCTGGTCCTCACGGGTACCGAAGTCAAGTCCGCCAAAGACGGCAAGATACAGCTCAAAGACGCCTATGCCACGGTTATCGGCAACGAAGCCTGGCTTCTAAACGCGCACATCAGCCAATATTCGCATGGCAACCGCGAGAATCATCCCCCCGTCCGCAACCGGAAGCTGCTGCTGCACCGCCGGGAAATCGACAAGCTGTTCGGCCAGATCCGGGAAAAAGGCCTGTCTCTGATTCCGACCAAGATTTATTTGAAAGATGGACGGATCAAATGCGAGGTGGCGCTCGCCAAAGGCAAGAAACTGCACGACAAACGCCAAGCGGAGCGGGAGCGGACGGCGGCCGACGAAGCGCGCACGGAGATGCGCCGGCGTTCCTAGCCGCGATCTCCTTCGGAGATCACCACGAACTTCCGCCATCTAAGTAACCTCCCCTATTCAGGTTCGCGAGATTCCAGCCGAAAAGCTGGATATGAAGTTCCCGAGTGTGTGGATAGTTGCCCTCTCATTCCTGCCAATGGGTTGGGCGCAGCGTGTAGGCTCACCCACCGACGATTTGACCAACTTGAGCGTCGACGAGTTGTTCAACGTGCAAGTGAGTTCGGTGGGGCGGAAGGCTCAGGAGCTCTCGAAGGCGCCCGCGGCCGTTTTCGTGCTCACGGCTGAGGACATCCGCCGCAGCGGTGCAACGTGCATCCCCGAAGCGCTCCAGTGGGTGCCGGGCCTAACGGTTTCCAAGCTGGACGGACGCGACTGGTCGGTTACCGCGCGCGGCGGCAGCCGCCTGTATGCTAACCAGATCCTGGTAATGATCGATGGGCGGTCGTTGTATACGCCGCTGTTTTCGGGGGTCATTTGGGACACCATCGATGTCCCGCTCGAGGATATTGAGCAAATCGAAGTGGTGCGGGGCCCAGGCGCGGTGATGTGGGGACCGAACGCGGTCAATGGCGTCATCAACATCATCACCAAGAGCGCCCGCGCGACCAAAGGCGTAAGCGCGAGCGCATCTACCGGAAATGAGCTCCGCGGCGCTCTGGAAGCGCAATGGAGCGATGTTCCGAGCGACCGTCTGGCTTTCCGGGTCTGGGGCAAGCTGGAAGATCTCGAGCCGGCATACGGCTCCCCGGGCTATTTCAACTACGTCACCTCCATCTACAAGGACCCCTCGGTGGGGAATCTGGGCTTGGAAAGCGGGCGCCTCGGTTTTCGAGCGGATGCGCAAATCACCGAAGCAGACCAGTTGATGGTGGAAGGCGACACCTTTAAGATGGGCCGGCAGGACAGGCTCGACTACCCCGTTCTGCTGCCCGAGTTGGTAGACCCTACCCAGGCGCACTCGGGCGCCGACGGGGCGTCGTTCTATTCACGCTGGACACATACCGCCCCGGCAGGAGGCGAAAGCGTGCTCCAGTTCTCGCTCGACCGCGCCAATGTGGACTATCCGTTCACGGGCGGCCTCAATTCCAACCTGACACTCGATTTTCAGAATCGACACCTCACTGGCGAAAATAACGAGATTTACTGGGGAGGCGGCTTTCAGCAGTACGCGGACAACACCTATGGCAGCCAGAACCTCGGCATGAATCCGCCGGATTTCCTCTATCGCGATGGAGATGTCGTGATTCGTGACGAGTGGCAAATGCTCCCGGGCCGCTTGATGGGATCGGCGGGCATCCGTTTGGACTATAGCTCCTACCGGCATCTGGAGTTTCAGCCTAGTGTGCGCTTGATGTACACGCCCAGCCGGCATCAGTCCATATGGGCAGCGGTTTCCCGCGCGGTAAGGGAACCCGACCACGGCGACCGGGCCGAGCAGTTCACCGAACAGGTACTTGAGGGCGGAGTCCCGATTACCGTGGAAGGTGTTGGATCGCCCACGCTCATCTCGGAGGTCGACGACAGTGTCGAGGCGGGCTACCGGTTCCAGTCGGGCCAGCGGTGGTCGATCGATATTTCAGGTTTTCGCAGTTACTATAGCCGCCTGATCGCGCTTACCGGAAGCGCAACCCCACAAGTCACTTTTTCTGACGGTGTTCCCTCCATAGTGGACGTAAACACTATGACCAACGCCGGGGCCGGCTGCTCGCACGGTGGCGAAGTCTGGGCCACTTGGCAGATCGGTCCGGGCTGGAAGTTGATGCCGTCCTATTCGTACTTAGATGACATGCGCTGGCTGCCGACTGTTCCGGGCCGCACGTTCGCTTGGAACTACCTCCCTTCAGACCTGCGCCATCAGGGGTGGCTGCGCCTGCAGCACGATCTGTCGCGCGCTTGGCAGGCCGATCTGAATGTCCGCGCGCGCTCCCGCGATCTGGGGCTGCAGCTTCCCGGCTGGATGCTGATCGACGCCCACCTTTCCTACCGGCCCTCGCATTCCGGTGTGCTGGATCTGTCCGTGCAGAATCTGGCGGGCCACCAGGTTCTGGAAGGCTATTCCGAGCTGGTCTTCCCCTCTATTCCTGTGCGGCGAACGTTCGAAATCAAGTGGACGCAGCGTTTTTGAGCGATAGGAGCGAAAGCTTGCAGGCAAACTCTCCTTTCCGGTGGTGGGCCTTACTGGCGGTTCTAGCCGGCGCGCTCTGCGCCATGCGTGTGGCCGCCTCCGAACCGGAGGATGAGCTGAAGGCCGCTACCGTACTGAGCTTTCTGCGCTATTCCGAATGGCCCGCGGCACCATCCGGCGACCCGTCCCTTACGGTGGGCGTACTCGGCCGGCCCGCGTTGGTGCTCACATTCCGCAGGGCCCTTGAGGGCAAGTTGGTCGAGAATCGGCCGGTCAAAGTCATGGAGCTTCCGGCCGAGCCGGCTCCCAATTGCTGCCAGATCGTGTTCCTGGCCCCGGAAAAACCGGGTGATCTCAAGTCCGCTCTAGTCCTTGCGCATTCCATGCACGCGCTGACGATTGGCGCCGCGAACCAGTTCCTGGAACTCGGCGGCGCCATCCAACTCCTGATCATCGATGGACGCATGAGTTTTGAAGTGAGCCACGAGGCGCTGGAGCGGTCCGGCATCACCATCAGCTCGAAATTGCTGCGATTCGGCCAGATCCACAGCGCCGGGAAAGGGAAACCGCCGGCATGAGCAGGGGGTATCTGTCTCTCCGCTGGAAACTGGCCGCTTTGATAGCGGGTGGCAGCGTCGTGGGCGCCGTCTTGGCCGCTACGGGCTTTGTCGTGTCGGAGGTGCAGCGGAACGGATCGTATGCCGATTCGGAGGTGGCGGCCATCGCCAATATCGTGGCCGACCAGGTGGGGCCGGCCTTCAGCCTCTCCGACCGCAAAGGGGCTACGGAGATTCTGAGCTCTCTGGGCGCCGAAGGACAAATCCGCGACGCCGTGTTGTTCGACGCCAACAGGGCGCTCTTCGATACGGGACACTCCTGCTTCGCCGCGTTTCACCGCGCTACTGCCGCGAGTTGTCCGCCGCTCCCGCCGGATGGGACCAGCCGCACCAGCGATACGGTCAGCATCACGCGCGCCGTCACGGCAGGTGGCGAGCGTGTGGGCACACTGGTGGTGACCATGGGGGTTCCCTCTCTTCGCGAGGTACTCCAGAACTATATGGGGACGGCGGGCATCATCGTGGTATTCAGCCTGGTGGTCGCCGTGGTGGTGGCGGTGTTTCTGCAGTCCCGTGTCTCGCGGCCCATCCTGGCCATCGCGCAGGTGGCCCAACGGATTGCCCAGACGCACCGGTACGAGGACCGCGTGGCGGTGACCGCTTCTGGCGAACTAGGCGTGCTGGCCGGCTCCTTCAACGCCATGATCGACGAAGTGGAACGGCGTGACGCGGAACTGGCCCAGCATCGCCGCAGCCTGGAGGAGCAGGTCGCGGAACGCAGCCGGGTCAACGCGGAGTTGCTCCTGGCGAAAGAAAAGGCCGAGGTCGCGGCTCGTCTCAAGGCCGAGTTTCTGGCGAACATGAGCCATGAGATCCGCACTCCGCTCAACGGCGTTCTGGGGATGATCGGTCTGGTATTAGATAAGTACACGGACAAATGGGTGGATTCGGAGGCCCGCCAGCAGTTGAGCGATGCCCAGCGGGCCGCGCAGTCTCTGGTCGCCATTCTGAACGATATCCTGGACCTCTCCAAGATCGAGGCCGGCAAGATGAGCCTGGATGAAACCGATTTCGATTTGCGCGAAACCGTGCAGGAAGTTCTGCGGATGTTTGAGATCGCAATTCGGGAGAAGCATCTGGAACTGGCGGTGTCGGTCTGCCCGGCCTGCCCGCGCTGGGTGCATGGGGACCCCGTCCGTTTGCGACAGGTCCTGGTCAACCTGGTGGGGAATGCCATCAAATTCACCGCCGTTGGCGCGGTGGTTGTGACCGTGACAGGCGCTGGTGAGGGCCGTCTGCGCTTCGACATCGCGGACTCCGGCATCGGTGTACCGCCCGACAAGCTCCAGTCTATTTTCGACCCGTTCACACAAGCCGATGGCTCCCACACACGCCGTTTCGGAGGCACGGGCTTGGGATTGACCATTACCCGCCGGCTGGTTGATTTAATGCGCGGCCGCCTCTCGGTCGTGAGCAAACCCGGGCGGTGTAGTTGCTTTTCCATAGAACTGCCTCTACCTGTAGGAACCGAGCCTGTCCTCGGCGAAGACCAGATGGATCTTCCACTGCCCGCCAGCCTGAGGGTGTTGGTGGCCGAGGACAATCCTATCAATCAGAAGGTTATCTGTAGAATGATCCAGCGGCAGGGCTGGACTGTGACGCTTGCGGCGAACGGTAAAGACGCTTACGAGTCCTTCCTGCGGGGGCAATTCGATCTGGTTCTCATGGATGTGCAGATGCCCGAAGTGGATGGACTCGAGGCGACCAGGCTCATTCGTCAGGAAGAGAGCCGGCGCACGATGGAACCTACGCCGATTATTGCCCTGACTGCGCATGCCGCTGAATCCCAGCAGCAGCAGTGCCTGGCGGCGGGGATGGACGGGGTGATTACCAAGCCTGTCAATTTCAAGACGCTGCTGCGCCAGATCGGCTCGATTATGAGTAACCGAGTGCCTGCTGACGCCTAGCGGCGCGCCTCCAAATAGCAATTCCAGCCGCAAAAACCAGCGCTTGCACGATTCCTTTCCGGTTCTCGCGGTAATACTGTTCAGATAAGCATGGATCCGGTCAAAGCCGCCCGAAAGGGAAAGGAAGCAGCATTTCTCGAACTGTTCGACGAGCATCATTGGCCCCTGTTCCGCTTTGCGTACCGGCTCACCGGATCGGTAGCGGATGCCGAAGATATCGTTCAGGAGTGCTTCTTGACGCTGCTGCGCCCGGGATGCTCGTACGATCCGGGACGCACTCCGGTACGAACTTATCTGTTCGGCGTGGTGCGAAACCAATGGCTGAAGCGGCGGCGCAAAACCGATCTGGCGGACGACGACGGCCCGGACTTAGCGCATTACCGATCGCCCGAAAGCGAAGTCTTGCGCACAGAGCTGCAAGATGTGGTGGCCCGCGCCGTGACGCAGTTGCCGGAGACGCAGCGGGAAATACTGATCCTGGCACATTACGAGCAGATGCCGCTGGCGGAAATCGCGCGCGTAATGGCTCTCGATCTGGCGGCAGTGAAGTCGCGCCTGCAACGCGCGCGCGCCAGTCTCAGAGAGACGCTCGCCGCCTACGCGCCGGGTCTGGAGAGAAAACCATGAACGACACGGAACTCGACGAAATACTGGATGCGTGGAGCGTGCCAACACCGCGGTCTGCCTTGCGCGAGAGCGTGCGCGCCGGATTTGCCGCGAATCTGGAACGGCCGACGCCGCCCGGTCTTTGGCCGCGACGCATCGCTACGTTCGCGCGAAGGAGCCTGCTGGCGGCCGCTCTCGTTGGAGTAGGGGCATTCTTGTTTGCCGTCACCCAGGCCTTCCCGCAGACCCTCCGGGTGTTTTCGCCCCCGCTCAAGGCTCCTTACACTGTCGACTCCGAACTCGTCCGGTATATGGATGATGGCTCATCGAAGATAGCGATGTATCTTACGTCGTTCAACGACAACGGCAGAGAGGTCGTTTTGTCGAGGTCTCTCCCAGGTGATCCGATCGGCACGGTAGTTCAGCGAATCAAGGAGTTCTTGGGTCAACTGACGCTACCCTTAGGCGTCAATAGCGAGGAGAGGGAACGTAGTGCCAAGGCTCGTTCGGAGGCTGCTGCCGCTCTAATTCAGTCTGGCTGTATAGTGGGCGTGGTGCTTGGCCGCGAAACGATACTGAATCATCAAACTGTAGCCAGCCGAGCCCAGTTGTTTAGTGGCGGGAGGGTGACGTTGTGGATGGCTCGTGACTTAGGGTGCTTTCCCTTAAGGATTGACACCGAAGAACAACGGCCCAACGGCACTTTTCGCCTGGCGAGCCGAAGACAGGCGCTCCGGGTGACCTTGAATCCGTAAGATCGCCCGCGGCTACAGCTTCAGGCCCTTGAGATACTCGCGGAAGGGACCGCCCAGGTCGGGACGCTTGAGCGCGTATTCCACGGTGGCCTTCAAGAATCCGAGCTTGTCACCAGCGTCGTAGCGCGTGCCCTCGAAGCGATAGGCATAGATGGGCCGCGAACGGAGCAGGTGCTTGAGCCCGTCGGTCAACTGGATTTCGCCGCCCGACCCCGGATCGATGGCTTGCAGCGAATCGAAAATCTCGGGCGTGACCACATAGCGCCCGATGATCGCCAGGTTGGAGGGAGCATCGGCCGGCTTGGGCTTCTCCACCAGGTCGCGGATGCGGTACACGCGATCGTTGCTCCCATTGTGGGTGATGGGCTCGGCATCGATGCAGCCGTATGCCGAAATGTTTTCCCGTGGAACCTCCATGACCGCCAGCACGGGGGAGCCGAAAAAACTGTACACGTCCAATAACTGGCGCAAGCAGGGAGTCTCGGCGTCGATCAGGTCATCCGCCAAAACCACCGCGAACGGCTCGTGCCCTACCAGTTCCATGGCCCGCAGCACGGCGTGTCCCAGCCCCAACGCCTCCTTCTGCCGGACATATGAGACATTGATCATGTCGGAGATCGCCCGAACGGTCGCCAGCAGATCCTTCTTGCCGCGCGTCTCCAGCAGATTTTCCAGTTCGAAGCTGACATCGAAATGATCTTCAATGGCGCTTTTACCGCGCCCGGTCACGATGATGATGTTCTGGATCCCCGAATGGATCGCCTCCTCCACCCCGTACTGGATGATCGGCTTATCCACAACTGGCAGCATCTCTTTGGGCTGGGCTTTGGTCGCCGGGAGAAACCGCGTGCCCAATCCCGCGGCGGGGAAGACGGCTTTTCGCACTTTGGCCTGCATCTTCTACAGTTTGGTGTCACCAGGGCGACGTTGGCAAGTGATCGATTGTAATTGCCAGCCCCGCTGTGCTATTTCTGGGTACTCGGGACAACAACTGTAATGGCTTACGTAATCGCAGAACCTTGCATTGGCACGAAAGACACGGCTTGCGTCGACGCCTGCCCGGTCGATTGCATTCATCCGAAGAAGGATGAGCCGAACTTCGCCGATTCGGAAATGTTATATATCGATCCGGTGGAGTGCATCGATTGCGGCGCTTGCGTGCCGGTGTGCCCGGTTTCGGCAATCTTCGCGCTGGACGATCTGCCCGAGAAGTGGGCGGAATACACCGCTAAGAACGCGGCCTTCTACAACCGGTAAGTAGTCAGGTCCCGGCGTCGGTTACTTGAAAAGACCGCTCCCTTTGGTCAAGGCTCAGTAAGCACGCGTAACGACCCATTACTGAGCCGTGACCAAAAGGAGCGGTTGTTACGGCCGATAGGTGGCGCTCGAAGTATCCGTTTCCCAAAGCTTAACCGATTGTATGCGTACATCGGCTGCGGCGCGGATTCCCTGGTGGACTTCATCGTAGATGTACTTGGCGATGTTTTCCGCCGAGGGATTGAGCACGTCAAAAGGCGGAAACTCGTTGAGCCACTGGTGGTCCAGGCGGTCGATCACGGATAGCAGGACTCTCTTCAACTCCACGAAATCCATCAGCAGGCCGGTCTGATCGAGCTGCTCCCCGGCGAGGGTGAGCTGGCAGCGGTAGTTATGGCCGTGCACGTTCTCGCACTTGCCATGATAGTTGCGCAAGGCGTGGCCCGCGGCAAACGTCTGTTCGATCGTCACTTCAAACATCGAAGAATCTCTCCACGTCTTCCACCCGGGTGGTGAACCCGTAGTCCGGAAGGCTGTCAAAAAAGACCTGTCCGTAGCGCTGTCTCGTAATCCGGTGGTCCAGCAGGGCCAGTACGCCGCGATCCGACCGGCTGCGAATCAAGCGCCCGAAACCCTGCTTTAGCGCGATGGCGGCCTGTGGAATCTGGTAATCGTAAAACGGATTTCCCCCCGCTCGGCGGATGTTTTCGATCCGCGCGCTAACTACGGGATCATTGGGAACCGCGAAAGGCAGCTTATCTATAATAACGCAGCTCAATTGCTCGCCCGGCACGTCGACGCCCTGCCAGAACGATGACGTCGCAAATAAAACGCAATGCGGTGTGGAGCGGAATTCATCGAGCAATGCGTTGCGCGGGCCGGTGCCCTGGAGCAGCGTGGGATAGTCGATTTCGAGCGACACGGTATCGTACACCAGCCGCATTTGCTGGTAGCTGGTGAAGAGCACGAAAGCGCGGCCCCGGCTGTGCCGCAGAATTTGGATCACCTCCGCTGCCGCCGATTTGGTGAAGGCCGGGCTGCGCGGCTCCGGCAGGTGCTGTGCCACATAAAGCAGCGCCTGCTTCTGGTAATCGAAATGGCCCGGGACCACCAGCGTGCGGGCATTTTCCAGGCCCAGCCGCTGCTGTGCGTAGGTGAAGCCGCCGGCCACGGCCAGCGTGGCTGAGGTCAGGATGATGCTGTCCACTTTATCGAACAGGCGCGCCGAGAGAAGCTGCGAAACGTCGATCGGCGTGGCCTGCAGAAAACAGCCGCGGCCGCGCTTTTCCATCCAGAAGACATAGCCCTCGTCGTCTTTCTCCATCACGAAGCGGAGAGCCTCCGCCAGTTGCTGGCTGCGGCGAAACAGCGGCACGATCTCCTCAGGCGGGTTGTGGAGCAGTTTCAAATGCGACCCGATTAATTCCAGAACCGCCAGCACGTCGCGATAGACATCATCGTGGGCTTCGCGAAAGGCGTCTCTGGCTAGGAAGGGACCGCGGCCCTCGCTCTCGCCGAACAGCGCGAAGAATTGAATCGTCAATTCCTCCAGGCGTTCGAGCACGCGGTCCAGCTCCGGCGTTCCGAATTTCTTCAGGCGCGCCACCACGGAGAGGTCACGGCGCAGTTCCTGAAAGCGGTAATTGCTGACGGAGACGCCGAAATACTGTCCGGCTACGTCTTCGATCTCGTGGGCCTCGTCGAACACCACGGCATGATACTCGGGCAGGATGCCGCCTTCGTAGTTCTCGTCTTTGAGTGCGAGGTCGGCGAAAAACAGGTGATGGTTGACGATGATGATGTCGCTCTCAGCCGCCCGCTGGTGCATGGCGGTGAGGAAGCAGCGCTCGAAACTGGGACACTTCTGGCCCGAGCAAAGGTCGGCGCGGGCATCGATCTTGCCCCAGGCGGAACTCTGCTCGGGCAGAGTTTTCAGCTCGGCCCGGTCGCCGAATTCGGTGGTCTTCTCCCACTCGCGGATGATTTCGAAATCGGCCAACTCTTCGAGGCCGGCCAGCATGGGTTCCTTTTCGGCGTCGTAGATCTTCTGGCGGCAGGCGTAGTTGTTGCGCCCCTTCATGTAGCAGATCTTCAGCGGCCGCGTGAAGTGCTCCTGGAGAAACGGAACATCTTTGAAGAAGAGCTGCTCCTGCAGATTCTTGGTTCCGGTGGAAATGATGATGCGTTTGCCGGAGAGCAGAGCGGGGACAAGGTAAGCGAGAGTCTTCCCGGTGCCGGTCCCCGCCTCGACGATCAGGTGGCGTTTGTCGGCGAGGGCCGATTCCACGGCTTCGGCCATTTCCAGTTGTCCCGCTCGGAATTCGTAATTCGGATGCCACTGGGCAAGCGTGCCATGGCGGGAGAAGAAGCGTCGGGCGCCGGGCGTGCGGGCCTGGGTGGGCATGGATTGATTCGATTTTAACGTGGCACAGCCATTCCTGCCTCGATAAGAGCTGGCCGTGGGTTACTGCCTCGGAAGTTTCGGCAGGAACAATTGCAACAGATAGTCCTGAGCCACATCCAGCGTACTGATCGCCCTCCATGCAGCAAAGGCCTCAGTTGCTAAGCTCAACACGTTCAGAACATCTGTACGCGACCACTGCTTTGAGTTGTCGTAGCAGGCTGTATGCCGATGCTGTTGTAACTGAATAAAATTGTGAGCAACAGTGTTCAGTTCGGGTGGTAAAGCACCTCCACTCTTGAAGCTTTTCAAAACGTCGTCGCAAATCCCCTTCATCTTCCCGTGCTCAAAGGTTCTGGCGAGGATACTTCGCTGTCGTTCGACAGCCCACTTGCTAACAGCCTCGTCGATCAAAAGGTGGAATAGGGCATAGTACGCCGTGGATACGGCACGTCGGAGGCTAGCCTGCTTCGGATTGGTTGGTTCCTTCCGCGCAAGATCGTACGCCTGCTCAAGTAGGTCGTCCGGAAATGGCATCGGGCTACGCCCAAGCTTCTTCTTGAAGAACCGCCTGTTCGGACACGCTTCTGAAATTGTGGTACGGAAAGAGACCCATGGAGGCGAAATCTAAACGCTCCGCCAAACGCCATACGACTTGAGTTACTACCTCGCGAAGCCGCTTCTTGCTGGCTTCGTCCGACAGTAAGACTCGGAAAAAGATGGCCCAGTCGCCACTCCAGTCCCGCCCAATATCGTACCGAATATGCACCACATCCGGTGCCAATAAACTGACGACTTCCGAGACTGCCGCATTAATCGAGGCTTGCTTGTCGAAAGTGACGCTTGAGGGGAGTTGCACGAGGTCCTCATTTTTGAGGATAGCGCATCGAGCGTCGCGGCATTGAGGGCGTTGATGGCCGACGCGCCGTCGGCCGCATCACGCTGACCCAGGGCCCCGGATGCCCTTCCCGTTGAATTTCCTTCCCGGCCTCGATAAGATAACTCCGCCCACAAGGGGGGATCGATGTTCCCAGTTCGCGTTCTCACCGGGTTGCTATTTGCGGGCGCACTGCTCGCCCAGCACACCTATACCCTGGCCGATATCGAAGCCGGCGGGCGCCTCTATCGCGCCAATTGCACGGTCTGCCATGGTCCGGACGGCGATTTTGTCCCCGGCGTCGACCTGGGACGCAACAAATTCCGCCGCGCCAGCTCCGACGAAGAGATCGAGCAGATCATTCTCAAGGGCATTCCGGGCACCGGCATGCCGTCTCACAGCACGTTGCGGGAAATGGAATCGGAGAACATCGTCGCCTACCTGCACTCGCTGGCCAATGCCGGCCGCAGCACCCTGCCACCCGGCGACGCCGCCAAAGGCAAGGCGATTTTCGAGAGCAAAGGAAATTGTGCCGCCTGCCACCGTATCCGCGGTGTCGGTTCGCGCATGGGGCCGGATCTCACCGACATCGGCAGCTTGCGGCGCAGCGCCGAACTGGAACAGTCGCTGGTCGATCCTAATGCCGAAATCCTGCCCGAAAACCGCTTCGTCAAACTGGTCACTAAGGACGGAACCGAAATCACGGGCCGGTTGCTGAACACCGACACACTCACCCTGCAGATCCTCGATTCGCAGGAACGGCTGCGGTTCTTCGCTAAGTCGAACCTGCGGGAATACTCACTTATCAAGAATTCGCCCATGCCCACTTACCGAGGCAAGCTGACCACCGAGGAGCTGGCGGACCTGGTCACTTACCTGGTTTCCCTGAAAGGCATCTAACTCATGATTCGATATGCGCTGCTGTTCGCTTCGTTCGCCGGCCTTCTTCCGGCTCAAATTTCGTTCGATCGGATTCTCGGCGCCAATCGGGAGCCGAACAACTGGTTGACTTACTCCGGCACCACGCTAAGCCAGCGCCACAGCCTGCTCGATCAGATTACTCCTACCAATGTAAAGAACCTCGAGCTGCAATGGGTCTACCAGGTCAAGTCGCTCGAGAAGTTTGAGGCCACGCCGCTCGTCGTGGATGGCGTCATGTACACCGTGCAGCCTCCCAATGATGTGATGGCGCTCGATGCCGCCACCGGGCGCGTCTATTGGATCTACTCCTACACGCCTTCGAAAGATGCGCGGCCCTGCTGTGGGCGCGTCAATCGCGGCCTCGCCATCCTGGGAGACACCCTGTTCATGGGCACGATTGACGCCCACCTCATCGCCATCGACGCGCGTAACGGCAAGCCCATCTGGAATACCGAAGTCGCCAGCGCGGCCTCCGGCTATGCTGTCACGCACGCCCCGTTAGTGATCAAGGACAAAGTGATCGTCGGCACCGCGGGCGGCGAATTCGGCATCCGCGGCTTCATCGCCGCCTACAACGTCAAGACCGGCAAGGAGGTCTGGCGTTTCCATAACATTCCCGAGCCCGGCGAGCCCGGCCATGAGACCTGGCAGGGCGATTCGTGGAAGCACGGAGGCGGATCGGTGTGGGTCACCGGTTCCTATGACTCCGATCTCAACCTGACTTACTGGGGTATCGGCAACCCCGGGCCGGATTGGAATGGCGACGACCGCAAAGGCGATAACCTCTACACCGATTCCGTGGTGGCGCTGGATGCCGACACCGGTAAATTGAAATGGCACTTCCAGTTCTCGCCGCACGATGAGTTCGATTACGATTCGGTGCAGGTGCCAGTGCTGGTGGATATGGAGTGGCAGGGGCGCCCGCGCAAAGTGATGCTGTGGGCTAATCGCAACGGCTACTTCTACGCGCTCGATCGCACCGACGGAAAATTCCTGCTGGGCAAACCATTCGTCAAAGTCACGTGGGCCTCCGGCCTGGATGAACGCGGCCGGCCTATGCGGGCTTCCACCGCCGCATCCAGCTTCGACGGCGTTCTGATTTATCCCGGCAACCAGGGCGGGACCAACTGGTATAACTCGTCCTACAGCCCGCGCACCGGCCTCTTTTATATTCCCAGCTGGGTGGAATACAACACCACCTACATCAAAGTGCCGGTGGAATATTTCGAAGGCCGGACCTATGGCGGTGCGACCATGCGCGCCAACGTGGGAAGAGGCGGCGGCACACTTACGCGTCTCGAAGAGAGCGAAGGATACGGCGCAGTGACTGCCGTCGACCCGCACACCGGCGACAAGAAATGGCAATTCAAGATGGCCGATGTCACCGACGCCGGCATCCTCACCACCGCTTCGGACCTGCTGTTCACGGGCGGGCGCGAAGGATACTTCTGGGGCCTGGATGCGCGCAACGGCGAGCTGCTGTGGAAGGCCACCGTGGGCGGAGCGGTTGTGTCTGGACCGATGACTTACTCGGTGGATGGGCGCCAGTACGTTGCCGTAGCCGCGGGCAATTCACTCTTCAGTTTCGCGCTGCGACAATAGTGTGAGTTGACAGTCACTCAGGCATTGACGGTGGCGCTACTGGCCGCCCAGGGCTTTTTCCTGTTGCGCCCCAACGGGGCCATGGTCCACCTCGCGCAGCCGGCTGGCCAGCGCCGCTCGGAGCAGAGCGCCTATTGGTGGCGGAAGAGTCCGGTGCACATGGGCTGTTCCATCCCCTCTTGTGCGCGCCCCGCCACGCGAATCGCCTCGTATCGGCAACTAACCGCGCGCGGCACTGTCTTTAGAGCTTATGGGTTCTGCGAAAAGCATGAGCCTCCCATCGATGCGAGCGCCCTGGTCTATCGGCTGGGGCGCCCCGAGAGTTTCGGCTACGATGTGCCGCTTGCGCCCGCGTGGGCGCCCATATATTTCCTGCTGGGCGTCTTCGGCTATGGAGTCTGGTGCGCCGGCATGTGGCGGTACGCGAGTTCCGCCCGCAGCGCACGCATCCGAGCGTTCTTCCTGGCACTGCACGCAGCCGTGCTGGTAGCCTTGTGGATCCCGTAGCACAGGCGTTCCTGCCTGTGTCCGGTTTTCCGCGAATGGCGCTCCGCCAACCATTACACCAACGAGGTGTGGGCCGATCTGGCCGTCGTCACCTCAAGGGGCAGTGCGATGCAATGGACTTCGTTCGCGCGGATCGTTTCGCAGGAGGCGCGGAGCTGGACACACGTAACCGACGGAAGAATTCCCCGTTCATCGACGTCGACTACGAGCGGATCGGCGCCTTCCTCGGAACCGCGTTATTCGCTCTGCCCTCTAAGGCCCGCGAGAAGCTCTTTCACCCCTTCTTCTTCCGTTGGCCCCCTCGAGGCGTTCCTTTTTCGCGGCACAGACTATTCTGGAGGCCGGGATTCCGGAGTGCGCCACTCCGGTGAGCGCGTACCAATACCGGAACGGCCGATTCGAGGGACGCAATCGAGATCCTTACTTCGGACAGGCACTCTTGGAAGTATTTCTCCACCTCAAAGAGGTCGAGAGCACCGACTTTCTCTGGCTTGGAACTCATGATCCCCGCTCACATCGACTTTCTCTATCCTTCATGACGTTTTCATTGTGGTCGCCCACCAAGTGGCGCGCCCATACGAAGTTTTACGGGGTTTCAGCTCGCAAACTACGGGAAAGTGTGGCCTCGAACTACGGGCCCGCAGGCGGCCCGTAATATTACGGATATCCACCCAGGGGAAGCTCGGTTTTAATGGGGTCATGGACATCCTTGAGGCGGGTCCTCGACGCTTCCGTCTGGTGCTGGCGGATGATCATGAGGATCTCCTGCGCGAGATTCAAGTGCTGCTGCGCACGGAATTCGATATTTTACAGGCGGTGACTGACGGGCAGGCACTGATTGATGCGGCATGTGAATGGAAGCCGGACGCCGTCATCGCCGACATTCAAATGCCAGGGGTTAACGGGATTGAAGCCTGTCACCGTATCGTTGAGAAGGGCTTTTGCAACGTCGCGTTAATCCTTACAATGCACAGCGAGATGCTTTTGGTAGAACAGGCGCTGCGAGCGGGAATTCGAGGCTATGTGTTAAAGGTCGATGCTGCTGAGGAACTCATCCCGGCCGTCCGCAGCGCCCTGGGCGGGTTCCTGTATCTTTCGCGGGGAGTGTCACGCAAGCAGGAAGTACATATCTGAGATCTGTTTCATAAAAAAAGCACGCGCTATAGTAGTGTCAGACCGCTGGGGTCGAAGTATGGCGAAGATCCGCGTGCTCCTTGCGGACGATCATGCCGTGGTTGCACAGGGTCTGGCATCTCTGCTCAAGGACACTTTTGAACTCGTCGGAGTCGTATACGACGGCCGTGCCCTGCTCGACGCCGCAGAGACGCTGCGGCCGGATGTCATCGTGACCGACATCTCCATGCCGCTGTTGAACGGACTTGACGCCATCAAGCAGATTCGGGCGCGGCGGCCGCACGCCAAGGTGATCATCCTGACAATGCACCGCGAAACGCAATTGGCCGTCGACGCCTTTCGGGCGGGGGCCTCCGGATACCTGCTGAAAGTTTCGCCGGCCGAAGAACTCGTCACCGCAATTCACCAAGTCGCCCAGGGTAGAGCGTACGTCACAACGCTGCTGTCCAAGGACCTCATCACCCTCCTGCTGGAAGCTGGCAATTCGCCGGCCACCGACAGGCCGCTCACCGCCCGCCAGCGAGAGGTCCTGCAATTGATCGCTGAAGGGAAAACCATGAAGGAAGTTGCCTCCTTCTTGAATATCTCGCCGCGAACCGCGGAGTCGCATAAGTATGAAATCATGCAGGTGCTCGGCGTTCGAACAACGGCGGAATTGATCCAATACGCGGTCCGATTGAAATTGGTAGCCGAGTAAGATATAAGTTATCCGGGGCAGCGCCGGGTGTTTAGTCGCCAGAAGGCCTATTTTTCGGTGCGGCATGGCCGAATCCTGATCGCGTCCCTGATCGTAGGGTCGCTGGGCGTGGTCGCCGTAATCGGGCGGTACTACGTGCGCCAGCGCGATGCGACCGAAGCGGCCATCGCCCAGCAGCTGGCCGCGGTCGCGGAAGTCAAGGCCAGCCAGATCGCGAATTGGCGCCGGGAACGCCTGGGAGATGCCCGGACTCTGGGTTCCTCCGGGGTCATGCGGATCGCGCGGCGGGTTCTGTCCAGCCCTGTCGCAACGCAAACCGATCGAGCCGATCTTCTGGATCTTCTGCAGCGACTGCAGCGGGAATTTCTCTATGCCGGGGCGGCGTTGGTGGACCGCGACGGCAATATCCGAATCCAATTGAGCGGGACTCAGGCCGATCCTTCGCGCCTTCGGGAATTGGCCGGCGTAGCCGCTCAGGCGGATGACGCCGCCCTGACAGACCTCTACTTGGACGCCCGTGCCGGACACCCGATGATGGCGGTAACCGCACCTGTCCCGGGTCTGGGAGGGTTCATCCTGGAGATTGACCCCGCGCGCTTTTTGTATCCCTACCTAAGGTCATGGCCGGTGCCCAGCGCTTCTGCCGAAACGCTCCTGGTTCGACGCGAGGGCGACGACGTCGTGTATCTGAACGAACTTCGCCGCGCGCCTAAGGCTCCCCTCGTTTTTCGACGGACTATCCGTGAGTTGCGCCTTCCGCCGGAAACGCTCTTTGAATCGCGCGGCCCTTTCCGTGTGGTGGATTATCGCGGGGTGCCCACGATGGACATCGTCCGGCGGGTCCCGGAGTCGCCGTGGTACCTGGTCGCCAAAATCAATGTCTCGGAAGCCGATGCCCCGGTTCGATTGTTGGGGTGGCAAATGGCGCTAATTGTGGTGCTGATCGGCGCCACCAACGTAGCCGGCGCGGGAGTCATCAGGAGAGACCAGCAGGCGCGCATGCATCAACAGCGGGAAGCCGAGCGGCGGCAAGCGGAAGAGCAACTGCGAACGGCCAACGCTGCCCTGGCTGCCGAGTTGGCCGAGCGAACCCGCAGCCAGCAGGAGATCCATTCCTTGAGTGCTCGCCTGATGAATGCGCAGGAGGAAGAGCGGTCCCGGATCGCGCGCGAGCTGCATGACGACCTGAGCCAGCAAATCGCCGCACTGAGTATCGCGATGGGCAATTTGAAGCGGCACGTCCCCCCTCAGGAGGCCGATGTGCGGGATCAGAGCGACCGCTTTCAGCAGAAGCTGGTCCAACTGGCGGAGAGCGTGCGCCGAATCTCGCATCAACTGCATCCGGCGGTTCTCCAGCACGCCGGGCTAGTCTCCGCTCTACGGGCATACTGTGATGAATTCGGGGCATTGACCGGCATTCAAGTCGCGCTTCGCGCCGAGGGTTCGTTTGACCATCTCCCACCCTTAGTCGCGTTGGGCCTGTACCGGATTGTGCAGGAAGCTCTGCAAAATGTTGCCAAACACGCCCAGGTTACAAATGCCGAGGTGGTATTGGAGTATGTGGGCGGGATGCTGTGCCTTACCATAGCCGATCGGGGCGTGGGTATGGAACTCCATCCCGAGCAGCCTCCGGCGGGGCTGGGGTTGATTAGCATCAAAGAACGCGCGCGCCTGCTCAACGGCGTCGTCACGATACAAAGCAAGCCGAATCAGGGCACAACCATCACCGTCAAGGTGATTCAGGGCATCAGCCAGACCGTCGGCGCTATGTAACGCCGGCGGTCTTCGCCGCCGGTGGGGCAGGCCCATGGCGCTGCCCCACATTAAACCCCGATATCTTCATTCCACAATTGCGGATGGTCCCGGATGAATTCCGTCATCAGTTGAATGCATTCCGCATCCTGCACTACTTCGACCTGTATTCCCTGGCTGCGCATATATTCCTCGGCTCCGAGAAACGTCCGATTCTCCCCCACCACCACACGCGGAATCTTGTAGAGCACGATGGCGCCGCTGCACATCGGACACGGCGACAGCGTCGAGTAAATGGTGCTGGCCTGATAAACCTTGGCCGCCAAACGCCCAGCGTTCCGCAGGCAGTTCATCTCTCCGTGATCGATCGCGCTGCCGGTCTGCACCCGGCAATTGTGGCCGGCGCCGATGATCTTGCCTTCATGCACCAGCACCGAGCCGATCGGAATGCCGCCTTCCGCCAGGCTTTTCCTGGCCTGGTCGATGGCGGCGCGCAGGTAGGGATCGTTGGTCATAGGTGGCTGTCTCTCAAATGCACTGGTGAGCCGTTAACATAGACGGCCAGCGCGGTATCCCGGCCGAAGAAGTATGGCAGTTCCCGGTAGTCGTCGCAATCGTGAATCGCGAAGTCCGCGAACTTGCCCGGCTCCAGCGAACCGATTTCGTGCCCCCTTTTCAGGCTGTAGGCGGCGTTGATCGTGGCGGCGGTTACCGCTTCCGCCGGGGTGAGACGCATGTGGGTGCACGCCAGCGAAAGGACCATCGGCATGGAGGCGGTGGGGGAAGAGCCCGGGTTGAAATCGGTGGCGAGCACCACGCCCAACCCCAATTCGATCATCTGGCGCGCCGCGGGATACCGGTTCGAACCCAGGTTATAGACCGAGGCTGGCAACAGGACCGGCTGTACGCCCGCGCGCTGGAGAGCCTGTAGCCCCTCTGCCGATGCCTGCTCCAGGTGATCCGCGCTGGCGGCTCCCAACTCCGCCGCCAGTTGCGCTCCTCCGCCCGAAGCCAGTTGATCGGCGTGCAGGCGAAGGCCGAAACCCGACGAACGCGCAGCCTCCAGAATGCGGCGGGCTTGAGCGACGGGAAAAACGGAGGGCTCGCAGAAGACATCGCAATACTCGGCCAGACGCTCCTCGCGGACGCGTGGCAGCATCTCGTGGATCACCAGGTCGACATACTCGTCCCTTCGGCCGCGGTACTCGTCGGGGACTTCGTGCGCGCCCAGGAAGGTGGATACATAACGCGCGCGGCCATCCTGCTCAAGCTGCCGGATTACACGCAGAATCTTCAGCTCCGATTCGAGCGAAAGGCCGTATCCCGATTTGGCTTCGATGGTGGTGGTGCCACCGCGCAGGAACCAGTCGCGGTATCGCCGCGCCGCCGCGAGCAGTTCCGCCTCGCCCGCCTTGCGCGTCCGCTCTACGGTCGCCCGAATCCCCCCGCCGTGCGCTGCGATCTCCTGGTAGGTGGCTCCCGCGGCGCGCTCTTCAAATTCATCGGCGCGGTTGCCCGCAAACACCGTGTGGGTGTGGGCGTCGACGAATCCTGGCAGAACTATCCGCCCTCCAGCGTCCAACACCTGCGCTCCCGAGGGTAGCGAGCGTTCGATGTCGCGGCGCGAGCCCACCGCGTGGATACTACCGTCGCGAATCCACATGGCTCCATCGCGCACAATGGCAAGCTCACGCATTTCCGCGCCGACTCGCGGGCGGGCCGGCCCGGCCAGCGTCACAAGCTGCCGGCAGTTCCAAACCACCAACTCAGACACGGGTGAAGCGCCCGAGCACACCGGACGCAAATTCCAGCAGGCAGGCTGCGGCCGCCAGCGCCGTGGCATCCCCGATATCGCGTGTAGGGTCCATCTCCACCAGATCAAGAACGCGAACCTTGGGATGCGCTCCACAAAGGTGAGCCGCTTTGCGGACGAGATGCGGCGCGAGTCCACCGGGGCGCGAGCCGGGCGTAGCTGGCGAGAAAGCGCGGTCGAGCACATCCAGATCGAGATCCACGTAGATGCGCTCGACGCGTTGGTCCAGGTATGCGAGCGCCTCCCTGACCACCCCGGCGGCTCCGCGCTCCACCACGCAATCCGCGGTGACCACATGGATACCCGCTTCCCGCGCCACCCGCGCATAAGCCTCGGAGTTGGCAAACGGCTGAATGCCAATCTGAAAGATGTGATCGCCGGGCAGGCCATCGTGAAGCAGGGCCCGCACCGGGTTGCCGTTGGTGAGGCCGTCTTCCAGGTCTCGCAGATCCAGGTGGGCATCGAGCGTCAACAAACCGCAGCGCGCCAGTGGTAGGCCCAATCCGTGGCACCCGGGGCGCGTGATACTGTTGTCGCCGCCCAAAAGAACCAGCGCGGGCGCCGCATCCACGTTAATGGCGACGGCTTCCGTCACCGGCTGAAACGCCCGCTCCGGGGTCATGGAAGATACCAACAGATCGCCGTCGTCGCGGGCTTTGAGCAGGCGCAGATCCCGATCGGAATCGAAATCGTAGGTGCTGAATCGCTCCAGCGCCTTGCGGATGGCGGCAGGGGCCAAGTCGCACCTGCCCGGCGTGATGGAACCTTTGGCGATCGGCACGCCCATTACGTTGATGGCGCCCACGGCATTCCGCAGGCACTCGCCCGCCAGCCACGCGCTGGCGCGCGGCCAACGAGGGTCCTGATGTAAGCTCATTCGGGTTTCTCCGGGGAAACGATCGGCCGCTGAATCCCCGACCGGTTGGCGAACTCGATGGCCGCCGGATATCCGGCATCCGCGTGGCGGATCACGCCCAGGCCTGGATCGGTGGTCAGCACACGCTCCAGCCGCTGTTCCATTTCTTCGGTGCCATCGGCCACCACCACCATGCCCGCGTGCTGGGAATAGCCGATGCCCACGCCTCCCCCGTTGTGGATTGAGATCCAGGAAGCGCCCGCCGCAGTATTGAGAAGAGCGTTGAGCAGAGGCCAGTCGGCAATAGCGTCGGAGCGGTCGCGCATGCCCTCGGTTTCGCGATACGGGGAGGCCACCGATCCGGCGTCCAGGTGGTCGCGCCCGATCACGATAGGCGCTTTCAATTCGCCCGAGCGCACCAGGCGGTTGATGGCCACTCCAAACTCCGCGCGCTCGCCGTAGCCCAGCCAGCAGATGCGCGCCGGCAGCCCCTGGAAGCGAATGCGCTCGCGGGCCAGCGGCAGCCATCGCGCCAGCGTTTCGTTATGCGGGAATAGTTCCAGCGCCAGCCGGTCGGTGCGGTAGATGTCTTCGGGATCTCCTGAAAGAGCCACCCAGCGGAATGGACCGCGGCCTTCACAGAATAGCGGGCGGATGTATTCCGGCACGAAGCCGGGGATCAGGAACGCGCTCTTGGCGCCCGCAGCCTTGGCCTGGGTGCGCAGATTATTGCCGTAGTCGAAGGTAACGGCGCCCGCCTTACGCAACGACAGCATGGCTTCCACGTGGACGCGCATCGCGGCGAACGATCGGGCCAGGTAGGTTTTGGGATCGCTTTTGCGGAGCGCCAGCGCCTGGTTCAAACTCATGCCGTTCGGGACGTAACCGTTCAACGGATCGTGCGCGCTGGTCTGGTCGGTCAAGACATCCGGAACCACGCCACGCCACACGAGTTCCGGCAAAACATCCGCGCAGTTCCCCACCAATCCCACGGAAAGCGCGCTGCGGCTTTTACGGGCCTCGTCGAACCAGCCCAGGGCTTCGTCCAGGCTCGCGGTTATGCGGTCGCAGTAGCCGGTATCGATGCGCCTCTGAATCCTCTGCGGGTCGACCTCCACGCCGAGGAAGCAGGCGCCATTCATGGTGGCCGCTAACGGTTGCGCGCCTCCCATTCCGCCCATGCCGCCGGAGACCACCAGCTTTCCCGCCAGCGACCCCCCGAAATGTTTCCGGCCGACCGCGGCGAAAGTCTCGTACGTGCCCTGCACGATGCCCTGGCTACCAATGTAGATCCACGACCCGGCGGTCATCTGGCCGTACATGGTGAGCCCCAGTTTCTCCAGGCGGTTGAACTCGTCCCAGTTGGACCAATGGCCCACCAGGTTGGCGTTAGCGATCAAAACGCGCGGCGCACCGGGATGCGTGCGGAAGATGCCGACCGGCTTGCCGGATTGCACCAGCAGCGTCTCGTCGTTCTCCAGCGCTTCGAGAGCGCGCACAATGGCGTGGAACGAGGGCCAGTCGCGTGCCGCGCGCCCGGTTCCTCCGTAGACGATCAACTCGTCCGGCCGTTCCGCGACCTCCGGATCCAGATTGTTGTGGAGCATGCGTAGCGCGGCTTCCTGGTGCCATCCCTTGCAACTCATCTGGCTGCCGCGAGGGGCCCGTATCAGCGTGGGGAGACTCATCCTACTTTGGATTATCGCGCCGCTGTTGCGCAGCAGGTTAGCTGGCGAAGCCCAGATACGCTCGAACCCGGCGCAGTTGCTCAATAGCTGTTAGATAGTAGCGTTGGAGCGGTATGCGCAGTGTGTGGCCGGCCGGTTCTGTTTCGGGAGCGGCTTGAGAGTGACCGAAATAATGCCGGACAACCAGTTGTTCCTTGGGTATCTCGAAGCGAGGCCAGAAGAGCATCAGGATCAGGGAACCCGCGGCTGCCACCAGCGTAATCACCATAATTACGTCAGAAAGCGGCTGGCCACCCATGTAACGCAGGCGGGTCTCCTCCGCAAACGACTCGAACAGAGCAGCCGCATTCTTGTCCAGCAGCAAAAACCCGATGAAGAGTGCGAAGGCGCCGAGTATGGGCACAGCCAGAACATACCGGCCCCTGCGGCCATTTAACCAGATCTCATTGGTAACGCAGCCGGACTATACCTTTGTGTTGGCGCGGCTACTATAACCGGACAGTATTGGCCCTGAGTTTGTACGGTTTTACACCTTGGCATTGGGCGAAAATGGGGCTAAGATAATTTCGGAGGATAAAGTATGCTATCCGGCAAGCTTATCCACCTGATCGAAGTCCATCATCAGGACATCAGTGATCGCATCATTCGCGAAATCTGGCGTCATCCCGACCTGGTTCACCTTCGCCGCCTGCCCGAAGCCGAATTGCGGGAGCGCGGACAAAACCTGCTGGAGAACCTCGGCTATTGGCTGGCATCTGGAAATGAGGACGAACTGGTCAGAGTGCACGAAGCCGTGGGGAAGCGTCGCTTCGAGCAGTCCATTCCGCTGTACGAAGTGGTGCGGGCCTTGTGCGTAATTAAAGAAAACATGGTCGATTTCATCGAGGAACAGGGTATTCCCAAGGATTCTCTCGGCTTGTACGCGGAAGAGGAGATGGAACACCGCATCGGCCGGTTCTTCGACACCCTAATCGTCTACACGGTACGCGGCTACGAAACTGCCTGGCATAGAGCCGCGCACGCCACGGCACAAACGGCATAAGACGAAGCAGTTCATGCGGGGCGTAGTTCGGCTAGTACAGGTATGCCTGCCGGCCCGAAAGGGCTAAATAATATTTTATGGTCTTATTAGACTAATTAGGGCTAGAATGGAATTGGAAACCCCGTCTGCTCGATGGGACCAAGGAGGTACCGTCATGAAGAAGTTTTCCAGGATTCTGGCGCCGATTGCTTTTTCGGCGCGTTGTGAGGGCGCGGTGCAATATGCGGAAGCTCTGGCCTGCCACTTCCACAGCGAGCTCACGTTGCTCCATGTCGTCATGCCCCTTCAAACGTACGGGTTCCCGGATGCCCTCGCGGTCGCTCCCGAACTGATGGACGAGACCGTCGCAGCCGGCAGAGCGCAACTCGAATCGTTCCTCTCTGAAGGGCTCAAAGGTATTAACGTGAAGCGCGAGGTCCTCGAAGGCGAGCCCGCCCAAACCATCGTCGACTATGCCAACACGGGCAAGTTCGATTTGATCGTGATGCCCACCCACGGCTATGGTCCCTTCCGGCGGTTCCTGCTTGGTTCGGTAACGGCCAAGGTTTTGCATGACGCGCACTGCCCGGTTTTGACTGGGCCGCACCTGGAAAACGCCCCGGCCTATCCGTCGATCAGTTTTGGCAAAGTCTTGTGCGCGATCGACCTCGGTCCCGACAGCCGGACGGTCCTCGATTGGGGCGCCGCCTTTGCCCGCGAGTATGGCTCCGAGTTCGCGGTAGTGCACTCCATCCCCAGTTCGACCGTGAGCCTGGGCGGAATCTATTTCGACCCGGAGTGGAGCATGCAGTTGAAGAACGAGGCCCGCGACCGCATCGGCTATATGCTGGAGGAACTGGGCATAAAGGGCGAGATTTGCGTTCAGACCGGCGACGCCCCGGCGATGGTCCGGGCGGCCGCCGACGAGACAGGCGCGAACCTGCTGGTGATCGGGCGCGGCGGCCATACCGCACTTATGGGGCGCTTACGTACCAACGCTTATGCGATCCTGCGCGAATCGCCCTGTCCGGTGGCGGCGATTTAAGCGTGACGTTTTTGCCGGCTGAGCGTCCGCTACACTGAAGATATGTTCCGTTTGCTGACGCTTACCCTTTGGGTTGCGGCGGGCTTCGCGCAGACGCCCGCCGATCTGTTTAATAAGCCGCCGGCCGATGTGGATCAGGCGTTGCGGGCGCGCATCACAGAATTCTTCCAGGATCACGTCGACGGCAAGTACCGTCAGGCCGAAGCCCTTGTTGCCGAAGACACCAAAGACTTCTTCTACACGGCGCCCAAGCCCAAGTATCTAAGCTTCGAGATCACCAGCATTACTTATTCCGAGGGATACACTCGCGCCAAGGCGGTTGTCCTCTGCGAGCAGTTCGTGCCGCTTCCCGGTTTCCAAAGCAAGCCGCTGAAGATCCCGACACCTAGCACGTTTAAGTTGGTGGATGGCCAGTGGTATTGGTATGTCGATCAGGAACAGCTCCGCCAATCGCCATTTGGCCCCTTAAGGCCGGGGCCAGCGGCGGGATCAACTGCCGGCGGGCAGTTGACAATGCCCAAACCAGAGGATGTGCTGAAGGCTGCTTCCCAGCAGGTGAGGGCAGACAAGCAGGCCGTCAGTCTCAAACCAGGCGGGTCCGATCAAGTGACCATTACCAATCAGGCTCCGGGCGTGATGAGCATCTCCGTGATCGGCTCGATCCCGGGTGTCAATGTAACGCTGGATCGTATGGAGCTCAAGACCGGGGAAAAGGCCGTGGTGACCTTCCGGGCGGGTAACGATGCCAGACCCGGAGGCCTCAGCATACGAGTCGACCAGACCAACCACGTTATCCCGATTCGAGTCGACGTTCAGTAGCGCAGGGCTTGCTACGTGGCCACTGGCGCTGCCACTCTCGTCCAGATGACCTTGGTCAGCGTGGGCGAAAACGGATTGCCGACCGTCTCCGTAATGAAGTACACCGTCCCGGCGGCCGTCGGAAAGCTGAATACCTGACCATCCGGATAAGAAGGGGCCCCGACCGGCGGGTCGATAGACTGGCCGATGGCGGGAATGAAAAGAGCATTGGTAGGCATCGTTACAGGCGCGCCCGGCCCTGAGGGAATCGGTGGCATCGCGCACACTGGAGCCGTTCCGACGGCAATGTAGGCCCACCCGTCCGTGCCCATCATGGCTGCATAGGCGTTGGGAGGCGGCGGAGGGTTCGTGTTCGGCGTTGCGCCCGAGATCACTCCCAGCGACCAGTTGTTGAACCCTTGCAGGTAAAGAACCTGAAGGTTGTTATTGAGCAACGTGACTTCTTGCGCCACCATGGTCTGGGTGGCGGATTGGGCTTCTTGTGTCCAGATTGGTAGGCTCGGTGCCTGGGGCAGCGTTGGGGCCATTAGTTCTCCTCAGTTCCCAGATTACGAGCAACGCACCCTGCAGACGCTCGCCGACCCGGCCAAGCGGCTCATTTTACGCTAAAAACTCCCGGGCGTTTGGCGTGATTGTTCGGGCCAAGCTTTATTTACCCGTGCCCGGAGCCTTCTCGCCACTCAGAAATTCCGCGCTGGGAAACTGCACCTTCAGGGAATCGTGGGTGGATTGCATCCATTTGCGGGCGTATTCCTGCTGGAGAGCGGTATAGATATCCCCGTGGACCTCCACCAGAGCACGAGTGCCGACCTCTTCTGCGCGCAGCAGATAGAACCCGTTGGGTTGCTCGATGGGCTCGGTCACTTCGCCCTGCTTGAGCGAGAACACGGCCGCTTTGATGGGGTCGGGTATGGTATCGGAACGGTGGAGGGTGGCGAAATCGCCGCCTTTTTCCCGCGAGGCGGCATCGTCCGAGTTTTCCCGCGCCAGCTTCGCAAAATCCGCGCCGCCGCGAGCCTCGGCCAGCAGCTTCTGGGCCTTGGCCCTGGCTTCCTCTTGGGTCAGCAACTGCTTTCCGTTACTCTGCTGGGAAGAAGCCAGCGCTTTAGTGAACGCAATGTAGATCGCTTTGACCTTGACCTGTTCGTACTGGCCCTTGTTGGCCTCGTAGAACTTCTTTACGTCGTCCTCCGACACAACGATCTTCATGTTTTCCGCACTCAGCTTCATCTGGCCCAGCATGGCCAAACGGTTGTAGGCGAGCGCCTCTTTATTGGGGCTCGTCTGGTCCAGCTTATCGGCCTCGGCCATTTGTGCCAATTTGCGCAGGAATGCGTACTGCTCCAAAAAGCCCTTGCGATCGCGCAGCATGGATTGTTGGTTGGTCGCTGGGAGAACGGCATAGAGGTTCCGGAAATCGGCCATGGTGAGCTGGACGCCGTCGTCGAAGACGGCGATCACCGTAGCGTCGGGCAGATCGGGAAGTGACGGGGTGGGCGGGCCAGTTTGAGCCGCAAGAATACCACAGGCAAATACGAACAAACTGAGGAACTTCATGGATTTTGCCTCAGTGTATCACGCGCGCTGTGGGGCAGCGCCGTGCGCTGCCAAGGCCGGCGACAAGATCGCCAGCGCGCCGCCGGTGGGGTTTCTTGATTCGAAATGTCCAAAATCCAGGGCGCAGCGCCGTGCGCTGCGCGGGCCCCTGGGCAGCGCATGGCGCCGCTCCACTCTGGCTGTCTACCGCGTCGTGCGGGCCTCGGAACGAGCGTCGCCGCGCTTGATCTGCGCGCGCCGGCGGCCCGTCTCCAGGTTTTGATTTGCCTTGTCGCGGGCCGCCTCGCTGATCTGGATGTGGTTCGCTACCGCCACCGCACCGCCGGTTTTCGCCATGCGCGTAGCTACTCCTTTGTGCTGGATGACCTCCGTCTTTCCTTCGATGGTCGCCACGCCGCCCTGCACGTGCACTTGAAACTTGTCCTGGTTGATCTTCGATTTGGCGAATTTGGCGCGGATGTCTCTTTCAATTGCCGCATCGGGTTTGGCTGGCGCGACTGTGGCTTTTTTCGTCGGAGACTTGGGAGAAGCGGGGGGAGCGCCCGCCGACCAACCCGCCGCCGCGACCAGTAGAATGGCCGCTAACACGTTCATGGTGCGCATATGATCGAAGTCCTTCGGCAGCGGCTATGTTCTCAGGAATCTGTGATACAGTGAGGGTTTCCCAAAAGGCTTCGATGCCCGAACAGATCCTGCTGCAAGGCAAAATCCTGGGCACAGAAGAGTTCCTGTTGGCCGGGTCCGCCGAGGGGCGTTCTGCGCGTTCGGCCGGCGAAGACCTGCTTGCCGGGCGCTCGCAATGGATCACTCTGCTGTGTGAAGTGCTGCCGCGCGCGCTACTGGCCGAGCTCGGGCTGGCCAGGATTCTGCTGGGATCGAGCGGCGGCGGCCAGTTTCTGGTGGTGCTTCCGGGCGAGGCGCGCGAAGCCTCGGAAAACTTTCTGGAGGCGGCGGGCCGACAGATCGCCGAACTGAGTTCCGGGCACGCCACGTTGATTTGGGGCGTAACCGATAACCTGGGCGATTGGGCCGTGATCCGCAAGCGCCTCAACGACGAGCTGCAACGCAAGCGTCACACACCCCTGGCGGGAACGGGCGTGGCCGCGTTTCAGCCCTTTTCGAAAGCCTCGAGCGCCGAAGCCGATGCTTACTTCGCGCGCGAGATGGGCGCCAAAGTGCGCGAGGCATCGCGCGTCGGCTGGTCGCCCGAGAATCCCGCCAAGGTGACTCCCGGAGAAGGCAAACACACCTGGAATCTCAGCTCCAATCTCTCACCTGACTCCATCCTGGTGGCGCGTCACGCCGCCCCTTCCGATGACGGCAAGACCGCCGCGCCTGTGCAGTCGCTGGCGCGCCGAGCTCAAGGCCGTTCCATCTGGGGTGTGTTGCGCGGCGACGTGGACAACTTCGGGCTACGCCTCCGACGCGTGCACAGTATCGAGGAGCACGTGCCACTCTCGGTGCTCTACAAGCAGTTCTTCGCCGGCGAGCTGGAAGTGCTGTGCTCCATGCCGGAATTCTGGCGCAAGGCCACTATCCTCTACTGCGGCGGCGACGACTTTGCGGTCTATGGCTCCTGGGATACGCTCATTGCGCTGGCCCGCGAAGTGCAGCGTCTGTTCCACCGCTTCACGGAAGAGAACCTGAAAGAGTATCCGGGCGCGGAAGGCAAGACCATCTCGATGGCCATCGCGCTGGCGCCCGAGACGTATTACCCGTTGGCCTCCATCTACCAGGAAGCGGGCCGCAATCTCGATCTGGCGAAGGCTGCCGACAAAGATTGTATCTACCTGCTGGGCCGGATTCTCGAATGGCGGCATCTTAATGACGCCTCGGAACTCAAGGACACGGTCACCCGCCTCATCCACGATTTCCGCATGTCGCGGCAGTTCCTGTATCAATTGCGCAGTTTCTACCGGCACGAGGCCTATGGGGAATCGGGCGCGGACGTGCAGCGGACGTGGCGGTTCCAGCGCCGTTTCAACCGCGTGCTCAGCGGCACTCGCGACCGCGAGTTTCAGAAACTGCGCGCGCACCTGATCAATGAACTGGTGGGCCGCAAGACGGCCGAAGTGAAGCTACGGCCGGCGGGTTTGGTAGCGCTGGAGTGGGCCCGATTAGTCACCGAAGGATAAGCACATGGCAGAACCGGAGCAGCAACCGCCGCAGAACCGCGAGAACCGCCCGCCCCGCGAAGGGCGAGGTCCGCGCGAAGGGGGGCCTCCACGCGGGCCCGGAGATCGTGGCGGGCCGCATGGAGACCGCGGAGGACCGCATGGAGACCGGCGCGGCGGTGGCGATCGCGATCGCTTCCGCCCCGAAGGGCCGCCCGAGATCGAGCTCGAAAAACTGATCAGCGACAGCCTCTACCTGGACAACCAGGCGCACGCCGTCGTCAGCCGGATGCGCGACATGGATTCCGGCACCAAGAGCCAGCTACGGCGCTTGTATAGCGCGGTCCGAAGGGCCGTGCGCGCGCCCGAAAACGAGCGCCAGCATGAGTTCGTAATGCTGCGCGCCCGCCTCGCCTACACCATAGCCCGCCATGGCCTGCGCAGTCTCGACCAGCTCGAGAAACTCCTGCTGCAGGTCACGCGCAAGAACGACAACCGCGGCTACGAGCGGTTCAAAGACCTTTTCGAGGCCATTGTGGCCTACAACGAGTAACGCATGAGCGCACATACCTCTCAGACCGAATTGAAACTCATCGGCAAGCTGATCCTCGAAGGCGAACTGCGCTGCGAAACCGGCCTGCACGTCGGCGCCGGCAAAGGTTCGCTGGAAATCGGCGGTTCCGACAATCCCGTGGTCAAGGACGCCTTCGGCCGTCCGTACATCCCCGGCAGCTCGCTGCGCGGCAAAATCCGCTCGCTGCTGGAGCAATCCTCCGGGCTGGCCGTGCCTTCCGAGCTGGTCTTCCTTTCACGGCGCAAGGGGCAGGAGGTTCGCATCCATCAGAGCGACCGGCCCGATGACGAAATCTGCCTGCTGTTCGGCCGCAATCCCGGCCGCATGGAGCGCGTGCAAGGCGAGACCCTGGAGACCACGCAAGCCACGCCGGCCCGCCTGGCGGTTTTCGATGCCCCGCTCGATCCCGAAAGCATCACGGCGCAGATGCGCGAAAATCTGGACGACGAGTTGACCGAAGTGAAGAGCGAAAACGCCATCGACCGCATCACCTCGCAGGCCAACCCACGAACGCTCGAACGCGTCCCCGCCGGCGCACGCTTCCACACACGCCTGGTGATGGATGTGCTCTGCGAAGAGGACGCGCCGTTGTTCCTGAACGTGCTCGAAGGCCTGCGGCTCCTGGAAGACGACACCCTCGGCGGCGGCGGATCGCGGGGCAGCGGACGCGTCAGTTTCTCGGGGTTGCGGCTGGTATGGCGCGGCAAGAATTATTACGCCACGGGCGCGCCCGAAAAGGAGATTGCCGCCGGCGCCACGCTGGGCGCCATCCAGACTGCGGTGAATGAATCGGCCTTCGCTTTCCTGCGCGAGGAGTGATGAACCCGGTTTTATCGGTCAACCTCCATCCCACCGGTCCCTGGCGCATCGGTCCGGATTCGGGCGCAAGGAACCAGGTGGACACGATCTACCACAGCGATTCCTTGTACTCCGCCGTCACGTCGGCATTGGTGCGGCTCGGTTTGCTCGAAGAGTGGCTCGAAGCCACGGCTCGCAATGGCTCGCCGGCGGTGTGCTTCAGCTCGTGCTTCCCGATCGTGGACGAAATCGCTTACGTAGTGCCGCCGCGCACCATCTGGCCGCCGTCTTCCCCGGCGTTGTTGGCGGCGCATGTGCGGTGGAAGAGCGCCCGGTTTGTGCCGCTCAGCCTGGTGCGGGTACTTCTTTCCGGGCAACCGCTGGATGAGAACCAGTGGGAAGTGGATGGCGTCAGCGGCTGCCTGCTTCCGGCCGGACGCCCCGGACCTTGGCGAACGGGAGTCCGCTCCAATGCCGCACTCGACCGCCTGACGGGCGCTGCCGAGCGCCATTCCACGGCGTGCATTGAATTCCGGCCGGGCGCTGGACTGTGGGCCATGGTCTCGTTTGCAGACGACGCCGCGCGCGCCCGCTGGATCGATCCGTTGAAGACTGCGTTTCGTGTGCTGGCCGATTCCGGCTTTGGTGGCGAGCGTTCGCGCGGCTGGGGCCGATCGGGAGAGCCGGCCTTCGCCGAGGGCACGCTGCCGGAGATGATTCTCGGCCCGCCTGCCGCCGAACCGCCGCCGGAAGCCGCCGCCACCAACGGCGTTCAGCCGCAGTGGCTTCTATCTCTGTTCTCACCCGCGCCCGCCGACGCGGTGGATTGGGACCGGGGTAACTACACCGTTCTGGAACGCAGCGGCCGAATCGAAAGCCCGGCCCGCTGGGGCGAGTTGAAGAAGCACGTGAATATGGTGAGCGAAGGCTCCGTGCTGTACGCCGCCTCCGCGCTGCGCGGCGCCGCGCCCGATGTGGCCCCCGATGGCTTCGCGCATCCCGTATTCCGCGCGGGGTTTGCCCTCGCCATTCCGCTGCCCGAGGTGAGCTGATGCGCTACCGGCTCACCTGCCTGACTCCGCTGCTCGTTGGTGACGGGCGCAAGCTCTCGCCTATCGATTACATGGTGTGGAAGGACCACGTCAATGTGCTCGACCAGTGGCGCATCTTCCGCCTGCTGGCCAAGGGCCCGCGCCTCGAAGGCTATCTGGCGCAATTGAAGAAGGCCGACAAGCTCGATTTCGCGTCGTGGGGCGGCTTTGCGCAGAACTTCGCCGGCCGCCGCATTCCGTTCGAAAACGCCGCTTATGCCGGCTACTGGAACCGGGCCATGGGCGAGAGCTTGCACATCCCCACGTTTGCCTCCGGCCCTTCGGGACCATATCTACCGGGCGCGCCGATCAAGGGAGCGCTGCGCACCGGGATGCTGTTTGCCAATTGGCGCGAGGGAATGTTGCAGGGCGTGCTCGAGCGCGTGAGTGGTGATCGCGTTCCGCGCCGGCCGGCGGAGATGGTCGAGGAGCAGGCGCTCGGTCCTTCCGGTTCGAACAAAATGCGATTCGTCGGCGCCAGCGATTCCGGCACCGTCGATGCGTCGAACTTCAAGGTCTATCTGCTGCGGACCTCCACGCTGCAGCCGCGCGGCACCCAGTTCACGCTCGGCTGGAAGCAAAGCCCCCGTGGCGCCGTGGATGGCTCGCGCCCGGAAGACAGCACTCCGGTTTTTGCCGAAATGGCGGCGCCGGGCTCGGTCTTCGAGGGCGATTGGGCCGAGAAGAATTTTTTCCTGCAACCGGAAGTGCGGCGCGTGCTGCGCTGGCCCGAATCGTTCGACCGCTCGAAGATTTTCGAAGCCGCCAACGTCTACGCCGCCGGGCTACTGGCAGTACAACGCAACTACGCGGCGACAGCGGGGCTGGGTCTGCTCGACAAGAGCCTGGAAGAACTGGAACAGCGCCTGGCCCATGCGCGCCAGACCGGCGCCTGTCTGATCGCACTCGGCTGGGGCGGCGGCCTGCTCGCCAAGAGCTCCTGGCTGGATACGACGAATCCTGAATACCGGAAGATCCTGGAGCAGTTCACGCTGTATAATCGGGCGCTCTCCACGAATCTGCCATTTCCCAAGACGCGGCGGATTGTATTTTTGAATGATCGGCCCGCGACGTTGCCGGGATGGGCGGAGTTGAGCGTAGGGTAGGGCGCTCAAAATTCTGACTCCGGGGGGCGGCCCATTACCTGAGGGCGGGACAAGTGCAAATCACGCGGCGATTGGATTACAGAATGAGGAGCCTCACATGAACCGTGCCCTCTTTTGTCGTCCTCGCACCCTCCAAGTCGCGCTTCAACCCTTCTGCGTTCTGTAAGAGATGATCTGGATCGAAGACAACACACCATAGAGCGGTGCAATCTGGATGTCGTCGGTAGTGGTCGATATCAATGATTAGTTCGTCACCAATCTTCTTGGCATGGCTCCTGTCACGCACAAATTTCAGCTCGAGTACGACTCCGTGCGCAGGAAGTAGAAAATCCATTCGAGTGTTGGAACCCGCATAGCTCGGCGTGAACTCCTCAGGTCTAATATCGGCAACCCACGGTCTCAAAAGAGCATGGAGGAGGTCCTGGACGTCGTATTCGGTGGAGAAAGAAAGCGCTTGTGCCCCTTTCCGCCGGTGGGTAAGAGGGTGCATTGCCCGTCGCACCCCCTTCAGAAGAATCAGCAGCAGTTCGTCAATATCGGTGGGCTTCGTCGGGTCGCGATGTCTGGCGGGGAGGTCTTCTGGCGACGCTTCTTCTGCGGCTTGACCAAGTGGCAGCACTCTTCCGCCCCGATAGTACCGAAATCCGTTCTCCTCTAACACCTTAACCACTCGATCCCGATTGGTCTTCCACTCCTGAAACTGGTCCGAATCTTCCTTCGGACCGACGTCCATAAACTCTTCCAGAACGTTGCCAATAACCGCGAGGCCGTCGACCCTTGGGTCGTTACAGGCACGAAATAGCCACTCCTTCCATTTCGATGCGTGCGATAGATTGGCGGTGGTCCGGTAGCTCCCGCCGACTCGAAGAGGGCCTCGAGGGTTGCGTGTGAACCCCGCAGGATGTCACTAACCACAGCGCACACGGCTCTCGGTAATCGAATGTTGCTCATGGTTGACGCCCAATGGCGTCCGCGGATTTTCAATTATATCGTTCGCCTCCGCCTTGACCATGATCAGTTCGGCGGCGCCTATGTGCGCGTTGCTGGTTGCGGTGCGGTCCGCCACGACGATAGCCTGGTCCCGATTTACCAACGTCGTGGCAAGCCCGGCAACCTCGACAAAAATAGATTTGGGTGAGACGTCTCCGCGCATACCCCAACACCGATATTGCTAAAATAATGCTGTGGGCAATATTAAATTTGCCTGGGACCCACGAAAGGCCCAATCCAATCTCGCCAAGCACGGCGTTTCATTTGAGGAAGCTCAGTCGGTTTTTCTCGATGATGACGCTCGCTTGATCGATGATCCGGATCATTCAGCCCAAGAAGAAAGATTCCTGCTGCTGGGCTTCAGTTTCGCAGTGCGATGCCTCATCGTCAGCCATTGCTACCGCGAAAGCGATTCGGTCATCCGGCTGATCTCGGCACGGCGAGCTACACCGCAAGAAGAAAAAATGTACTGGAGTTTCCGATGAGAAGCGAATACGATTTTTCCCGTTCCCGCAAGAATCCTTACGCCAAACAACTCAAGCGCCAGATCACCATTCGCCTGGACGTCGCAGCGGTAGACTACTTCAAACAACTCGCGGCCGAACTGGGGATGCCTTATCAGAACCTCATCAACCTGTTCCTGAGAGACTGCGCCACGCGGAAAAGGCGTCCTTCAATTCAATGGCCCGAAGCCCCAAAACAACCGGCCCGCCGGCGAAAATAGCCCCGGACGGCACTCCACCCTGTGCCGGCCTGCCGATGAGCGGCGAATCACGGTACGAATCGTGGAGTCAGCGGGCCTCCGTCCCGGCACATATGGGGTACGCTGGAACATAGGGCATCATGGCCTCCGAGAACAACCTGCATATCCCGGACGATCTGCTGAGTGCGGTGAATGAAGCAGCGAGCGCGGACGGGAAAACCACGGATGAACTCGCAGCAGATGCGCTACGGCGATACCTGGCACACCGGAAGCTGGAAGAACTTGGCAAGTATGGGCGGGAGCAGTCCCACCGGCTTGCTTACACGGAGGCCGATGTCCCTAACTTGATCGCCGAATTCCGGCGTGAGAACCGTGGACATTAGGGTCACTCTCGATACCAATGTTTACGTGTTCGGCCTTTCACTGCCGGGGTGGGCGGAGTCGAGCTTGCGGGAGATCACTACTCTAGCGCCTCGTTGATCTCGATATCGCGCTTCAATACGTCGGTCAAAAGCTCTGCCAGTTCAACACCTTTTTGTTCAGCCTTGTTTGAGAAGTACTCCCAGACGCTTCGTTCAATCGAAGCCGGCAAGAACACCTTTGCCCCAGGCGGGATGTGGTGAAGATCTCGAGCACCCCCGCTGAAATCGATCTCCCCCGGTATCATGTCGTCGTCGATCGGTCGATCGTTCATAGACTCTCCTGATACTGACGAATCTCGCTCTGTGTCGCTTCGCGCGATAAGATCAGGCGGACCTTCGTTGTTGCCGGATTGGATTCTGACCAGAGGTAGACAATCGAAAGCATCTTTCCGTTGCTGGCGACACCAATATAGAACCAGCGTTCCTCAGTGCCGCCGTGCTCCAGGTTCGGTAGTTGAAATGGCGGCGGTCTAGGTCCGCCGCTTCAGGCCTTCCTCAGCGCCAGCACCGCGTTCAATCCCCCAAACGCAAAGGAATTCGAAAGCGCGTATTCTACTTCGGCACGCCGCGCATGATTCGGAATCACGTCGAGGTCGCAATCCGGGTCGGGTTCCGTGAAGTTGGCAGTGGGCGGCAGGACTCCCTCGCGCAGAGCCAGGGTCGCAGCCAGACACTCGAAAGCGGCGGCTGCACCCAGGCCGTGGCCGTGCATGGACTTGGTCGAGCTCACCGCCAGCCGGTCGGCATGCGCTCCGAATACAGCGCGGATGGCGGCGGTCTCCGTCATGTCGTTGACGGGCGTCGCGGTTCCGTGAGCGTTAATGTAACCGATCTGTTCCGGAGCAAGCTGCGCGTCCCGCAATGCCGCCCGCATCGCGCGCGCCGCGCCTTCGGCGGAAGGCTGTGTGATGTGGCAGGCATCCGCCGACATTCCAAAACCAACCAGTTCGGCATGGATGCGCGCGCCTCGCGCCTGCGCTTTCTCCAGCGGCTCGAGCACGAAGATCGCCGCGCCTTCGCCCAGAATCATCCCGCGCCGGTCCTTTGAAAAGGGGCGGCAAGTATCGGGCGATACCACGCGCATGGCTTCCCAGGCTTTGAGAATCCCGAAGCTGAAGGGCGCTTCGCTGCCGCCCGTAATCGCCAGGTCGGTGAAACCGCTGCGGATCATCCAGCACGCCTGCCCGATGGCGTGCGCCGCCGAGGAGCATGCCGTTGAAATGGTAAAGCTCGGGCCGGTGATGCCGAATTCCATGGAGATGTGGCTCGCGCCGGCGTTGGCCATGGTCTTCGGAATGGTCAGCGGATGAACCCGGTTGTGTCCAAATTTGTAAACCTCTTGGAACCCGATGTCCTCGGTGCTCTGGCCTCCCACGCACGAACCGGTGATGATGGCAGCCGTTTCGCGCAGCTCCGGCGTCCACTCGATGCCGGCGCCGGCGACGGCTTCGCGGGCGGCGATCACGGCAAACTGCGCGAAGCGGTCCATGAAATCGGCGCGGCGGTCCTCGAAATAGGGCCGATGGCTGTAGCCGCGCACCTCGGCGCCGTTTTGAAAGCGCAACTGGGAGCGGTCCGTGGATTCGATCGGCCCGATTCCGGAGCGGCCCTGGCAGAGCGCGGCGGCAAACTCCGGAACGCTCCGGCCCAGCGCGCTGATGGCGCCCATCCCTGTGATCGCGACGCGCCGCATCTCTACTGGCTGGCCGCCGTATCTGCCGGCGCTTCCGCGGCCCGGGCCGACTTTGCCGCCACCATCTTCTCCACTCCCTCCACCATCTGGCGCACGTTGCGCACGTGGCGCACTTCGTCGTCGGGAATCGAAATATCGAATTCGTTCTCCAACGCGAAGAGGATTTCGACCGCGTCCATGGAATCGATGCCCAGTTGCAGGAATTCGCTGTCTATAGTCACTTGCTCAAGGGGAATTCGTTTGGAAGTGGCGATCACTTGTAGGACTCGTTCGGTCATCTCGGGCATATCAGTCGGCCTATCGTTTCGAACTTAAATCCCTGGTCGAGCAGCAAAGGAACCAGGCGCCGGACGGCTTCCACGGTGTTCCCGATATCCGGCTTGGGACGCAGCTCGCGTCCATCGTGCAGACACACAATGGCGCCATTGGAGACGCCACTGGCGACGCGGTGCACGACCGCGTCAGACTTCAGCTTCCAATCATAGCCGATTACCGTCCACATCACGCCCATCAGCTTCAGACGGCGTTGCGCCTCACCCACTCCGAACCAACGGACCCCATAGGGAGCGCGGAACCAGCGGGGGCGGGCCCCGGTGTGTTCCTCGATGGTGTCCTGCCCCAACCGCAGTTCCTCTTCCATGAACCGCGGCGAGCGGAAGTAGAACGGGGGATGGGAGTAGGTATGGTTGCCGAGCGCATGACCCGCTTCGCGAACGGCGCAAGCGATTTCCGGCAGGCGGTCCACATTGGCGCCGCACTGGAAGAAAGTCGCCGTGACGCCGTAGCGGGCCAACACGTCCAGAATCTGTGGAGTGCTCTCGCTGGGCCCGTCGTCGAAGGTTAGCGCCACTGCCCGCCGGTCAGACGGGCCTCGCCAAACCGACGGGCCGAAAACGCTCGAAGCGCGCCCGCGCACAGCCCATGCCAGGAATGCCGAGGCAGCGCATACACCGGCACCGGCAGCCATCCCAAGGCGGCGCTGATGCTGCAAATCCATGGACTTCTATTGTAACCGTGCCGTCAGAATCGGCAGGGACCGCTACCGAACGAAGGGTGATGGGTCGGTTTTGGGAGCGGCCGTTGTGGGACCACCACGGGCACCTCTTCGCTTGGCGGTCTCCATGGGAGCTGGGCGGGCTTTCCGGCCCGCTTGGCATCCGGCACTGTCACTCCTGAACCTCAGGTTCGCAAAACACCTCTTAACCCCTTTGCTATCAGGACAATTTCTTCATCGCTGCGAACCTGAGGTTCAGAACGCGCCCGATCCCCTCACTGAAAAACACCAGGCCGCCTCCGGCTGAGTAGCATAGCTGAGTAGCATGAGAGACACGTTGGAATAGCTAACGAGGCAGAAGCTATATCCGCGGGATGCGCGTGATGTCGCCAAGTGAAAGGGGCGCCGCCAGTTTCCCCTAACGCCACATATCGGGAGCTTGTCGGGAATCAGAACTGGCGCCTTCTAGTGATATGATACCGGGGCTGCACGATGGCCAAACTGATCTACGCTACGCCTACGTCGCTGGATGGCTATATCGCTGGTGAAACCGGCAACTTCGATTGGGCGGCGCCGGACGAGGAGGTATTTGCTTTCATCAACGATCTCGTGCGCCCCATCGGCATGTATCTCTACGGACGCAAGATGTACGAGACAATGGCGATTTGGGAGACGCCAGACGTCATTCCTGGTCGGACGCCGGCCATGCTGGACTTCGCGCGGATCTGGCAAGCGGCCGATAAGATTGTCTATTCCAAATCGCTGAAGACCGTCTCTACACCGAAGACGCGTCTCGAGCGGGAATTCGACCAGCAGGCGGTTCGCGATCTGAAGGCTCAATTGCCTCACGATGTTTCGGTGGGTGGTCCGACCCTCGCCGCACACGCGATCCGGACCGGGCTCGTCGACGAGTATCATCTATTCGTCGTGCCTATTATGATTGGCGGCGGCAAGCGCGTAATGCCCAGCAACGTATGCGTAAAGCTGGATCTCCTGGACGAGCGCCGTTTTGCTAATGGAATGGTCTATCTTCGCTATCACACGCGGGCCTGATGGAGGCTGAGGCCGACGTCACGCCTACGTCATTGCCGCCCATCAAGTGGCCTTGCCACGCCGGGCCACCAACTACCTTCTTCGCCGCAAAACATGGCGCGAAGTTGAATACGACACGTCAGCCCGGCTGCGAAGCCAAGCTGAGCGGAAATCGCACCCAACTCGCACCAGGTACAAACGGATTGCTGCGCGCATCCTTGTCTGGGTGCCCAGCGCTATCGCAGCACTTGTCCTGCTCTTCTTCCCTGTCGCGACCCACCTGGGAGAGGGCGGTTTCCGATAATGGCCGATAGACGTTAGCACTCTATCGGAAGTGACGCGGCGAGAGACACTTCGGGCGGGAACTGGGGCCGAGCGCCGCGTCACTTTCGATAGAGCCGTTTGAAGTGAGCCGCTCGCGTTTGCGGCGGACGCGG
>Ga0182024_10002625_pt1 | contig 44206 bp, 34 predicted proteins | sample P32metaG_FD_120480 | JGI IMG/M metagenome (GOLD analysis project Ga0182024, IMG submission 120480) | Permafrost microbial communities from Stordalen Mire, Sweden - P3-2 metaG (Illumina Assembly) | ecosystem: Environmental > Terrestrial > Soil > Wetlands > Permafrost | place: Sweden: Stordalen... | reverse complement strand
GGAGACCTCGGCGAGCGGCGGGTCGATCTCGCTCGGGGTGACGATCGGCGGGGCGGGCGGCTCGGGCGGCGCCGGCGGGGCGGTGACGATAACCAACAGCGGGGCGATCGCGACGACCGGCGACTACGCCGCGGCGATTTTTGCCGAGAGCATCGGCAGCGGCGGCGGCAGTGGAGACTTTGCGGCCACGACCGGGGCTTCCAGTCAAAACACCTCGGTGTCGGTCGCATTGTCGCTCGGCGGCGCCGGCGGGTCGAGTGGGAAAGGCGGTCCGGTTTCCATCACCAATACCGGTCAGATTGAAACCCTGGGCTATGCCGCCTACGGCATTTTTGCGCAGAGTGTCGGCGGCGGCGGCGGGATGGGCGGTGCCGGCGCCGCCAGCGGCGCGGCTGCAAGCTCGAACGGGGGCAACAGCAGCGGAAACGACTCGGTCACGATCGGCGGCGGCATCGGCGGCGCGGGCGGCAGCGCCGGCAATGGCGGCAACGTCACCGTGGCTAATGTTGGCAACGTGTTGACCGGCGGCGACGATGCCTACGCCATATTCGCACAGAGCGTCGGCGGTGGTGGCGGCGTGGGCGCGGCGGGCGGCAGCCAATCCAACAGCGTCAACATCGGCATCGGTGGGTCCGGGGGCAGCACCGGCGATGGCGGTACCGTCAATGTGATGCAAAGCGGGGATATCGCCACGCAAGGCAGTCGCGCCTATGGCGTGTTCGCGCAGAGTGTCGGCGGCGGCGGCGGGATCGCGGCCGGCGGCGGCAACGCGCTGGGCCAGATCACCGTAGGCGGCACCGGCACGGGTGGCGGCAACGGCGGGGCGGTCGGTGTAACCGTGACCGGCAACATCACGACGTCCGGGCAAGGGGCGCACGGCATCGTCGCGCAGAGCGTCGGTGGCGGTGGCGGCTTCGGCGGGGATGTCTCGGCGGCGGGCACTATCTCCCTGGGGATCGCGGGCAGCGGCGGCGCCGGCGGCAACGGCGGCAGCATTTCGGTGAGCAGCGCGGGCACGATCACGACGACCGGGACCGGCGCTGACGGCATCTTTGCGCAGAGCGTCGGCGGCGGCGGCGGTGTTGGCGGTGGCGGAACCAGCGGTCTCACCTTCATCGGATCAATGGGCGGGAATGGCAAGGGCGGACCAATCTCGATCACCCATGCCGGCAGTATTTCGGCGACCGGCGCCAATGCCGATGCCATATTTGCGCAGAGCGTCGGCGCCAATGGCGCCGGCAACCTCACCATCGATGTATCTGGTGGCGCGGTCACCGGCGGTTCGGTACAAGGTGCCGGGATCGTCCTCAGCGGCGCCGCGACAAATACCCTCACCAACGGCGGCGCGATCAGCGCGTTGTCCGGTTTGGCGATCAGCGCGTCGCTGGGCAACAATGCCGTCTCGAACAGCGGCCTGGTGCTTGGCGATGTACGGCTCGGTAGCGGTGTCAACAGCCTTGTTAATCAGGCCGCGGGCATCTTCGAGCCGCTCGCGTCCGTCGATCTCGGCGCGGGCGGTCTTCTGACCAACGCCGGCTGGCTTGCCCCTGGCGGGACCGGCAACCCGGTGACGGTCGCACTCAACGGAAATCTGGTGCAGACGACCACCGGCACCTTTGCCGTCGGTGTCGCGTTCGGCGGCGGTCTCCAATCGGATCGCCTCGACCTGACGGGAACTGCCACTCTGGCGGGCAAAGTCGCACCGACGCCGCTCTTTCTTACGCCGAAGCAGACCGTGACCGTGCTGACCGCCACTGGCGGCGTGACCGACAGCGGCATCACGGCGGTCGACACGCCGTACATCACCTACCAATTGGCATTTTCCCCGACCACGCTGGGGATTACGATCGGCAATCTCAGTTTCGCGCTCCCGACGTTGAACTCGAACGGCGGCAGCATCGCCAATTACCTGAACTCGATCTGGAATTCCGGCAACCTCGGCGGCTTGGAGCCGATTTTCCTCAACCTAGTCACCCTCGATCCTGCAACCCAGCTGCCAGGCACCCTTAGCCGTCTCACCCCCGAACCTTACCTGAGCAGCATCACCGCCGGGATGCTCTCAAGCCTGTCCTTTGGTGACAGTTTGATGAGTTGCCGCCGCTTTGCCGCCGGCGATCTCCAGATCCATGAGGATTCGTGCAATTGGACCCGGCTGACCTTCGGCCAGGAATGGCTCGGAAACAATAGCGCGAACCTCGGCTATCACCAGGACTGGCAGCGGCTGCAGGCAGGCGCCCAACGGATGGTTGACGCCGATTGGTTTCTTGGGGGAGCGCTCGGCTACGAACGCGCACAAACCGGGGTCGGCAGCAGTATCGCCTCGACCACGAGCAACCGCCTTGATCTCGGCGTCTCGATCAAGCACGAAACCGGACCCTGGCGTTTCGCCGGGGCGCTCGGCGTCAGTTATTCCGGGCTCGATGCCACTCGCAACATCAATTTTCCGACGCTCGGCGTCGCTGCGCGCAGCAGCCCGAACCTGATCACCGTCGACGGTAAGCTGCGTACAGCCTACCTGATCGACATCGATCCCTGGTATATCAAACCCTACGTCGACCTCGACCTGTTCCACGCCGATATGCCGGGGTTCGGCGAAACCGGTGCCGGCGCATTGGACCTCAAGACCGCGGCGACGAGCAGCTTTGCTGCAGTCGCGACCCCGACACTGGAAATCGGCGGTGCGCTGCGTCATGACGAGGATGCGATCGTGCGTCCCTATTTTGGTCTCGGCGCACAGTTCGTCAGCAACAACAGGTGGACGGTCAACTCTGTCCTCGTCGGCGCCCCGGTCGGTGTGGCGCCGTTTACGGTTGCGTCGCAATTCCCGAGCGTGATGGGGCGGGTGACGCTGGGCGTCGATATCGAGACCGCGTCGGGCGTCGATGTAAAATTCGAGTACGCGAACCGCTTCGCCGACCGCTATCTTGGCCAGTCCGGCTCGATAAAGCTGGCTGTGCGCTTTTGACGACAACCGTCACTTTAATTTGTCATAGGCAACGGCAAAGCCGGAAAGCGGCACGGCGATTGTCAAGTTCTGTTTGTCGGTGGCCTGGAACGACACTTGGAGCTCCTTGCCGGAACGCATTGCCCCAAGCAGTCGATCGGAAATCGTGGTCCCGACAAAGCAGCCATTCTGTGTGCAGGTCTGGATCGCGAATTTCTCCGCCGGATTTCCTTCGACCTGTATCCCGACGGGCATATTCACCAGGATGCCGAGGGGCAGCTGGATCATCATGACAGGTTTTTTGGTTTCCGCCGGCACGCGCACGACAACGGCTCCGACAAGCTGGTGATTATCTTGGCGGGTGATCTCCTGCTGTGCTCGGCAGTCCAGAGCCTTTTCCGCGGTGGTACATTCGACCCGCCAGCTTGGCGGTGGCGCGGCAGGTTCCTTCGGGGTTTGCGCCGACGAGCCGGAGCTAGCAAAAACGGCTAAAGTCGTCGTCGCGATCAGCATCATGATGTAGTGGGGCCGGGTGCTCGTCATTTGAAGATGGACCGAAAGACTTGACAACAGCGCATTTGGGAAACGGGATTGTGGCTCGTCGGTTTGACCAGATCCTCTATAGCAAGGGTTCTAGGGTGCTGCGTCTGTTTGTACAAGGCAGATCGGCCCAGTCATACCCGAGGCATCTGTGGCTGGGGGACCACCGGTGATGCACACCATCAAGAGTGCTCCCGATTGAACGGCTGAGGCCCACCCCGTGTTGACCTTCCGTTGAGAGGTTGCGAAGGTCTCAAATGGGGCAACTCCAGCGGTTCGATGGTGGTCCCGCCAACGGCTGCAATCCTGCGCACACCGGGCGTTCAGGGTGAACCGTCAGCTCGGCTATCAACCGCGATCTGGGGCGGGATGGGGCCCGGAGGGCTCCTGACGCATCGTCTCGATCGCAACGATGATCCGCAGCCAAGTGTCGGCGCCGTCATTGTCGCCACGCTCTTTCAGGGTCCAGACCATTTCGCGCGCTTTCGCGATCGCCTGGTCGCCACACCGCTCGAGATGCAGGTGCGCCGCTCGCAAAATATTGAGATCTGAGATCGTCATGATCAAGCCGTCACCACCCTTCGCTGGTGATGCATCGCAGATACGGCCAACCATTCGTTGAGCTTCGACCACCGTCGTCGTCCCGACACATTGCGCACAGCAATGGCGACGGCCTTCTTCTGGCCGACCAGCACGACGAGGCGCTTCCCTCGCGTGACGCCGGTATAGAGCAGATTGCGCTGCAGCATCGCGTAGTGCTGGGTCAACACGGGGATTACGACGGCGGGGTATTCTGAACCCTGGCTCTTGTGGATCGTCGCGGCATAGGCCGGCACCAGCGTGTCGAGTTCGCCGAAGCCATAGGTGACGCCCCGGCCATCGAAACTGGCGGTGAGTTCGCCAGTGTCGGGATCGACTTCGTCGATGTAACCGATGTCGCCGTTGTAGACGTACTTATCGTAGTCGTTCTCGATCTGCATGATTTTGTCGCCGGGGGCGAAGGTCCAGCCGAAACGCTCGACCTTGCGCTCACCGGCGGGGTTCAGCGCCGCCTGGAGTTCGATATTCAGCGAGCGGGCGCCGACGCCACCGCGGTTCATCGGGCACAGCACCTGAATGTCGCGGACGGGATCGAGGCCAAAGCGCTGCGGGATGCGCGTTTTCACCAATTCGATGATCCGCGGCACGGCGGCTTCGGGATCGTCCGCCTGCACGAAATAGAAGTCGCTGTCACCCTCGGGCTTGGAAAGATCGGGAATAGAGCCCCGGTTGATCAGGTGCGCGCTGGTGATGATCCGGCTGTGGGCGGCCTGCCGAAACACCTCGGTCAACCGCACGACTGGTACCGCGCCGGAGGCGATGATATCGGCCAGGATCTGACCGGGGCCGACAGACGGCAGCTGGTCGATGTCGCCGACGATCAGCAACGCGGCATCGTCGGGAACAGCCCTCATCAGCGCCTGCATCAGCATGACGTCGACCATGGAGGTCTCGTCGACGACCAGCAGATCGCATTCGAGCGGGTTGTCGCTACCCCGTTTGAACCCGCCTCCCTTGGGATCCACCTCGAGCAGCCGGTGGATGGTCTTGGCCTCGAACCCGGTGGCTTCGGTCATGCGTTTGGCGGCACGGCCCGTTGGGGCGCACAGCAACAGGTTCATTCCCTTGGCGGCCAGGATCCGCAGGATCGAGTTGACGATGGTCGTCTTGCCCACGCCCGGTCCGCCGGTGATAACGAGCACCTTCGACAAGAGGGCGAGCCGGATCGCGGCGACCTGACTTTCGGCCAACGACAAGCCGGTCTTCTGTTCGATCCACGGCAGCGCCTTCTCCCGGTCGATGTAGGGCCAGGGCAGCGTTCCATTAACGAGGCGCAGTATCCGCTCCGCGATGACCTGCTCGGCTCGGTACAGGCCGGCGAGGAAGACGCAAGCCGTCTCGCCGACCGTATCGGCGATGACCGTTCGCTCGGCCAGTTCGAGATCCAGCGCTGTCTGGATCAACTCCCCGGGAACCTCGAGCAACGCGACGGCCAATGGCGTCAGTTCCTCGGTAGGCAATCCGCAGTGACCCTCGTCCATTGCCTCGGTCAGCGCGTAGGAAATCCCAGCGCGCACGCGGATCATCGCCGTCTTTTCGATGCCGAGCTTCATGGCGATTGCGTCTGCGGTCTTGAAGCCCACGCCCCGGATGTCGCGCGCGAGGCGATAGGGGTTCTCGGTCATGACCTGGACCGCATCGGCACCGTAGGTCTTGAAGATGCGGACCGCGCGTGCCGTGCCGACGCCATGGCTGTGCAGGAAGACCATGATCTCGCGCACGATCTTCTGCTCGGCCCAGGCGCCGGTGATGCGCTTCGCCCGCATGGGCCCGATGCCGGTTACCTCGCGCAAACGACCGGGCTCAGCCTCGATCACATCGAACACTTTGTCGCCGAACGCCTTGACCATCTTCTTGGCGTAGACCGGGCCAATGCCGCGGATCATCCCGGAGCCGAGATACTTTTCGATCCCCTCGGTCGTCGTTGGCGCCGAGGTGCGCATGAAGCGTGACTTGAACTGCTGGCCATGGGTGCGGTCGTTGACCCATTCACCTGACACCGTGACCCATTCGCCGGCGGTGATCACCGCAGCGTGACCGATGACGGTAATCAATTCGCGGTGGCCGCGCGCCTTGATGCGCAGCACGCAGAAGCCGTTTTCGGCGTTGTGGAAAGTGACCCGCTCGACGAGGCCCACCAGAACTTCTCGGGTCGATGATTCCTGCTGGGCTTGCGGCGAGCTATTCACGAGGTGCCGTGCTCCCGCTAGACCCACATGCCGCGTAGCCGCGCTCCGATGTCAACGCTGACCACCGGCTGCGGCGGCGGCATGTCGGTAGCCGCTTCGGGAGTTGCTGCGGCCCGCCGGGTGAACAGCGGCAGGATGTCGTCGGGCAGGAACCGCGAGCGCGGCGCAATCGTATGGCCGCCGCCGGAGCGATGCTGGTGAGTTCGGAAAAACCGCAGCGGCTGGACCAAGTGAAGATGCTGTTTGGCACGGGTCATAGCGACATAAAGGAGACGGCGCTCTTCGTCGATCTGCGCCGGCTTCCCGGTGGCCATGTCGGAGGGGATGCAACCATCAACGAGGTTCAACACATAGACTGCCTCCCATTCCTGACCCTTGGCAGAATGAATCGTCGACAGGATCAGATAATCTTCGTCGAGTTCAGGGCGGCCGGATTCGGCGCCGGTCGCATCGGGCGGGTCGAGCGTCACTTCGGAGAGAAAGCGCTCGCGGCTCGGCTGACCCATGGCGATTTGTTCGAGTTGGTCGAGGTCACCGGCGCGTGAGGGGACATAATCGTAGAGCCGTTCGAGATGCGGCTGATACCACGTCCTTACCAAGCCAACCTGCCCAGCCCAGGCGGTCTTCGTATCGCGCAGACGCCGCAGCATGCGGCAGAGGCTTGGCCAGGGAAGAACCGCCGCATCCGGCGGTGCGAAGCCAGCGAGGTCGGCGAAGTCGAAACCGTGCTCGCCGAGATGTGCCATCGCCTTCTTTGCAGTGGCCGGCCCGATCCCAGGTAGCAATTGAAGAACCCGGAAGCCGGCGAGGGCATCACGCGGGTTTTCTACCCAGCGCAGCACCGCCAGCAAGTCCTTGATATGAGCGGCCTCGATAAACTTCAGCCCGCCATATTTGACGAACGGGATGTTGCGGCTCGCCAACTCGATCTCCAGCTGGGCGCTATGGTGCGAGGTTCGGAACAGGACGGCCTGGTGGCGCAAATTGATCCCCGCCTCGCGTTGCTCCAAGACCTGGTCGGCGACATAGACTGCCTGCGCCATCTCGTCCTCGACGGTCACCAAATGGGGTAGCTCGGCAGACGGTTTCGATGAGGTCAGCGTCTTGGGGAAACCTTCGCTGGCCTGGGCTATAATTGCATTGGCAGCGTCGAGGATTGGCTGTGTCGAACGGTAGTTGTGTTCGAGCGAAATCACCTCCGCTCGTGGTGAGAACTGGTCGGGAAAATCGAGGATGTTCCGCACCGTCGCGGCACGAAAGGCATAGATCGACTGGGCGTCGTCACCGACCACGGTGAGCCCTGCGCCTTCGGGTGCCAGCGCCAGGAGGATCGCTGCCTGCAGCCGGTTCGTATCCTGATACTCGTCAACCAGGATGTGGTCGAAATCCGCCCGCATCTGCGCGGCGACGCCGGATACCTGGGTAGCCTCGCGCCAGTATAGCAACAGATCGTCATAATCGAGCACGTTGCTGCGCTGTTTGGCGGCGACATAGGCGGCAAAGAGGCGCTTCAGCTCTACTTCCCACTCGTCGCACCACGGGTAGGAGTCGGTCAGCGTATCCTCAATCGGACGGCCGGCATTCACGGTGTAGGAATAGATCGACAAACACGTACCCTTCTTTGGAAATCGCGAGCGGGTGCGGGCGAGGCCGAGGTCGCTGCGCACAAGATCCATCAGATCGGCGCTGTCGGCACGGTCCAGCACAGTGAAGGAGGGATCCAGCGAGAGCGCGGGGGCATGTCGGCGCAACAACCGGCTGCCGATCGAATGAAATGTGCCCGACCAGGGCAACAGTACGGTCTCGGCGCCGCGAACCGGTCTGTCGGGTCGGCTCGAAACGAGGATCTGCTGGGCGCGACGGGTCATCTCCAGCGCGGCGCGGCGGGTAAACGTCAACAGCAACAAACGGCGCGGGTCAGCGCCTCCGAGGATCAGCCGCGCCACCCGGTGCGCCAGCGTCTTGGTTTTGCCGGTGCCAGCCCCTGCAGCGATCAACAGCGGCCCGGCGGGCCCCCCGGCCGCAACGATGCCATAGGTGGCAGCGCAGCGCTGCGCCGGGTTCAGTCCCTCCAGAAGCGCGTCGATGGCGGGCGCAGTAGCCGCAACGTTCCGTTTCCGTTCCATACAAGTCCGATAACATCGGCTGTCCCGCGGCGCAATCCCGCCCGGTCTCGGCAGGCAAAGCGTCTAAGCCTGCTATCACCGACCGTGGGCGCGGCCGATCAGAGACACGAATCGGACGGAGCACACTGATCGCGGCGCCGGTTGCGACTCGCGGCCATCCGGCAGCGCGGCATGGGGCTGGCTCAGCTTGACATTCAGCCCAGCGAGCTATCCTGTCGTGTCCCCGCGAGCAGCGGCCAATGTTCGAGATGCCGCACGATCGCTGCGCCAAGCCTGGACCATGTATCACTCCCCTCGGTCTCGGGGTTCGCCGACAACGATCTCAGGCTGATCGGCCACACGCTCTTCAGGGACGAACGCGATTCGCATTCCCCAGCCAGCGAAAGTCCTGAGCAGCCGGCCAAAATCGCGAAGGCTCAGCTCTTGGTCGTCGACGCGAACGACCAGTTCGCCCGCCTCGTCGTCGTCAAGGTGGCAACGCAGCACGTCGCCGCGCGGCACCCATTGGTCGGATCCTTCCGAATAACGGATTTGCGGCTTACCGAGCGGAATCTCGATGAGCGTGTCGTCATATTTTGACGCTAATTTCTCCTGGGCCTCGATCACATCGTTGAAAAGCTCGAGGATGGCAGCGTCGGTCATTGAACCAAGGTCCGGCCCAACGGTAAGGCGAACAACCGAAATGGACGGATCCGCGTTTTCGATTACTGCTACATCGCCCTCCCGGGTAATGCTGACCTGATCCGGGGAGGCCTGTCGTGGTCTTTTGCTTCGCATCGTCAAACGTCCTTGATGCATTGACCGATGGGGCTGAACTCGTTGTTGGCTTTCTCGCTCACCCGGGGGTGCTCGAGATAAAAATAAGGCTGCACTGCTTTCTCTCTTCGTTTGATGAGAGCGGGCCGCGCGGCTGATGTGCGGATGACGATCAGGGTAGGGCATCGAAGAGGGCCTTAACCCAGGACTGACCAGGCTGTCACCTCAGCACCCGATTTCGGCAAGGAACGCGGTGATCGCGTCGGCGACCGGCTGCGGCGTCTGCACCGCCATGAAATGGCCGGTCTCGATAACCCGCCAACGGGCACCGGGGATCGCGCGGGCGATGGGCTCGACCGCCTCGGGCGGCCGCAGCCGGTCGTGGGTCCCGGCGATGACCAAGGTCGGGCAGCGGATCCGGGCGAAGTCGCCGTCCATCTCAGTATCGGCGAGCATCCGGCTGATGCGGCGAAGCTGCTGGGGTCGTTGCCGAGCCAGCGGGCGCGAAAGGCGCGGAAACGCGCCTCGTCACCGCGCAGGACCGGCGGATAGGAGGCGGCGAGGCTGGCTTCGACGACCGAGCGCATCCCGTCGCGCTCAACCGCGTCGGCCCGTTGCAATCCAGCGGCGCGGCGCTCGCCGGCAAGCCCGGTCGCCGGACTCATCGCGATCAGCGCGGCGGTACGCTCGGGCAACCGCGCGGCGAAGTGGATCGCGATCGCCGCGCCGACGGCGCAGCCAGCGAGCGCGATCGGCCGGTCGATGCCGAGCGCATCGAGCAAGGCGGCGAGATCGTCGACCATCGTGTCCAGGGCGAGGGCGCCGCGCACCTTCTCCGATTGCCCGGCGCCGCGCGTGTCGTAGCGCAATACCCGTCTGTCCGCGGCCAGAGCCGGCAACACCATGTCCCAGCTGTCGAGGCTACCGCCCATCTCGTGCACCAGCGCCAGGGTCTTGGCGCCGCTGCCAGCGAGGTCGTAGCGCAGCCCGACCCCGTTTGCCTCCAGCCAATCCATCGCATTCTCCTTCGCGTTCTGATGGGGCTGCCGTAAGCGGCCGAGATTGCTGCGTCAACAGCGATTTGAGGAAGGGTGGGATGGCGCAGCGCTTCTGCCGTCGATCTATTTCAGGGTAGATTTCGTGGGAAGTTACCGCGACTGATCGGTCCGTCGATTCAGCCGGCCGCCAGGGAGGACGCCATGCCTGTGGAAGCCCGTGCCTATCCCCGTCCGCTGCCCAATCCGGAATGGCTCGGCAAGCTGAGCGAGGAGATCATCGAGCCCGATCTGCCGATCGTCGATCCGCACCATCATCTCTGGGATCACCCGGGCAGCCGCTACCTGCTCGACGACATCCTGGCCGACGTCAACTCGGGCCACAACATCGTCGCGACCGTGTTCATTCAGTGCGGCTCGGGCTACCGCACCAGCGGCCCCGAGGAGATGCGGCCGATCGGCGAGAGCGAGTTCGTTCGCGCCATCGCCGAGGAGGCGGATCGGCGCGGCGGCAAAGACCAAGATCTGCGCCGGCATCGTCAGCTTCGCCGATCTGCGGCTACCGAATGTTGATGCGGTGCTGGAAGGCCAGATCGCCGCGGCCGGCGGCCGGTTTCGCGGCATCCGCCACATCGCGGCGCACGACCCGGCGATCATCGGCGCCTCGTCCTACGTGCCGCCGCCGGGGCTGATGGACGCCCCGAACTTCCGGCGCGGCCTGAAGCGGCTGCCGGCGCACGATCTGACGTTCGAAGCGTGGATCTATCACCCGCAGATCAAGACCCTGACCGCGGTGGCGCGCGACTGCCCCGAGGTGAAGATCGTGCTGAACCATTCCGGCGGGCCGCTCGGGGTCGGTCCCTACGAGGGCAAACGCGACGGGGTGTTCCGTACCTGGTGCGCCGACATCCGGGAGCTGTCGTCGTGCCCGAACGTCTATGTCAAGCTCGGAGGGCTGGCGATGTTCGTCAACGGCTTCAATTTCCACGCCGAACCGTTGCCGCCCTCGTCCGGCGAGATGGCGCAGGCATGGCGCCCCTATGTCGACGCCTGTATCGAGAGTTTCGGCGCCAACCGCTGCATGTTCGAGAGCAACTTCCCGGTCGACAAGGGCGCGTGCAGCTATCCGGTGCTGTTCAACGCGTTCAAACGGCTCGCGAGCGGCGCCTCAGCGTCGGAGAAGTCCGATCTATTCACCGGCGCCGCGTCGCGGTTCTACCGGCTGAGCATTTAAGCGACGCCGAGCATCATTTCGGGAGGATGGAGATGGACTGCTGCGGTCACGCCCACACTCCGGCGTATCAACCCGCGATCTGGAGGATGGGCCTTGCGCCGGTCGGGGCGCTGCTGGCCGGGGAGGTGGGACCGCGCGGCTCGACGGAAGCAGCCCGGACGGCCGAGACCGCCTCCACCGCGCTCGTTGTCCTGCGCAAATCCATTTCCGTCGATGTCCATACACATGGCGGGAAATCCGGCATTACCTCGAAAGCACCGCCGAGCGAGGATCTCGCGAACGCGATGCGCGCGGGATCGCTGGCGGTCGCGTGCCTTGCGGACGTGCCGGACGGCCCCATCCTGGGCAGGAATCCCGAAGGCTCCCTGGCCGTGGTGCGCACGCCGGAGCCGGGCCAGCTCTACAGGCACCACCTCGAGCGCCTTGCCTTGATGGACGAGCTAGTCGCCAACCATGGCGTGCGTCGCGCGCTTTGCACAGCCGATCTCGAGGCCGCGCACAAGGCGGGGCAGCCCGCGATCGTCGCTGACGTGGAAGGTCTCGACTTCCTCGACGGCAAGCTCGAACGGCTAGAGGAAGCGCATCAGCGCGGCATCAGGCATCTGCAGCTTGTGCATTACACGCCCAACGACATCGGCGATTTCCAGACTGGCGCCATCACCCATCAAGGTCTCACCGCATTCGGCGGCGAGTTGATCCGCGCCTGTCACCGGCTCGGTTTCGTCTGCGACGTCGCGCACGCAACCGAGGACATGGTGATGCAGGCCGTCAAAGTCGCGAGCAAACCCCTACTGCTGTCGCATACGGCCGTCTCGGGATCGCAGGCGATGGGTCCGACCCCGCTGCAAGGCCGGCAGATCAGCCCCGATCACGCGCGGGCGATCGCCGACACCGGCGGCTCGGTCGGCATCTGGCACTTCTTTCCGAGCCTCGACAAATATGTCGACGGCCTCAAGGAGATGACCGAGATCGTCGGGGTCGATCACGTCAGCATCGGCACCGACCAGTTCGACGCCCGAGGTTGCGTAGAGGACTACACGCGATGGGTGCATCTCGTCGCTGCGATGCTGCGCGGCGGCTTCACCGCCGAGGAAGCGGGGAAGATTGCCGGCGGCAACTACATGCGCATCTTTCGCGCGGCGGTGGGCTAACGGTCCCCGGCCGGTAGTCGATGTACGAACCTCGAAAGGGACCTCGCGAATGATAGACATCTCCGGCAAGACCGCCATCGTCACCGGCGCAGCGTCGGGCATCGGCCTCGGCATTGCGACCGCGCTCGCGGAGGCCGGCGCGAACGTTGTCATGGCAGACATCCAGAAAGACGCAGTCGAGCAGGCGGCGCACAGCCTTTCCGGGACCAACAAGTGCGTCATGCCGGTGCGGATCGACGTGACGCAGGAGCAATCCGTGCTCAATGCTCTGGCGGAAGCCGAACGCAATTTCGGCAAGCTCCACATCGCCTGCAATAATGCCGGCGTGCCGATGCACGGCACCAGGATGATCGACGTGCCGCCCGGCGACTGGGAATTCGTGATGGGTGTGAACGTTTGGGGGATCATCCACGGCATCCGCCACTTTGTCCCTTCCATCCTGAAGCACGGGGAAGAAGGGCACGTCGTCAACACCGCCTCGGTCGCCGGCTTCCAGAACCGCCCCGGCACCGACCAGGGGCCGTATTCGATGAGCAAATACGCCGCCCTGTCGCTTTCCGAGGCGCTGGAGCACGAACTGGTCGGCACCAATATCGGGGTCTCGGTGCTGTGCCCGGGTCCGATCAACACGAACATCGCCCGGGGCGCCCGCAACCGCCCAGATCACATGGGCGGACCTCAGATCCACGCCAGCGACGAAGCAGTCTTGTCCGAACGCCTCGCGACGATCGGCCTCGACCCTAAGAAGGTGGGCGAACGCGTGGTGGACGCGATCCGTACGAAGACGTTCTATGCCTTTGTTGGCGCCGTCCCCGCCGATGTCATCAGGGCCCGCCACCGTCGCATCGAGGATGCCCTGAACAGCCCGTTTGTGACCCATTATTGAGGACTCTTCGACCTGCGCCCGCATGTATCCGAGCCCCTAGCCGCTTCCAACGATCGAGGAACGGCGAGCTGGCTCGCCTCAGGAGGAGGACACCGATGAAGCCCGAAACGGTTGGCATGTCATCGGCGCGCCTGGCAAGGCTGGACGACGTGATGAAGCGTCGACGGCGGCTATCTGCCCGGCATGCTGACCTACGTCTATCGCAAGGGCCACCTCGTCCATACCGGCATGTGCGGCCACATCGACCTCGAACGCGGCAAGCCGATGCGCGAGGACGCGATCTTCCGCATTTACTCGATGAGTAAGCCGATCACCGAGGTCACGCTGATGATGCTGGTCGAAGAAGGTCTGATCGGCCTCGACGACGACGTCCACACGCACATTTCCGCCTGGAAGAACTTGAGCGTATACGCCAGCGGCACGCCGTCGCTGCTGGCAGACGCGCCGCCCAGCTTTCTGACAACACCGGTCCTTCGGCCGATGAAGATCGTCGATCTCGCGACCCGCACGTCCGGTCTCACTTACGGCTTTATGATGCGCACTGCCGTAGACGCCGCCTATCGCAAGGCCAAAGTGAGCGACCGTCAGACCCCCGGCGGGCTGCAAGGAATGATCGACCAACTGGCCCAGATCCCGCTCGATTTCTCGCCGGGAACAGCCTGGAACTATTCGGTCTCCATCGATGTGCTGGGCTATCTCGTCGAGAAGCTGTCCGGTATGAGCTTCGGCGAGTTCCTGCGCACCCGGCTGTTCGAGCCGCTCGGTATGAGCGACACCGCGTTCTATGTGCCTTCGGACAAGACGGACGGTTCACCTCCTGCTATCAGCCCGAGACCAACGGCCACGGGCTGAAGCTGCAGGACGACGCCCGGGAGAGCACCTACGCCAAGCCGCCGATGCTGGAATCAGGCGGAGGCGGCCTGGTGTCCACGGCGCACGACTACCTGCGCTTCTGCCGCATGATGCTGAACAGCGGGACGCTCGACGGCGTGCAGATCCTCAGCCCCAAGACGGTCGCGCTGTTCAGCCTGAACTACCTGCCCGACGGCAGGGAGGTCGCCGAAATGGCGCTGCCGGGCATGTTCAGCGAATCCAGCTATGCCGGCGTCGGGTTTTCGCTCGGCTGCGGGGTCAATGTCGACGTCGCCAAGACCCGGTTGCCTGGCTCGCTTGGGGAATATTTTTGGGGCGGCGCGGCGGCGACCGCCTTCTGGATCGATCCCAAGGAAGAGCTGACCGTCGTGTTCATGACCCAGGTGATTGGCAGCGAGGTGCGCCTGACGCTGCGCCGAGATTTGCGCACGCTGGTCTACTCCGCAATGACGGAGTCTATCGCCTAGTCGCTGCCCTTCGTCGCGCCGAGCGGCATCCGTAGGTCCAATGATCAGCATCGCACCACGGTCGGGGTCGGCTATCGCGCCTTTGGCATCTCGAAGCCGGCCCCGCGCTCGACATGACGGATCAGCGTATTGATGTCGTCATCGGCCGCCTCGATACGAACTTAGTTGAAAAGTCGCTTTTTGCACTGAGTCCTTTTTTGCAAGCCGCGCTCTGATGTTGCGGACGTTGAGAGCAGATAACGAGATCCTATAGTCGGCTTTAACCTTTGACTTGAGGAAGTGGGACTTCGTTCTATTGTCTCTTGTAGTCTGCTTTAATTGCTGTTTTCGCGAGCGTTACCGCTTTGTGGAACCTGGTGCGGGTCACATCTCGTAGCCGCCCGAGGCGAAAGTGTTCCGCCATCTTCCTGAGCACCTGATCATCATCCATCCGAATGCGGACAAACGGAAGCGCAAGGCCCGCCAGTTCGGCAATCGGAACGTCGTTGTGAAGACGAACACGGTCTTCACCCGTGCGGAATGAAATCGGAATTCCCGTCTGCGCACCTACACGCCAATACACCTCTCGTCCGTCTTCCGTGCTTTTGGGAAATCGGGAATCGATCGCTGAAAGTACCAGTTTCTGTATGGTACTGCCGGCTCGCTGGAACCCATGAGCACGCGCAATGCGGGCGACAAGGACGTCACCATAAACAGGAGCCTCAACTTCGACGATATGAGCGGCCATTTGACCAATGATTGACTTGTAGCCAGCTTCATAGAAGCGATCCGGCCGAGCAGTAACAGGTAGGTTCGCGATATCCGCAATGACGTATTTATCCTCGGCCCGAGGGGGATCCTCCAAAGCCGATACATCATTCGCTGTTGGTCTTAGCGGCAGTGGGGTTTGGGATGGCAGTCTAGCCGCGTTCGGCGACGTTAGCGTAAATAGCTCGGGTGATCGGTGCTTTTCCAGGACGCGCTCGTCATCGATATGATCCACGATGTCACAGATGCGCTCAAGATAAAGGTTCTTTTCTATAGGATTTGTGCCAGATCTCTGAAACTGCGGAACCTTGCGAAACCAATCATCAGGGTCACTAAGTCTTTGTGTTACAAAAGTCTCGATCATGCCATCCCGTAAAATAGACCGGTGGGGTTCCCAATTGTCCATTGCCACTTTGATGACGGTTTCGCGGAAATGCTCAAGCACCTTGTATGCCTGGCTTCCAGTGATCGGTTCCTCATTCGTGAGGATCGGCTCCCCGTCTGCCGGCGGCTCGGATGACGATCCGGAAGGATATGGTCCTTCGAGGTCGACGGTAGCGGCGGGCGGGCTGTCGTCAGCGTCGCCGGGTGAATACGGCTCTGACACTGGTCCAGGATCGACCTGGCCGGCTGGATCGACAATCTGGTAGTCATGGAAGGTGCGTGGCGGCCCCGATCGTAACCGCTCAAGCTTTCCTACAAGCTTGTCGGTCTCCAGATCCGGATTGTCGAACCAGTCAGTGGACCATACGCGCAGGATTTCCCATCCCAACCCGCCGAGCACCTCCTCCCGCAAGCGATCTCGATCGCGAGCGCTTTTGCTTGAATGGTACCGGGCACCGTCGCATTCAACGCCGGCGAGGAAGGTCTCCGGGTGATCCGGATGCCGGACCCCCAGGTCGATTTTGTATCCGGAGACGCCAACCTGAAAATCAAGCTGGTATCCCTTGGCACGCAGCCGATCGCCGACCTCAAGTTCGAAGTCGCTGTCGGCCTCGTTCCCGATGGCTTCTACGACGGCACGGCCTCGGGTCTCGGCATACTCAAGGTAGCGCTTCAGGACATGCGGCCCGTCGGCACTCGTCTCGCCCGGCCGTACGTCGGTTGACCCGAATGATGTGAACAGGCCGATGCGGATTCGAGCTCGGGAAAAGAGAACATTCAGACGTCGGTGACCCTGTTTCCCGTTGATAGGTCCGAATCGCTGTTTCAACGCTGTCGCGCCCGGCTCACGGCCATATGTGAGCGAGATAAAGATGAAATCCCGTTCGTCACCCTGCACATTTTCTAGATTCTTGACGAATAAGGGCTCTCCCTTTTTCTGCACTTTTTCGCGGTAGCGATCGACAAGCTCGTCGCCTGCCCACGCGCGCCTCAATTCCTCATTGATCAGATCCCTCTGATCGATATTGACGCTCACTATACCGAGAGTCGGGATGGTCTCCTCATCCATGTCCGCGAAACGCCGCATCAACTGGATCGCCTCCTCCGCGACGCGAACGGCTTCCGCAACGTTCCTGCGTGCTTGATAGGCGCCATCGACCCGCACGAGATCAATGGAGAATGACCCTGGCCGCGCCATCGGGAATGTGATGAGGGAGTTTTTGTAAAACTCGGCGTTTGAAAATGCGATGAGACTTTCACATCGGCTACGATAATGCCATTTAAGCGGGCGGACCTGGCGGAACGTCTTTTCGCAAGCCTCCAAAATCGATTCATCATCGATGTCTTCAAAGTCGTCGTCTGCATTCGCTGCAACGACGGATCGATTGAAAAAGTCCGTCGGCGGAAGCTGTTTCGCGTCGCCTACCACAACTACCTGTCTCGCGCGGAGTAACGCGCCGAGGGCCTCTTCCGGTTTCATCTGCGACGCTTCGTCAACAACCAGCATATCGAATTCAAGTTGCCCTGGCTTCGCAAACTTTGCCAGGGAAAGCGGTGACATCATGAAACACGGCTTGAGGCTCTGGATGGAACCGCCGGCGCGCGACAGCAGGCCTCTAACAGGTGCAAACCGTCGTTGCTTTGGAAATTCATTTCGCAGCATGGCCATGCCAGTCCAACCACTTCTCGGCCCCACGTCTGAGCCTGACGCAGGGACGTTCTGCATGAGGCTCGCCGTTACGAGCGAACGATCGCTGTTGATCTTGGCGCGATCCCGCTCTGCAAATCTCCGCCGCAGCGCTTCCAACGCAGCCCCGTTCTGGTGGCCAAACACTGGTGAGGCGCGGCGTGCCAGATCGGCCTGTCCCTGGGCGACCAGAGTTTCAAACAACGCGGGCAATCGATCCGGAGCGAGAACGACCCGATCGCTGCAGGCAAGGAAATCCCCGAGACCGGCATCATCGAGTTCCCGGCGGCGAGCGCGGATAGCCAGGAACTCGGCAAGTTCTGCGCGATGCGTAATCAGGAGGTCAAGGCGCTCCAACAATGAATTTGGCGGCAGGTCGACGAGATCACATACCCCGAATTCCGATGAAAGGGTTTCTGTAGTTGTTAGGTAGGAACGGCTGGGGGCGGCCCCGGCCAATGCTGCCTCATGCAGTAGTCGCCGGACAGCTTGAGCGTCCGACATGGTCAGGGCGTTCCGGAGCGGACCTGGTAGCACTACAGCGTGAACCGATTGGATCCAGTCAATTGCCCGCTCCGCCTTGTCAATGTCGGTCTGCGTGCCGCTCAGAGCGTCGATCGCGTACGACAGAGGGGATACCGCCAATCCTTTCGAGAGATCTGTCTTTTGCGCGAGGAGCGTTGCGACGTCGGATATTTGCTGGATTGAGCCATCAATGCTCGCGAGCATTCCGTCCGGATCGACGCGCAGAAATTTTTCGAGGACTATCAGTTCGCTGCGCAGCGCCGGGAGCACCGCATTAATGGGCCTTTTGTCGAGACGCCGGATGTTTGCGGCTGCGTCCTGTACGGATTGAGCTGTGCTGGCAAAGTTTGCCAGCGTGGCGAATTCTGTAACGGGAAGGGTCAGTAACTGGTGCGCGACGCGTTCGCCGGCGGGAAGCGATGCAATTCGCCATCGACCGCAGCTTCCTGACAGGCTCCTACGCGCGCTACACCAAGACGAAGCCGCTCAAGGACATCGATATTTTCTTCGTGCTGAAGGAGTCCGAAAAACATTATTGGTCCGAGGCGCCCTCGGTGGCGATCGGCGACTTCTTCGATGCGCTGGCCGAGAAATACGGCAAGGGCGCCCTGCGCAAGCAAAGCCGCTCAGTCAACCTCGATTTCGGGGTGGTGATCGATGCCGAGGACAATACCGACTACCGGATTGTCAGCGTCGATGTCGTGCCAGCCTTCGCGGAGAGTGACGACTACGAGATCCCCGATGTCGACACTGGCAGGTGGATCAAGACCAATCCGGAAATCCACGCGCGCAAGGCAACGGCCGCACATCAGGCCTATTCGAACGAATGGAAGGGGCTGGTGCGGATGGTGAAATACTGGAACAACAACCCGCGCCATGGCGAAAAGCCGGTCAAGCCCTCCTTCCTGATTGAGGTCATGGCCCTCCAATGCCTCTATGGGGGCTGGCACGGTCGTTTCGATTATGAGATTCAGGCTTTCCTTTCGACGCTGGCCGATCGCATCTTCGACGAGTGGCCGGACCCGGCCGGCCTGGGACCACCGATCAGCAATGGGATGGATGACGCCCGCAAGCAGCGCGCCCGTGATCTGCTGATGGCGGCGAGCTGGGACGCGACGATCGCCATCGACCATGCCCGCCGGGGGCGCAATGGTGAAGTCTTGAAAGCGTGGCAGGCGCTGTTCGGCCCGAAGTTTCCGCTTTCATGACGGGCGATGGGAAAACCGCGGTGATGGCGGCAATAATATTGGTGGAGGGCGGGCATGGTTGACGCAGTGACAGCGCGCTGGCACGGCGATAACTACCAGGCTCGCATCTTCTGGGAGAATGCGTTCAACCTGCTGCTCCCTCATTCCTGCGTGGTCGAGGTCACGTTCGAGGCGAATGGCCCGAAGGCCTTCGACGATGTGGTGGTCAAGTATGACCCGTCGGTTGTGCGCTCCGGCCCGGAGCGCGTCTCGGCCGAGTACCATCAGGTCAAATGGCACGTCGAGACGGGCGGGCGGTTCGGCTATGAGGACTTTGTCGACCCCGATTTTATCGGCGCCCAGACCTTTTCCCTCCTGGAACGCTTGCAGCAGGCGCGCCGGGCGGCGCCGGCGTCGGCCCATTTCGCGTTTCTGACGACCTACCGCATCAAGGACGGTGATCCGCTGGCGGGGCTGATCTCCGGTCATGACAAAACCCTTTTGATCGAACGCCTCTTCGACCGCACCACCGACCGAAGCCGCATGGGCAAGGTACGAAAGCGCTGGCGGGAGCATCTCAAGCTGTCGAACGACGACGAACTCAAGGCCGTCCTCCGCGGCCTGCGCGTTCTCGAGGGCCATCGCTCGCTCGAAGAGCTCCGCTCGGAGATCAACCTCAAGGCAACCGTAGTTGGCGTTCTGGCCTGCAGCGCCGCGGAGTCGGACTTTCGATACGACGAACTGGCCCGGCAGTTGAAGGTCCGGCAACTCAGCGCCTTGACGCGCGAGACCCTGCTTCAGCTCTGCCGTGACGAAGGTCTGCTTGTCGAACGGGTCGGCGAGCCCGACCCGTTCCTGCCGATCGCGATCCGCAGCTTTCTCGGACCGGCGGCCGACATCGTCGGAGCGGCCCCCGAAAACACGCTGTTGCTCACCGATCATTTCCGGCAACGCTATTTGCAGGACGATCGCGAGTGGCAGCGGGACATTCGACCGAAGGTCGACGCCTTTCTTCGAGACGCGGTTAAAAAGTCTGCCTGCTTGCGCCTGATTCTTGACGCGCACGCGTCAATCGCCTTCCTCGCCGGAGCCGTTCTCGACCTGAAATCCGGCGTGCAGACGCAGCTTGTGCAGAAGGGCCGGGTCGGGGCCAGGACCTGGCGGGCGGACGACGGCACGGCGGCCAAGGGCTCACGCTTCGATGTCGCCGAAGAATCTCTTGGGAACGGGCGCGAGATCGCCATCGCCATCAGTGTTTCTCAACCTGTTGTGGCGCAGGCGCGGACTTACATCGCGGGCCAGCTACCCCAGGTGGGAAAGCTGATCTCCCTTGCGATGCCCACCGGACCGGGCCAGCAAAACGTCGCCGGCGGCGAGCACGCTGCCGCCCTCGCTGAACAAGTGTCCAATTACGTTCGGACGCTGAAGGCGGACGATCCTGATGCCATGGTTCACATTTTCGCGGCGTGTCCGAACAGCATCCTGTTCTTCCTCGGGCAGCACCACCAGGGCATCGCCCCTTGCATCGTCTACGAATTTGATTTCGACAGGCGGCAGCACAAGACCTACCAGCCGTCATTTATTATCGATTGAACCGGGCGATGTTCGCGATTGGCAAAAGGCCGCCGCAGATCGGCCATCTCCATCCAACTCTGAAAGGGTCACTTGACGTCAGGAACAGTCTTGCGGAGGGTGACGCATGAACCGAGGGGAGTTGTCGGGCAACTCGCCCGATGGCTGCGGCCCGGTATGGATGAAACGGCTGACTGTCGTCGTAGAAGGCCCTTTGGCGTTCCGCATGCGCCGCCTGACGGCCGCCCGAAGTTCCGAAGCAGGCCTGCAAATCATGACGTTGCCGCTTCTTGCGGCCCGTCTGGCTGGCGGCTTCTGTCGTCCTGCACGATCCCAGGATCTCGAACCCTCTATCAGGACCGCGCTGGATCGAGGCGATTTCGTCGAGCTCGAAAGGATGCGCCAGCTTCCGGGCATGACGCGTTCGGTTGGCTGGACGCTCGGCAAAGCCTGGGATGCCGATATTTCCTTGTACGACTTCGCCGCCGGCAGCACCCGCATTGCGGATCTGGCGTCGATTGAGCACCGAGTTCGCGCAGCCTTGCCGGCCGGCGTGTTGACGCCTCGGGATTTACGTGATGCCGCGTTGAACCGCATCGCGCATGCCGGGGCGGTGCTTGGCACCGTAGAACTGGACCACGTACTGAACGTGGCACCGGTTTGGCGACCGCTCCTGGACGCATTGGCGCGAGTGGTGGACTTGCGCTGGCGCGATCCGGGAGGGGCCGAGCACGCATGGTTTTCCGGAAAGGTGGTTGCGGAAGTCGTACCGCCGCGATCTCCGATCGAAGTCGTGTCCTGCGCTAATCCGCACACCGAGGTGGTCGAGTCATTGCGATGGGTTCGAGCGCTGCTCGCATCGGGTCGCGCCCGGCCGGAAGAAATCGCGATCGCCGCCACCTCGACCGGGGGCTGGGATGAGCATTTCCTGGTTCTCGCGGCAGACGCCGAGCTGCCGGTTCATTTCTCGCACGGCGTGCCGGCGCTTTCGACGCGCGAAGGTCAGGCCTGCGCCGCACTTGCCGATGTGCTGCTCAACGGTCTTAGCCAGGATCGCATGCGCCGCCTCCTCGGCCACGCCGCCGGCCGCAGCGGCGCATTGGAGGAATTGCCGCGGAACTGGGCGACGGGACTCCGGCCAGGGGCTGGCCTGTTCGAGGTGGATCACTGGCACCGGGCCCTCGACGATGCGGCCGCCCGCCGCCCCGAAGGCCTCGACCCGAAGCCGATCCTCATGCCGGTCATCGAACTTCTGGCGAACGGCCCTGCGATTGCGGAGCAGGCGGGCGAGATGGTGCTCGGATCGGCCGCCAATGCGCTCTGGATCGAGGCCCTCCGTCGCGCGCCTGCAGAGGCGCTCGAATTCTCCCTGCAAGAGCTGCGCGTGCCGGACGGGCGTGACCCCGGCGCGTCCGTCGCGTGGTGTCCCGCAAGCCACCTGGCGGGCGCGCCCCGCCCGTGGATCCGGCTTCTCGGCCTGACGAGCCGTTCCTGGCCCCGTTCCGCAGCGGAAGACCCGCTCCTTCCGAACCACATCCTGTCCCGGCAAAAGCTCGATCCCGAGCCAATTACGGTGCGGGATCGGCGAGCTTTCGAAGTCATCACAAGAATGGCGTCGGGTGGGTGCGTGCTCTCGCGAAGCCGCCGGGATGCGCAAGGCAAATTCCTGCCGGCAAGTCCCCTCCTGGGTCAGTCGAGCTCAACCGTGGTCTTGAAGCGCGGACGAACGCCGCGTCACGCGTTCAGCGAGGCCGATCGCCTCGCGGCGCGGCCGCAGGACGCAGCAGCTTCGCCGGCGATCGCCGCCGCGACGGCATGCTGGGTCGACTGGCGGGAGCCGGCGGTCACTCCCCATGACGGCCGCGTCAGGCCCGAGCATCCGATTGTCCGCCGCGCGGTTGCCGAGCTTCAGTCCGCCACCTCCCTGCGTCTCATGCTTCGCGACCCGCTGGCGTTCATCTGGCGCTACGCGCTGGGATGGCGCTCTACGGTCGAGGATGATCAGCCGTTGAGCCTCGATGTGCGGACCTTTGGAGAACTGGTGCATGAGCTGCTGAAGCAAACAGTCGACGCGCTTGAACCGCAGCCTGGCTATGCGCGCGCGGCGCGGCACGAGATCGAAGACGCCCTCGCGGCAGCGGTCTCAATGACAGGCACTCTGTGGCCCCTCGAACGTTCTACGCCGCCTCTGCTTCTCTGGCGGCATACGCTGGACGCGGGGGCCGGGCTCGCCCTGAAGGCATTGACGCTCGACGAAGCCTTTCGGCCGGGCACACGAAGCTGGACCGAGGTCGCATTCGGTCGCGGGGGCGCCGATCCAGGCGATGCGGATCTGCCATGGGATCCCCGGTCGGCGGTCCGCATAGCGGGGACGAACGTCTGTGTCCGCGGCAGCATCGATCGGCTCGATCTCAACGCCGCCGGCGACGCTGTCAGGGTGTCCGATTACAAGACCGGGGCCGAGCCGAAGAACGCCGATCGCATCGTGCTCGGAGGAGGGGCCGAACTCCAGCGCGCGATCTATGCTCTCGCCGCCAGCCAAATGCTTTCTGACATGCCCCGTGTCGTCGCGCGGCTGGTATTTCTTGGCGAGGACAGACCGCGCGCCTATCGGCTTCCGGATGTCGACGGGGCGATCAGCGAGATGGCAACCCACATCGCCGCCGCCTGCGCTCTGCTCGATCGGGGCACAGCTTTGCCGGGCCTCGATGCGCGGGTGAGGTGGAACGAATTCCGGTTGGCACTGCCGGCTTCCGCGACGACGTATTTCCAGGTCAAGCAATCGGCGTTCGGACGTGCGTTCGGTACCTTCTCGAGCGTGTGGTCCTGCCGATGACCGCACTCGCCGACGCCCCTGCGCGCATGCGCGCCCTGACGGACCTTGGCTCAACCTTGCTTGTCGAAGCGGCGGCCGGAACCGGCAAGACCGCGCTCATGGCCGGGCGTCTGACGATGCTGCTGGCCAACGGGGTCGAGCCCGGCAACGTGGCCGCCATCACGTTCACCGAACTTGCCGCCAGCGAGCTGGCGACGCGGGTCCATCGCTTCATCGATGAGCTGCTGGGCGGGCGCGTCCCTGAAGCTATGATCCCTGCCTTGCCCGACGGACTCGATGACGCCGGGCGCGCCGCGCTGACAGCGGCCGCTGGCAAACTCGACGAGCTTACGACGGCTACGATCCACGGTTTCTGCCAGACAATTATTCTTGGCTACGCAGTTGAAGCCGATATCGATCCGGGCGCCCGTATGCTGGATGCGTCACAAGCGGAAGCGGCGTTCGACGCTGTATTCGAGACATGGTTGAGGCGCCGCCTCACAGGACCAGTGCGTCCGGAGGATCCGATCGCGGCATTGTCGCGCGACGATCCCCGCCGGATCGTATCAACCCTTCAGGGCCTGGCACAATTCCGGCTGGATCATCGAACGGCCCGTCCCCTTCCAGCGGATCTCTCCGGCCGGCCGGATATCGAGCTTGCCGACGCCGTGGGGGAGTTCAGCCGATGGATCGCGCGGAGTCCGGGCGAACCGAAGACAGCCGATATCGTCGGCGAACTGGAAACGCTGAGCCGCTTTTACGCCGGCTCGTTTGATCCCACGCCGGATTTTCCCCGGCTTTGGGAACTCGCCCACCCGCCGAGACTGGGCTGCATGCGCCGCCACAGCTTCGACCTGATGGCGCCCCGGCGAAAGACGGCCTGGGAGAAGATCGCCGGGAAGGAGGCGGGCGGACAGCTCAGCGAGGAGGCCGGGCGGCTCTTTGCGCAGGTGGATGGCGCCTACCGTGTCGTCCTGGGCTGCATCGCCACCGCCCTGGTGGCGATCCTCTCCGAAGAGCTGGACGAGGTACTGAGCGATTACGCCGACTTCAAGCGGAGCGCGGCTGTGCTCGATTTTGACGATTTGCTGGATCGCGCATGCGCCTTGCTCCGGGATCACGAGCCCGTGCGCCGCGCACTCGGCACGCGGTACCGGCATATTTTTGTGGACGAGTTTCAGGACACCGATCCGGTACAGGCCGAAATCCTGTTCCTGATCGCATCGGACGAGCGAGCCGCCCGATGGCAAGAAAGTTCGCTGAAACCGGGGGCGCTGTTTATGGTCGGCGATCCGAAACAGGCGATCTACCGGTTTCGCGGCGCCGATGTCGGGTCTTACGGCCAGGCGCGAGCGGCCATCAGACATCGATGGCCGGAGAATGTCATTCAGATCACCGCTAACTTCCGCTCACGACCCGATATTCTGGCGCACGTCAACCGATGCTTCCAAGCGCCGCTTTCCGCTCGCGGCCAGCCCGGGTATGTCGCGCTCACGCCCACGATCCCCGCAGCCGACCACGAGATGCCATGCGCGTCTAAGATCCTGGTCGATCTGCCCCCCGATCCTCGCGCGGAGGAAATCCGCGAAGCAGAAGCCGCCGCGATCGCCGAACTGTGCGCGCGGCTCGTGGGTAGCGTGAAGATACGCGGCACGAACGGCGCATCGGTCCCGCTGGCTCCCGGCGACATCGCGCTTTTGGCTCCGACCGGCACCGAGCTGTGGCGCTACGAACGTGCGCTTGAGAGGCGCGGCCTGCCGATCGCGTCCCAGGCCGGAAAGGGCCTGTTTCGCCGCCAGGAGGTGCAGGACCTGCTGGCGCTGACCCGCGCGCTCGCCGATGCAGGCGACACCCTGGCTTTTGGCGCCTTGATGCGCGGCCCCTTCGTGGGCCTTACAGAGGATGAGCTGCTCGACATCACCGCAGCGCTCCCGGCTCACCCCGGAAGGCCGGAGGCGCTCCCTCGCTTCTCGGTCCTGACCGTCCCGGCCCTGATCTCTCACCCGACTGCGCGCAAGACGCTTTCGATCCTGCGCGACCTCAGACGCCGGTCGAGAGCGACGACCCCGATGTTGCTGTTGTCCGAGGCCGTGGAGCGACTCGCAATCCTGCCTATCCTAGCCGCTCGCCAAGGAGATCAGAGCGCCCGCGCCGTGGCGAATGTCGAGGCGTTCCTGGAACGGGCAATACCGTATGGGGTGAAGGGCTTGAAGCGCTTCGCGCGCAATCTCACCCGGGAATGGAAAGCTGGCGCCTCCTGTGGCGAAGGCCGTGTCGACGCCGAAGGCGACGCCATCGAAATCGTCACGATCCATAGTTCGAAGGGGCTGGAGTGGCCGGTGGTGATCCCCATCAACACCGCCACACTGCCTCAGCGGCCGGCGCAATTCGTCCATCGCGCTTCTGACGACACCCTTCATTGGGTGCTCGGCGAAGTCGAGCCGCCTGACCTGCATCTGGCTCTGCGGGAGGACGAAGAAAGTCTCGCGCGGGAGCGTGAGCGCCTGTTGTACGTAGCCTGCACGCGCGCCAGGGAATTGCTGATCCTGCCGGAGCTGCCGGGCGCCGGGCAAAACTCCTGGGCGCGGATCGTCGACCTTGCTCACCGGGACTTGCCAAAGCTCGATGTTTCAAAGCTGAGCGACGTACAGCTCCCGGTCGCCGCGGAGCCGCCAAACCTCCAGACCGCGGACATATTCGAGGAGGAACGCGCCGCTATCAACGACGCCATAATCGCACTCACATGGCTGAGACCGAGCGACAATGATGCCGACCGGATGCCCTTGGCGGAAATCGTCGCGGTGGAAGCATCCGAGGCGGCAGAGGCGGAGGTTCCGGTAGGCCCCGGAAGAACGAGGGGCCTGATCCTGCACAAGCTGATGGAGGAAGTTCTCACGGGCGAGATCGTCGAGGACGTGAAGTCGCTTGCTGCGCGGGCCGAAGCACTCATTGTTGAACTAGCGGTCGACCGGAGTGGCGAAGGCCCCGTACCCTCCACGGACGAGATCGCGGCGACGGCTTCGAGAACCTTGCGGCTTCCGGAGATCGCCGCCCTGCGGCCAGCGCTCGTGCCGGAGCTGCCGCTCTACGCCATGCTTCACGCGGAGTCCGGCCAGACGGCCCTTGCGGGCCGCGCGGATGCCATCGCTATTGAGGACGGGCGGGCCTCGGTTGTACTGGATTGGAAAAGCGATATCGCCCCGACGGACGAAGACCTTCGGATGCATGCGAGGCAGCTTCAGCACTATTTAGTTGCTACCGGCGTAAGGCGCGGGGCCTTGGTCTATATGACTTCGGGTCGAGTGCACTGGATCGAGACTTTGTCGGCATGAACCGATAATGAGCGACTAAGTATTTTTTGAGAATTACCTATTATTTGCAAGATATTGGTGCGCCGGGAGAGGAGTTGAAGCCATAATTCCAGAGCAGCAAATCGGGCGCGCCAAAGGCGCGTCGCAAAGCTCGCGGCGGGGCCACCGGGCGAGGGTAAAGCGCCCGACGATGACTGCGCCGCATGGGGTGCTTCACTACGCGTACGAGCAGACGCTCGCCGCCCGGTTGTCGCGCACGTCTAGGAAGAACCTCGTAGCGATCACCGGCACCGAGCGAAAGCTCAACCTAAACCGAGTACAAAAGTGGCATTTTACACTCAGTCGCATTTGATCGCGCCGGCACCGTCCTGCCCTCCCTCTATCCGACCCGCTTTCGCCGGTGCGTTTTGCCGGTAATGATCAGCCCCGGTGCGCGCTGCGGATCGCGCGCCAGACCCGCTCGGGGCTGGCCGGTATATCGATGTGCTCTACGCCGAGCGGCGCGAGCGCATCAAGGATCGCGTTGACGATGGTTTGCGGCGCGGCGATGCAGCCGGCTTGGCCTGCGCCCTTGACGCCGAGCGGGTTCGCCGCGGTTGGCAGCTCGGCGAGGGTAATGTCGAACGGCGGCAGATCGTCGGCGCGCGGCAGCGCATAGTCCATAAGGGAGCCGCTCAGCAGATTTCTCCGCCGGAGCGGAGTCGGCGCACGCAATCTTGCTCCGCGGCCCCACGAGGGATAATGATGGCCGTGCCCTGCCTCACCGCTCACGCGGAGGGGAGCCTCAGGATTCAGGAGGGACCCCGATGAGACAGCCGGTCCCACCTTTGGTCTGGATCTCTCTTCGGCGTGTTTGATTGCCACCGCCAGCACAGCACGAGGTTGAGCGGGTGACGACAGCGAAGCCGCCGATACGGCTGGGCTTCTTCACCCGCCTGCTCGATCAGGCGGACGCGGCCGAGCGCTACCGGTTGGCCATCGCGCAGATCATGCACGCCGAGCGCTGCGGCTTCGATTCCGCCTGGGTCGCACAGCACCATTTTCACGAGGACGAAGGCGGCCTGCCGGCGCCCTTCGTGTTCCTGGCCCAGGTCGCGGCGCAGACCACGCGGATCCGCCTGGGGACCGGGATCGTCACGCTTCCGCTGGAGCTGCCGATCCGGGTGGCGGAGGATGCCGCGGTGCTCGACCTGATGTGTGGGGGCCGCCTGGAGGTGGGGGTCGGGCCCGGCGGCAACCTCTCGGCGTACAAGGCGTTCGGCCTGGACAGCGCCCAGCGCACGGCGCTGCTGATCCAGCATCACCGCGTGCTGCTCGACGCCTGGGCGGGACGGCCGCTACTCGGCGGCGACCGATTGTATCCGCCGAATCCCGGCCTCGTAGATCGCGTCTGGCAGGCGACCTTCACCGTGGAAGGCGCCCGGCGGGCCGGCGCGGCGAGCGACGGGCTGATGCTGTCGCGAACGCAGCCGAGGCCGGCCGAGGCGCCCCATCTGTCGCTGGCCGACATCCAGCATCCGATGATCGACGCCTATCTGAAGGCCCTGCCGCAGGGCCGCGCGCCACGTATCCTCGCCTCGCGCACGGTGTTCGTCGTCGACGACCGCAAGGAGGCGGTGCGGCTGGCTGAAATTGGCCTGGCGCGGCAGCGGGCACGGTACGCCACGATTGGTCGCACGGTGTTTGTCGAGCGCATGTCGGTACACGACCAGATCGCTGCGATGGATATCCATATCGGCAACCCGGAAGACGTGATCGCCTCGCTGCGAACTGACACTACGCTGGCCTGTGCCACCGATCTGACCGTTCAGTCGCATTCAATCGATCCACCGCATCATTTCATCCTGCGGTCGATCGAACTGGTCGCCAGCGCGGTGGCGCCGGCGCTGGGCTGGGTGCGGAACGGCGGGCGGCCGCACGGCACGTCGCGTGACCCCGGGGGCGTGACCCCGAGGCCGTGACGACCGGCAAGGGAAGGATGGCCATGGCAGGGATGGACACGGACGTCATCGATACGCTGGCCGGGATCAAGCCCGGCTCCGCGCTGGACGCGATCCGCAACCGACGGCCGGAGGCGCGCAACCAGGCGCAGGTCAGCTATCGCGCGCTGTTCGCGCCGGAAATTCCCGGCGAGGTTACCGCACCAGAGCGATTCGCGATGGCAGCTTTCGTCACCGGCCTGCATGGCGACGGGGAGACCGCGGCGTTCTACGCCGCCGGCCTGGCCGCCAGCGGGGCATCGGCGGAATTGCGCCGCGCGATCGACACGGCGATCGCGGCGGCCAAGGGGCAAGGCCCCTATGGCTCCTTTCCCGCCGGCCCGCTGAGCCGCGAGAACACCACCGGACCGACCCATCGCGTCGCGCCGGAAACCCGCCCCGCGCTGGGACCGCGCCTGGCCGCCGCGTTCGATCACATGCACCTCTTGGTGTTCCACCCGCGTGACGCCGCTCCGGCAGCGCTGCAGGCCTTGCTGGATGCCGGCTGGTCGACCACCGACATCGTGACGCTGTCCCAGATCGCCGCCTTCCTGTCGTTCCAGATCCGGGTGGTCGCCAGTTTGCGCGTCATGGCCGGCGCCGCCTGACACACGAGGTTCAATGATGCCCTATACAGTCCTCGAACCGCCGTCCCACACGGTCCCGGCCGTCTTCACCCGGGCGCTGCTCGATTGGCTGCCCTGGCTCGAGCCGCTGGCGGTTGAGGCCCTGACCGAAAGGCACATGGCGGGCCTCGTGGATGCCGCGCGGGTGAAATCGCCGTATTTCCGCCTGCTCGCGCGGGACCCCGACGCCCTTGGCGCCCGCACGCGGACCGACAAGGACATCTTTTACAACCCCGATGCCGGCCTGCCGCGGGCGGAGCGCGAGTTGGCCGCGGCCGCGACATCGCGCTTCAACGGCTGCATCTACTGCGCCTCGGTGCATTCGCGTTTCTCGGCGACCTATTCGAAGCGCGAGGCGGACGTGCAGCTCCTGTTGGACGACGGCATCAACGCCGATCTCGGCGAGCGCTGGAACGCCATCGTCGCTGCTTGCGTAGCACTGAGTACGACGCCGATCGCGTTCGGATCGCAGCATGTGGAGCGCCTGCGTCGCGCCGGGTTGGACGAATTGGCGATCGCCGACGTGATCCATGCCGCGGCGTTCTTCAACTGGGCCAACCGGCTAATGCTGTCGCTCGGCGAGCCGGCCGCGGCAGCCGGAACATAGCACCCAAGCCGCCCGCGGCAGTCAAGGCGAGGGACCGGTGCGTCAGCATTCCGGGGCTGACGCCGTCGACGGCCTGTTGCGGCGCGGCGGTTGAGCCCCGGCCGCCGTCATTAAAGGTCGGCTTCGGGGCGCAACAGCCGCCGATCACGTCAATCCAATCGAGCGGGTCGTGGGTCGATCCCGGCGGTTTCATCGCGGTCTCACGAACGGCGGCAATGCGGCGCAACCTGACCGTTGACCGTCGGGTCGGCGAGGGACCGCCAGCCAACTCCAGCTACGCGGCTTGGCTCATCTCGGGCTTGACTGTCGGCTCGCCGCTCCAGATCGCTCCGACGGTAAAGAGGCCGCCTGAGACCCGCGATCTGCCGACGATAGCATGGCCGTGGGTACGCATGATGGCGCCGACGGCCCAGCCGACCTATTGCTTGGCGGCATCGAACTCCCGCCTGTCGGTATGGCGGAGAGCATCGAGTTCGGGTTTGAGGAGCGATACGAGCGCCGTGACCGCCGGAAAGCCCTCTCGCGAGAACGCTCGGTATTCCGGGTAGCGGTCTGGATCGTCGATGATGGCGGCCAGTCGCCGTCCCCGAGCTGTACGGCCGTAGATCTCCGACGGTATTGTCATCTGTGGACAACTCCAGGGCATCAGAAATTAATATATCACAATATAAGATCTCGTCTGTTTAATGAAAGATCGGCCCGGACAACTCTGTTATGCAACCCCGGCGGCGAGCGTAGACCTGTCGTCATTTATAGAAACTCGCAGGACATCTGAGATTGCAATATCACAAGATCAGATCTCCTTCATTCGGTGAAACCTCTCTACCGGGCAGCTTCTGTCATGCACCCGAGGGGTTTTACTCCGAAAATGTTGAATGGATGGGACCCTGGTGTAGCGCGACAATCTCGATCGGAAGCCTTCTGATCCTGATTGTCGCCCAGCACCCACCGCGGAACGCCACCCGGAGGCCGCTCACGGCCGCGGATGGGACCCGTCCGCGGGGAGAAGGAAGCCGGGGGTACACTACTAGGGGATGGGACCCGCTCGCGGTAACGCAAGGGCGGGGTGCTAGGCCCTGCGCCGTGCGTTGGACCCGCCGGGCCTATCGGCCACGGCCGGGCCGGTCGTTTTTTGACGGCCTCGATCGAATGTTACGAGCCGGAGGGTTGAACCATGAGAGGTTTTTGGCATCGATAGCGTCCGCCACCCTGAACACCGCGCGCCCCAGGCCTCAGCCATGCTGCTTTTCAATGTCTTCCGCCGCCGCGCGCCCATTCGGTGTCGCGGGGCATAGCCGAGCCGCCGCATGTCCTTTCCTCGACCATGCTGCATGCACACCCGGCGACAATGAAGGCGTCTTGGGTCTCGTCGAACGCCATGCGCACTCGACGGTGCAGCCAGGGTGCCTCAGCTCGCACCATGAGTTTTCGGGACCATACCCAACCGAGCAGTGTGTCTCGCCTGCACCGCAGCGTCCGCAATTCCGACGCATACAAGATGTTGTTCCTGCGGCGCAGCAGCGTCGCGCCATTTTGCTAACAGCCCGGCAAGACATGTCGCATAGCCGCCATTATGGCAAATTTTCTGAAGTATTCGTAAAGTTACCATGTTAACCTTCTGATCCTCGCCGCCCAATCCGCCGGTTTTTACTTAGTTTGCGGGTGGGCTTGGATGGGGTAGCAATACTTGCCGACTTCCGATTTTACTTGCCACCACCGGAACACAAGATGTTGAGTGCGGGCTTCCGGGTTCAGATGGAATTGGCAATCAGGATGATGGCACCCGCGACCAACGCCCCGCCGAATACGACGCCGATGGATCGAGGGGCGGTGAGAAGCACGGTCGCGGCGATCACCCACAGAGGCAAAGATCGATCCTAGGACTACTCTCCGAGGTCGCGAAACCCTGCGGCGGTGGTCTTTCCCAAGCGCAGAAACTGCGGGGTCTAAGCAATTGTTCTCATTAAGGGTCGGCACCGCCCGTCGTCCGTCGCCTCGACGTTGCCGACGTCGATTTCTGAACGTCCCGTGAACAAAACCAACGATTTGAGCGGCAACCTGTTCGGTTCTGAAGCAGGCTCGGCGGCGCGCGCCATGACTTGCGATACGGCCTCGCTGACCACGACGGCGATCTTTTTCTGAAAGACGAGCATCAGAGCTTATGCCCACCATGAGCAGAAGCCGGCTTCTAAAAGCATAGATATTTCACAAACTTAGACCGTCTGAGCCAAGAGCTTTCTCAAGCGTCTGCCCTATGGTCATGGCTGAGGTTCATCAACGCATGCGGATTTCCTACCTATTAGTGTCGGCGACGTAGCGGAGGCGCTCAGCGTCGGCTCGACAGCGCCTACATCCCCGTTCGGGAAACAGTCTCTGAAAGCCTCTCAAAGATCGCCGTCCATCGGGTCGACCGCATCGGCGTCCTCCACCGGCGTTCTCATTCGAGTTTGCCGAGACGTCGTCGCCCTGTCACGCCGACGCCACGGGCTCAAATTCCTTAAGCGCCCCGACCACAACTGAGGGCCGGGTTGCACGGCGGGGATTAGAGCTATTCGGGCGGGGTGCCGACCAAGAAAGAGAGCACGGGGTGAGTGTGTGCCGGTGCTGCTTCGCCTTCGGCCCCACGCCCGCTTGCGCGGAGAGCGACAACCGGGGAAGGCAGCCGATATCTCCTCGCCACGTACGGGCGGCATTCCGATCCCCTGCCACGGTGCTGATGGGTTGGACGGAGGGCGGCAAAATCCAGGGGCGGTTGAACCTTCAATTGCATGGGGGATGTTGTTCAATCCCGCTGTAGCCGCTCCCAGGCGTTCTCGCCCTCGGGGGCAGCTACGGCCCCGGGGGCGGCCGCAGATTTCCATCGGAGGCCGACCCCCCCGTAGGGGGTGGAAATGCTGAACGTTTGAAAATGGCGGAAAGCCTGATTTTCAACAGCATGTGTAACTCGATTTTCAGCGGTGGCTTTGAACATCATCAAAAGCCCAGGTATCGCGCCATGTTCACATTTCCAGGTGCATTTTCAGGAGGCGACTGCACATCAATCTCCACCGGGCTCAAATCGGACCATCCGGGCGCGAACTGGGAGCTATGCCGCAACAGCCTGCACGGTGATTAGCTTCCGGACGATGAAGACCGGGTGCGGCGGCGATTTCCCTTGGCGCTCGATCACCAAGGAGTAGGTCCTCCCGGCAACCTCGACGCACACCTCCTCTCCCTCGGGAATGGCTTTCTTGAGGCGCTTCCGGGCCGTGCTATCCGCCACCACGAACGCTTTCTTAATCTCCGGGATTACCTCCGTCAGCTGACACCGATCGGATGTCATCGCCTGGGCGACGATCGCTCGAACCCGCTGGATCTCTTCTGAACGTTGGTGCTCGCGGTCCTCCATCTGCGTCGTCTGCTCTACAGCCAGGTTCGGCCGTTCCCATGGCTTCGGCACCGCAATCGTGTCGCCGTCGATGAACAACAAGTCGTCGGTTCCATCGCCCCCATTGCGGATGTTGAACGGCTCCAGCTCGAACCATCGGACAGTCGTATCCCGCGCGGTGTAATTGCCTTTCCCATGGTCGAGCCGGACGAGCCGAGCGGCCTCCGCGGGATCGAGCCCCATTTTTTCGGCGGTCTTCTCGCTCATCGGCGACAGGGTGTACACGATCCGCGCCGCCCCGATCAGCGAGCTGGCCCCCCGCGCCGCGTTCATGTCCCCGGCGTGGATCTCCGTATTTCCGCTGTGGGACTTGAGCGAGTGGTGGACGAGATCGATTGAGCAGCCCGTCTCGTGCGCGATATGCCGGATCGCTTCGAGAACCTGCTCGATCTCCTCGTTGGAATTCTCGGACACGCCGCGGTGCGTTGATACCAGCGGGTCGATTACGATGTGGACGATGTCATGTTCCCTAATCGACGCGATCACGTCGGCGACGGCCTGGGTGAGCCTGACGATGTCCTTGTGTTTGATCGCGACGATGAGAGGCTCGTCGAGGCCGGAACTTGCGAAGATGTTCTCGCGCACGTTCGCCACATCGATCCCGTGACACTGGAGCATGCCACCGATGCGACGCTTCAGCTCCTCCATGTCCTCCTCGTTATTGTGTACCCAGACGCGACCAGACCGATAAACTGGCTCGCCGGTCAGTGGCTGGCCGGTTGCAATCGCGAGCGCCGAGACGATGGCTAGGTTGGACTTGCCCGCTCCAGGCGCGCCAACACCCACGGTCACCGCTCCCGCGATGAAGCGACGGCCGAGTACAAATTGGCGCCGTGGCAGTTTTCGCACGTCGAAATCGGCCGGCAGGAGCTTCGGTATTGGACCGCGGAATGGGCCTCGCTGATGCGGACCCTCAGAGGGAGCGGCCGTTTGATGATCCTCCAATTCACCCAAGTCCTCGAACTGTAGGTCGTCGAAATAGCCGTATTCGCGACCGATGTTGCAGAGGTAGCTCCAGCCGATGCTGCTCTCGCGAACGCTCTCCCACTTCGCTCGCATCATGCTGTCATCGTTGCGAGGATCTCCGAGCCCCCATTCTTCGAAGACGGGGTAGAACTCCTCGTTCTTTCCGCAAGCGGTTACGATCGCCACGCAGGCCGCAGCCCATTCGTCGTAGGTTGTGAACTCGGGCTGCGTGACAGGCAGATAGTTGGTCAGAAGATCCTTGAGCATATCGAGGTCGGGGCACAGATCGACGTGATCGAGCCCGACCACGGTGCGCGGGGTAGGATCGAAGCCCGACATGCGCATGTTGCCGCCGCCCTTGACGACCACGCACCCAACCTCTTCGAACGCCGCGGTGACTTCGTTGAAAAACTGGAGGACCTTGTCGGTGGTGACCGTGCTGAGGTTCTCGTAGCCCCATGCGATCGGGTCGGCCCCGAACGTCCATTCGTAGGGCACACCCGACCAGTGCATCGTCCCGTATGTCCAGATCTGCCCGTCGGCGAGGAATTCGATCTTGAACTCATAGCCGGATGGCGTCCGCCAGATGCGGCGCATCTTGAGGAGGGTCGAGGCGTGGAACTCGTAGCGGTACGGCAAGAGAACCCTGCCTTCGTTGTTGGGGCGTGTCCGCATTGGCGCCGGCCCGAGCACACGACGAGCGATGGGGCTGGCGATCGCAGTGAAGCCCTTGTCGTCGCAGTCGATGTCGAGCGCCGGGAATTTTTTGCCGAGCAACCCGTAGACCTCGGGCAGCCCGTCCTCCTTGTACCCTCTCGCGTAGATGTCGAGCCACTTTTCGTTGGTGACGGTTTTCGTCCACGGAACAGACTTGGGGAAGCCGCCCCACCCATCCTTGTACTTGTAGCCTGGCACGCGGCCAAGGCTGTCTACGGTCAACGTGGAGCCCGGACAGAGCTTCGCGCCGACCGGGATGATCGGGACAACGAACGGCTCGAACGGCGTGCCTTGGAAGTCGGAGAAACTCATTGCGCTAGTCCTCTCACCCTATATCGAGCGCGCGGATGTCTCGATGTCGTCGATGTCGAGCCGCAGCCAGGAGCGCGCAGCATCCTCGATCGTCGCCGGTTCGCCGGTCTTCGCGTCCGCGTTCAGCAACCGCCGGGCTCACTCAAGCAGCCGCTTTCCACGGCAGCATCTCGCTGCGAAACGCCTTTTTCTCGGCCTCCGTCGCCTCAAGCCATACGTCGACGAAAGACTGTGGGGTGCCCGCAGGCGCGTCTTCACCGTGGGCATAGCCGCGCATGAACCAATCGCGCGTAGCCCGGTTATCCTTTTCCGGAACCGCTCCCCAGGCCGTCATAAGCGGCGTCGTCGGTTCTGGCGCTGGCGGCGAGGGTTTGGGGGTATTTTTGGTGCTGTTCCTGGCTCCGGTGGACCTCAAGTTATCGTTGCAGACCGCAGAAGCCGAAGAGCTATAGGCCTCCTCGGCGAAGCCAATACCCGCGACACCAGCGCCCCCCGTGGACGGCCCGCTGGCAACAATGGCGTCGATCAAAGAGGCGGAATGGCTATGGGTCGTTTCCCCGGCCATGGGGGCGGCCATGCCGGAGGTGTTCAGTGGCGGCTCTGCCGGACGCCCATCGGCGGTGCACCCAGCACCATCATCGTGGCGTGGTTCCGTTGGCCCGACGCACGGATCTGACGATGCTGGCAGTTGTTCCGTGCCTACCTTCGCCTGCGGTGACCCGGCGAACGGGGCACCGAAGCGGGCAAGGAGCCATGCCTTAAACCGTTCGAGGTCTGCGTTAGCGAGATCGAGGGTCAGCGCCTTGATCACATCAAGCGGGTCGGCAAGTGTCGCTGCGAGGTTCTTGATCGCTTCGAGCGGATTATCCGGCGCCAGCAGTCGCCCCGACGACGGCGTTTTGTCACTTACGTAAGAGACATTTGACCGATGCTGCTGCACAGCGCCGCGGTTTACCGCCTTCTCTCGCTGTAGAGCCTTCTGTTGCTCAGCGGGATTATCGCTCTTGACGAGCTTGAGACAGCGGTACACGTCTTGCCTCGACCGCCTGATGTGGGCGACCAGCCACTTTCCCCATTCGCCGCGCGGCAGGCGCTCGCGAGCCTCCTTGAGCAACAAGCCCGCGGCGATGCGATGATCGCGCGCCTGACCTTCGATCTTGTCGGCCTTTTCCAGGCGAACGTTGATCTCCTGTGCAAGCTGATCGAGTGGCGTCTCCACAGTCACCGGCGGGCTCCCACGTCGCTGGGGTGCGGGCGGCCCGCCGCGGTTTCCATTCCGTCACCGGCCGTTCCACCGGCGAGCTTCGCGAAATGCGCCTGTAACGCGGTTCGGCTTGCGACGTACTCACGGCCGAGCTTTCCAGCCGGGATGCGCCTCTGTTCGAGGAGGTAGAATACCTTGCGGCGAGCTATACCCAGAAAGTTGGCGATCGCCGCCGCTCCGTAGAGCATGTCGTCCCCGAGCGAGATGCTCGGGGTCACTGATGCATCGTACATGTCATGTTTCCTTTCCTCAAAAAAAATGCCGCTATCCACCAAAATGCGGCCGTAGCCGCGCAAATGCCGCGTTCAAGTCGATCCAGAGCCCGACGGTCCAATCCGCCGGCATGGTCGGCTCTGCCGGGTCGAGAATGGCTAGGCGCTGGTCCGGCTTATACGAGAGGTTGATCAGGACGAGGACCCGCCTCGATCCGCTGAGCGCAGCATCAAATGGATCAGGTGTCTCTCGGCTGAACCTCATAACCACTTGGGCCAAGCGCATCTGCTCGATGCTCATATTGCGCTCCGCCATTTCCCATAGGAGTGCTGCTTCGAGCAGCGACGCAGGTGAGTAGCGACGCACGGTTCCGCGACCGGAGTGCCGGTACGAGATCGGATCGACCAACTCCTCGGTCGTCCAGTGCTGGATGCGCCGCATCGCCTTGGCTCTATCCGCCTCGCTCGCGGTCGGCGCCAGAGCGTCGGCCATTTCGCGTGCTGTCCACTGGGTATTAATCATTATGAACCATGTCATATTTCATATGAAACATCTTGTGTATCATCAGGAAGGCGCGTCTTGGCTCGATCCCGCCTCACTCCCTGGTGGGTGCGAGAGGTGGGCCATTTCGCGTGCTGTCCATTGGGTGCCAATTCCAGATCAAACATAGCATGTATCATCAGAGGTTTTCAAGCCCCTCGCATGCGACAATCCGTCACCATCTGTTTCGAATATTTCCCACAAGCTCGGAGCGACACCGGGACGCGGCAGCCTGCGGCGGTCGGGTCCTCGTTACGGGTAGGTTTGCCGCCGCCGCTTCAAAGCCCAGCCGATCTTTCCACTCCAGGACGCCCGATCGACCCCTGCGGAGGTGCAGCAAAAGGGCTGTCTCATGTCGCATTCTTGTCGCAAGGAGCTACCGTCAATCATTGAAAATCGGCGGAAATCCTCGGTGTTTGTTGCAAGGCCTTGCGACAGAAAAAGGCCGCTTCAAACGGCCTTTTTGTGGTTTATCTATTTGATTTAATTTGGTAGCGGGAGAGGGATTTGAACCCCCGACCTTGGGATTATGATTCCCCTGCTCTAACCAACTGAGCTACCCCGCCACGGGTGCCGCCATCGGGCCCGCATATAGGAGATGGCCCGCGACCGGTCAAGCTTGGCCGGCTTACGGCGCGACGGCGTCGCGGCGGCGGATCCAGCCGCCGCCGAGGAGACGCTCGCCATCATAGAGCACGGCCGCCTGGCCGGGCGCGACGGCGCCGGCCGGGGCGTCGAGCACGAGCTCGGCTTCGCCCATGCCGGCTCCCGGCGCCGCTCCTGGGGCGGCGCTCGGATAGAGCATCGCCGGCACCGCCGGCTGGGCCGAGCGCAGCTTGGCGGCGACCCTTACGCCGGCGCTGGCGGTGAGCGGGGGCCCAAGCCAATTCAGCTCGGCGAGGGTGGCGCGCGTCTCGCCGAGCGCGCTTTTGGGGCCGACCACGATGCGCCGAGTGGCGGGCTCGAGGCGCAGCACGAAGAGCGGCTCGGCGGCGCTGAGGCCCAGCCCCTTGCGCTGGCCGACAGTGAAATGGGCGATTCCGGGGTGACGCCCGAGGACATGCCCCTTCAGATCGACGATGTCGCCGGGCTCGCCCGCCTCGGGCCGCAGCCGGGTCACCACCGCGGCGTAGGACCCCTGCGGCACAAAGCAGATGTCCTGGCTGTCGGGCTTCGCGGCGACCGGCAGCGCGAAATCGCGCGCCAGCGCGCGGGTTTCGTCCTTGGCGAGGCCCCCCAGCGGAAAGCGTAGGAAGTCGAGTTCGGACGGCGTCGTGCGATAGAGGAAATAGCTCTGGTCGCGCGCCATGTCGCGGGCGCGGTGCAGCTCCGCGCCCACCGCTCCCGGCACCCGCCGCGCGTAATGGCCGGTCGCCAGCGCGCTGGCGCCGAGGTCGCGCGCGGTCTCCAAGAGGTCCTTAAACTTGACGCGCTCGTTGCAGCGGATGCACGGCACCGGGGTCTCGCCGCGGCGATAGCTTTCGGCGAAATCCTCGATCACGGCTGCGCGAAACCGCGCCTCGTAATCGAGCACGTAATGGGGAATGCCGAGACGCTCGGCGACCCGCGCCGCATCGCGCACATCCTGCCCGGCGCAGCAGGCGCCCTTTTTACCGGTCGCCGCCGCGCCGTGGTCGTAAAGCTGCAGCGTGATGCCGACGACATCGAACCCGGCGGCGGTGAGGAGCGCCGCGGTCACCGACGAATCGACCCCGCCCGACATCGCGACGACGATGCGGTGGTTGGCCGGAGGGCCGGGGAGATCGATGTCGGCGAGCGGCATCAGGGCCCGCATCGTAGGCCCCCATTAAGTCCCATTTGCCAGAAATCGGCCTCGAGCCGGGTGGCGGTGGCAAACGAGCCCGCCAATGCGGCGAAGCGGCCCTCGCCGCCGCGCCGGGCGAACTCTTCGTCGAGCGCCGAAGCGGCCTCGCGCGCGAGGCTTTGGTACTCGGCCCCGGCATACATGGCGAGCCATTCGCGATAGGGGTTGCCGTCATGCCGGGTCGCCGGGTCGGCCATCCGCTCGGCGGCGATCTCGGCGTAGCCGACGATGCACGGCGCCAGCGCCACTTCGAGGTCGAGCCGGTCGCCGCAGAGCCCGCGGTCGAGCACGAAGCGGGTATAGGCGATCGTCTCCAAGGCTTCCGGCGCTCCTGCCATCGCCGCCTCCGAAAGGCCCCATTGGCGGCAATAGTCGATGTGCAGCCCGATCTCGGTGTCGAGCGTCGCGGCGACCAAGGATTGCGCCCGGCGCATCTCGGCGATCGTCTCCGATTTGTAGATAGCCAGCCCCCAGGCGCGGGCGAAATGTAGGAGAAACAGATAATCCTGCACCAGATAGCGCCGGAACGCCGCCTCCGGCAGGTCGCCCTGGGCCAGACGCAGCACAAATTCATGCCGCGTATAGGCCGGCCAGATTGCCCCGGCGGCGCTGCGCAAGCGCTGGAACAAACGGCCGTCCATCGCTCAGCGCCGAGCCAAAATCATTCCCGCGCAGCAACAATAGATACCCCGTGGCCGGGCTTGCCCCGGCCACCCACATCTTCCCCCACTCCGAAGTTGGCTAAGGCCAGGACGTGGATGCCCGGGACAAGCCCGGGCAAGGGGGCTTTTTTGCCGCAACGCCGCATGGGGGTGGGGGTGACGTCCCGTTGAGATGGCTAGCCGCATTTTGAATCAAGGCTCAGCCGAGCAGCAGGTTGCGGGTGGTTTTCGGCAGGCGCACGACAAGCCCGTCGAGTTCTTCGGTGATGATGATCTGGCAGCCGAGCCGCGAGGTTGCGGTCAGGCCGAAGGCGAGGTCGAGCATGTCCTCCTCGTCGTCGCTCGCCTCCTTCAAGAGATCGTGCCACTCCGGGTCGACGATCACATGGCAGGTCGAGCAGGCCAGCGACCCCTCGCAGGCGCCTTCGATATCGATGTTGTTCTTGTGGGCGATCTCGAGGACCGAGAGGCCGAGCGGGGCGTCGACCTCGCGCCGATTGCCGTCCCGCTCGATGAAAATGACCCGGGGCATGCGTGTCTCGCTTAGGGCGCTCCGGGGCGCGGCCTGAGATCCTCGGCGAGGATCGCGGCGGCAAGCGCCGCCGGCGCGCCTCTTTGGTCATCCCTGGAGCCGAGCACCTCGATGCGCAACACCGCGAGCCCGGCCGCGGCGCCCACCGTCGACAGCTTCGCGGCAAAGGCGGCATCCGGCGCGGACGCCACGGCGAGCACGGCGTGCGTCACCGGTTGGGCGAGAACCCGCTCGGCGCGCAGCCGGGCGCCCTCGAACAGCTTCTGCCAGCGCTCGGCCGCGGCAGCCGGCGGCGGCACCCGGAGGTCAAGCGCGAACCCCTCGCGATCGCCGATCTCGACCGCATTGCCGCCGACCGCGACCGCCACTTCGGCTGCCACGCCGCTGATGTCGATGCCGATCGCGGCGCCCGGCGCGTCGGGGTCGACGGACGAGCCGTCCGGCTCCTCGATTTGAAACAGCTTCACCCTGCTTTTAACCTCAGAAATTCCCTTGGCGGACTTGATCCGGCCATCCACGTCTTAAAAATCGGCCCCGGCAAGGCAAGACGTGGGTGGCCGGATCAAGTCCGGCCAAGGGGTGTTTTATTTGCTCAAACGTGGAAGGATTCGCCGCAGCCGCAGCGGCCCTTCTCGTTCGGGTTGCGGAAGACAAAGCCCGTTTGGAGCTTCTCCTCGACATAATCCATCTCGGTGCCGAGGATGAACATGACCGCCTTGGGGTCGACCAGGATCGTCACCCCCTTGTCCTCGACGATTTCGTCGAATTTGCCCTTCTCGTCGGCGTATTCGAGCGTGTAGCTGAGGCCCGAGCAGCCGCGGGCCCGCACGCCGACCCGCACGCCCAGCGAGGGCTTGCCGCGCCCGGCCAGCAGCGCCTGGATGCGCTGCGCGGCGGCATCGGTCACGATCAAAGCCTGCTTCTGCGCCATTGTTGCCGTTCTCCCGGCCTCTGATATCGTCGTCATCGACCGCCCAGTCAATCTATCCTATCCAGGCGATCTATCCAGGCAATCCTATGTGGGGGGCTCGGCGCCTTCCGTCACCCTGCGATCGGCCAGGAGCCGCGTCGCGGCGGCGGCCAGCGCATCGACCGCGAAATCAACGTCGGCCGCGGTGGTAAACCGGCCGAGGCCAAGCCGGATCGAGGCATTGGCCAACTCGTCGGAGAGACCGAGCGCGCGTAAGACGTAGGACGGCTCGACCGTCGCCGAGGTGCAGGCCGAGCCGGTCGACATCGCGATCGTCGGGCACGCTTCGATCAGGTCGGGCGCGCTGAGGCCGGGAAAAGACAGGTTCAAATTGCCCGCCAAGCGGTGTGCGGTATCGCCGTTGATGCGCAGCCCGCCGACCCGGCGCATCAAATTGGCTTGCAGCCGGTCGCGCAGCTCGCGGATGCGCACCGCTTCCCCCACCATCTCGGCGGCGGCGAGCGCCGCGGCGCGGCCGAGACCGACGCAGAGCGGGGTCGGCAGGGTGCCCGAGCGCAGGCCGCGCTCCTGGCCGCCGCCATCAATGAGCGGCATGAGGCGCACCCGCGGCCGGCGCCGGACATAAAGCGCGCCGACGCCCTTGGGTCCATACATCTTGTGGCCGGAGATCGACATCAGGTCGATCTTCATCGCCTCGACATCGAGCGGGATCTTGCCGGCGGCCTGCGCGGCGTCGGTATGGAAGAGGACGCCTTGCGCGCGGCACAGCGCGCCCACTTCGGCGAGCGGCTGAATGACGCCGATCTCGTTGTGCGCGGCCATCACCGATACGAGGAGGGTGCGCTCGCTCAGCGCCGCGGCGAGGCGGTCGAGCGCCAATAGTCCGCCCGGCCCGACCGGCAGGTAGTTGACGGCAAAGCCCTCGCCCTCCAGCGCCGCGGCGCTTTCCAGCACGCATTTGTGCTCGGTCGCCAGGGTGATGATCTGGTCGCGCGGCACGGGCCCCGCGATCGGATGGGCGCGGGCGAAGTGCGCCGCGCCCTTCAATGCGAGGTTGTTGGCCTCGGTGGCACCCGAGGTGAAGACGATCTCGCGCGGGTCGGCGTTGACGAGGCGCGCGAGGTCGGCGCGCGCCGCCTCGATCGCGTCGGACGCGTTCTTGCCGTAGACGTGGCTCTCGCTGTGCGGGTTGCCGAAATGCTCGGTGAAATAGGGCAGCATCGCCTCGAGCACGCGCGGGTCAATCGGCGTCGTCGACTGGTTGTCGAGATAGATCGGCAGCCGGTTCGGGCGTTCGGTCGCAGGGGAGGCGACTTTAGCGGGAGCGCTCATGCCGCTCTCCGGGACAACCGCCGCGACAGCGCCGTCCAGGCATCGAGGAAATGCGCGATATCCGCTTCGGTGGTTGTCCAGCCCAGGCTGACGCGGATCGTCGCGGCGGCGATCTCGGGCATGATGCCCATCGCCGCCAGCACATGGCTCGGGCCGACCTTGCCCGAGGAGCACGCCGCGCCGGCGCTGACCATCACCCCAGCGAGATCGAGCGCGATGACCTGGGTTTCCGCCGACACGCCGGGTAATGCCAAGGCCGTCGTGTTGGGCAGCCGCTCGATTTCGGCGCCGATCACCATGGCACCCGGGACCGCTTCCGTTGCCGCCCGTTCGAGCCCGTCGCGCAGCTGGCGAACCCGCTCGTAATCGCCGATCCCGGCCGCCGCGGCCTCGGCCGCCGCCGCGAAACCGGCGATGCCCGGCAGGTTCTCGCTGCCGGCGCGGCGGCCGCGTTCCTGACTGCCGCCGCGGATCATCGCGGTCGGCTCGGCAGCGCCGGTCACCACCAGCGCGCCGATCCCGGGCGGACCGCCGAGCTTGTGCGCCGAGAGGCTGACCAAATCGGCGCCGATCCGGGCCGTCGCGAGCGCGAGCTTGCCGGCGCCCTGCACCGCATCGCAATGGAAGAGGGCGCCATGCGCATGCGCGAGCGCGGCGATTTCGGCGGCCGGCTCGATGATCCCGGTCTCGTTGTTGGCGACCATAACCGACACGATCGCCGGGCGCGGGTCGCCGGCAAGCTGCCCTTCGAGCCGGGCCAGGTCGACGATCCCGTTGCCGTCGACCGCGATCCTTTCGGCCCGCGGCACGGCCTCCAAGACCGAGCTGTGCTCGACCGCGGAGACGAGGATGCGTTCGCGCCCGCTCCCGATCAGCGCCAGATGGTTCGCCTCCGTTCCGCCGCTGAGGAAGATCACCCCCTCGGGTGCCGCGCCGATCAGCGCTGCCACCGCGTCGCGCGCCCGCTCGACGCTTTGGCGCGCCGCCCGGCCCCAGCGATGGACCGACGAGGGATTGCCGCAGCGGGCAAGCGCCGCTGCAACCGCCGCCGCCGCCTCGGGGCGCAGCGGCGCGGTCGCATTCCAATCGAGATAAGTCTCGCGCCGGGTCATGAGTTCAGCCGCGGCACGAACCGCGTCCTTCGAGACGCGCTCCCGCGGAGCGCTCCTCAGAGGCTGGCCGGAAATGAATTGAGTGATTTCAGTCATCTGTGATTCGGTCGTGGTTGCGAGCTACGACGGAGGATCACATGGCTTGGACCGAAATCACTCGGAGGAAGTATCG
>Ga0182024_10002624_pt1 | contig 44219 bp, 39 predicted proteins | sample P32metaG_FD_120480 | JGI IMG/M metagenome (GOLD analysis project Ga0182024, IMG submission 120480) | Permafrost microbial communities from Stordalen Mire, Sweden - P3-2 metaG (Illumina Assembly) | ecosystem: Environmental > Terrestrial > Soil > Wetlands > Permafrost | place: Sweden: Stordalen... | reverse complement strand
ATGGTTCACGAGTTCAGTTGATCGGGCAATCCGGCCTGCCGCCCAATCCGCCTAGCGTAACACTGACGCAGTTATTGACCGGCGGCTTCGACAGCCAATGGGTCAAGGTCGAAGGCCGCATCCGTTCCGCGTATGTGGGGCCGAGTAATGTCGTTCTCGGCATCGCGACCGGCGAGGGCGTGCTTTCAGCAATCACCTTGCGCCAGCCCGGGGTCAACTACGAGTCGCTGGTCGATTCGCTCGTCCGCATCGAGGGCAACTCCGCGCCCCTTTTCAACAAGCACCGCCAGATGGTTGGCGTGCATCTGTTCTTCCCTTCGCTTCGCGAGGTTACGGTGCTCGAGTCTGCGCCGGGCGATCCCTTCGCAGTGCCGGCGATTCCGCTCTCCGACCTGTTCCGCTTCTCGCCCGATCCCGCACTGCTGCACCGGGTTCACGTGCAGGGAACAGTCACGCTTGACTGGCCGGGGCGCGTGCTTTGCATTCAGGATGCCAAGGCGGGCATCTGCATTCAGACCACCCAGGTGGCGAGCGTTCCGGTTGGTTCCTATGTCGATGTCGTGGGCTTTCCCGCAATCACCCTGTTCAAGCCCGCGCTCGAAGACGCGGTTTTTCGCGCAACCGGCGCGCCAATTGCCTCCCAATCACCTGCGGCCATTTCTCCCGATCAGGCGGTCAAAGGCGACCTCGACGGCAAACTGGTGCAGGTTGATGCAGAACTGATCGGACGCGACGTTGCCGCCGCTGATCCCACCGTCATGCTGCGCGCCGGCGGCGTGCTTTTTTCCGCCATTCTACCCAGGGATTATCCTCTCGGCACCACGCTTCCGTGGAAGGATGGAAGTCTGGTGCGCATTACCGGCGTCTGCAATGTGCAGGTGGATTCATTGAGCACCCCAGTCGGCGAGGGCGCTGTCCGGCCCGAGTCAGTGCACATCCTTTTGCGCTCGATCGATGACATCGCTGTTCTCAAGGCTCCAACCTGGTGGACGTCACAACACGCTTTGGAAAGCCTCTCCGCCGTGTGCCTGCTGGCTCTGGCCGCCTTCGCCTGGATTGTTATTCTCCGCCATCGCGTGGCCCTGCAAACGCGCGCGCTTCGCGGAAGCGAGGAACGCTTGCGCCACCTGTCGGAGCACGATGCGCTCACCGGCCTGCCCAATCGCATCCTTTTGACCGACCGCTGCGAAGTTTCGCTTAACCGGGCAATGCGCTTTCAATCCTGCCTGGGTTTGCTTATGGTCGATGCGGACCAGTTCAAGACCGTCAATGACGCGCTTGGCCACCAGGCCGGCGACAAGCTGCTGCGCGAGCTTGCCCAACGCCTGAACAATTGCGTGCGCGCGACCGACACTGTAGCTCGCATCGGCGGTGATGAGTTCATTGTTCTTCTTCCCGACCTGCGCATTCCGGCCGAGGCCCAATCCATCGCCGCCAAAATTGTCGCCGCCATCGCGCAGCCGTATCCCATCGACGGCGCGCAAGCTGTCATCACCGTGAGCGTGGGAGTTGTCACTTACCCTGAAGCGGGCAGCGATCTTGACACATTGATGAGCTGCGCCGACGAAGCAATGTACGCGGCGAAACAGAAGGGCAAAAACAACTTCCATGTGTACCGGCCGGGATCAACGGCTACCGGACCAGGCGGCAGCCCCTTAGCGCACCCTCCACAAATCCCGCTTCCCACTGGAGGCGCCTGAATTCGAGGCGCGGCGCCCTGCCTCATCGCTTGACGAACGGTGCCGCAGCCTCATCGCGCCCGTCGCGCGAGACGCTGCTGATCGAGCGCCCGCCGCAGAAGAGATTTGATCACTGCCTGGCGGCTGATATTCAGCGCGCGCGCCTCTTCGTCCAGTTCCTTCAGCATCGGAATGGCAAAATCCACGTTTACACGCTGGATCGGCTGCATCATTTTTCCGCTATTGGTGAAAAAGCGGGAAACACTCTGGCCGCGGTCTGCCAGCGCGGCGATTTCGTCGGCGGAAATTGCTTTTCGGACTCTAACTGTTGTCGGCATAAATCTCCCTCTCTTCGCGAGTGCATTTCCACAACGTAATCAGATGGTAGAACTCGCCTTCGTTGACCTCGCGCACTTCGAAAATGAGCGAATAAAGCTGATCGCCAACCCAGCCAATAGCGCGGTATTGTTCGGGGAAGTCGGAGCGCTGGTCTTGGTAATATGGACGGTCAAAAATCTCCGTGGCTTCTTCAAAGCCGATGCCGCGCCTCGGATTCTCCCTCAATTGCTGGCTCTTGCGTGGATCGAAGTCGAACCGCATTTATATAACAGTTATACCACATTACGACTATCTCAGCAAGTGCGATTTATCGCGTCCTGCTATTCCGCACGGGTAATCAGGCCGCGCTTGCGCAGTTCTGTCATCACACGCTCAACCTTCCAATCCAGCGCTCCCGTGCCATCCACTACCAGGTCTGCATTTTTCGCCGACTGCCGCACGTAGGCCACGCAGGCCGGCCGCACCGTCAGGTCGTACTGCTCGCGCACGAACTCCGGAGTGCGCCCGCGCTCCTCGACGTCGCGCTTCAGTCGCCGCTCGAAACACACCGATTCAGGCGCGTCAACATACACGCGCAGGCTGTAGTAGGGGAGCAGTTCGCGATAGTGAAGCGCGAAGAGCCCCTCGACAATGAGAAAAGGGCCGGCAGAGACGCGCTGGCTTTGGCCCGGAACGCGCGTGTAAGTGGCGAAGTCGTAGATGGGGCGGTCAATACTCTCTCCGCGCGCAAGTGTCGCAACATGCTTTGCCAGAAGCGGAACCTCGATCAGCGACGGATCGTCGAAGTTCTTCTTCATGCGCTCGGCAAGCGGAAGATCCGCGAGGTCGAGATAGTAGTCGTCAAGATGAAAACGCAGGCTGCCGAGCGTGCGTGCCAGTTCGTTGGCCAATGTTGTCTTGCCTGAACCCGAGCAGCCGGCAATCGCCAGCAAAGAAGGTCGAGACGGAAGGCGCGACTTCTGAGTCATTGCCGCACTCACTCCTCGTCTTCAACCCTTTCGGCAATCCTTGGCGCAAGCCGTTTGAGCAAACTGGCCAGCCGGCTCCCCGCCCATCTGCCTGTCTCGTTTACTTCTTCATGGCTCAGCGGCTTTGTGCCCAATCCTGCCGCCAGGTTGGTCACGCAAGAGATTCCCAGCACTTCAATTCCCATATGCCGCGCCACAATCGTCTCCGGCACAGTGGACATGCCGACCAGCGTCGCGCCCAAATTATGAAACGCGCGAATCTCGGCCGGTGTCTCAAAGCTTGGCCCCGGCGTCGCCAGATAAATGCCTTCCGGCAGCGTGAATCCCTCTTCGTGCGCTTCTGTTTTTGCAAGCGCGCGCAACCCCCAACTGTAGGCCTCGGTCATGTCGAAGAATCGCAGGCCCGCGCCTGCGCGAACGGCGAAGCGCGGCTCATTGGGGCCATTGAGCGGGTTCCAACCCATCAGATTGATGTGATCGCTCAGCAACACCAGCTCGCCCGCGTGGAAGGTAGGCTGAATGGCTCCAGCCGCGTTCGTCAGCACCACCGCTCGAATTCCCAGCAAGCCAAGCACGCGCATGGGAAATGTGACTTCGAGCGGCGAGTACCCCTCGTAAAAGTGAACGCGCCCCTGCATCACAATCACCGGTGCGCCGCCGAGTAGCCCCGCAACCAGTCGGCCGGAATGGCCTTCAACGGTCGATTGCGGAAAATGAGGAATCTCGCTGTAGGGGACGATGACCGGATCGTCGATCGTCTCAGCCGCAGCACCCAGACCCGAGCCGAGCACGATGCCGACCCGCGGCGCCAGCGTACCCAATCGCGCCTTCACGAATGCGGCAGCCTCTGCGACCTGATCGTAATAATTCATTTGCGGATCCTCGCGGCGCGCTTTTGGAACATTCTACACACCAAATTGTGCCCTTGCGCGCGAGCCGAATTCAATCGCCCACGCGTGTGGTAGCTTTCTTGTGTGTCAGCCACCGAAACCCAGGCCCCCGGCCAAATTGAGCCTGCGCCGCCAGGTCCGATGAGGAAGTTTACTGCCTGGCACGCCGGCACGGCATTCCTTCTCGCATTGGGTTACTCCGGCTACTACTTCTGCCGCTCCGATCTTTCCGTCGTCCTTCCCGATCTGATCCACGATTTGGCGCGCCACGGAATGACGCCCAACGCTGCGCAGATACGCCTCGGTTTCATGGCTTCGGTAGGCACTGTGGCGTATGCATTTGGCAAGTTTTTCTCGGGAGCCCTCGCCGACACGAGCGGCGGCCGCAGAAGTTTTCTGGGCGGAATGGCCGGGTCGATTTTATTTACGATTATCTTTGCGATGAGCGGAGGGTTTCCGCTCTTCACGCTGGCGTGGATTGGAAACCGGCTTTTTCAATCGCAGGGATGGGCTGGCCTGGTCAGGGTTTCGTCGCGCTGGTTTTCCTATTCAACCTACGGCAGCGTGATGGCCGTGGTGAGCCTGAGTTTTCTTTTTGGCGATGCGGGCTGCCGATGGATGATGAGTCGGCTCATGGCCAACGGCGTGGGCTGGCGCGGCGTTTTCTTCTTCGCTTCCGGAGCGCTTGCAGTCTTGATGATCGTGAATCTGCTGCTGCTGCGCGAGGCGCCCGAGGAGCGTGGGCTGCCGGCGCCGGAAGTCAATCCGAGAAATGTTTATGCGGGCAAAGAATCAGGCGAGGAAGAAGCGGCCGGCGACGGCGAGCGGGTCGATATTGGGACGGTCGGGATTGGCGCGATTTTGCGGCCGTTGCTCACCAGCTTTCCATTCTGGATGGTTTGCGTGCTGGCGTTTGGAGCGACGATGCTGCGCGAGACGTTCAACTTGTGGACACCGACCTATTTCGTGCAGTTTGTCCGGCTGTCATCGAGCGTCGCAGCGAGTCGCAGCGCGCTGTTTCCGCTGTGCGGCGGAATTTCCGTTCTGCTCGGCGGCTTTCTCAGTGACAAGCTCGGCCCCAACGGGCGCAACGTGCTCGTCGTTGCGGGAATGACCGGGTGTACGGTGTGCCTTGTTCTGATGGGCCGCATACCTGAGCACGCGGGCCAATGGGCTCCCACGATTCTTGTGGCACTGGTTGGCTTCATGTTGCTGGGTCCGTATTCGTATCTCGCGGGCGCCATGTCGCTCGATTTTGGTGGCCGGCGCGGGAGCGCAACCGCTGCCGGAATCATCGATGGATTCGGCTATCTGGCGGGCTGGCTTTCAGGCGATACGGTCGCTCGCATCGAGGTAGCATTCGGCTGGAGCAGGGCATTTCTCTGTCTCGCCGGGGTCTCGCTATTCACCGCGCTGGTCGCGATTGTGCTCACGGTGCACCAGCGGAATCGGTTGCTGCAAGAGGCGGCTTGACAAGACGCGGATTGACCTGTCAACCCCTCAGCCCTCCGAAAATCGTCGTCCAAACTCAACCTAAGTTCTTGCCCTTCGGGACCCTGCGGACTTTTCCAAATCTTTTTTGAAGTTTGCCGATTAATTCTCCGAAATCGCTAGCCTTGAAGATGAAGGAGTTTCTCAATGGCAGACTCTACCGTTCCCGCTAATACCGACGTCGGCGACCAAACAAACTCGACCGCATCCAAACACCACACCGGCAACCAGGCCATTCTTCGCTGCATGCGCGCCTGGAACTGCGCCTATAAAAAGGCGGCTGACGATCTCGACGAGGACGAAAGCCACTGGCCCGCCCAAAAGGCCGGCAACCAAGCCTATCTCCGCGCCATGCCCCCTCTCAACGGCCAGGAAAACATCTGCGACTTCATCTCCTGCATCAACTTCGCGTTCATGACCGATATAGTTAGCCACAAAGATGCGGCGCACTACATGGCCAACGTCCGTGTAGCTCTCGCCGCACTCAGCCTCTTGCGAAAACCCCAAGCGATAGGCGTTAAATCAGGCGGAAAACCGTTCGCGAATTCGGCAGAGAACTCGGGGGAGTGATTTTTCTCGCCTTGGAGGCAAAAATCGTCCGTAACTCTTCTAGAATCAACAAATCCACCCCAAAATCGGCATCTTATTTGGTCAAATTTCGTCGATTTTGTGCACGAATCGACCCCAAATCAGCCCGAAATGGGGTGACTCCCTGTTTGCTTTTTTGCGCATGGCAGCGAATCGATTTATGGTTATCTCGCTCCAGAATTCGCGAGGGAAATGTCATGCAGACCAGAGCTCTTCTCATTGCACTCGTTTCGGCATCTATTTCGGTTTTAGGCGTTGCCGCTGCCGCGGCTAAAACTATTCCAACCCGGCCAAAGATCACCGGCATATCACATCTGTCCGTCTACACGTCGGACGCGACAGCTGCCGAGCACTTCTACACGATGACTGTGGGCGCGCAAAAGCAGGCCGACCCCGAGGATCCAAAAGGCGCGCGTTACATGCTCAATGCAGTGCAGTATGTTGAGGTGCTGCCGCTGCCCGATGGTCAGGGCGTGAACCGCCTGGATCATGTGGCTTTTAATACGGACAATGCCGACGGCATGCGCAAATACCTCGCGGCCAAGGGATGGAAGACGCCTGCGAGCGTGGAGCGCGGCAAAGACGGCAGCCGCTGGTTTGAGGTGCTCGATCCCGAGGGCAACAAAGTTCGGTTTGTGCAGCCGCCGGCGAGCCCTGGATTGATCAACGCGTCGAGCGCCATCGGCCATCACATCATCCATGTGGGCATACTGGTGCACGACCGCGCGGCAGAGGATAAGTTTTATCGCGATGTGCTGGGTTTTCGTCCGTACTGGTGGGGCGGCCGCGACGGCAAAACGGAGTGGGTGAGCCAGCAGGTTCCTGACGCGCATGATTGGATCGAATACATGGTGTCGGGAGGGCCGGGCGAAGGCATTCCGGCGACGATGTCGCAGCAGACGCTGGGCGTGCTGGACCATTTCTCGATCGGCGTGCCATCGGTTCCCGACGCATATAAGGTGCTGGTGGATGCAAACCGCCTGAGCGGACGCCACGATCAGGCGCCCAAGATCGGCCTCGACGGCAAATACCAGTTCAATATGTACGATCCCGATGGGACGCGCGTGGAGGTGATGAACTTCCACGCGACGGAGAAGCCGTGCTGCTCGCCGTTCACGGCGGATGATCCGGCGGAATAAGGGAGCAGGGAATAGGGAACAGGGAACAGGGCACCGAGGAATAGGAAAACGAGAGCGAGGCAGCGAGTTTAGCGCGATCAATCCTGGGCTAGGGGTCGGCGGGAACGAAATCGCCAAATGGCGTAGGCCAACAGGCCGTAAATCAGAAAGTTGCCCCCGAAGTTTACGATCATGCAGAGGATCTTCTCCCAAGTGGGTAGCGAAGCCGGGCTACCCATATGGAGGGCGTCATAAAGAGTAGACGCAGCAAGGCTCGCAGGCATGACAACGTACCACAGCCGCGATGGAAGTATCTCGATCGGAACGAACAAAAGATACGGGACAACCAGCCCAACGGCCCCGCCGATCCAGAACGCCCGCTTCATTGGGTCTCCTCCGTCGCCAAAATAGTTGCAGACGACGCTGCCGTGCGCAAGGGAAAACTGAACCTATCGGGAAGCGGCGCTGCATCCGGCTAAGTCGCGGGAAATTCGCGCTTACGGTATACTGATTGTGGCCTAATTGGCAGGGAAATCCCTGTTTGCACGGCCTCTGGCGAGCGATCCGCTTGCCGAATTCGAGTAAAACTGAGAAGAAAATGCCAAAGTTGAAGACCCATTCAGGCGCGGCCAAGCGCTTTAGCAAGACCGGCACCGGCAAGATCAAGCGGGGCCAGACCAAGACGCGGCACATCCTTACGTCGAAGCCGCAAAAGAGCAAGCGGAAACTGGGCAAGCAGAAGCTTGTTTCCGACGGCGACTACTTGAAGGTAGCGCGCATGATTCCCTACGCCTAGGCATTGCATGCAGCAGCCCTTTGGATTTGGGGCGTGCGAATGCAATTGGGCCGCTGTATTGGCCCCCGCCGATTGCGAAATCGTTCGCGACCGGCGAGAGATCGGGCTTAACCAGAGCGTGTGAAGAGGTTGATAGCCGTCGCACCAAATGTGCCGGCCTCCTGCCTCCAGCCGCGTAACCAGAGCCGCTAGCGATTAGCTTTTAGCTTGGCGTGCTTGAGCAGGAATCCGCGATTCTCCGCGACAGGCGAGAGGGATCGGCGGAACCCAAAAAAGGAGAACAACATGCCCCGCGTAAAACGTGGCACCAAGCGGAACGACCGCCGCAAGAAGATTCTGAAACGCGCCAGCGGTTATTTCCTGACCAAATCAAAGCTCTACCAGGCAGCCCAGGAGGCTGTTGAGCGCGGCCTGAAGTTTGCCTACATCGGCCGGCGGCTGAAAAAGCGCCAATACCGCTCGCTGTGGATCGTGCGCATTGCCGCGGCCTGCAAGCTGAACGGGACGAGCTATTCGCAGTTCATCAGCGGACTGAAAAAGGCCGGCGTTGAACTGGACCGCAAGATTCTGGCCGACATCGCCGTGCATGACGAGGCCGGATTCACCAAGCTCGCCGAGCAGGCCAAAGCAGCGCAGCCGCCGAAGCCCAAGGCAGCACCTCGAGCCCCAAAGGCAGCACACACCACCAAAGTTGCCTGACGACGACATATGACTGGCGGAAAAGACGGCCCGGGGTTCGAAAGGACTCCGGGCCGTGGTGCGTGTTCAAGCGAACTGGGAAGGCGGACTGAAATGATGGAATACGGAGTGGTGTTCGAGAAAACCTCGAATGGCTGGAGCGCTTATGTGCCGGACTTGCCGGGGCTGGGCGTTGCTGCCGCGACCATCGAAGAGACCGAACAGCTCATCCGCGAGGGAATCGAGTTTCACATTGCCGGTCTACGTGAGGACGGTGTTCCCGTTCCGGCGCCCGCCGCGCAAGTGAAGCGAATCGCAGTTCTCGCCTGAGCCATTCCATTCTCTCAACTTCGATTCTTCTTGGCGAGCCGTTCGGACTCGCGAAGTGGCCCGATGCCGCGATTTGAGATTCCCGCGGACCCTCGGCGGGCGCGAGAGCGCACGCGGCAGCCCCACACAGCGAATTTGCGATCTCCGAGTCTTCTAGCGCGCAAAAGCGCGCATCTGCTGCATGCAATGCTTTATCCTGCTGTTTGCACATGACGAACGAAGCAATACCCGATCTACCTGAATACAACGATGCCGCGCTGGACAAGGCCTTTGCCGCGCTTGAAGCGCAGGCGCGCGACGCGGCGGCCGGGCTCGAAAGCGCGGAGGCCGTGGAAGCCTTTCGCCTGGAATGGCTAGGGCGCAAGCAGGGCCGCCTGAATGAGGTTTCCGGGCGATGGCTCAAGTCAGCCCCCGCTGACGCGAAGAAGGGGCTCGGTGTGCGTTTCAACGCGCTTAAGGAGTTAGTGGAGGGCCTGCTGGTCGCGGCGGTCGGCGGTGGTCCGACCGATGCAACGCTCAAAGCCGAGGCCATCGACATCACGCTGCCGGGAACGCGCCGGCTGATTGGCGCAGAGCATCCTATTACGCGCACGATGAGCGAGATTGTTCAGGTGTTTGCCGCGTTAGGCTATTCGGTTGGCGTGGGGCCTGAGGTTGAGACGGACTACTACAACTTCGAGAGCATGAATTTTCCGCACGGTCATCCGGCGCGCGACACGCAGGACACGCTCGTCGTTGCCAACCAGGAACGGAGGCCGGTACGCGACCGATTGCTGCTACGCACGCACACCTCGCCTGTGCAGATGCGGACGATGGAGCAGCAGCCGCCGCCAGTGCGCATTGTGATTCCTGGCAAGGTGCACCGCAATGACGCTGCGGACGCAACTCACTCGCCTATCTTTCACCAAGTTGAAGGACTGTGCGTGGATGCGAACATCACGTTCAGCGACCTTAAAGGCACGCTCGACCACGCCATGAAAGCGCTCTTTGGTTCGGCGGTCAAGACTCGATTCTTTCCGTCATTTTTCCCGTTCACTGAGCCCAGTGCGGATGTGCAGATCAGTTGCATCTTCTGCGGCGGAAAAGGCTGCCGCAAGTGCAAGCAGTCGGGATGGATTGAGCTGCTGGGTTGCGGCATGGTTGACCCTGCAGTTTTCGCGTTCGCAGCGGAAAAGCAACGGGGCTACGACGCGAAAAAGATTTCCGGCTTCGCCTTTGGCATGGGCGTTGAGCGCATCGCGATGATGAAATATGGCATCAGCGAGATCGGGCAGTTTTTCGCCGGAGATATGCGCTTCCTGGGGCAGTTCGCATGAAGATCCTGACGAAATGGCTCCGAGCTTATCTGCCGGAACTCGCAGTCGATGATACGCAGTTAGCCGAGGACCTTACTCTGCGCGGAATTGCGGTCGAGGGGATATATCCGCTCGGCGAGCGGAATGGCTCGGTCGACAATGGCTCGCTGTTTGAGATGGACATCACAACCAATCGCGTGGACGCGATGAACCATTACGGCATTGCGCGTGAGGCGGCGGCGATCTACGGGCTGCAACTGCCCGAACTGCATTTTGCTTTGCCGGTGGCGAAGCCGGCGAAGACGCAGTTTTCGGTGAAGATCGAGGCCGAGGATGCGTGCGGTCGGTTCACGGCGCGCGTGCTGCGCGATGTGACGATCGGAAGTTCCCGTGACTGGTTTGCCCTCGCGGAAATCGCGACCTATTTCGGCCTGCTTGAGCAGAAGATGATTTCGAACGCCGTGGACGCGACCAACTTCGCATGGCTGGCGATGGGCCAGCCAACCCACGCCTTCGATCTGGACAAAATTGACGGCGGAATCGTCGTGCGACGGGCGCACGAGGGCGAGCGATTGAAGACGTTGGACGGCGTGGACCGCGTGCTCGACGCAGACGACCTCGTAGTTGCCGACCACAAGAAGGCCCTGGGGCTCGCAGGTGTGATGGGCGGCTGGGACACGATGATTACGCCGGAGACGAAGAGCGTGCTCGTCGAAGCCGCGTGGTTCGATCCAGTTGCGGTTCGGCAAACGGCGCGGCGGCACGGGTTGCACACTGACGCGAGTCACAGATTCGAGCGCGGCGCGGATTTCAATGCTGCGCCGGTGGCTTCAGCGCTGGTGAGCGCGATTTTGCTGGCCAACGGCGGATGGATCGAAGGCGAGCTGGTGGACGTGCGCGTCGCCGCTGCGGAGGAGCGCACCGCTCTGCGCAAGCCTGTTTCGCTCCAGTTGAGCGAGGTTCAGAGGATCCTGGGCGCGACAGAAGACCAAGAGGGAATCACTGCGGCGGCAGTCGAGGGCGTGCTGACGGCGCTCGGATGCGGGCTCGCGCCACCTGCGGTGGGGCGGACCTTTGGACAGGATTCGTGGCAGGTCAGCCTGCCGAGCTGGCGGCTCGATCTTGAGCGCGAGATTGACTTGATTGAGGAGGTCGCGCGCGTCTACGGGTACAACGGATTCGCCAACACGCTGCCCGCGTTTGGCGAGGGCGTGCGTGCGTTGCCGTGGGCCGAAAAGGAATCGACGATGCGCGGCACGCTGCTTGCCGCGGGATTTAATGATGCGATCGGCAGCTCATTCTGCCCGGCGACTGATGGTGCCTTGACCGCGCCGCAGCTGGGGCAGGTGGTTCCATTGGGCAATCCGCTCAGTGAAGAGGCTGGCGTGCTGCGGCCGTCGCTCGTGCCCGGAATGCTAGCGATCATTGCGGGCAACCTGAACCGCGACGTCGGTGATGTGCGCCTGTTTGAGCTCGGTACAGTCTTTGGCGGAACGACTGACAAGGTTGAGGAGCGGCCTGCGCTGGCATTCGGGGCAGTGGGAATTCTGCCCGAAGAGAGCGCGATGCACGCGAGTCGGGCGTTCGAGTTTTACGACATCAAGGGCGTGGTGGAGCAGGTGCTCCTGCGCTTCGAGATGCGCGCGATGTACTTCGATCGCTTCCCGGCCGAATCAGGACTCACGCCTGAATGGTTGCATCCGTATCGCGCGGCGCGCGCCGTGGCCGACGGCGTGACGGTCGGCTGGTTCGGCCAATTGCATCCGCGTGAGGCGACGGCGCGGAAGATCAAAGATGCGGTGCTGATCGGCGAAATCTATCTCGACCGTCTATACAAACTACCTCTGCGCAGACCTATCGCGCGCGAAATTTCGCGCTATCAGCCGGTTCACCGCGATTTCTCGCTGGTTTTGGACGAGGGCATTTCGTGGGAGACGATTGACCGGGCGATTGGCGAACTGCAAATCCCGGAACTCGTCGACTGGCGCGTGCGTGAGGTGTTTCGCGACGCGAAGCTTGGCAAGGGCGAGTATGCGCTACTCCTCGGCGCGACATTCCAGGCGCAGGATCGGACGTTGCGCGAGGAGGAACTGCAGGGTTATCAGGCGCGTGTGGTGGAGGCGGTTGGCAAAACTGGGGCCCGGATGCGGGTCTAAACGCACAATTGCGGGCTTGAGCAAAAAATCCAGGGCTGGACGGCGCTATACTCTAACGCGAAAGGGTTCATTCGCGATTGGTGTGATTCAAAGATCGGAGGCGAATGTGATAACGCATAGCGAGGATCAGCAGGTGCAAGAGGAGTCGGGCGCGCTGGCGGTAAGCGTGGACGATTTTTCAGCGCTTGAAGACCGGGTGCGGCGCACTGTCGACGTAGTCAAGCGTGAGCGGCATGCGCGTGTAGCCGCTGAGGCTCGCGCCGCGGAATTAGAAGGGCGTGCGATTCAGGCCGAAGCGCGCCAAGCAGACATTGAAGCTCGCGCGGCACGGGTCGAGGCGCAGGCGCAATCTCAGTCGCCCGTGATTGAAAAGTTGCAGAGCGAATTGAGCGCACTGCGCGCGGAGCGCGATCAGGTAAGGCAGCGAGTTGAACGATTGCTCGCGCAGCTTGACGCGCTGGAACTGTGAGGCGACGGCAGTGACCGAACCAACACGCAGTAATCCGGCACACAACAATCCAAACGAATACGTGACGGTGGAGATCTACGACCAGCTCTACCATCTTTCCGGGCAGGATCCGGTGCACATTCGCGAGCTGGCGGCGGTGGTTGACGCCAAGATGCGCGCTGTGGCCGCTCATGGGCGCACAGCCGATTCGCTGCGCGTGGCCGTGCTGGCGGCGCTGAACCTCGCCGATGAAGTCGCGCAGGCCACTTCGGCCGATCTGCAACTGGGCCACGCACGTGCCACGAACCTGCGCATGTTGCTGGACGAAGTGCTGGACAAAGACTAGGCAACGGGAAAAACGACCGAGGCAACGACGACCAGCGTTACTTCGCGGCCAACTGCCGCAGAACATATTGCAGAATGCCGCCGTGCTCGTAGTACTCGATCTCCTGCGGCGTGTCGATGCGGACAATTGTGTTCAATTGTTTCGAGCCATTCGACGAAGTCGCAGTCACGAGAAGAGTGCGGCCGCCGGCGAAACGCCCTTTGAGCAGCTCGGTGAGGCCGGGGAAGTCGTAAGCCTCCTCGCCGGTGAGACCGAGAGATTCTGCATTCTCGCCGGCCGCGAATTGCAAAGGCAAGATTCCCATCCCCACAAGATTTGACCGGTGAATGCGCTCGAAGCTTTCGGCAATGACGGCGCGAATGCCGAGCAGCTTTGGTCCCTTGGCAGCCCAATCGCGCGAGGAGCCGGAGCCGTATTCTTTCCCCGCTAGGATAATGAGCGGGACGCCGCGTTCTGCGTACGTCACACTCGCGTCGAAGATGGACATCTGCTCGCCCTCAGGGAGCAGACGCGTTACGCCACCTTCAGTGCCGGGCGCGAGCTTGTTGCGCAGGCGCACGTTGGCGAAAGTGCCGCGCACCATCACTTCGTGATTACCGCGGCGCGAGCCGTAGGAGTTGAAGTCGGCGGGTCTGACTCCGTGTTCGCTTAGATATTTTCCGGCAGGACCATTGGCTTTAATCGAGCCTGCCGGCGAGATGTGATCGGTTGTGATCGAGTCGCCGAGAACGGCGAGAACGTGAGCGCCGGCGATGTCGGTAACGGCCGCAGGAGTCATGGTCATGCCGTCGAAGTATGGCGCCTGGCGAATGTAAGTTGAGTCCGGCTCCCATTGGTAGACGTCACCAATCGGGAAGCTGAGGCCCTGCCAACTGGCGTCGCCATCGGTCACGGTTGCGTATTCCTTGCGGAAGCCTTCGCTCGAAACGGCGCGCTCAATGGCAGCGGAGACTTCTGCCTGCGTGGGCCAAATGTCTTTGAGGTAGACGGGATTGCCGGAGTGATCGTTGCCGAGCGGGTCGGCGTCGAAGTTGTGGCCGATGCGTCCGGCGAGTGCGTAAGCGACGACGAGCGGTGGGGACATCAAATAATTTGCTCGTACGTCGACATTGACGCGCCCCTCAAAGTTGCGATTGCCACTGAGCACGCTGACGGCGACCAGACCGTGATCTTCGATGGACTTGGAAACGTCGGAAGGGAGCGGTCCGCTATTGCCAATGCAAGTGGTGCAGCCGTAACCGACAACGTTGAAGCGCAGCTTGTTGAGATACGGAAGCAGGCCGGCCTTTTGGTAATAGTCAGTGACAACGCGCGAGCCGGGAGCGAGCGAGGTCTTGACCCATGGCGGAACGGTGAGGCCCTTTTCAACGGCTTTTTTCGCGAGCAGGCCAGCGGCGATCATCACCGACGGATTCGAAGTGTTGGTGCAACTGGTGATGGCGGCAATGACTACTGAGCCGTGGTCGAGATATTGATCCGGATCGACGCCAAAGCGGGCTTTGACGGTCGACGACACCTGAACGCCGACGGACTGCGCGGCCGAGGATTTGGCAGACGACCTGTCTGGTCCTTCGTTGTCCTCGGCGCCGATTGCAATTGCAGTGTCGGCAACGCTGTCTCGCTGCCACGCAGCTGCGGTGCGCGTGCCGAGCGGCTTGGCTGTGGGCGCAAGCAGCGAAGGCAGCTGCTCGGCGAAGCTACGCGCCGCGTCCTTGAGCAGCACGCGATCCTGCGGACGGCGCGGTCCGGCCACGCTGGGCTCGACGTCGCCGAGGTTGAGTTGGAGCGTCTGTGTGTACTCAGCCTCAGGCGTACTCGAGGTGTGAAAGAGTTCTTGCTCCTTGTAGTACGCCTCGACGAGCGCGATCTGCTCTTCGCTGCGGCCGGTGAGGCGCAGGTAGCGCAGCGTCTCAGCGTCAACGGGAAAGATGCCGCAGGTAGCACCGTATTCGGGGGCCATGTTGCCGATGGTGGCCCGATCGGCGAGCGGAAGCTCGGCGATGCCGGGGCCGTAGAACTCAACAAATTTGCCGACTACTCCGAGTTTGCGCAGGGCCTGCGTGACGGTAAGAACGAGATCGGTGGCCGTGGCGCCTTCGCGCAACTTGCCGGTGAGTTTGTAGCCGACTACTTGCGGGATGAGCATGGATACGGGCTGGCCGAGCATCGCGGCTTCGGCTTCAATTCCGCCCACGCCCCAGCCGAGCACGCCGAGGCCGTTGATCATGGTGGTGTGCGAGTCGGTGCCGACGAGCGTGTCGGGATAGGCGTAATGCTGACCGTCAATTTCAGTGGTGAAGACGACGCGGGCGAGGTATTCAAGATTGACCTGGTGGCAGATTCCCATGCCAGGCGGGACGGCGGAGAAGTTGCGAAATGCAGACTGGCCCCACTTGAGGAAGGCGTAGCGCTCGCGATTGCGCTGGAACTCCAGGAGCGAGTTGGCCTCATAGGCCGCTGGTGTGCCGTACTCATCCACCTGGACAGAGTGGTCGATGACGAGCTCGGCGGGGGCGAGCGGATTGACCCGTTCGGGATCGCCGCCGAGGCTCTTGATGGCGTCGCGCATGGCGGCGAGATCGACGACAGCGGGAACGCCGGTGAAGTCTTGCATGAGGACGCGGGCCGGCATGTAGGCAATTTCGCGGCTGGGCTCGGCTTTCGCGTCCCAGTTGGCGAGGAACTCAATGTCGGCGGCTGTTACGTTGACTCCGTCTTCGCGGCGCAGCAGATTTTCAAGCAGGATTTTGAGGCTGAACGGAAGACGGGCGAGATTAAACCCTCGAGCGGTGAGGGCAGGGAGGCGATAGACGGTGTAGGAGCGGTTGCCGGAGGTGAGCACGGCTTTCGACAAGAAGCTGTTCATCAGACGATCACTTTCTATCCGCCCGAAGGGCGAATGCGTTGCAATGAAACCGGTGAGCGGATCTTTCACGGAGAATTGTCGCCGCGGAAATCACGGTGGCCCGGCAAAACGAGGCACAGCCCGCTGACGAAACTCTCGATGGAATTAGATTACTCGGCGCGTGCGATTACGGCGAAACCAGAGAGAAAGTGCAGCTTCCAGTTTTGTGCAAGGTCGCCGCTCCCTGATGGTCGCGTCGACTTGACTGCTTTGGATTCAACGCAGCGTGTCTCTGGTTTCCCGTTCGCGCCCGCGGTCGGGGCGGCCGTGGCGAAAGCGCCTGAGGAGTGGCGAACCGGCGATGTAGTGGCGGCGGTCCATGATGACAAGAAAATTCTAGCGCAGAATTGGGTCGGGATGGAAGCAGAATTTGGGAGGAGCCTGAGGAATCGCCTATTCAAGCCCGCGCAGCGTCGCGAAGTTCGGAGCCCCTCGGCACTCGCGCGCCCTTGACGATTAGCCAAATCCCGAGTGGAATCTCGTAGGCCAGCAGCGGAATCCATAGAAACGAGACGAATGGGCCGCTCATAAAGCCCGCGAGTTGGAGAGGGAGAACGATAAGGAGCAGGAGGGAAGCAACGAGGCCCAGCCAGGCGAGCGGAGCGGGGATGATTCGGCCGCGAAGAAAGAGCCAGGCGAAAAGCGCGCTGCCCATGGCGAACAGAATCGCGTCGATTCCTCCATGGGGCGCGTAAAAGAGATAGGTGCCCAGAACTTCCACCGTCGCGGTGGTCGGAGCAGCCGGCGCGGCGGCGGTCGCGATCCAGAGCCTTTCCAACGATGCGTAAATCGACGTTGTGCCAACCAGGCCTTCGCCCACGCGGCAGATCATCGCCAACAATGCAACATCTTGATCCTCATCGCGCGTCAGACTGTAGAGCGTGACCGCGAGGACGAAGGCGCAGGCGGTCTGGAGAAGACCGAGCACGATGGTGATGCGCACCGCAAATACATGTTGGACGACGTTCGCAAGTTTTTCCGTGACGCTTGCGCCCGCCGCCGCCCGCGCAGACAGCGCCACACTTGCTATACCGAACGCGGTATAGACAAGAAAGGTAAAGCCAGCAATGCGTGAATTCGTAGTGCGGGTCATGGCGACTCCGAACTGGTGTGGCGTGGACAACAATTTCCCGCGAGTGATTGTGACTGCCAGAGCTACGTTTTGCCAAGCGCGGCAGTTCCACTTAGGGCACCCGCGCAGCTATCGCGGCTCGGTGTTGTAGAGGAAGTAAGCGCGAAGCTCGAGGTAGGGACCATGGAACTCCCTGGGCAGAGCGGGATAACTGGAGCCGGTGATTGCTCCCCATGCTGCGCGGTCTAGGCCGGTGTCGCCGGAGCGGCCGTCTAACTGCATATCGGTGACTTGACCGTTGGGCAGCACTTTGAAGCGGACAGCAACCACGCCGGACTTGAGAATGGGCGGGTTGACCTCGTCGGGAATGAGCGGGTCCCAGGTTTGCTGCGTGATGTAATGCCAGCGCTGGATCCAGTTACTGAAGTCCACGCCCTGCGTGTCGGATAGAACCTGGACGCCGCCGGTTCCCGCGCCCGGATGCATCGAGAGTCCCTGTGAAGGCGCGTCGCCATAACTCGATTGACCGCCGTGCATGGCATGCTGCATATCCTGCTTGAGCTGATCGGCGGGATTGCTGGGGCCCATGGCAAAGTTCGGTCGCGCCGGGACGGGGGAGGGCCGCGGCGCTTCAACCTGGGACTGCGATTGCGGAGTCGGCGGAACCGGTTGCGAGGGCTGCGGCGTTGTCTGCGGCGGCGCCTGCTGCTGCGGTGGCGGCGGTGTTGGCGGCGCCTGCTTATTCATATCCTTCAAAGTCTGTTGATCGATAAGCGGCCGGTTAGGCGGGAGCTTGGGTGCAACCCTGGGATGGGCTTCGCGCAAAGCGTCAGGCGGCAGGTCGAGGTAAGAGAGATCTTTGCGCTGCTTGATGACGTCGAACGGGTCGATGACCTTGGGCACTTTGAAGACGTATGTAGGAATCCAGGTGAAGGCCGAGAAGAGCAGAATGTGAAAGAGAAGAGCGAGCCAGAAACCTTCTCGCAGGCGAGACCAGCGGCGCTCATCTTCGAGGTTGCCGATCATTTCCAGCAGCTCGTGGGTATCGTAATCCACCCAGCGCGAACCGCGGACGACCGGAGAACCGGAGCCGTTGGTTTCGAGAGGGCCCTTCGGGTTCAAGGGCAGACCGAGAAATCCACCGGGGACGGAGGGCTCCGCTTGCGGGCTCTCCGCTTGCTGGCTCTTGTCGATAGACGCATTTGGGGACGCCTCGGCGGCTCCCTTTGGATCGGTCTCTTCGACTGGCGGTTGGCTGGTGGGCATTCGATATTCAGGAGCGAATCAGGAGACGTTCCGAGAGGCGTTTCCTGACGCGCACGCACTCCGCCCGCTCCTGATTAGAGTCCTTCCTGTCTATTCTCTCATTTCCATGAAATATTTGAGCGGTACCACGCCCCGTACAATGGTTCTTATTGAATTGACGCAGGATAGGCCGGAAGGGGACAGCGTTTGAAGCAGTTTTTTGCGCACCTAGCGGCGGAATGGAAGTTACTCATTCTGCCGGCGCTGATGAAGTGGGGGATCTGGGGAGTTGGCGCAATCGCCGTGCTGGACTCCTCGAGCATCCCCGTCCCGATGGACGCCATTCTGGCGGTCTATGTGTGGAACGACAAACCCCACTTCTGGGTCTATTGCCTGATGGCGGCAGCAGGGTCTGCTCTCGGCGGCCTACTGCCTTACGGGCTCGGCCGCGCCGGGGGTGAGCTGTTCCTGCTCAAGCGCATAAACCGGGCTAAGTTTGAGCGGTTGCGTGACCGTTTCCAGCGCCAGGAGTTTCTGGCAGTGATGATTCCCTCTATGATGCCCCCGCCTGCGCCCTGGAAGATGTTTATCTTCGCTTCAGGCGTATTCGAGATGCGCATTCCGGTTTTTCTTCTGGCCGTGTTTGTCGGTCGAATGCTGCGCTGGCTTGCGCTGTCATTGCTGGTGCTCAAGCTGGGTCCGGGCGCAGTTGACCTGGTGGCGCGCCACGCCGTGCCGACGGTTTTGATCGTGAGCGCGCTGGCTGTGGCAGGATTTGCGTGGTGGTGGCTCAAGAAGAAGCGCAGCGGCAAGCTTGTGGAGGGGTGAGGGGAGCAAAGATCCCAGTAATCAGTTTCGGTAGCGAAGGTCTCTACGCAGGTCCGATTCCGGCCTGAGCCTTTTCAAAGGCATCTACGAATTCCCGATAGCGGCGAGCCATTTCATCCACTGCCGTCTCCTGCGAGATTTTCTTGGCGCGCCAATCGACTAGCGGCTGCCAGAAATCCGTTCGGCCAACAGCGAATCCAATGTAGCCCGGAACTTTGGCCGCTGTGGTCAACCATTCAAGTACCTGCTTATCGTCTGCGCCACGGCCGAGAATGATGCAATTCACTGTGCTTCGTCCGCCGGCCTTCACGGTCTCGACCATCTTCTCGCAATCTTCGCGGCGATCGAGTCCTTCAATCTTCCACACGTCCGGCTCAACTCCGGCGCTCTGCAATTCCTGGATGGCCTTGACCATGAGCCCCGGGCGAATATCGCGGTCGTATGCCTTCGTATCACCGTTTAGTTTCGCAAGCTGGGCTTTCTCTGCCGGCACGAGCATCTCAAACATGAACAGGCTGCGATTCGCGGTCAGCAGATAATCGGAAAGCCGCTTGAGGCGGGCTGCCTGCGCGCGGTTCAACTCCGCATCGCCCTCGGGATTGTAGCGGACCAGAACTTTGCAGAACGTGGGGTGTATGGCCTCGATGTGCTGGGCGAATTGCTCGCCGTACTCGAAGTCGAACTCTTCCTGGCCGCTTTTCTCAGCGGGGCACGCGAATGTATAACCCTTTGCGGCGGCATCGTGCAGAATCGCGGCGCCAAACTGCTCGTCGACAAGGATCGCCCCTTTCGCGATGGGCACGCCTCCCGACAGCGCCGCCTGAAAGCCTTCGTAGATCAGTTCCTTGGCGGCAGCGACCTGCGCGGTTTGCTCGGCGTCGAGCGTGCCTTTCCAGCCAAACATTCCCGTCTCAAACGAGCCGCGATGGTCAAAGGGCAGGATGTACAGCGGCTTTTGGTAGCCACGAATGGTCATAAGTGCGGGCTCCGAAATGAGACTTCAAGTCGGTATAGATGTCGAGGGACACCGCGCGAGTTGTGTTGCGGTCGATCCCGGCGTGCCGATGCGCTAGTCGAGCAGTTTTTCGATTTCGGATAGATCAAAGCGGCAGGAGCTGCCCGGAAGATCGAAGGGCTCCGGCGACAATGGCTCCAGGCGCCCGGCAACATAGCGGAAATGTCTGCCATTGGGATCGAGAACCAGGATTGTCTTGATGCCCATGTGCTCGTAGTCGGCCAGCTTAGTCATCATCCGGTTGATCGAGTCTTCCGGCGAGAGAATTTCGAAAACTGCGATCGGCGCGTGCGTGACGATTTGCTCTACGGGGAGATTACGATCGAGGATGGTGACGTCCGGGACGCGGTAACGGTTCTTCGAGACCTGAATCCGCAACTCCGGGCGTACGCGAATGGCCCATTCCTGCAGGTGCCGGGCAAACCACTGTTGGATCGCAAATTGCCACGAAGAGTGGTCGTTTTCGCCCACTGGTCTCTCTTCAATTACGCCATCTACGTATTCGGCGTCGGGCTCAAAGGAAGACTTCAGATACAGGTCGAGGGACATGTGTACGGGTTGTGTTGCCGTCGCCATCTGTCCCCCTTCGCAAAGATTATCTTCGCACCAATTCAGCCTATTTTCCCGCAAGCGCCTCTTGCGCTTGGGCGGGGTTCATCAGTCGCAAAAGCGCGGGCACACCGAGAGCGACACCGAGAACAATCGCCGTTGCCGCAAGGTCATTGCGATAGAAGGGAAGTCCTGCAACATAGCAGGCACCCAGCCCGGCGAAGGTTGGCGGATACATTCCGCTGCCAGCCCAGACGGCGTAGTTGGAGGCGAGAAAGAATCCGGTCGGACCCAGCAGCGTGGCCGCGACGCCACGAGTGAGGGTCGTTTCCTTGCGCAGAAGAATGAAGCCCAGCGCCATGACGGCCACATACCAGGTCCAGGTGATTCCATAGCTCTGCCAGTGGAACGCGTAGTGATAGGTGTAGGTTGTGAGGCAATAATCGCTCAGCATAAAGACGGCAAGCGGCGCCAGCATTTCGCGCCACGACCGCTTCGCGCCAAAGTAGATCAGCGAACCAGTGACAGCTGTGAAGTTCAACAGCGGCAAGTGGCCCGCGACCAAATAGCGCGACACGACACCGAGCAAAATCAGCAGATAAGCGACCATGACCACCTCAATCTGAATAGCACCGGAATACCGGGCCTGAAACTGGGGTCCCAAAACGCGAGCCGAAAGAGGCGAATTCAAGACATGAAATCGCGTTTCATAGGACTACATCCATTCTGCGGTCCAGCGGCCCTGCGGTCAACCCAAACCGTTCCATAAAACCAATAAAGTTTTCCGCCAGAGCAAAATTCCTACCGTTGCTCGCGGCCATTCATCGCCTCGCCAGCATCGTCGCGGCCGTCGACGACATAGACCCAGCCGGCGAGCGCAGCAGGACGTCCGACATCGGTGCGGGTTCCAATAAAGGCGTAGTCGAAACGCAGATCGGTGAACTCGACCGTCGTCCACGCAAGATTCGGCGGTAGCTTTGGAGGGTCCATGCCGGGCGCGGGCTCCTGTCCCACGTCGCGCACCACGGCCCAGGTTCCCCAATCGAGATACACCTGGCCCAGCGGGGTACGTTTGGCGGCTTCAACCGCCGGTGTGTCGGCCGGCTTGTAGAGCACGTCACGCTTCGGGTCGCTATCAATGGAACCGGAGGAGGTGCCGATTGAGGTATTGACTTCGGCGATCTGGTAAAAATCAGCCGTCTCAAGGATCGCGTGCCAGCGGAAGGGATCCACCGGGTAAGGTTCGGCGGCCATGCGGGTCACCGGCTCGGACGTGACGTTGGTGTTGCTGAGCATCACAAGGGCCTGCGCATGCTCGGCCCAGCGCACGCAGCCCAGCACCACCATCCCACTAAGAGCGAAGATGGCCCAGCCCTGACCTCTGAATGGGGTCCGTCGCGCGCCGATTTCGCGATCGGCAACGCCAAGCAGCCACGGCATTGCGAACGCCAGGAGAAACAGCCCCCAGAGAATCGGCTCGGCGATAAACATAAAGCTGCCGGCATACCAGCGAGGATTCAACGGGAAAAACGGCCGCACGCCGTAGTTGTTCGTCCAGTCAAGCAGCAGATGGCTCAACGCAGCGACGCATGCGGTGAAATAGAGCCAGCCCCAGTGGAGCGCCGGGGGCGCTTTTACGTTTTGGATTGGAGCGTCGCCTTGGGAAACAGCTGTCACGGCGTGCCGCCGTCGGCGCTTTTCGCGCCATAGATGAAGCAGCGCCACAGCACCCACCACCACACCTGCAACCACAGGCACAGCCCAGATAGTGTGCGTGATGCCGCGATGATGCTTGAGCTCATCGACTGGGCCGGCGAATCCCCAGAAAATGTCGAGGTCGGCGGCCTCTGCAGCCAGCACAGCGGCGAGCGTGGCGTAGGCCGTCTTGCGATTGAATCCCGCGCGGCCGAGACAGGCGCCGGTAAGAAAGTGTGTGACTGGTTCCATAAATTCGATCTGGGAATGTGGGCGCTGCTACGCCCACTCTCCCTTGCGCATCAGCGGTTCGGTCGCGCCCGATGCGGTGATGCCGTCAATGTCGAGTTCGGCCGAGCCAATCATCCAGTCAACGTGAATGAGGCTTGAGTTCGCACCTTTGGCGGCGAGTTCCTCGGGCGAAAGCTTGTCTCCGTTGCGCAGGCACGATGAATACGATTGGCCGAGCGCGATGTGCGAGGCTGCATTCTCGTCGAAGAGCGTGTGAAAGAAGACAAGGCCGCTTTTCGCAATAGGAGAGGAGTGAGGAACGAGCGCCACTTCGCCCAGGCGGCGCGCGCCGTCGTCGGTGTCGATAAGTTTTTCAAGCACCTCCTGCCCACGTGTGGCGCGAGCCTCCACAATGCGGCCGTGCTCAAAGCGCACCTGAATGCCCTCGATCATCGTGCCCAAATGCGAGAGGGGCTTTGATGCGGTCACGATGCCGTCAGCGCGGTCCTTGTGCGGAGTTGTGAAGACCTCCTCCGTGGGCATGTTGGGAATGCAGTAGTTGCCGTTGCCCGCGGTGGTGCCGCCGCCGAGCCATTCGTGATCATCGGCGAGGCCGAGACGGAAGTCCACGCCAGGGCTGCGATACTGCAAAGCCGAATAGCGCTTTTCGTTCAGGATTGCCGAGCGCTTGTGCAGGTCCGCATCATGCGACTTCCAGGCGCTCACGGGATCGGGCGTGTTAATGCGCGTGGTGGCAAAGATCGCTGCCCACAGCTTCGCCATCGCTTCATCGGGCGTGTCATTGGGGAACATCACCGCGGCCCATGGCGGCGTTGCGCCGGCAACAATCGTCCAGTTGATCTCATGGCGCGTAATCAGCTCGAGCGCTGGGCGATATGCCTGCGAAAGCGCGCGATTGGCGCGGCCCACTTTGTCGGGGTCCTCGTTGGAAAGCAAATTCGGATTGGCCCCGGCAACGGCGAGGCGCGCTGCGCCACTCTTGAATGCTTCGGCCATTCCGTCGTAGAGCCACTTGGCCGCGCGATCGAAGCTCGCGTCAGGAGCGTAATGGTAGCGCGACAGCGTCGACTCATCGTCGGTGAGGAGCGTTGTAACGAGCGAGGCGCCCGCGCGATAGGCCTGCTCCGTGATGCGGCGGGCCAGCGGCAGCGTGTCGACTGATGCGGTCATCACGAGCTCTTGTCCGGCCTTGAGGCCAAGGCCGACGTTAATTGCGACAGATGCGAGTTGGTCGAGGTTCTCGGCTTGCGTGCGGGCGTCTTGATTATGTGCGTGAGGAGCGGTTGCTGTGGGCGTCATTTCGTGTTGGTTCTCCGGGGTTCTATGCGTTGATATGGGCTGCGGATTCTCCCGGGCGATCTTCTGAAAGGTCCATCGCAGGGCATGCAGGTCTATTTTAGGCGGTCGCCCGGAAGATGCACGTCCCGACAGAATTTCCATTCATCCCATACAATTGATTCTCGAATATTTGGCGTTGATGATTTAGCCGTTAAGGAGTCTTACATTCATGATGCATTTGCAGATTAATTGGAGAAACACGAGAGTTTTTCGCACAGGAATTGGCTTTCTGCTTTCGGGCCTTGGAACCGGAATCTGCGCAGCACAATCGCCGAGCATGGCCAGTAATTTCGGCCCGAGCAATCCTTTTTATGCGGCGAGCTCGCTCGCGTTTCACGCGCCGGCCTTCGACAAGATCAAGGACAGCGATTACCAGCCGGCGATTGACGCGGGCATGGCGCAGCAGCTTAAGGAGGTTGATGCGATCGCGAACAACCCTGCGCCGCCGACCTTCGACAACACGTTCGTGGCGCTGGAGCGTTCGGGTCAGTTGTTCAACCGCGCGTGGAGCGCGTTCAACCTGGTTTCGCAGGCGAACACAGATCCGGAGCTGGAAAAAATACAGGACTACGAAGCGCCGCGCACTGCCGCGCTGGCTGATTCGATCAACTTGAACTCAAAATTGTTTGCGCGCATTAAGTCCATCTATGACCAGCGGGCATCGCTCGGTCTCAACGCCGAATCGCGGCGGCTTGTGGAGTACGACTACCAGCAGTTTGTGAAGGCCGGGGCGAACCTGTCAGATGCGGATAAAGAGAAACTCAAGAAGCTCGACGAGGAAGAGTCGACGCTTGAGAACACGTTCATGACCAAATTGCTGGATGGCACCACGGCGGGCGCGTATTCAACGACAGACCGGCAAGCGCTGGCCGGACTGACCGAAGGGCAAATATCCGCGGCGGCGGAGGAAGCAAAGGCGGACAAACAGCAGGGCTGGCGGTTGCCACTCGAGAACACTACGCAGCAGCCCGAACTGAGCTCACTGAGCGACCGCGCCACGCGTCGCAAGATATTCGAGAACTCCTGGAACCGGGCCGAGCACGGCGACGCGAATGACACGCGCGCGACAGTTGCGCGGCTGGCACAGCTGCGGGCGCAGAAGGCCGCGCTGCAGGGCTGTCCCAACTATGCGGCGTGGACTTTGACCGACCAGATGGCCAAAACCCCCGAGGCAGCCATTCATTTTCTGGACGCGTTGGTTCCGGCCACGACCGCGAAAGCGGCCAGGGAGGCGAAAGACATTCAGGCGCTGGACGATTTTAAGTTCAGCGGATCGGCCGCGTATCCAGTTGTCGATCCGGCGGACTGGGAGTTCTATGCCGAGCAGGTGCGCAAGGCCAAATACGATTACGACCAGTCGCAGGTAAAGCCCTACTTCGAGCTGAACAATGTGCTTGAGAACGGCGTGTTTTACGCGGCGCACGAGCTTTACGGCTTGACCTTCAAGGAACGCAAAGATCTGCCCGTATGGCAATCGGATGTGCGCGTGTTTCAGGTTTATGACGCCGATGGCAAGCCGCTGGCGATTTGGTATTGCGACTACTTCAAGCGCGACAACAAGAATGGCGGAGCATGGGAAGACTCGCTGGTCGGCCAGTCGAAGTTGCTGGGCACGCAGCCGGTGGTCTACAACGTAGCTAATTTCCAAAAGCCTGCGCCCGGCGAGCCGGCTCTGCTTAGCTTCGACGATGTAACGACGATGTTCCATGAATTTGGCCACGCGCTTCACGCCATGTTTGCCGACACGCAGTATCCGACCCTCTCGGGCACGGCGGTGCCGCGCGACTTCGTAGAATTTCCTTCGCAGTTCAATGAGCATTGGGCCAGCTATCCCGAAGTGTTTGCGCACTTCGCAAAGCACTACAAGACCGGCGAGCCCATGCCTGCCGACCTCGCGGCAAAGATCGTGAAGGCGGAAACCTTCAACCAAGGTTACGACTTCACAGAGATTCTTGCAGCCTCTGAGCTCGATCTCGAGTGGCACACGCTGCCGGCGAGCGCGCCGCTCCAGGACCCCGACGTTTTCGAGCGAGAAGCGCTCAAGAGGACGCATCTCGCGGTCAGTTATGTGCCGCCGCGCTATCGCTCCAGTTATTTTCTGCACATTTGGCAGGAGGGCTATCAGGCCGGCTACTACGCGTACTCGTGGAGCGAGATGCTAGACGATAATGCTTATCAGTGGTTCGAGGATCACGGCGGAATGACACGCGCCAACGGCGATCGTTTCCGGCGCATGGTGCTTTCGCGCGGCAACACCGAGGATCTCCAGAAGATGTACGATGCGTGGCTGGGCGGCAAGCCGAGTATCGAGCCGATGCTGAAGGATCGCGGGCTGAAAGAAGCGGGTAACTGAGCCGGGGTTGGCAGTTCAGGCGGGGGTCAGCAGAGTTAGAACGGGTCGGCGGATCACTATAATTCGTAGCTATGGCCGAGACGAGCGCAGCCAAGAAAATTGAGAAGTTGCGGAACGAGCTTCGCCGCCACGAGCATCTCTATTACGTTCTCGATGCGCCTGAGATTTCTGACGCCGAGTACGACGCGCTGATGAACGAGCTGAAGAAGCTTGAGGCAGCGCACCCGGAGCTGGTGACTCTGGACTCGCCGACGCAGCGCGTGGGCGGCAAGCCTGCCGAGGGATTCAAGAAAGCCCAGCACTCGCGGCCCATGCTGTCGCTTGACAACGCCTACTCGGCCGAAGAACTGACTGACTGGGACAGGCGCGTGCACGAGCTGGCCGGCAAACTGCCGGTGGAATATACAGCCGAGCTCAAGCTTGATGGCCTGAGCGTGGCGCTGAGTTATGAGCCTGGTGGCGAATCTGGCAGCGCCGGAACGCAACTCGCGATGGGCCTGACGCGGGGCGACGGCCAGACCGGCGAGGACGTCACGTCAAATATCCGCACCATTCGCAGCATTCCGTTGAGCATTCCGGCCGATCGGCTAAAGAAGGCGAAGGTGCCGGCGAAATTTGAAGTGCGCGGCGAAGTCGTCATGCCGGCTGCGGCGTTCCTCAAAATGAATGAGGAGCGCGAACGCGAGGGACTGCCGGCGTTCGTCAATCCGCGCAACTCGGCCGCGGGAACGCTGCGGACGCTCGATTCGTCGATTGTTGCGAGACGCCGGCTGGTGTTCTTCGCGTATTTTCTGCTCGTCGATGGCGAATACTTTGCCGCCGGGCAGACTGCCACGCTCGACGCGCTTACTGCGCTCGGGTTTCGTGTCAATCCCCATCGCGAGCGCGTGAAAAACGTCGAGCAGATGATGAAGTTTATCGACAGCGCCGAACACACGCGGGAGACGCTGGGCTACGAGATCGACGGAGTCGTGCTAAAAGTCGACGCGCACGGCACGCAGCAGCGGCTGGGCTACACGGGCCGCGCCCCGCGCTGGGCCATCGCGTACAAATTCACTGCGCGGGCGGCCATCAGCAAGCTAGAAGACATCATGATCACGGTTGGCCGAACGGGCAAGCTTACGCCCACGGCCATGTTGACGCCGGTTTTTATTGGCGGCGTAACCGTGAGCCGAGCCACGCTGCACAACGCCGATTTTATCCAGCGCCTGGGCCTTAAAATCGGCGACTGGGTGAAGGTAGAGCGCGGCGGAGATGTGATTCCTAAAATCGTTGAGGTGGTGGAAGACAAAGAGCACCCACGCGGAAAACGGAGCTTCGAATTTCCGTCGAAATGTCCCGAATGCGGCAGTAAAGTTGTTCGTGCCGAAGGCGAGGCTGACTGGCGCTGCATCAATGTGGATTGCCCGGCGAAGTTGCGCGAAAGCCTGCTGCATTTTGCCAGCCGCGGCGTGATGAATATAGAAGGGCTGGGCGACGCGGCCGTACAGCAATTGCTCGACCGGGGCCTGGTAAAGAGCTTAGCGGATCTATATTCGCTGACCGAGGAACAGCTCGTTGACCTGGAGCGCTTCGCGGAGAAATCGGCGCGCACGCTGTTGGCCGAGATTAAGAAATCAAAAAGCGCAGGTTTGGCAAGCGTGTTGATGGGACTGGGCATCCGTTTTGTCGGTGAGCGAACTGCTGAGCTTTTGGCGCAGGAGTTCGGGACCATCGATGCCCTGATGAGCGCAAGTGCCGAGGAGTTGGAGCGAGTTGAAGAAGTGGGTCCGCGGATATCGCAGGCCATTCTCGAATTCTTCGCGGACAAGGAAAACCGCAATCTGGTCAAGCGGCTCAAAGACGCCGGCGTGGATATGACGGCGGAGAAAAAGCAGCGCTCGACGCAACTCGCCGGCCTGACGTTTGTGCTGACCGGCACGCTGCCGAAGATGACCCGCGATGAGGCGAAGGAAAAAATCGAGTCCGCCGGCGGAAAGACTGCGGGCTCCGTCAGCAAGAAGACGAGCTATGTGGTGGCGGGAGAGGAAGCCGGGTCAAAACTCGACAAAGCGCGCGAGCTCAAGATTCCTGTGATCGACGAGGAGGAGCTGCTGGCGCTGCTCGCTGGCGGTGCGGCTTCGAGATAGACAGCCCGCGCGAAGTCGGAAGTCCGGCGCGCGGGATCACTTGCCAGTCGCGAAGTAGCCCTTCTTGGCGCGGACTGTGTATTTGCGGTCGTAACAGTATAGGTAGATGGTTCGATAAGATCCGTCGGTTTTGAAATCGGCGGGTGTATAAACGAGCGCATACTGGCTGCGCAGTTCTTCCTCAATTTCCTTGAAGCTGTTTGACATCTCCTCCACCGAGGGCGGGAAGAGGACCTCGCCGCCTGTCTCCTCCGCCAGCTCCTGGAGGTTCTTGTCGCCCGCTCCGCGGCTGGGCGTCCAATTGGTGCTGATTGCGTAGATGATGGTCTCGGCGCGTTCGCATTCCTTGATGGCTTCGGAGATGTAGACACGGCTCTGATCGTCCTCGCCGTCTGAGATGAGAATGATGGCCTTGCGAACAGGCTCAGGGCCGCGCTCGGTGCCAAGCTTGTCGCGGCAGGCGACATAGACGGCGTCGTAGAGCGCGGTGCCGCCTCCGGGCGACAGCTTGTTGACGCCGGTCTCGAGAGCGTCCTGATCGTTGGTCCAATCCGCGGTCACCGTTGGCGTCACGTCGAATCCCATCACGAAGGCGCGGTCGCTCTTCGCCTTGAGCACATCGAGCAGAAAAGCAGTGGCCGATTGCTGTTCAAACTGAAAGCGTGAACGGATCGAGCTGCTGGCGTCGATAACGACGCCTACGCGTAGGGGCAGGTTGATCTGCTGGTGAAACGAGTTCACGCGCTCCGGCGCCTTCTGGTCGTCTAGCAGGGCGAAGTCGTTCTGAGTCAGGTTGGCAACGTAGTGGCCGTGTTTGTCGGAGACGGTAAAGATGAGGCTGACCTCGTTGACCCCGAAGTGGAAGGTTGGTGCGCCGACATCGGTATTTGATCCGGGGCCAGGAGGCGTCTGCGCGGCGGCTGGAGCAGTAGCTGGAGCGGCGGCGGGAGCGCTAGGTTGAGCGGCAGGCGGAGTTGCTGGTTGCGTAGCCGGTTGCGGAATTTGCCCGCCTGCGCTGGTGGGCGCGGCCTGCTGGGCAAACGCAGCGGCGCAAGGCAGGGACGCAGCCAAAGCGAGCGCCAAGGCAAAAAACGAGAAACGCATCAGCTGCGCCGGGGCGGGTGGCTGAGGCGTGGAAAGCTGTGTCTTCATCACTTCTCATTCTAACAATCGCCGTACTGCCTAAACGGCGACAGGGATTGACCATCCGGGTACTTTCGTCAGCAAATCCCGAAGCGGTAACAGAGCGCACGGCGCGGGAGCGAGCACCTTGGGAATAGTCGTTGACGGTTAGACGGATTCAAGGCTGCCGAGGAAAGCGGTCAACTCCTCGGGCAGCGGCGCTTCAAGCTTGAGCGGCTTGCCTGTGAGTGGTTGCGCGAATTCGAGCTTTGTGGCGTGGAGAAAGTTGCGGTCGAGCTTCAGCCGCTCAGGCGCCTTCTTCTTGCGGATGGCACGCGTAGTCTGCGCTGCGTCCTGCTCGGCCAAGTTCGCTGTGCCGCCGTATAGCGTGTCGCCGACCACCGGGTGGCCGATGGACGCCATGTGCGCCCGGATCTGGTGGGTGCGGCCTGTCTCAATGCGAACTTCGATCAGCGTGAACTTTCCGAAGCGTGTCGCCAGCCGCCTGACCACTTTGTAGTGCGAGAGGGCTGAGCGGGCATTTTCGCTGGGCCGCGTGGTCATGCGCGTGCGGCGGACGGGATCGCGACTGACGGCGGCAGTGATGGTTCCTTTGTCCTTCGCGACGGAGCCATGAACCAGTGCGATGTAGGTTTTTTGCACATTGCGGCCCGAGAACATAGCACCCAAAGCAGCGTGGGCGCGATCGTTTTTGGCCACGATGATCAGCCCGCTGGTGCTTTTATCGAGCCGGTGGACAATTCCCGGGCGCAGATCGCCGCCTGTGGCAGAGAGCGCCTTGAAGCGGTGGAGCAACGCATTGACGAGCGTTCCGCCGCTGCGTGCGGATTCATTCTGGCCTGAGCCCGCATGCACCATCATGCCGGCGGGCTTGTTTATCACGGCGAGGTCGGTGTCTTCGTAGACGATGTCGAGCGGGATAGCTTCCGGCACGGCTTTGAGCGGCGCAGGGTGCGGATCGCCGGTGATGGTGATTTGCTCGCCTCCGCGCAATTTCAGCGAGGCCTTCTCTCGGCCGCCGTTGACCAGCACATCGCCCTGGTCGAGAAGCAACTGGACGCGGGATCGGCTTATGCCTTCGAGCTGCGCGGCCGGAGACGCGGCAACAGCCGTCGAAAAAAACGCGGCGATAAAAGTGTCGAGACGCTGGCCTTTTGCGTCCGCGGGAACAGCGATGGTGCGCGGAAGACTCATGCGGCGCCTCGGCTTTCTGTCGCCGGGGCTTGCGTGCCACCGTGAGGCAAGCGTTCTTGTTCGTGTGGCGCTGGTTTGGTCTCGCGAAGCGTGAGCGCGCCAGCCAGCACAAGTAAGATGGCAGCGATTTGGGGACGATCGATAAAGCCGATGTGGGCGACGCCGTTCAAGAGCGAGCCGCGGCCGAACAATTCTCGGCCAAATAGGTCGCGGCCAGTCCAGTCGCGCCAAATTTCTGTGATGTAAATTGCGACCCCGGCTCCTATGAGACCGAGGCCCGCCACGTCTCCCCGGCGGCGCTCAAGTGGCAGCCAGACCCGGAGCAGGACGGCGAGCGCAAGAAACGCCAGCGCTGCATAAGCCTGCACGGGATGCAGCGGAACGCCAAGCGGAGTGCCGCTCCAAATTGCAGCCAGCGGATTTGTATAGACGACAGCCCAGCCCACGCGAGGCCCGGCGTCCGTTCCGTAACCGGAGCCGGCGGCCAGCGCACCAAGCTGCTCGAATGCGAGTGCCGCGGCGAGCGGTGGAGCAAGTGCGTCCGCAGTGGCGCGAATGGGAAGTTTATTCTTCCACGCATACAACGCAGCGCAAGCGGCGCCGGCAAATGCTCCTGCGCAAGCCAGCAACGGATGATGCACCACACCCAGGCCGAGCAGCCATGCGGGATGATCCCGAAGAACGCTCCAGTTGGCGGCGACCAGCAGCAACCGCGCGGCGGCGAGCGCGGCAAACAGGCTCAGGATGCAAAGATTCCAGATTTTGCCCGCATCCACGTCTGCGATGCGCGCAGTGTGTTGCGCCAGCAACAGCGCCACCAGCACGCCGAGCGCAGTGATTGCGCCGTAAGACGGGATCACGAGCGATCCGATATGGAAGAGGACGGGATGCACTAAATACAGGATAGGTGATTTAGGCAGGCGAGTGCCGGTGCGGACCCATCCACGCCCAGAGCCTGCCTGCCGAGGTCACACCTACAAGTGCGCGCGTTGGCCACAACCCTCAGGATTAAGAACGCGGGCCGTTGACGCCGGATTCTTTTCGAGTTTCGAAACGTGCCGGATCGGGCGCGGGGTCAGGTTGCCACCGCAGTTCGGGCAGCGCTCGCGCAGCTTGCTCTCAACGCAATCGCGACAGAAAGTGCACTCGAACGTGCAGATCATCGCGTCGTCTGCATCGGGAGGCAGATCTTTGTTGCAGCACTCGCAGTTGGGGCGCAACTCAAGCATCAAGATTTGGCGGAAGCCAGCGGAGAAATAAATTCCCCGGAGAGAAATAGAATCCAGCAGAAGTAGAAGCCGACCCGCTGGACCGTGGCTGATGCGCCGGTGAACCCGTCCTCAGACGGTGGAGCTCTCCGCGGTTCTTTAGGCATTCCGGACTGGCGGACACTGCACACGGAACCGATTGTCGAGTCGAGCCCCTGTTCATTGAATGTTGGTTCAACCAGCGTTGACCACCCACCTGTTTTGCAGGCCGGTTTCTATTGCGGATAGTACGGTGCCTCGTTGGGAATTGCAAGTCTTGTGCGAAATGGTTGAGGTGTGCTACGGTCCCGAGTCCCGTCAAAAGCGGACAAAACAAAGAGCAAACCGGCATCAGCACGGAGACCGGTCTTGTAGCGTTAGCGCCCGCTTCACTTTCTCTTATTGCGGCGGCGGATGTCCGATATTTCTATCCGCCCACTGAATGAAATACTTCATGTTGGGCGCGTCCGTGTGACCGCCGTCGTGCTGGCGCCATGCGAGCTGGCCGTCGATGTGGCCCTCATTGATCGGCGGCATCTTCGCGGTTTTATAGTCGCCCGGGATGTCAAGAGTCTTGGCGCCGAGCAGCGCAAACACGCTGTTCGCATCGATCGTGGCCATAAAGCTGCCTTCATGATCCAGCCAATGGGCGTCGCCTTTCTCGGGAGCTCCGTAGCTGATGAATGTAAGGCGCGGCGCGCAGAGAGCGATCAGCTCGTTCGAATCAACGGGAAGATCGCCCGGATTCATCGCGCCGAATGAAGCTTCGCTGGCGTCATACTTGATGAAGTTGCCGCCCATCCAGTAGTACTCGCCGGTGGCCAGATTCTCGACGCCCTCGCCGAAGTTGCGGCGCAGCAGTGTGGCTCCGCCTTTGCCTGAGGAGCCGACCAACACCATCGCGAAGCGATCGTTTAAGGCCATGGTGACCAGCGCGGCTTTTCCGTATCTCGATACACCTTCAATACCGACGTGCTTTGCATCGACTGCCGAATCGGTCTCAAGATAATCCAGCCCGCGATCCGCGCCCCAAGCCCACGCGCGCAGCGCTCCCCATTGATCTGGTTTGCGCGGCTGGCCGTTGTTCACCAGGCCGATGATGCCGCGCGTCAATCCTTGCGCGTTGTCAGCCTGCACGCTTGCGGGATCGAAGCGGACAAATACCCAACCGGCCGCCACGAGCTGCCATTCGTTCGGCGGATCGCCGTCTGCGTTCAACGTCGGCGGCACAAAGAACGGCGGCTCCTGGTATGGCTCCCATGCGGGGTGGGCGGCAAAAACCTGGCTCAGCGAAGGATCCTGCTTGAGCAGCTCGGCCTTTGTTGCTTTGTTGATCTTGTCGAGATCGTCGCCGCGCGGCTCATTGGGGTAAGGAAATCCCGCGCGCGTAAATTCCATGAGCACCGGAACCGGGCCCGCGGCGTTTGCCGGCGTTACGACAGTGATATGAATCTTGACGCTGATCGCAGGGCAACCCGAGTTGTCCACTTCGCCAATCAGATCCTTGGCGATTACGGGTGTGAAGCCGATCATCTCGTGATCAACAGCAGTCACGGTCCAGGTGACCTTAGGTAGATTGGCGGGTACATAGCCATAAACATATTTCGAAAGCATGTCGACAAGCTCGGGGCGGCGCTGCTTCCACCACGCGTCGGCGGTCGAGACTTTTGTGCCGTCGCTCAGCGTCAGGGGATCGGGAACATTCGGATAGGGATTTGCCTTTGACTCATCGTAATTGGCGTGGTTCGGAGCGTTCTCGTTCCCGTTCCACCCGGGGCGAAGCGTCTTGATCCCGAGCTGGTCCATCATGTTCTGGTGATCCTGGTCGGCCGTGAACGTAACCGGAGTGCAGGGAGCCTGCGCCTGAAGCGCGGCTGCTGGGGCGAAAGTGACGGCGAGAACAGTTACGAAAATGGGGAGTTTGAAGCCGAAATGCATTTGAATGCTCCGGAGGGTGTTATGCTTGCGGCGTTGTTCGGGGCGGTTCTCCAATTCCCGCGGAATGTTAGATATCATGCGAGGTGACGTTTGCTTAAGGAAAACGCCACTAAGCGGATGTAGCGTCGACATGGGCCAATTGGAGAACCGCCTAGAACACCGATTTTCTTCGAGGATGATATTAAATCATCGCTATGAGAATAACTGGCAGATTCGCGCGGTTTTTAGTGTTGATTGCAGGGTTAATGGCAGTGGCCAGTTGCGCCAGCGCGCAGCGAGGCGCGGCGAAGGGAGACGCATGGGTGTCGAGCTGGGGCGCTTCCCAGCAGATTCCAGAGCCTCAGAACGCGCTGCCTACAGACGATCTTCGCGACGCGACGGTGCGGCAGATTGTTCATCTTTCATTGGGCGGCTCGGCGCTGCGTGTGCATTTGTCGAATGCCTTCGGCACGACCCCGCTCCACTTTACGTCGGTGCACATTGCGCATCCACCTTCTCCAGCGGCAGCGGCGATTGATCCCGCGAGCGATCGAGCGTTGATGTTTGCCGGCAATCCCGATGTGACAATTCCTCCGGGGGCGGAGTATTTGTCCGATCCTTTGGAGATGCCTGTCGCGCCGCTGTCCGATGTGGCCGTGACGTTTCATCTCGACGTGCCGCCTGCGCAGGAGACAGGGCATCCTGGCTCGCGGTCTACTTCCTACTACGTGCACGGAGATCAGGTGAGCGCGGCTGACTTGCCGGACGCGAAACACGTAGACCACTGGTACGACCTCACGGCAATCGACGTACGCGCTGCATCAGGAGCGGGGGTTGCGGTAGCGCTTGGCGATTCGATTACCGATGGTCACGCCGCAACCACCAATGGCAACGACCGCTGGCCGGATGTTTTGGCGGCGCGATTGCAAGCTTCCAAAAAGACACGGGATATCGGCGTGTCGAACCAGGGAATCGGCGGCAATCATGTCCTTACCGATGGGCTGGGGCCGAATGTGCTCGCGCGCTTCGATCGCGACGTGCTGGCGCCGGCCGGTGTGCGCTGGTTGATCGTGTTTGAAGGCGTCAACGACCTGGGCGGACTGGCGCGCATCAGTGAAGTCCCCGCCGAGCAGCATGCAGCGCTCGTGGCGCGCCTCATTGCGGCTTATCAGCAGATCGTCGAGAGGGCACACGCGCATGGGCTTCGCGTTTACGGCGCGACTATCACTCCCTATACAGGCTCGGGCTACTATCATCCCGGATCGTTGAGCGAAGCCGACCGGCAAGCGGTGAACGCGTGGATTCGCGCCGCCGGCCACTTCGACGCAGTCATCGATTTTGACGCTGTGGTGCGCGACCCAGCACATCCTGAGCAGCTTCTGCCGGCGTTCGATTGCGGCGATCATCTGCATCCTTCGCCCGCCGGGTACAAGGCGCTGGGCGAATCGATTCCGCTGGATTTGTTTTCGAAGTAAGCAGCGTTGGCTGCGAAGGCCAGACCCTCATGCATTCGGGCGGGGTATGTATGGCCCTCGCGCAACGAATGCTTTTCTTACGACACCGGATTTTTCAGAACGCTGCGTTTCTTGGGGATGATCACAGCGGGCGCGGCAGGCGCGGTTTTTTCAGTCCGAGAAGTACCGGAGCGAAGGCCGTTCGGCGAATTCTCGCCCATCGCATGCAGGCGGAGAAAATTCGTTGAGCCGGATTTGGTTCGCGTACCCGCAACAATCGCGATCACCTCGCGCGGCCTGACGTAGCCGCCCTGCTCCAGCAGAGTCTCGGCGCAATCCACCATCGCCTCGTTGGAGTTCACCTTCGGACATCGGATTGGCGTGGTGCCCCACAGCAGGTTAAGGCGATTGACGGTGACGTCAAGCGGGCTGAGAGCGAAGATGGGCGCCGTGGGATGGTACTTCGAAAGCTGGCGCGCCGTTGCGCCCGACTCGGTGAAAAGCGCAATGCCGCGAAGATCAAGATCATCGGCGGCGTGCGCCGTCGCCTCGCAAATGGTCTCGGCAATCGTGAGGCCGCTGCGGCGCTCGCGCGGCAGGATGTCCAAATTCTCTCTCATGTGCCGCTCGGTCTCGGTGACGATGCGCGCCATCATCTCAACTGATTCAACCGGATATTTGCCCACGGCGGATTCGCCGGAGAGCATCACCGCGTCGGTCCCGTCGTAGATTGCGTTGGCCACGTCAGAGACCTCGGCGCGCGTGGGCCGAGGATTCTCGATCATCGATTCCAGCATCTGTGTCGCCGTGATTACCGGCTTAAAATACTCGGCGGCGCGACGAATGATGTACTTCTGAATTGCGGGAACTTTTTCCGGCGGCACCTCCACGCCCAGATCGCCGCGCGCCACCATGATGCCGTCCGCTACCTGCAAAATCGCGTCGAGATGCTCGACGGCTTGCGGTTTCTCCAGCTTGGCGATGATCCACGTATCGGCGCCGTGCGCGGCCACGCGATTGCGCACCAGGCTCACGTCTTCAGCGGTGCGGACAAATGACACGGCTATGGCGTCGACGTCGTGATTGAGCGCAAACTCCAGGTCCTCGGAGTCCTTTTCAGTGAGCGAAGGCGTGCGCACCAGAACGCCGGGGAGATTAATGCCCTTGCTCTCACCCAGCATGCCGCCGTTGATGATGTCGCAGACCACGTCTCCGCCCGAAACCTCGTGCACGCGCAGCTCGATCAGACCGTCGGAAAGAAGAATCCGCGAGCCTTGTTCAACGTTTTCAGCGAGGGTCTTGAAAGTGGTGCCGACCAAAGAAGAAGTACCCAGCACGTCGCGCGGAGTGATCGTGATCTTATGGCCGGCCTTGAGCAGCACAGGCTGATGGTCCTTGAGCAATGCGGTGCGGATCTTCGGTCCCTGCAGATCGGCGAGAATGCAAAGCGGCTTGTTTTCCTCGCGGCTCACCTTGCGAATTTTCTGCATGACCGCGACTTTGCGCTCGTGCGTGCTGTGAGAGAAGTTGAGGCGCACCACATCCACGCCGGCACGAATCATTGCGCGAATGACTTGCTCGCTGTTCGAAGCCGGCCCCAGCGTCGCAACAATTTTTGCGCGGCGCTGCGATGGAGATTGCGTCTGATTCAGTTCGGCAAAGGGCATGGAGGCGGCTCCAGACACGATTCTTATTGAGTAAAAGCAGTTTTCAGCGGGCAAAAGGGAGCAATGGGGCGCGAATGAGTTTATTGTAACTGGCCAGGCCAAATCGCAGTAGGCCGCGCTCGATTCGCGTATTACGGACTCCCGCACCGATCTGCGAAGAGGCCTGCGAACAGGCCAGCGATCACAGTCGCGAACAGCATCTGGCTAGCGCGCCACAGACGCCGGTTCCTGCGCTGACGACTCCGCCGCGATTTGGTTTTGGCGTTCCCAGTAGAGAACGCCGTTCAGTTCTGCGCCTAGCAAAACGCTGAACGACGTGATGTAAAGCCAAACGAGAGTTGCAATTCCAGCCGCGAATGAGCCGTACAGTCGCGTGTAATTGGCCACGCTGGTCACGTACCAGCCGTAGGCGAGTGTGGCGGGAAACCAAATGAGAGTGCCCGCGATGGCTCCCGGCGCGACCAGAGACCAGTGTTCCGTGCGGTGGGTTCCGAAATGATAGAGAGCAGTCAGAACGGTCAGGATGGCGGCAAAGCTGATCGTCCAGCGAACCATGCGCCAGAAGAAAATGACGATGTGGCGCAGATCGTGGCCGGCGTTGTCGATGATCGAAAGCTCGATCTGGTGGCCGAAGACGATCACCAGCGATGCCAGCGAAAGTGGAATCAACACAATAAAGACCAGCATGAGCGCGCGGGCGCGGCGGCCCCAGAAGGTCCAGCTTTCCTGCGGCAATCGGTAGGCGCGGCGGAACCCCTCCATGAGCGAGAGCATGAAGCCGAGTCCCGCAAAAACGCTGAGCAGAGTCGCGGAGAGAATCAGCTGGCCGGAGTGGAGCTGGTGGTTGAGGATGGACGATTGCACCAGATCGAGCGTGTCATTGGGCAGAAACTGCTCCAGCACGCCGCGCGTTTCTCCCACCAGCGAGGGACCTTCTTCAACCTGGGCTATCAGCGTGGTCATCACCAGCAGGGCAGGGAAGAACATGAGCATTCCCGAATACGCGGCCGCTTTCGATGTGTTGACAACATCGTGGACAAAAGCCTGAAAAAGCGCCTCGCGGATTCTGGCCAGGTATTTATGCATTTGCGTTCCAAGCCAGAGTAGAGCATTTGCCGGGTTTACGGCGAGGAAAACAGAGAGCCGTGAATAACGAAGAGAAAACCGGGAACCAGTAACAACAGGCGGGTGAGGCGGCCTCGTCCGTTACTCGATCCGGCACTTGATCCGGCGCCCGGCCCGGCGCTCGGCCCAGCCCGCAGCTCAGTTCGCGGGCCGCTTCTCGCCGCGCTGTCTTTCGCCGCCTGCCGTTACGGTCTACAATGCGGCGGGGGATTGGTTCGCGATGAATTCATCATTGAAAGCGCACAACTGCCTCACAGTTATCCCGTTCCTGCTGGTTGCATTTTTCGCCGCACGGCCTGCAACCGGCCAGGTTGTCGTCAGCGAAACAGAGCGCGTCGCTGCGCAACTGCCACCGTCGCAGCACGCGATTGTTGACCGGCTTTTGAGCCTGGACCAGCTCCCTTCAACCGCGTGGAAGATGCACTCGGGCGACATCACGCATGGCGAGGCGGTTGGTTTGGACGAAAGCGGCTGGCAGCCCGTCGTGCTGCGCGAAAAAGCTCCGACCGACGCCGTCTGGTTCCGGCAGACTGTCCAGATTCCCGACACGCTCAACGGCTATGACCTAACCGGCGCGCGCATCTGGTTCCAGTTCCACGCAGACGCCAACGGACCCATGCCGGAGATGATTTACTACAACGGCCGCCGTGTGGCCATGGGCGAGGATCTCGAACCGATCGTGCTCGAAGAAGACGCGCACCCCAGCGACAAAATTGTCATCGCGGTCAAGCTTCTATCGACGATCGACACCAAGACTTTTCGTGGCGCAACCCTGCGCATTGAGTTTCCAGAGAATCGGCCCAATCCCGAGGATCTGGCCCAGGAATTTCTCTCTGCGTCAGTGCTGATCCCCAACCTTGGGACAGCGACCACGGTCACCATTGCCCCACTAATTCTGCCGATGAACGTGCTAGGTGACGCGATTCGCTCAGTGGACGTTGCCTCGCTCGACGCGGCCGAAACTTCCACCGGCGAAGCGCGCGCGCAGGCGCAATCCAAATTCGATGCCAGCCTGAAAGCTGCGCAGGCCCAGCTTGAAACGCTCCGCCCGCTGCTTGAGACTGCCACCTTCCACCTCACCGGCAACTCGCACATTGACGCGGCGTGGCTGTGGCCGTCGACGGAAACTGTCGACGTCGTCCGGCGCACATTTGGCACCGCGTTGCAATTGATGAACGAATATCCCGGCTACACCTACACGCAGTCGGCCGCAGCCTACAACGAATGGATGGCCGAAAAATACCCTTCGATGAATGCGGAAATCGAGAAGCGCATCGCCGAGGGCCGCTGGGAGATTGTCGGCGGCATGTGGGTCGAGCCCGATCTGAACATGCCCGACGGCGAGTCGCTGGTTCGTCAACTGCTCGTCGGCAAACGCTGGTTCAAGCAGGCCTACGGCGTGGACGTGCGCATCGGCTGGAATCCGGACTCGTTCGGCTACAACTGGCAGCTGCCGCAGATCTACAAGAAGAGCGGCATCGACTACTTCGTCACGCAGAAGATGGAGTGGAACGACACCAATCAGCTTCCCTTCAACCTTTTCTGGTGGCAATCGCCCGATGGTTCGAAGGTGCTGGCGTATTTCCCGCACGGCTACGGCAATGAAGACCTGCGCCCGCTGCGCCTGGCCGACGATCTGGTGGCCGCGCGGCAGCGGTCCACAGGAATGACAGAAATGATGGACCTCTACGGCGTCGGCGACCACGGCGGCGGGCCGACGCGGGCCATGCTCGACGAAGGCTTCCGCTGGGCGACGCCTGATGCCGCTTCGCTCGCAGCGAACGGCGGCGCGCCTGTCACGCCACGCTACGAATTCGGCACTGCGCAGAGTTTTTTCTCGTCGGTTGAAAAAAACATCGCTCCCGACAGCCCCGTTTGGAATTACCAGTCGATTGCGAAGGGCTACTCCGCGCCGGCAGCCGTGCCGGGAAAAGTCTCGATTCCTACGTGGAATTCGGAACTTTACTTCGAATATCACCGCGGCGTGATGACCACGCAGGCCAACCACAAGCACAGCATGCGCACCGCGGAAGAGGAAATGCTGAATGCGGAGAAGTGGTCGTCGCTGGCCTGGCTTGATGGCGCGAAGTATCCAGCGGACGAGCTGACCGAAGACTGGAAAAAAGTTTTGTTCAATCAGTTCCACGATCTGGCGGCGGGCTCCGGCATCGCCGACATCTACAAAGACGCGCAAAAGGACTACGCCTGGGTGCGCATGTCGACGGGGGAGATTTCGCGCGGGGCGCTTGAGACGGTGGACGAGCGAATCAATACAAAGGGCTTGGGCACTCCAGTCGTCGTAACGAATCCTTTGGGATGGGAACGTTCAGGCGAGGTGACGGTTGAGGCCCAACTTCCTTCGCTGAAGGGGATTGTGGTTGTCGATCCCGCAAGCGGGTTCGCATTGCCGGCTGAGATAACTGCCAAGAATTCCCAAACAGGCGTCGTCTCGTTGCGGCTCCGAGTTCCCGATGTTCCGGCACTCGGCTATAAGGTGCTTCAGATTGAGCAAGGAAAGCATGAAATAAACGGAGGCGAGGGCTTTGTCGATGGATCATGGGAGCATTTGACGAAGAAAGCGCCGGGGCCTGGAACGGAAATCATCCACAACGGAGAAATCCTTGCCGCAGTCGACAAGGACAGCGGCTGCATCACGAGTCTTCTCGATAGCGGCTCGAAGGCTGAAACGATTGCCCCCGGCTCGTGCGGCAACCAACTCCAGTTTTTCAGGGACACGCCGAAGGACTACGACGCATGGAACATTGATCCTGGAACGCTGGATGCGCCGCCGTCGATCATCGAGAAGGCAGACTCCGTGGAATCAGTGACCAGCTCCGATGGTTCCGAAGCAATTCGCGTCACTTTCCACTGGCAAAACTCCAAGTTTGTCCAGACAATCACGCTCGATGGTGACGAGATCGATATCGACAATGACATCGACTGGCACGAGAAGCATGTGCTGCTGAAAGCCGCGTTCCCGCTGGCCGTGACGAGCGACTTTGCCACCTACGAGATTCCCTACGGTTCCATCGAGCGACCGACCACGCGCAACAACTCCTTCGAAAAAGCGCAGTTTGAGGTTGAAGCGATGCGTTGGGCCGATTTGAGCGGAGCGGGGCCCGACGGCGCAGTTCACGGGCTAAGCATTCTCAACCAGGACAAATATGGCTACGATGCCGCGGGCAATGTGCTGCGCATAACGCTGCTACGCTCGCCCACCTGGCCCGATCCTGATGCCGACCAGGGCGAACATCACTTCCACTACGCGCTTTATCCGCATGCGGGAACATGGAAGGACGCACTCACCGTGCGCCATGGATGGGAGTACGACTATCCGCTGCAGGCTGTCGTAACCGCAGCGCATGCAGGCTCGCTGCCGCCCGAGCACTCGTTCGCGTCGGTCGAGCCGGACAACATCGTCCTCACCGCTGTCAAGAAAGCCGAAGACGCGAACGCGCTCATTTTCCGCGCTTATGAATGGGCCGGCAAAGAGACGACAGCCGAGTTCCATGTTCCTCCTGGCGCGACCGGAGCAACTGTTACCAACCTGATGGAGCAGCCCGAAGGGGATCCGCTTTCTGTCTCAACTGAAAACGGTGCCAACACGGGCGACGTGGTCAAGGTTCCCATCCATCCCTACGAGATCCTCACCATTCGCGTGGACTATGCAACAGCAGGGAACAAGGGACCGACGGACAAGGGGAACTAGAATCCTGAAGAGAACTCGAAGGCACTGAAAATAAAACGGCTGATTTGTTAATCTGACAGCAGCAAGGAGCCAGCGCTATGCACATTACTTCCCCGTTTTTTGTCGTCCCCGTCATCATCGTGGTCTTCGTCGCGTCGATTTTGTTCGCCACGAGCAGCAAGGAAGACGGATCGGCACATTGAGCGCTCTCAGGTAGCGCCGGCGTCCTCGCCGGCTGTCGTGCGGGCGCCCTCGCCCACACACGCGTACTGCATAGTACAATTCCACTCAAAATGCCCGTCAAGCGAGTGTCCGCTGGCGCAAATCGATGCGCAGTCCAAGGAGCCATACAACCTCGCTTCGGCGAAGTGCGAATCCGCGAGCGCGGCAGGCTTCCCCACTCGGAAAAGGACTCAGGGCTTTACTTTGTCACCTTTCACCTCGCAGACTCTCTGCCCGCGACAGTTCTTAAGAAACTCGTGGAGCGCAATCGTATACTCGTCAGTGCAAAGCTGATCGGAGTGAATCTGCTGCCAAGCCAGAAGCTGCTCATCGAAAAATACAGCGCGACGAAGATGGAAGAGTATTTCGATCGCGGAATTGGTGCATGTTTTCTTCGCGACCCGCGCATCGCTGATCTGGTTGTCGACGCGCTTTGGTTCTGGCACGGCAAACGATATCGGCTTCTGGCCTGGTGCGTCATGCCGAATCATGTGCACGTGATCTTCCGTCTATTTCCGGGTCAGGAGTTGTCGGACGCGGCAGGCGGGTAGAAATCGTACACGGCAAAGCGCGCGAACCGAATTCTCGGACGTACTGGAACTTTTGGCAAAGGGAGTATTACGACCGGCTGATTCGGAATGATGGAGAACTGGATCGTGCCGTGGATTATGTGCTGCGTAACCCAGAGAAAGCGGGATTGAACGGTTGGAAATGGGTGTGGAGTGCGGGCGCGGACGCCCGCACGACAGCCGGCGAGGACGCCGGCGGTACTTGAAGCAAGAGGCCGACTCCGCGCGTTTCCCGGAACATTTTGGCCTCCCACGGCGTATAACGTCCACAGAGGGCGATTGCCATGGCACCGAACCCAACATTGGACTCGACTCAGAACCCAACGCAGAACCCAACACCTATGTCCGCACGGAACTCGACTCGAAACTCAACACGGAATCCGGCGCGTATTTCCACTCGAAACGCGAAGCCCAATTTGGTCGGCTTGGCGGGTGGTATGTTGGCCTGTTTGACTCTGGCCGCCGGAATTGCCGGGTGCAGAGTCCAGGTGGACAAAGGCGCCAACGGCGAGCAAAAGAAGGTCCAGGTCGACACTCCCTTTGGCGGCATTCATGTCAACACCGACCAGACCTCGGCCGCGGACCTCGGTCTGCCCACATATCCCGGCGCGAACATCGTGAAGGACAAGGACAACGACAAATCCGCTGACATCCACCTGGGCTTTGGCGAGTGGGAGCTGCGCGTGAAGGTGGTCAACTTCTCCACGCCCGACAGCCAGGACAAGGTCCTCGCGTTTTATAAGAACGCGCTCACACGCTACGGCGATGTGATCACGTGTCAGGGCACTACGCCGGTGGGCTCACCCGCTGTTACCTCAGAGGGGTTGACCTGTGCGGACGACAAGAACAACACAAGCACGGTCCAGATTGATCGCGGAGATTACGGTAGCGGAAAGAACAGTTTGGAGCTGAAGGCCGGATCGATGCGCCACCAGCACATCGTTGGATTTGAGAGTTCTGCGTCGGGCGAGACTCGGTTTGCGCTCGTTGCCCTCGACTTGCCTGCCGGAGCCGTCGGCGGGTCTGGCAAGAGTGACTGATCACAAACGACTGACTCCGATTTTACCTTTCGGCAAGCAGGCCTGTGCGTGAAGATCCCTGTGCGGTTTCCCAGAGTTGCCGCATCGCCCTCCGTGGTGACGGTTTACCGCACGTTCATCTAAGATCCGTTAAATGGGTGCGGGGTCTTTTTCCATGGGCTTCAGGATTCGTCAGGCAATTCTCAGCGCGGCCCTCTGCTTGGGCGCAATTTGCCTTTCAGCGCAAACCGTCCCGAGTCAAACAGCCTCAAACAAAATCGCCCCAAGCCAAACTGCGCCGAGTCCGACTGCCCCAAATCAAACTGCTCCGCATATTGACCTGCCTTCGAGCAAACAGTTGATCGGCGAAGCTCCCGGCCATCCGCAGCGGATCAATAGCCTGCCTATCTCGATGGCTGTCTCGCCCGACGGCCGCTACGTGGTCACGGTGAACGCCGGCTACGGAACCTT
>Ga0182024_10002623_pt1 | contig 44240 bp, 30 predicted proteins | sample P32metaG_FD_120480 | JGI IMG/M metagenome (GOLD analysis project Ga0182024, IMG submission 120480) | Permafrost microbial communities from Stordalen Mire, Sweden - P3-2 metaG (Illumina Assembly) | ecosystem: Environmental > Terrestrial > Soil > Wetlands > Permafrost | place: Sweden: Stordalen... | reverse complement strand
GAGCGAAGGGCCGACGAGGGCGTCGGCTGCGGACCAGGGGGTCCGCCCCACTTGTGATTAAGAGGTGCGAGCGAAGGGCCGACGAGGGCGTCGGCTGCGGACCAGGGGGTCCGCCCCACTTGTGATTAAGAGGTGAGAGCAAAAGGCCGACGAGGGCGTCGGCTGCGGACCAGGGGGTCCGCCCCACTTGTGATTAAGAGGTGAGAGCAAAGGGCCGACGAGGGCGTCGGCCGCGGACCAGGGGGTCCGCCCCATCAAGCGGCAAGGTCCCCACCCTGACGGGTGGGGTTGGAAGCCGGAAGTTCCCGCACCCTGAAGTTCCCCCACCCTGACGGGTGGGATTGGAAGCGCGACGAGAACGCACACGCCGTGCTCGTTTGTGAGCCCCATCCCTTACGGATGGGGCTGGTTGAGAGCGGCGGTGGCTTCGTCGAGCAGATCGGCTTCCTTGCGGAGCATGGTACCGACACGTTGGATCTGGTCGTCGGCTTCCTGCCAGCGTTTTTGCTCGATGGCCTCCCGGACACCGGGGATCGTCTTGACGCCGTAGCCGGTATAGAATCCGGGCGCGTAAATCATGTGACGAAACCAGGGACGGCCGGGGAGGCCCGCGGAATCCGTAAGGCGGCGCTCGCTTTCGATGAGCTTGGCATTGACAGTCCGGGCGACAGCCTGGATATTCGAGGCGCTGGCTTTCACGCTCGCGGCATCGTATCTCTGAGCGCTGAGAGTCAGGGCTTCGATGCCGTTTTCCAAGGGCGCGAAATTGAGATGCGGAGGCACCGGATCCTTCGAAGGCGGAACATACTGCCGGAGGGGATCGGCGACGGCGGTGAAGACGCCCTCCTCTATTTCGCGATTCCGTTCGACGATCTGCGCGCGCTGATCGGCATCCAGCTTTTTCAGGTCGTCAATATAATTGCGGACGGTATCCGCGAAATCGCCGAACTGAAAGGGAAGCAGCCCGGCGTCGGCAAGGCGAATGACCGCGGTGCCGGCGGTTTGCGAAAGCGCGCGGCCATACACGAATTCGGTATCGGCAAAGTGCGTATACCAATAGAAGTCGTCGTAAATGGAATGATAGACGCCACCGCCGCCGCCTTCACCGCCGAAGCCGAGATTGATAGAGGCGACGCCCAGGTGATCGAGAAAGGCGGTGTAATCGGAACCCGAGCCAAGCGCCCCAATGCGCAGATCGGGACGAGTGCGAAGCTCGCGCTTGCGATCGGCAGGCGCGCGCTCAATGCCCCTGAGCTGCGATCGCTTCCACACCGTTAGTTTGGTTTCAGGGTCCTGAATATCCTTCATCACTCCGTTCACGAAATTTTCGAGCGAGTGGGAGCCTTCCGTGTTCAGGAATCCGCGGCCGTTGCCGTCCGAGTTGATGTACGCGACGGCGTGCTTTTCAAGATCGGCGGCATGGGTTTCGGCCCATTCGGTGGAACCGAGCAGGCCCGGTTCCTCGCCATCCCAGAAGCAATAAATGATGGTGCGCTTCGGCTTCCAGCCTTGCTTCAGCAATTCCGAGAGGCCGCGCGCTTCCTCCATTTCGGCAACGGCGCCGGAGAGAGGATCGGCGGCACCGTTGACCCATCCGTCATGATGATTGCCGCGGATCACCCATTCATCGGGAAACTCAGAGCCGGGGATGCGCACGATCACATCGTAAAGGCGCTTGGTATCCCAATTGAATTTCAAGCGCATGTGAACTCTGGCGGGACCCGGACCGACGTGATATGTGATGGGGAGAGCGCCTCGCCAGTCCGCGGGCGCGACGGGTCCCTTCAATGCGGCGAGCAGCGGCTGCGCGTCAGCGTAGGACATGGGCAGCACCGGAATTCTGGTGAGCGTTTTCGCTTCGCTGATGGGGAGACGTTTGGCGTCCGGCGTGGCTCCGACGCCGGGCGTGAGAGGATCGCCGGGATATAGCACCATATCCATGACGCTGCCGCGCTGCGCCCCGTCGCGCGGGCGTTCGGGACCGTCGGGAAACACGTCGTTGACATAATAGCCGTCATCGCGAGGATCGGAATAAATGATGCAGGCGAGCGCACCGTGTTCGGCGGCAACTTTCGGCTTGATGCCTCGCCATGACTGGCCATAGCGAGCGATCACGATGGCTCCGCTGACGGAAACGCCCATGCGGGCGAGTTCCTCATAATCGGAGGGAATGCCGTAGTTCACATAAACCAGCGGCGCAGTGGCCTCGCCGTCGATCGAGTAGGCGTTGTAGACGGGGAGCTGCTCGCTTTGCTGATTGGAGGTGGGGTCGACGGCGACGGCCGGCTCCTGAAGTTTCGCGGTGAACTTAGTCGGCTCCAACATTTCGACAAGACGGTCATTGGGGCTGGCCGTAGGCGACGGGAAGAGGACGTCGAAAGTCTCGATTTTGGCATCGAGGCCCCAGCTCTTGAGCTTGGCGGCGATCCATTCGGCGTTGTCCTTATCGTATGGAGAACCGACGTGATGAGGGCGCGCGGAGAGGCGCTGCATGTAGTCGCGCTGATTTTGGGGGCTGGGGATGGCGCGGAACTTTTCCTCCCAGGGCGAGGGGTCGGCGGCGAAGAGAGAAGTGAGGCAGAGGAAGACCAGGCAGTGTCGCATGGATTCAGTGTAATCGAGGTGAACTGCGATAGACTGGACTTCGGTCCAGCCTGATGGTTGTAAAAAGGAGTTCCTGATGCGACGGGTTATGCTTTCGGCCGCTTTCTTGTGTTTCGCCCTGGGGGCTTTATCGAGCTTCGCTGCGGCGCAGACGTTTCCCTACGACCACATTCATGTGAACGTGCCCGATCCCAAGGCCGCCGCCGATTGGTACGAGAAAAATTTCGGCGGGCGGCGGATTACGGAGGCCCCGGACCGGCTGATGTTCGGCAGCACGCGGTTCATGTTCCTGCGGAAAGCGGATGCGAAGCCGAGCAGCGGAAGCGCTATCGATCACGTGGGCTTTTCGTTCGCGGACATCGACGCGAAGATGAAGGAATTTGAAGCGGCGGGTATCAAGATCGTCACGCCAACGCGCGACGTGCCCGGACTTTTCAAGATTGCGTTCGTGGAAGACCCATGGGGCACGCGCATCGAAGTCGTGCAGGATCCGGAATTGCTGGGGCTGCACCACGTCCATTTACGCGGACCGAATCCGGATGAGATTTTCACGTGGCTGCTGGCGAAGTTCGGTGGACAAAAGACGCAGCTCAAAGGCCGCCTGGACGCTATCAAGTACAGTTCGCCTGGTTTCAGCGACATGTGGATCCTGGTGCAGCGCGGCGATTCGGTGCCAAGCGAAGGACACGCGATCGACCACATCGGCTGGCGCTCCACGGGTCCACTGAAGGATACCATCGACGGCCTGCGCGCCAAGGGAGTGACTGTGACGAGCGAACCGCGCCCGCTGCCGCTTCCCAACGGTCCTACGATCAACTTTTCCTATGTTGCCGGACCTGCCGGCGCGAAGATCGAACTGGTGGAGCGTCCCGGACTCAAGCCCGGCGAGTAGCGGGGTCAACGCGGGCGTTCTGTTCGCGAACCATTGACAATGAAGCCGATCGCCCTCCCCGTCCAAGTCCCTCGCAAGTGGCCACGAGTCATTTGGCGCGTGTTTCTTGGACTTATCCTATTTGTGATCGTAGTGGCGTGCGGCGCGACCGTTTACAACTACTGGGCCGTTCGCCATTATCGGGCGCTCTATCCTTCTCCAGGCAAGCTGTATTCCGTCGACGGTTACCAGATGCACCTTTACTGCACTGGCGCAGGTGCTCCGACGATTGTGCTCGAGGCGGGTCTAGGCAATGATTTTCGGATCTGGGACTTGGTGCAGCCCCAGCTATCCACACTTACGCGGGTTTGCTCCTACGATCGCGCGGGAGTGGGTTGGAGCGATCCACGGCCGGGGCCGCGCGATTCCAATTCCATCGCGGACCAGTTGCATCAGCTGCTTTTGGTTGCTCAAATCAAGGAACCAGTCGTGCTGATGGGACATTCCATCGCCGGCATGCATTTACGCGCGTACGCCTCCAGGTATCCTGGCGAAGTTGCAGGGATGGTCCTAGTCGATCCGTCTACGCCGGAGCAGTTGGAACGGATGCCACCGGAAATGTTCGAAATGCAACGGCAGGAGGATCGGCAACTCGCCTGGTTTCGACCGCTGGTCACATTAGGGATCGCGCGCCTGCTGCAACAGTGCGGCGAAACGCCTCCCCCAGGGATGGAAGCCCACGCGGATTGGTATCGAGCCGATAATAACTGTAGCCCTGCATACCTGCCTGCCATTCAAGGCGAGTTGGCCGGTATTGCACCCTCGGCCCACGAGGTCTTGCATACAGGTCCCTTCGGCAATCTGCCGATCCTGATCTTTTCGCAGGATCCCGATATCAAGCAACCCGGTCTGCCGGAAGATCTGCGCGCACGGGTGTCCGCGGTATGGTTTGGCCTCCATGAAGATTTGAAGCTGCTGTCGACGCGAACGCGCCGGATCGTCGCCAAAGGAAGTTCGCACTATATCCAAATCGACCGCGCGGATCTCCTGAATCGGGAAGTCCCACTGTTCATTCGCCAGATCCGAGGCGAGCAACAGCCGGTTGGTTACGGTTCGACACAGGTCGAGTGAGTATAGCGTCGCGAGACGGAAACGGAAAACGTGTTGAAGTGTAGGAAGGGGGAATTTTGTTTCACTTGAGTTTTGTGATCGCCGGTGGGCTGGCTTGGGCCCAGTTGCCCATCACCGAAGCACCTGTGAACGAACCACTCATGCCGAACGCGGCGGCATTGATGAAAGAGGTCCAGGCGAATCAGCAGAAGATGGATGAGGTGCGGGAGAACTACACGTTTCACCGCATGCAGCGACTGGAAGAGCTGGATGGCAAGGGGGCGGTCAAGAAAATCTCCACTACGGAGCGCGAAGTTTTCTTCGTCAACGGACGCCAAATCGGGCGGCTGGTGAAGCGGGACGAGACTCCGCTGAGCGAGGCGGAGGACAAGAAGGAACAAGAGCGGGTGCGGAAACTCGCCATGGAGTTTTCGAAGAAGCCTCCTTCATTCGGAAGGGGCGGACGCATCAATCTGATCAACATGATCCTGGCGGTCTCAGAGGTTTCCAATCCGCGGCGGACTCAAATGAATGGGCGGTCGACGCTGGTTTTCGATTTCAAAGGCGACCCCAAGGCAGAAGCCCACGGCATGGAAGAGAAGGGGGCCAAGAAAGTGGAAGGGTCGGTGTGGATCGACGAGGCTGACCGGCAAGTGGCGCGGATGGAGGTGGAGTTCTATGATAACTTCCGCATCGCGGGAGGGCTGCTGGCCAGCATTCAGAAGGGCACGATCATGAAGATGGAGATGTCGCCGATCGGGGAAGGGTTGTGGATGCCGACCTTGAACGAGCAGCACATGAACCTGCGCGTGATCGTGAAGGGTGTGCATGAGAACTCGCGTGTCACCAACTTCGATTTCAAGCGGTTCAACGCGGAGGCGGTGCAATCGGCGGCCAAGTAGGAGGGCCTGTCAGTTTTCGCTGGGCTTCTCTACGTGATCGATAACGAGGACTTCAGCGGGACCTTTGGTCGATTCAAGTTTCAATCCAAGTTGTTCTTGGAGAGCGGTGAAGATTGATGGGCCGGCCGCGCTAGTGGATGGAGCAGGTTTTGTGGAATCGTCGGACCGCAAGGGATCGGGAGGCGCAGCCAGTGCTTCGTCAGGAGTCCATTCGAGGTGGAGGTCAAATCGTCCCGTCAATCCTGTCTTGTCGATGACCTCGCGGCGCGTGAGATTAGCGAGGAACGTGAGCAAGCTGGGCATTTCCGTACCGACCCCATTCTCAGTGCGGTTCGGCCCATTGACTCCGCCCAGGAGGCCTGGCGGACGGTTCTCCTGCGGCGGGGGTGGGCCAGGAATACATTTCGATTGCTGCATTTTGGGGCCGCCCTTCGCCACGGTTAGCTCATAGACTGGCAGCTCCCGCGTCTCGCGATGCACCTTGAGCTTGAACCTATCTTCGAGAAGAACTTCAAGCATCAGATACATCTCGGGCAGTGTCGACGCCTTCGCTCCCTCACGGATGACCCTCGGCTTAGCAGTGATCACGTACGCCTCGGAGTCTATCCACGCCGGCCCGCCTGAGACGTTAAAAGATCTGACGCCATACGCGACTCGGATCAGAAATCGCAGACTGATGTTGTCGGCCCTGAAAGTTCCCGACCTCACGCCAAGAAACTGTTGCTGTCCGGCCACGCCGAGTTTGACGGACGCCACTTCGAATTCAGGACGTGGTTCCGGCGTTTGTCCTTGGCTCCGTGGCGCATTCAGAATTCCGATCACAAGTGGAAGAGTGACTGCGGCCGTGCGGGTGGCGGCCATCAGTGTTCTGACGAAATCCGTATTTCGTGCAACGCGATCGTTCATAGGAATTTCTGCGCTTCGGGCCTAATCGCTATTAGATTTCGGCCACAGTCTGAAATTAATCTCCACTCTCGCTCTGACCCGCACTGGCTTGCCGTCTTTCGTTCCAGGTTGGAAGACCCATTGCTCAAGGGCTTCAATCGCCTTCTGATCCAGGCCCATGCCGAGAGCATGCGTGACTCTGATATTTGTGGCGTAACCCTCTTCGTCAAACACCGCTTCCAGGGAGACAGTCCCCTGCAACCTGGCCGCGCGAGCTTCCTCCGTATATTCCGGTTCGACCTTGGTGAGTAGGATCGGCTGGGTCACTCCATTTCCGATTGGGTAGATCTGATCATCGCCCGCGCGGGCCTGCCGAGCGCTCACGAGCATTCCTACAATGACGATCGCCGCGACAGAAGCGGCGACGGCTCCGCGAAGACCAGCGCGGGATGGGATGCGCGCAACGCCGCTATCGAACAGGCGCGCGATTCGGGATTTCAGGTTTCTACCAGTAAGCATGTGACATCCAATCAATTTGGTTGAAGTTAGCTCGCGGGCGGTCGCGACCAGTGCTTCCGCGTAGCCAGCCGGCTCCAGGCCGGAAGCGAGAACGGCGTCGTCGCAGGCCAATTCCTGTTCGTGACGCGAGCGCCTGGCGAGAACCCAGGCGAGCGGGTGAAACCAATACATCGCGCACGCGAGGTGGGCGATGAGCATCGTCCAGAGATCCTTGCGCTCGACATGCTGAAGCTCATGTTGCAGCGCGGCGTTCCGATGCGAGGCGGTCCAGGACTCGACTGACCGAGGGAGCAGAATCACGGGACGCAGGAAACCTGAGACGACAGGGACCGCGATGTCCGCGAAGAACACCTGTGCGGCTCGCGTGTCGCCCGAGATGATATCGAGCGGAGTAGCCGCGCGCAGCAGACGGGCCAGCGTCCAGTAGCCGATCCCGATTCGCAAGATCAGCGTTGCCGCCCCGATCGTCCAGATCGTCGTGAGCATCTCTGAGATCGGCCATCCCGCAGCCGTGTGCGGCATCGACCGCGATGCGGCAGGGACCGTCGATGCGTCGATGCGGAACGCACCGGCACTCGGAGGGGCAAGTAGCGTCAGCGGCAGGATCAACGCCCCGGCAAGCGCGCAGGCACAGACAAGGTGGCGGACTGCGGCGCTTGAATGGCGCAGAAGCGGCTGGACGGCGAGACCCGCCGCGAACAGCAGAGTAACCTTCAATAGAAGAATGGTCATCACGACTTCTCCTTACGCGCGCTGCGGATCATGCTCTCCAGCTCCTTCAGATCCTCCTTGGAGAGCCGGGACAGTTGCGGATCGAGAAGTGCGGCCGCGGCCGCTTTGGCCGATCCATCGAAAAAAGTAGAAATGAGCCGTTGAATCGCGGACTTTTTTGCCGTTTCGCGGGCCACTGCCGGGAGATAGATGTAGCGCTGCCCCTCTTCGATATGACGAATGTGACCTTTGCGTTCGAGAATGCGCAGGATGGTTCGCACCGTGGAATAGCTGGGCTGATCCGGCAGCTGCTCCCGGACTTCTGGACCCGCGGCGCGGCCAAGCGAGTAAAGAATGTCCATAACCTCCCGCTCGCGACGGCTGAGGCTCGGTTCGGATTGGCGTGCGTTCGGCAACCTGCGTAAAAATTAACATCCACAGGCGCTGATGTCAAGCCCCCACGCTCTTACGTCAACTAAGCGGAGACGGCCCCGGTCTTGGGAGGAAGGATCGCCTGGTCTCGAATTCCGCGATTCACGGCGTTGGTGATCGCCGTCAACGAGGCCGTTAGAATGTTCCGATGCATCCCGACGCCGATGACTGATTCACTTGCACCGGCGCGGATTTCCACGAAGGAGATCGCCGCCGCATCCGCACCGCTTCCGACGGCGTGTTCCTCGTAATCGAGGACCCTCATCTCCAGACCAAACTCCTGGTTCAGGCCGTGAACGAATGCGTCAATCGGACCGTTCCCATCACCTGAGATCACTCGATCGGCCGCGCCGTCGTTTATGATCGCCGTCAGCTCGCCGCTATCGCCGGTTGAATGTTCCGAATGGCTGCGAATGGCCAAGGGACTTTGCTGCTGGATGTACTCCGTTTGGAATGCGCGCCAGATTTCCGCCGAGGTGATCTCCTGGCCGGTCGAGTCCGTAATCCCCTGGACCACCCGGCTGAACTCGATTTGCAGCTTGCGCGGGAGTTTGATGCCGTAATCGCGTTCCAGCAGGAATGAAACGCCGCCCTTGCCGGACTGGCTGTTTACCCGGATGATCGGTTCATAGCTGCGTCCCAGGTCTTTCGGGTCGAGCGGCAGGTACGGCACTGCCCACGCGCCGCCCGCCTCTTGAGCGGCAAAGCCTTTTTTGATCGCGTCCTGATGCGAGCCCGAGAATGCCGTAAACACTAAATCGCCCGCGTAAGGATGCCGTTCGTGGACCGGCAGCCGATTGCAGAATTCGGCGCATTCGATCAGGTCGTTAATGCGTGAAAGATCCAGTCCCGGATGCAGGCCTTGGGAATACATGTTGAGCGCCAGAGTGACCACGTCCACGTTCCCGGTGCGCTCGCCGTTGCCGAACAGCGTGCCTTCCACGCGGTCAGCTCCCGCCATCAATGCGAGCTCGGCCGCCGCCACAGCGGTTCCCCGATCGTTGTGGGGGTGAACGCTCAAAATCATTGCGTCGCGATGCTTGACGTTGCGGCTGAACCATTCAATCTGATCCGCGTAGATGTTGGGCGTGGCCAGCTCCACCGTCGCGGGCAGGTTGATGATCACCGGATGATCCGGCGACGCCTGCCACTCCTCCATCACTGCCTCGCATACATCCACCGCATAATCGAGTTCGGTTCCCGTGAAGCTTTCCGGCGAATACTCGAAGACCCATTCGGTCCCCGGATATTGTTCCGCGCACTGTCGAACGGCGCGAGCGCCGCTCACGGCGATCTCCTTCACACCATCCCGATCCAGGCCGAACACCACCCGGCGTTGCAGCATCGAGGTGGAGTTGTAGAGATGGACGATCGCGCGACGCGCTCCCTTCACCGCTTCAAACGTGCGTTCGATGAACGGCTCGCGGGCCTGCACCAGCACCTGCACGGTCACGTCGCGCGGAATCAGATCCCCTTCGATCAGCTCCCGGCAAAAATCGAAATCAGTCTGGGACGCGGACGGAAATCCAATCTCTATTTCCTTGAATCCGATGTCCAGCAGTTTGCGAAACATCCGGCTCTTGCGCGCCGAATCCATCGGTTCAATCAAAGCCTGGTTTCCGTCGCGCAGGTCCACACTGCACCACGCGGGCACTTTGTCGATAACTCGAGACGGCCATTGCCGGTCGACGAGCCCGACCACGGGAAACGGCCTGTACTTCGTTGAAGGATCGCTCAGCATAAATTCTTCGATGTTTAATTCGTAGTATAAGGCGGCGGCGTGACGCGGGCGCTCGGCAAGCCCTGATCGCAGAGCTTTAGCTCCGTAGCTTTAGCTCCATTACGACAGCCGGTTCCGGCGGCTGGCGATAGTAGTTGCTGGTGGTGGATCGGAGAATATTGAAGCCGAATTTCTCGTTGAGCCGAATGATCGCCCGATTGCTCCGCCGGCAGTTCGTTACGATTCGAGTGAAGCCGTGTCGGCGGGCCCAGGCGATTTGCCAACGCTTGAACCTCACGCCGAAGCCCTTACCCCGATGCTGTGGCAAGATACCCGTGGACGCGATGTACAGCGAGCCGCATCGAGGCGCACTAGCCCTTTCCGGATCGACCTCAAAGTCAGCAGCCCGCTCAAATGCGCAACAGCCGACCCTTCTGCCGTTCACAAGCATCCAGTAGGATTCGTAGCGGTCCCAGTCGTTCAAGTGGAACCAGTCGGATCGCCGGAAAATTTTGTGGTCGAAAGCTACCAGCCGTTTTTTCTCTCCCGGCAATACGACCTTCCGAAAGGCAACCTTCATGGCAAACAGCGTACCCAAACGAAAGCGCCTCGCGATAAACGTGAACCAATGGACGACGTTGATCCGCCAGCTTATCCTGGGCCGGTTCGCCAGTCTAATACGACGGAAGCATCTTCCGATTGGCCGTCAGGGAGCTATTTTTCTATGGCGCCGGCGTATGGAAGCGTCCGAACCACGCCGCTTTGCCGATGACATGGCCATCCATCGCCTTCAATAGTTCGTCGCGCGTCGTGTTGGCCGGAAGATCCAGCTTCGTGTCCAGAGCATAGAACTCGAACACGTAGTGATGGAGCGGTCCCGGGCCGGCGCCAGGCCCGAAATAGCCTGGATGCCCGCCACGTGCTGCGAGCCCGGGGCCGTTTCGCGTCCCGTCGGCGAGATCGTCTGTCCCTAGTGCTTCCGGCAGGCCCTTTGCGGTCCCGGGGATATTGAATGCGGTCCAGTGTAAAGTGTCGGCCGTCGTTTTGTTGGCGGAATTCTCCAGATCGTGGAAAATCACGGCGTAGGTTTGCAGAGTGTCCGGCGCGGCGCCCGGATTTGGTCCCAGGTTCCAATGAAATTCGAAACCCGGCGACTTGTTATCGCCGCGGTACGCATTGTGCATGGGAACCTCCGCTCCGTCCGCCCACGCCGTTGAAGTGACCGACAGCACAGGACGCGGGGGAGCAGCTCCTCGTCCTGCTGGGGGATTCTGCGCAATCACTATCGCGCAGGATGACATGACGATGATCGTCGAGAGCAAATATCGTCGCATTACATTCATTCGCATTTTCTCCTCAAGAAGCGGACCTTCTGAACTTCTCAGTTTGTATTCTATAAGACGGCCGTGTCGCGCGTTGCATCGGGCTCCTCCAAGAGATGAGCCCGCGCCTTTCTGGAGAGATAAGGCCAGGCGTGCCCTCAGGCAACCCAGGGGTATGGTTAGATCTAAGGATCACACTTCAGGCCAAAGGAGAACCTCTCGAGAATGAAGTCAAGATACGGCATCATGCTAACGCTTCTGCTCCTGCTGCCCCTGTCCGGAGTGGGCCAAGAAAGTTCGTATGACGGACTCGCGAACAATCTGAGCAACCTGTACCGCGTCTCGAGCGCCAAGAGTCTTTCCATCAGCCCGGAGAACCTGACCGGCGAGAAGGGCAAGGGCGGCATGGCGACGGAGGGCACAGCTTCGGGTCCTTCCCACGACCTGGGACAAGGCTGGAAGGTAAATCCGTTTATCGTGATCCCGGCGGGGAAAACAGTTACCCTGGCGGAGATCACCGGCGCGGGATCCATCCAGCACATCTGGATGACGCCGACGGGCGAATGGCGCTTCTCCATTTTGCGCATGTATTGGGACGATGAAACCACGCCGTCCGTCGAGGCGCCCGTGGGCGATTTCTTCGCGATGGGCTGGGGCAAGTATTCGCCCATCTCTTCGCTCGCGATCTGCGTCAATCCGGGCAGCGCGTTCAACTCCTACTGGCCCATGCCGTTCCGAAAGAAGGCCAAGATCACCATGGAGAATCTCGATCGGCAACCGATGCGGCTGTATTACCAGATCGATTACGCGCAGACCCAGGTGCCGGCCGACGCGGCTTATTTTCATGCCCAGTTCAGAAGAGTGAATGGCGTTCCCGCCAAGCAGGTCTACACGATTCTCGATGGCGTCCAGGGCAAGGGCCACTACGTGGGCACTTATATGGCGTGGGGAGTTCACAACAACGGCTGGTGGGGTGAAGGTGAAATCAAGTTCTATCTGGACGGCGACCGGCAGTTCCCCACCATCAACGGAACCGGCACGGAAGATTACTTCAACGGTTCATACAACTTCGAGAACCGCGAGAATCATCAATACGAGACCTTCACCTCGCCCTACTCCGGATTAGCGCAGATCATCAAGCCCGATGGGCTGTACATAACGCAGCAGAGATTCGGATTGTATCGCTGGCATATCGTCGATCCGGTGCGTTTTGAGAAGGATTTCCGCGTCACCATTCAGGACCTGGGATGGCGGCTCAGCGGCTGGCGCCTCGGCGAAAGGTACATGCCGCTTTCGGATGACATTTCCTCGGTCGCCTACTGGTATCAGATGGAGCCGCACGCTCCCTTTCCGCGATTTCCGGGCAAGGATGAATTAGAAATCGAGTGAAACCGTAGCGCGCACGCAGCCTATCGGCCTACGACAACGATGTGAAAACTATCCGCAACCGGTTGCGCCCGGCCTTTCTTGCCGTCTTTGTCGACCGTAGGCGCACTCATTTCCGCAGTCGGCAAATACAACTTGTGGCCCTTTTGATCCGAACCAATGGTTCGCGCGGCAGGTTCCGTCGGAATCGTTGCGACCACCTCGAACTTCCCGGGCGACGTCTCGCCGACCATGGTGATGGTGCCGTCGCGGCCGTTCGCACTGAACGCATAGCCGTCGTCGAAAGCGACGCCATCCGGACCGCCGCCGATCGCAGGCGTTGCCAGAACCTTGCCCGCCGCGGGATCGCTGACGATCATCATCTTGTTATCACACACCGAATACAACAGAAGCTTCTTCGGATCGATCGCGAGGCCGCTGGGGCTGTCGCACGGCGCGATGGAATAGTGTTTGGAGACCAGCGCGTTCTTGGCGTCGATTTCGACGATTTCGTTCTTGTCTTCCAGATTGAAGTAAATGTGGCCCTTGCCGTCCACCTGGGCAAACTCCGGTTTGCCGCCGACCGGAATCGACGCCGTGATCACGCTGCCCGTTTTCGCATCGATCGCCGTCGAGTCGCTACTGCGGCCGTTGAACGTGAAAACGCGGTGCGATACCGGTTCATAAATGATCGCGTCCGGATTCTGGCCGGTCTTGATCTTGCTCAGAACCTTGAAATCCTTGAGATCGAAAACCGTTACGTCGTTGTCGCGTCCGTCGCTGATGAAACCCTTGCCGAGGTCATTCGCGACCGCGATTCCGTGCACGCCATTGGTGCCGGGGATGTTGCCGAGCAATTTGTCGGTCGCCGTGTCGACGACCTCCGTCTGCGTATTGTGCGATACGTACAGCCGGTGATTAGCGGAGTCGACATAGACGTAATCCCATCCGCCGGTCCCACCGATCTTGATCTTGCTGACGACTTTGTAAGTGGGCGGCGCGGCCAAAGCGACCGTCGCTACCAGAAGAAACAGAGACTTTTTCATATCCGGATTCCTTTCGACTCACTCGCTGACTGCCAGGGTACACGGTGAAGCTTAAGATTGCCTGAAGGTCAAATGTCAGCGGCCCAGGCGCGCGCGCCGCTGCCCGCGTCGTTGCCTGGGTTGTTACCCGCGTTATTACCTGGGTTGCCACCCGCGTTGCGCTGCCTTGCGGTATCGATGTTCAATTCGCGCAACGCGAACGTCACTTCGAAGATGGTCGAAGCTTCCTCGCTGCGAGCTTTGATCACCGCTCCGTGCGAACGGGCGATGCTTTGCGCGAGAGACAATCCGAGACCATAGCCGTCGCCGCCACGCACGCGATCCGCTCGATAAAAGCGCTTGAAGATGTGCGGCAAGTCGTTCTCGCCGATAGCGGTTCCAAAATTCTCGACGGAAACGGCAACACGAGGCTCTTTTCCGCTCGCTGTCACATTTACAGCGACGTTGACTTCGCTAGCCGGGTCGGAATACTTCAAGGCATTATCGAGCAACAAGAGAAACAGGCGATGCAGCGCAGGGCGATTTCCCGCGATCGTCGCGGGGCGATGTCCAGCGAAGATGGGCGCGTCGCTGCCCGGTGTCAGCTTTATCTGCATTTGCCGCAACTCGGCAAGGCGGCTCATCTCCCCGCACACGCCTTCGACGATCTCCCGAACATCGACGGGCTCAAGAGGCATTTCGGCAGTTCCGGTGTCGTTGCGAGCAAGGATCAGAAGGTCCTCCACCAGCTGGGTCATGCGCTCGGTCTCCGCGGCAATCTCGCGCAACGCGTCGCGATAATCCTCCGCGGGACGCGAACGGCGCAACGCCAACTCCGCGGTGGTCCGGATCAGCGCAAGCGGCGTCCGCAATTCATGCGACGCATCCGCGACAAACTGCGAGAGAGTACGAACCGCCGATTCGAGCCGCCCCAGCATCGTGTTCAGGACTTGCGTCAGGCGGGCGATCTCGTCGCCGGTCTCCGGAACCGGGAGCCGCGCCGAAAGATTTTCGATGCTGATAGTCAGGGCGGCGGCCGCGATGTCGTTCACGGGCTTTAGCGCGCGCCCGCTGAGCCACGCTCCGCCGACACACGCGATCGCAATTACCACCGGGATCAACCCGAGCAGCAGGAGCCGCAGAAGGTCCAGGGTGTGAAGAACCCCATCCATCGGCGCACGAACTTCCAGGTCGAAGCGTTCGCCGTTGAGCTCGAACTCACGGCGCAGGACGCGGAACTTAGCTTCGGGCGCTCTCGGGAGGATTTTTGCCGGATAGCTGAAGGTGAACCCGGTCGCCGCACGCACCGAGACATAACTCCCCGGAGGGAGACCTTGAGAGAATTCGTCCAGCTCGTCTCGCAGCACGTCCGCTTTGGAAAGCTGCCCGGCGACCGCTTCGGCCGATTCTGCCTTGAAGTATTTCTCGAATTGCGCCGAGCGATCCGCAAGATCGCCATCGATCTCAGCCACCATCCGGTTCCGCAGCGAAAACCACACCAAACCACCGAACAATCCCAGCGCCACCGAAAGGATTGCCGCGTACCACGCCGTTAGTCGGAACCGGATGGATCGTCTGCGGATCATCGCTGAAAGCATCTCTGAATACTAGGGCTCCCGTATCATATAGCCGAATCCGCGAATCGTGTGGATCAGCTTGGGCTGGCGCGTATCCACCTTCACGCGCAGTAAGCGCATGAAGACTTCGAGCGTGTTCTCATTCACCTCGGTTCCGAAGCCCCAGACCGATTCAAGAATCATGCTGCGGCTGATCGCGCGCCCCGGATTGCGCATCAGCAACTCCAGCAGCCGGTATTCGCGCGGCGTCAGGTTCACCTGCGTGTCTCCGCGCATGACGCGGTGGCTCCCTGGATCAAGACGCAGGTCGGCGATTTCAAGGCACGCGGGCCGTGCGATCGCGCCACGCCGGCTGACCGCGCGCAGCCGCGCAAGGAACACTTCGATCGAGAACGGCTTGGTGAGATAATCGTCCGCGCCCGAATCAAGCCCGGCAACGATGTGCGCTGTCGCGTCGCGCGCCGTCAGCATCAGCACTGGAGTTTGATTCCGGCTTTGCCGGAGCTTGCGCGCGACCGTCAACCCGTCCAGACCCGGCAGCATGACGTCGAGGACGATCACATCGAACGGAGAGCAGCGCGCGTACTCGAACCCTTCGCGGCCCGTATGGGCTACCACCACCTGGTGGCCTTCCTCCCGCAGAGTCCGCTCGAGCAAATTCGCCATGCGCCGCTCGTCTTCCACCACCAGAATCTGCATCGCTTCGATCGTAGCAAAGAACACGCGGGGCGGGCATGTTTTCAGCGATTCTTCAGGATTGCATGTTTCACTGATACTGGATGACCTGGTATTCAACGCGAGGTTCGGAAGGATGTCGTTCGCAACCTACCGCGCCATGCCCGCACTCGCGGGGGCACATGTTGCTTGCATGCGGCCTGACGCTCGCGATATCGCAACTTGTTTCAGGGCAAACCGGCTCGGCCCCGGCGCCCACGCCGTCCATTAAGCTGGAAGACGCGATCGCGCGCGCCGCTCAATACGCGGGACAGATCCAGAGCGCTAACTTTTCGGTCCTCCAGGCGAAGGAGGACAGCGCCCAGGTTCGTGCCAATCGTCTGCCAACGGTAAACGCATTTAACCAGTTCATCTACACGGAAGGCAATGGAACTCCGTCTGGAGTTTTCGTTGCCAACGACGGCGTGCATGTCTACAACGAACAAGCCGTAATTCATCAGGACCTTTTCGCAATCGCGCGCCATGGCGAGACCAACCGGGCGCTTGCGGCTGAAGCCATCGCGCGTGCCAAGATCGAAGTTGCGACGCGCGGTCTCAATGCGACCGTTGTGCAGGATTACTACGCGATTGTGAGCGCGCAGCGGCGCGCGTCCAATACGCTATCGAGCGTTCACGAGGCTGAACAATTTCTGGATATCACCCAGAAACAGGAAAAAGGCGGGGAAGTGGCGCATGCCGACGTGATCAAGGCGCAGATCGATTTGCAACAGCGCCAGCGCGACCTGAAGGAGGCACAGCTTGCGGTGGAGAAATCCAAGATCGCGCTGGGCGTTTTGATCTTCCCGAATTTCAGCACGGATTTTTCGGTGATCGACGATCTGCAGGAACTTGCGCTGCTTCCTTCCGTGGCCGAAGCGCAGGCGGGCGCCGCGGCATCTAGTCCCGATATCAAGTTCGCGAAAGCCGGCATGCAGGAAGCCGGCTACGAAATCGACATTGCCCGCTATCAGTACCTGCCTTCGTTCGGACTCGATTTCTTTTACGGCATCGATGCGAATCAGTTCGCTGTTCATACGGATCATCCGACGCAAGATACGGGCCGCAGTACGCTACCGAATTTCACGGTAAATTCGCGCCAGAATCTCGGCTATTCCGCGCAGGCGACGCTGAATATTCCCGTCTGGAACTGGGGCGCGACACGCAGCAAGATCAAACAGGCTGAGTTGAAGCGCGATCAGGCGCAGCTCGATCTTTCTGTCGCGCAGCGCGCTCTCCAAGCCAGTCTGGCGGCCGCGTATGCCGAAGCCCAGGGCGCACAAACCCAAATCGAATCGCTGCGCAGCTCCGCCGATCTCGCGCGCGAAAGTCTGCGATTGACGCTGCTTCGCTATCTGGCAGGTGAAGCCACGGCGCTGGAGGTGGTGGATGCGCAGAATACCGTTACGCAATCGCGAAATGCGTATGATGACGGGTTGGCGCGCTATCGCGTCGCACTCGCGAATCTCAGAATCCTCGCAGGGACCCTATGACCATCCGTGCCCAGCGCCGGCTCTTCGCGATCGCGTGTGTCGTTTCCGGCATGGCACTCTTATCCGGATGCGGCAAGGCGAAACCAAGAGAGGCAGAAGGTCAAACTGAAGGGCCGACGCCGGTTTTGGTAGAGGCAGCGGTCCGCGGCGCGATCGATCACATGGTGATCGCGGATGCCGTGCTGTATCCGATCAATCAGGCGAACGTGACCGCGAAAATCAGTTCGCCGGTGAAACGAACGCTGGTCAATCGCGGCGATCATGTTCGCGCAGGCCAATTGCTAGCCGAATTGGAAAGCGCCGATCTCGCCGCCGCAGTGGACGAAAGCAAGAGCCAGCACGATCAGGCACAGGCCAGCTACCAATCCTTGACAGGCGCGACTGTTCCTGAAGACAAGACGAAAGCGCAGGCCGATCTGCAATCGGCGCAACAGACATTGGAGGCCGCCAAAAGGCTTTACGACAATCGGGTGCAGCTTCAGCGTGAAGGTGCGCTCGCGCAAAAGCTGGTGGATGATGCCAAAGTGGCGATGGTGCAGGCGCAGAGCCAGGTGGAAACCACGCAGCGTCACTTCCAGGCGCTCAATCAAGTGAGCCAGCGCGAAGCGATTCGAGGCGCAGAAGCGCAGATGAACGCGGCCAAGGCGCACACCGACAACCTGGCCGCACAGCTTTCTTACGCGCAGATTCGCAGCCCGATCAACGGCATCGTCGCCGATCGCTTCGTGTATCCGGGCGAAATGCCGGCGCCCGGCTCGCCCTTGGTCTCGATCGTCGATATTTCGCAGATCGTCGCGCGCGCGAATGTTCCTGTAAAAGAAGCGGCTTCAATTCACGTTGGCCGGCCCGCACGAATCACGGGTCCTGACGGCGATCTTCCGGGTAAGGTCACCGTGGTCAGCCCTGCCGTGGATCCAAACACAACTAGCGTCGAAGTGTGGGTTCAGACCGCCAATCCTGGCGAGAAACTCAAGCCTGGCGGCACGGTGCGCGTTGCCATCATCGTCGAGACCATTCAGAACACGATTGTGGTGCGGACCTCCGCGCTTCTCAACGCCGACGATGGCGGGCAGAAAGTCATGGTCGTCGTCAACAACAGCGTCGCGCGCGAGCGCAGAGTGTCCGTGGGCGTGAGACAGGGAGATCGCGTGCAGATCCTGAGCGGCCTTCAGGAAGGCGATCAGGTGGTCACCTCCGGCGGCCTTGGCCTCGATGACAAAGCCAAGGTTACCGTTCAGCAGCCGAAGTCCGAAGAGGACGAAGACGAGGACGCTGATAAGGCGGATGAGCCGGCCGATAAAGCCGACAAAGGCGACAAGAAGGATGCGCCGAAAACGCCGGCCAAGCCGGATGCCAAGGGCAAGCCGTAATGAGCGTTGGTGATTACGAGTCTGCCGATCGGCCTGATGGCGCGATGACGCCCACGGCACACTGGACCGCGCGCTTCTCGCGGCCTATCATCCTCGTCATCCTCACGCTGATCGCGATGGGCGGATACCTGGCTTTTACGATTCCTGTGGCCGTCTTTCCGTCCACCGATTACCCGCGGATCGTCGTCGCGATAGATAACGGAGTCACGCCCATCAATCAAATGCAGGTGATGGTGACGCGGCCCGTGGAAGAGGCGATGGCCAGCGTGCCGGGTCTTGAGCTGGTCCGCTCGATTACCAGCCGCGGATCGGCTGAAGTGAGTTTGGTATTCAACTGGAACGTGGACATGGTGCAGACCCTGCAATACGTGAACGCCGCGCTCGCGCGCGTGCAACCCACGCTGCCTTCCACCGCGAAACTCACGGCGAATCGCATGACGTTCGCGGCGCTGATGCCAATTCTCGCGTACAGCCTTACGTCGGATTCGATGCCGCAGACCGAGCTTTGGGAACTCGCGAACTACACCGTGAAGCCGCAGCTCAATCGCGTAAATGGCGTCTCGATGGTAGTGCTCCAGGGCGGCGCCGTTCCCGAATTCCAGATTGAGCCCGATCCGGCGAAGCTCCTTCAAGCGCAAGTAACCGTGCCCGGAATCCTCGATGCGGTCTCGAAGTTCAATATGATCGATTCGCCGGGCCTGATCGAGAACAATCACGAGCTTTCGCTCACGTTGGTCACAGGCCAGGCGAAAGATCCGACCGAGATAGGCAATATCGTGCTGCGCACGACGCCGAACGGCGTGCCGATTCGCATCGACGACGTCGCAAAGGTGCATCCGTCGGTGATGCCCGTATACACGATTGTCACTGCCAACGGAAAACCGGCTGTGTTGCTGAACATTTTTCGCCAGCCCGACGCCAATACCGTGGCAGTCGCCGATGCCAGCGTGAGCGCGCTCGCTGAGATTCAGAAGACGCTGCCCCAAGGCGTGAAGGCCCAGGCTTTCTACGACCAATCCGTGATGGTGCGGGATTCGATTGCAAGCGTGCGTGATGCGATCCTCATCGGTTTGGTTCTGGCAGCGATTATTCTGGTCGTGTTTCTGCGTGATTGGGGCAGCTCGGTTGTTGCCGGCCTGGTGATTCCGGCGACCATCGCCATTACCTTCATCGCACTGCGGCTCCTGGGACAGGGATTCAATCTGATGACGCTCGGCGGACTGGCGGCCGCGGTGGGGCTGGTGATCGACGATGCGATCGTAGTCGTCGAAAACATCGTGCGGCATCGCGATTCGGGGCAGAATCGCGCGGAAGCAATCCGGAGCGCCTTGCGCGAAATCCGAGTTCCGCTGGTGGGATCGACGTTCACGCCGATTGTCGTATTTCTCCCGCTGATCACGATGGCGGGAGTGGAGGGATCGTTCTTTCGCGCGCTGGCGGTGACAGTAGGGGTCGCGCTGGTGACATCCCTTGCGCTCGCGCTGACTTGGACGCCGGCGTTAAGCCACTATTTCTTGCGCAAGCGCGCGAACGCGGGGTCGGAAACCTCGGAGGAAGAAGTGGCTTCGACTGGTCTGATGGGCCGGATCACGCGGATTTATGGAACCTCACTTCGATTCGTGCTGGCGTGGCCGATCCTTCTCGCACTTGGATGCGTCGGGCTCATCGTTGCTTCGTACTTTTGCTACAACGCGCTCGGCACCGACTTACTACCCGCCATGGATGAGGGCGGATTTATTCTTGATTACCTGATGCCGGCGGGGTCTTCACTTGAAGATACAAATCAGGTCCTGCTGGGCGTCGAGAAAATTCTGCACGCGGCGCCGGAAGTAGAAAGCACGTCACGGCGCACTGGCTTGCAGCTTGGGCTCGCCGCGGTCACCGAAGCCAATACCGGCGATTTCTCGGTTCGCCTTAAGCGCGATCGCAGCCGCACCATTGGCGCTGTGATGTCGGATGTTCGCCAGAAGGTGAACAAACAGTATCCGCAGCTGGATGTCGATTTCAAACAAGTATTGCAGGACATGATTGGCGACCTCACGGGTGCGCCCGAGCCGATGGAGATCAAATTGTTTTCGACCGACCCCGAGCTGTTAAAAGTATGGGGACCGAAAATCGGAGATCGAGTCAAAAAGATCAAGGGTGTCGTCGACGTGAAGAACGGAATCGAAGACACCATCACCGGTCCGGCAATTGTGATGAGGGTGGATCCGGTGGTCGCCGCCCGATCCGGTTTCACGCCGCAGGAAATCGAGCTGGATGCGAGCGCGGCCTTGCAAGGCGAGCCTGCCGCGACACCCGTGGTGGTGAACGATCGCAGCTATACGATTCGAGTCCGCTTTCCGGAAAGCACGCGCGCTTCGCTCGATCAGATTAGAAATACTCTGATCACCAGCAGCGCGTCGGGGAAAAGCGCTACCTTCGATTCACTGGCGAAATTTTCAACGGAAGTCGGCCAAACGGAGATCCGCCGCGAGAATCTCCAGCGGTATATCGCGTCGACCGGCAGATTCGAGGACATGAGTCTGGGCGAAGGTATGGCGCTGGTGCAGAAGGCGGTTGCCGGGATGGACGTTCCGCCTGCGATTCGCATCGTCTACGGCGGGCTGTACGAAGAGCAGCAGAAATCGTTCCGCGATCTGTTGTTTGTGCTCGGGTTGGCGGTGGTGCTGGTGTTTTTGACGCTACTCATCGAGTTTCGAAACTTCTCCGCGCCGGCGGCGATTCTCGCCTCCGCAATCCTGTCGACGTCGGGAGTTTTCCTTGCTCTGCTCCTAACGGGGACCACCTTCAATATCTCGTCGTTCATGGGGTTGATCATGGTGATCGGAATCGTCGCCAAGAACGGCATCCTGCTGCTTGATGCCGATCAGCGATTCCGCGCGGACGGACTGGCGCCACGTGAAGCAATGCTGGAGGCAGGCGCACGCCGCCTGCGGCCGATCATGATGACCGCGCTCGCCACCATCGCCGGCATGATCCCGTTATCGCTTGCCCTTGGACAGGGATCCCAGATGCTGCAGCCTTTGGCGATCGCGGTGATCGGCGGCGTCCTGGCCTCGATGGTCTTGTCGCTGATCGTGACTCCGGCTGTGAATTTCTATCTGAACCGCCGAGCGTGAAAGTCCTCCAGCAGGAAACGAGTCTGTGCGATCGAGCAGTCGCACGGCCTCGCCACCACCGCGCGCCCCTGGACCAGCTTCAGCTGCCGGCAGCCATGTTAGCGACGAGGGATAATGTGTCGATGCCCATCGACGAGATTGGAATTGATGTCGTCACGGCAAACGCCGTGCCGGTGTGCCCGTATATGGTGGCCCTCCTTAAGCCTGCCACGAAGGTGTACCGGTGCCAACACAGGGTTTCTTGAATTTTCGATATCGTTGGCTGTACCTCATGCCGTTACTCGCTCCTCCTCTTGCGTTGGGCGCCGGCGCCGACCAGCTTGAGTTACCTGTTGGTCTGATTCTTTCAGCAGGGGGCAGCAAGCTGCTTCGAGCGAACACAGAAACCCTGATCACCGCCCGAGATGGCGACATCCTGTTTTCAGGTGATGGTCTCAAGACCACAAACGCCGCTGCGTCGTTCCTGTTTTGCCCCGCCAAGGCGGTCGAAACCTTACAGCCGGCCAGCGAGGTACGATTCGACGCGAATCAGCCCAGGGTGAGGACCGGCAAGCTTTCTCAGCAACCTGCGCGTGGGTGCGAGTTGCCGCGGATCCTGCGGGTAACGGTCGCAAGCCAGCAGCACATCGGAGCGATGATGATTCGCGGCACTCCGGATGCCCGGCCGGTCCCGCGCGATCAGCTTCCCGCAGGCGTGTTGAGCGAGCTGGGCCCGGCCGATTCGCAGGAAGCCTCCGATCAGGTGGCCGCCGCCGCGATTTTTGAAAAACACAACCTCTTCGCGAATGCGCTCGAGGTCTACGGCAAATTACGTGAGCGGTGGCCGGAGGCAGTGTGGGTCAAGAGTAAGATCTTCGACCTCCAGCGGGCGCTTGGCGATCAGGCCGCCGCGGCAGCCAATCCGCGGGGCCAGACATATGCGTTGCTGGTCGGCATCTCGAAGTATAAGCGGCCGGACTTGTCGTTACAATTCGCCAACGCCGATGCTATCGACTTCTCCCGGCTGCTGCAAAGCCCTCGGGCAGGCGGACTGAATCCTCAGAACATTGTGCTGCTGACCGACGAAAAGGCGACCACCGCAGCCGTGCGCAACGCATTTCAAGATTTGTTGAGGCGCCGCGCGGGAAAGAGCGACACGGTTATTCTCCTGGTAGCGGGACACGGCACCGTGGAGGTGCCGGGAAGCAAAGACGCTTTCATCCTTACCTACGATTCCGATCCGCAAGATCTCGCGAGCACCGCGCTTCCGATGAAGGAGTTGCGATTGTTGTTCGAAGAGCAGTTGAAAAACGTCGGCCATGTCGTGATGTTCGCCGATATCTGCAAGGCGGGCACCATCGGCTCCATCCACAACACCACGGTCAACGCCGATGTGCATAATCTGGGTGACGTCGAAGGCGATCTGTTCGGTCTTCTGGCGAGCAGCCCCAAGCAAGTTTCGATTGAAGGTCCGGAGTTTGGTGGCGGACATGGTGTTTTCAGCTATTTCGTACTCAAGGGCCTCGGAGGCGAGGCGGACCGCAATAAGGATGGTTTCGTCGATATAGGTGAGCTATCCGTGTACGTGGAGAGCGAAGTGTTCGCCGCCACGAATCAACACCAGCATCCGTCCCACTTCGGCGCCTCGGACGAGTCCTTGAGGTTGTCCGATCTCGGCAAGCCCGGCATCGATCTGGCCCGCTTGCCCGCTATTTGGGATCCCCGGCGAGGCGAGCCGCTGTATCTCGCATCCATGGCCGCGCCGCAGTTCACACCGCAGGCGTCCGACGCGATCGGTCGCTTCACTTCGGCCATCCAGGCCGGGCGGCTGTTGCCTGAACAGGACGACAATGCTTTTGACGCGCTCCGGCAAGTCCAATCGCAGATCGCGCCGGAACGGTATTTTGAGCTGTCGAACCAGCTTCGTATCGCACTCGAGGATTATGCGCAGGACGTGTTACTGCGCTATCTCGCGGGCGATCAGAACCCGCAGGATCGTCAGCCATTCGCTCAGGGGGCGCGCTATATGAACGCCGCCCGAACGCTGGCTCGAGATTCGCTGCTTCTCGAAGGCCGCGCGGATTTCTTTCAAGGACGGGCTTTGCTTTTCGACCAGAAGTTTCCCGACGCGACAAATCTGCTGGAGCAATCCGTTCGAATCGATCCCGGCGCCGCATATGCTTACAATGCGCTCGGCATCGCGTACCTGGAGCAGGGGCGGTTCGACCAGGCCATCCCGGCGTTTCGCGACGCCTTCCGGCGAGCGCCACACTGGTCCTATCCGCTGCATAACGAAGCCCTGACGCGCGTGCAGACGGGCGATTATCAAATTGCGATTCATCTTTATCAGCAGGCCATGCGGCTCACGCCGAATTACAGCTATCTGCCCTACAATCTCGGATTGGTATATCAGCGCATCAATCGACGCAAGGAGGCGGAGGCGTCCTATCGCAAGGCCATCGCGCTGGCGCCGGACGCGCCCGATCCATACAACGCGCTGGGCACGCTGAAGAATTCGGAGGGCAAGACAGCCGAAGCCGAAAGACTGTATCGGGAAGCGCTCCAGCGCAATTCGAATTCGCTGGCGGCACGGCATAACCTCGGCCTTCTGCTTGCTTCTGAAAAAGACCGGGGCACGGAAGCCGTGGACCTGTTTCGCGAAAACCTCCGCCAGTCTCCGGAATACTTACCGTCCCGGCTGAGTCTGGCGCAAACGCTAGCCGACGGGGGCGACCTTACCGGCGCGATAGCGGAGTACCACCGCGTGCTCGCGCTCAAGCCGGATTACCTGGGCGCTCGAATAGCCGTGGCCGGACTGCTGGCGAAGTCGGGCGACGCCGACGCGGCGATCCGCGAATTGCGTACGGCGTCGCAATCCGAGCCGTCCAACGCGGCGATCCTCGAGCAGATCGGCGACATCGAAGCCTCGCGTGGCAATGCGGCGGAGGCGCGGGCGATTTACCAGACCGCGATGAACACCGCTCCCGATCGCGGCTCGCGCAAACGAATCGACGGCAAGTTGAAGGGGCTGCGATAGGGTTGGCGTCAGGAAAGAAACGACGGGAACCTGGGGTTTCCTCTACTCCCTGTTTTGGATGACTGGTGCGGGCGGAGCGCATAGCCGCCCGGGAATTGCAAAGTGATGTCGCGTGGTCTAGGGATTCGTCGTCGGGATGGACGTGAACGCCGTTCCGTTGAAACGCAGTCCCAGCACGGCGACGCTTCCTGAAGATACCGCAAATTGCGCCGTGCCCCGGTTCCCCACTATTCCGCTGAGGCCGGGCAGCAATCGCAATTCTTTCTCCGTTTTGGTGTTGGCCCCCAGGGACACAGTGGAGGTTCCGATGATGGTCCCTACAGCGTTCCAAAGGGTGATGACCACATTGGTCGGTGAGGAGCTTGGGTTGTCGATCGCCACACTGGTGACCAGGGGGCCGGTGTCGTCGAACGTGAGCGTATTCGAAGTCGCATTCCCCTGGGAGAACGGCACCACAGCTTCCTGCCCCGCCTGCCGGAACACCCCGTACCCGTAAACTCCGGTCGGAAGCGTGAACTCCGCGTATCCTTCGTTCACGGTGGCGCCCCCGCCGTCGGGGGCCTCGATGATGGCTGTGCCGTATGCGGGTAGTCTCACCTGCGTTGACGATCCAGTGGGCACACTCAAGGGCGTCCCCGCATCGCTCACGAAATTTACTGGAAACGACACCGCAGTCCCGGTGGGGTTCGAGAAATACAGCGCCGAGTACCAGCCACCGTCAAATGCGAACTGTGAAAGTATGCTTGACCCGGAATTCGATGGAGCGGCGCTGGTCGTCGGGATGGAGGTAAAGGCTGCCCCGTTGAAACGCAGCCCCAGCACGGCGACGCTTCCTGACGACACCGTAAATTGCGCTGTACCCCGGTTCCCCACCATTCCGCTCAGGCCGGGCAGCAACCGCAGCTCCTTTTCCGTTTTGCTATTGGGCCCCAGCGCCACCGAGGAGCTTCCGATGATCGTCCCGGCAGCGTTCCAAAGGGTGATGACCACGGTGGCTGGGACCGAACTGGAGTTGACGATCGCCACGCTGGTGACCAGGGGGCCGGTATCGTCGAACGTGAGCGTGTTCGTGGTCGCATTCCCTGCGGAGAACGGCACCACAGCTTCCTGCCCCGCCTGGCGGAACACTCCGTAGCCTTGCACTCCGCTCGGAAGAGCAAATTCCGCATATCCCTGGTTCACAGTGGCGCCTCCACCGTCGGGGGCCTCAATGATGGCCGTGCCGTATGCCGCCGGGCTCGCCTGCGTGGATGATCCAGTGGGAACATTCAAGGGCGTCGCCGCATCGCTCACAAAATTCACTGGAAACGAAGCCGCCGTCCCAGTGACGTTGGTGAAATACAGCGCCGAATACCAGCCACCGTCAAAGACGAACTGCGGCAGCACGGAGGTCGTCTGGGTCGGAGCCGCCGTCACTGTAAGAGTGCAGGATATCAACACCGCTTGACCGTCGGTGTCCGTGAGGATGACCGTACCGTAGTACATTCCCGGCGACATCGAAGACGATGGGGTCGCGGTAATCATGAAACTCGCCGTGGGACTTAGGCTCACCACGCTCGCACTAACTCCAAGCCAACCTTGATCGCTCGAAGCGCCTACTTGGGTATTTGACGCGGACGACGGGCAATTATCCGCAAAAGGACCGAAACCCTGCGCCGCGGGTTGACTGCCCCCGCTCACATAAGAAAAAGAGTACTCGTTCGTGGCGGTGCTCGCCACCACCAGGTAAACTCTAACGGTGGCGCTATTGCCGTATTGGTCTCCGAAGTTGATGTCATCGACGTAGGTTCCGGGCGCAAGACCCAGCGGCTGAACCGAAACGGTAAGCACTCCCGGAGCCGTAAGGGGCAAACCCGCAACGTAAGCAGGGGAGACCGTCAGCCATTGCGGCGTCTGCGCCGTCTGCGCCGTCGGCGCCGTGGTTTGCGCGGCTGAACAGGGCAGCACACTCCCCTGTTGGTCCTGTGCGATCGCGTAGGCGTAGTTGAGGTTGGCGCCGGTCACAGTGTTGATTTGAAGTACCTGAGAATCCTGTGGACTTGAGAAAGGAGCCAGTGCGCCGGTCAGAGCTCCGAACACCATGGTGGTCTGGGCCGTGATGCCGTTCGCATTCGACTTGTTCAATGTCACCAGGATTGTCGGAGCAGGCGTCGACCCCCGGGGACCTACAGCAGAGCCAGTTGTGCCCCCGGTAATCGTAAGAGTGGCCGTATACTGTCCAGCTGAACAAAGGAGAACGGCCGAGTTCAACGAAGCGGTCACGCTGCTGGGGCTGCCTGGACTAGCGACTCCACTGGTCCGCGATAGGTTGATCCAGTTCGCGCACGAAGGCGAGTTGTAGGAAGTGCTTATGCCATAGGAGATCGACCCCGAGGAACTGGTCACTGAAAATGTCTGCGACCCGGACGCCACGCCCCCAGCGTCTGAAAAGGACACGTTAGCAGTGGATACTCCCAGCGATCCTCCTCCCCCGCTGGAAGATGCGACCACTTGAACCGAGCCGCTCGTCGAAAGATTCGAACAAATGCCATTGGTGCTCGACTTCGCGGTTACCGTGACCGGATAGGTGCCTATCGTGGTCAGAAGGCTCGCCGGAACCGTGGCAACCACTTGAGTAGCCGAGGAACTCGTGATAGTCAGGAGGGTTCCGTTCCATGAGACGGTGGTCGCGGGGCTCGAGCACGGATATGCCGATGTCCCCAACAGCCCGGTCCCTTGAATGGTCAAGGGAGTCGCGGGGCTGTTTACGGTGATCGGGTTCGGGGTGATGGAAGAGATCGTCGGTGTAGCGGCGGTCGAGGGCGCGCTGATCGTGAACGGAGCCGAGAAGATCTGCGTGCCATTCCACAATAGCTTCACGGTCCAGCTTCCGGGAAGAGTCGCGGGTGGATAGCCCGCAATCGACAAATTATAGTTGTAACAATTGGTGCCGCCGGTGGTTGGCTGTGTGAAGTTGTCGGAGTTCTCCACAGCGCCATTCGGCTCAATCCACTGTATTTGGAAAGCGTCCCGCGCCGTTCCGCCGGTATATGAGAAGTCGAACCAGACATAGCCATCCGTGGTCAGAAACGCAGTCTTAGCGGTTGGGACCGGGCAGCTCCCTCCGATGGCAGCGGTGACGGCCGCCGTGATTTGTGGCGTGGCCGGCGGCGCGCCGATCGTGAACGTAGCCGCAGCGATCTGCGTGCTATTCCAGAGCAGCTTAACGGTCCAGGTCCCGGGCAGGCTCGCCGGCGGATAACCCGCAACGGGTAAGGAATAGCTGTAACAATAGCTCGCGCTCGGGCCCGTTTGTATGTAGCTGCTCCTGGTGTCTATTGTGCCGTTCGGCTCAAACCACTCTATTATGAACAGGTCCTCCGCCTGTCCGCCGGTGTATGAGAAGTCGAACCATACCGCGCTATCGGTGGTCAGAAACGCAGTTTGGGCGGCTGGGATGGTTGGGCAGGGCCCCGCACTCGCGGCGGTGACGGCTGCCGTCACTTCCGGGGTGGCGCCCTTCGCAGAGGCCGCCAGCACGATGAACGAAAGGACCGCAAGTGCGCACGATTGGGCCGCCATCCATCGTGCGGCAATCGCACTCACCCGCGCCCGCGAAGATTTCAATTTCATTCTTCCCTTCTCCCAGATGTTTGAACACGTTGCAACTATGGACGGGATTCCAATCGGCGAATTTCCTGGCCGCGAGTCAATTTGAAACGCGCCTTTGCACAGCTAGACGCTTCACGCGAAGTTGCTTCACTACCAGTTTTGTCACGGACCGTGCGATAGAGTATACCAACTCGGATGCAGATCGCAATGGCGCTGCGTATTCCGGTGTCGTTAACAAATCCGTCGTTAACACCGAGTGGGGCGGTCTCCCGGGGGCCCGCCCCACCACAACCGCTGGTCTACATTAACCTTGAAAATGGGCTAATGGCTGGTCAAAGCCACGGCGAGCGCGATGAACGCCTTGATACCGGGCACGATGCTGCCGGCTGACGTGAATTCCTCCAGCCGGTGGGGCATCTGTTCGAGAGTCGCGCCGATGGCGACCGCGGGGATCCCCATGCTCACGGCGATATTGGCGTCGGTGGAACCCACATCGGCGGGAGCGATCTCCGGCGTTCCCGGTTTGCGGAAGTAGTTGGCTGTCGCGAGCGCAGTCTGCACCAGAGGATGATTGAGCCGCTCCTTCTGCAGCAAAGCCTTCGAATAATCGATCCCCATTTTCTTTTCCATCCGGAAGCCGACGCCTTCCTGCTCGGCAGTGCGCCGCGCGGTGGAAACCACGGCGCTCTCCAGGCGATCCTGCGTGGCGCTGTCCAGCGACCGCAGATCTACCGTGAACCACGCCTCGCGCGGAACGGCGTTCACCACCGTGCCGCCGCCCAACATTCCCACGTTCAGCACGGGCAGCTTGAAATTATCCAGGCCTTGGGCGACGGGCGGCAGCGGAATCTCATAGAGGGCGGTGATCGCTTTCGCGACGGCTTTCGCCGGGCTTGGCCCGCCGCGGCTCTCCATGGTGTGCGCGCCGGGCGAAGTATAGAAGAACTTGAACTGGTCGATTCTCAACGCCCCGTACCAGACCTGCGCCGAGGAAACATCGGCGGCCACGAAAAGATCGGGCTTGTACCCGCTTGACTCCAGCCAGTGCTTGGCGCCAAGCAATCCCAATTCCTCCTGAACGGACGCCAGAAAAATGAGGTCGCCCTTGGTTTTGACACCGCCGCGATTGAGGGCGCGGAACATCTCCAGAGTGGCCATCAGATTCGACGTGTCATCGCCGACCCCCGGCGCGCGCAGAATGTCGCCCTCGCGCTTTACCGTGAGATTGGTGCCTTCGGGGAACACCGTGTCAGTGTGCGCGGCGAACACAACCGTGGGACCGCCGCCGGTTCCTTTCCGGACGCCGCTCACATTGAAGATGTCGTCGGTCCGGATCTCGGTCAGCCCGAGCTTCTCCATTTCCGCCCGAATGTACTTCGCTCGCGCCTGTTCCTTGCCGGAGGGCGCCGGAGTTTCCACGATGTGGATCCATTCCTCGACGATTGCGGAAGCGCGGTCATCCACTGACTGGAGGGCTTTCTTTACGTCTGGTTTCTCGAGCAGCGACGGTTGAAACCAACTGGTCTGCGCGGACAGCAGCGAAGCAGCCAGCAGACCGGCGGCGACAACGGAATTCCTTAGGAGCATATGAGGAATCATACCCTGCATCGTGACCCGCTAAGTTTATTTGAGGTTAAGTGGTGCGCCCGGCATGACTCGAACATGCGACCTTCTGGTTCGTAGCTAAGTATTGACGTACTTTCATAGACTTAGCACTGTGCCCAACAGTTGTTCAGCATTGCGCTTTGTTGCGCGTTATCAAAGACTTCCGCGCCTTTTCAGCGGCGACGCTAGTAAACCCGCGCAACGCTTCTATGCACAGGGTGGGCACAAAAACGGCACAATGGAACACCAAGGAAGCGGCGACTCGTTAAAGTGTTCGTTCATGCGACCGCTAGGTGCAAGTCGCGCAACGACTCCCGAGCGCTTTGCAGCTCTGTTGCAATATCACTCTGTCCCTCATCGATCAGGGCCTCTGAGATGATGGGGGTCTGCTCCGGGATGTAGCGTGCGACAGATCTAAAGGCGGCAATTGCGTTTTTCGATATTGGGTCATGACGGCTTGAGGTGTTCACCTCGCTGATATGAACTTCCGCCAGCTTTTCTCGGAAGGCGTGTAATAGAAGCCAAGCTTCTGTCATGCTGGGATCGACTTGCCGGGAGTGACCGATGTCAAAACAGAAGCGAGCTTGTTCGACGACGTCAAAGACCTGCTGCATCTCCTCGGCGGTTCTTCCAATCGGCTTGCGCCTGTCCATATTCTCGATCAAGAGATTTGGCCCGAACGCCGTCCAGCGTGCGGGCGTGTACATGACATCAGGGTGGACAATGATGGGAAGTCCATGTTGCGATACTTGAAGGAGCTGGTCGATCACCGTACACTCTAACGATCGGTCGAATTGACTCGGGGCATGTAAGGAAACAAACGTAAACCCGCCCAAGTCGAGATCAGGAATGGCCGCACAGAGTGGGGCTAGCTCTTCGTACCGCAGCGCAGAGAGTTCGATCACTCGCACCTGATGGTCTAGCAGGAGGCTAATCGCTCGTCTGAAGTCGCCCCGTGCGATCGCCCCGGTTGAAAATCCGATAGGTCTCATATCAAAAAACTCCGTATTCCATCGTCAAGGCCGTCAGCGCACTGTCTTCACGGAGGAACAGCGAGACCAGAGCTTGATGAAAGGGATGGCTCACATTTTGCACTTCTCGCCAAGCCTTCGATTTTCTCAAGTCGGGATGCCCTTTGACGCCGGCGAGTTCTTTTCGTTTCGCGGCGTCGTCCAGAATGCCAAGGAAACCGTCGTAGGAATCGAAAATCGCACGCGCCGTCTCAGGACGAACGTTCCGATCGAGGCAGACTTTTGCCAACTTTTCGAGAGGGTCCAACGCCAATAGACGATCGAGGTAGTCGATAAGCGGCGCCACGTCCTTCCCGTCCTCAAGCGCCTCGCGAGCTTCGGCTGCTGCAGGGTCGAGGTGACAAAGAAAGCATGAAAGGAGTCCGGCAGCAAAAATTAGTTTCCTTGAAAGTCTAAGTTTCGCGTTGCGCAATGCCCACTTCTCGTCGTTGTCGGCCCTCTGTTTGTACACGAAGTCGACGGTAACCGTTCGCCAGTACCGTGTGATGTCGTTGAGCAGAAATCTCGGGACTCTGATCCGGCTCTCACCGTATGTCAGCCCGCGATCATCGTTGAGGTATCGCCGCAGAATCTGTCTCCGAACACGATTGTAGGCGTCCCGGTTTCCAATCGGAAGTGATTCCAATAAGAGGAGCACCCTTCGAGTTGTGTTCGCGTTCGAATCATCCTCGCCTCCGATGTTGTGAACGAGGCCGTGGCTCCCTACCATGCGCCCGAACACACCGCTGGTGCCCGGCTTGATAAACCTCTTGTCCGCTAATCTTCGCTCGATGTCTTGCTCTAGCACCTTATGATCGGGGAAAGATTGGCCGTCAATGAGCAGAACCCAATCCAGGTCGCTGCCCGACGTGAGTTCGCCGCGGGCCACGGAGCCGAACACAATTAGGCCAGTATCCGATGAGTGCAAGTCGGCGAACAGCGAGGTCAACTCGGACCGGCGCGTAGCAGACTCTCGCCTAGCTCTTCGGATCGCAGCCCATTCAACTCCCAGTCGGCTTTCAAGTGCGCTCACATTTGAATCGCTCAACGTAGTCTCCATGGAGAGTCCTCCTATCTTACGACGAGCAACCTCGGAGCGAATGCGTTCACGGCGGAACGTCGTCCTAAGTGATTGCGGGCCCTGAATCACTCTCCTTTGTGCATGGATGATTCATGGCTCTTCCCAGTTGCCCGTACTGCAAACAGTCGTTCACGCCGTCCCGGTTTCGGCCGGGTCAAGTCGTATGCAGTGGGCTAGCGTGTCAGCGCCAGCGGCGGGCGGCATATCATCGGGACAAGTTGCGCAGTGATCTTTCATACCGCGCGCAGTGTCGCGACAGCCAACAGAAGTGGCGAGAGAAGCATCCCGAGTACATGCGAAAATACCGCGTGCCGAGGGTTCGGCCCCAAGCGAATACGAAATTGCGAAATGTTGCTGAGATCGTCCAGATCTTGGAATCTGTAAAGAACAACTTGGCTGTGGATCTTAAAGCCTACCAGGCAAAGGTCTGGTTCATCTTTGACGACCATGACGTAAAGAACATCTTAGCTACCTCAGAACTCATTTTAATATCAGGACTTACGAAGAGATAGGCGGCTCGGTACGCCCGTAAAGAACAACCCTTTGGTGATTCAGCCGCTTCCGGCGTATAAGGGAGAATGGCTCCGCAGGGATTGCCTGCTAGGCACGATTGTCGGTTGGCGTTTCAGCTGGCCACGATCCTCATCGTTATGGCTTTCCGCGAACGTCGACAATCTGCCGGGAACTCGGGTGGGATCATTCTGGCTGCAGAATATGTGCGCATGTCGACCGACCACCAGCAATACTCCACCGAGAATCAACACGCGGCAATTCAGCGATTCGCCGACCAGAACGGTTTAAGAATCGTGCGCACGTTCATCGATGCCGGCAAGAGCGGCGTGGGCATTCACGGCCGGGATGCTCTCCAAGATCTCCTTCGGACAGTAGAAAGTGGGCAAGCGGACTTCAGCACGATTCTCGTTTACGACGTTAGCCGGTGGGGACGTTTCCAAGAGCCCGACGAGGGAGCGTACTACGAATTTCGGTGCATCCGTGCAAACATCACGGTCCAGTATTGCGCCGAACAGTTTCCAAAAGATAACGCGCCAATGAGCGCGGTCATGAGGAGCCTCAAACGCGCGATGGCCGGCGAATATAGTCGCGAGTTGAGCACCAAGGTCTTCGCGGGACAATGCCGGCTCATTACCTTCGGCTTTCGCCAAGGCGGGACGCCGGGTTACGGCCTGCGTCGACAGCTGCTCGATCAGCACGGGCAACCGAAGGCAATCCTCGCTCGGGGCGAACGAAAGAGCTTCCAGTTGGAGCGCATAATTCTCACCCCTGGTCCCGAAGTCGAAGTTGCGGTCGTCCGGCGGATCTACAAAATGTTTATTGATGAACGCCGCTCCGAGGCTCAGATTCCGGCATCATCAACAACGACCGAACCCTTCGGCCGCTTGAGTTTCTCAATCGCTTCAATCCGTCTGCGCAGATTCGAAACCATGACCATCCTCTGATGTAGAGCCGGCGGGGCAGTGGCGCTCCTATATTAGTTTACGTGTTTCGGCCGTTAGCCGATCTGCGTTATCGCGTTCGCTTCGGCTCCAGCCGGCGAAGCGGCGATAATGAGGATTATCAGTTCGCCCCCTACTCAAATAACCGGATGCTTGCCATCGAGCTGAAGTCTTCTCATGTTGGCATTGCGCCTTGGAGTCCTTGCACGCGGGCGAGAATCGTGCTTCGATGCACCCAGCTAGGAAGTCCACGCGGGATGGATTGCGATCGCGATGGCGGCGATGGCTCCGAAAAAGTGCATGACGGCGAGAATGACCAGGGTCAACCGGAACCCGCCCACCACACTCCCATAGCCCACCGGCCGCTGCACCCACTCCTCCGTTTGAGTAAGAATCGCGTTGCGATCGCCGTGGCTATCCGTGGTCCCAATCGACAAATCCGCAGTCCCGCCATTGGGCAAATCAACGCGCTGGGTGAGTCCGAGTAGCTCCTCGTACACCGTTTTCTTGTAGACGGTCCGGCGGTAGTATCTGTGAAGCGTTTGCACAGAGCGCACGCCAATGAGGGACGTGCAAAGGCCTGCGATGAAGATCGCGGCGACCAGAGCATTTCCAACACGCGAGCCCGAGACCTTCAGGAGACCCGCGCCGGCAGAGAGGATAGCGATATTGAAGACCGTTAGGTGAAGAAGCCGATCGTTGTTCAACTTCACCTGAAACCGATACTCTTCGATCGCCACTTTGTAAAGGTCGTTGAGTTGTTCTGGCGTCGGCGTTGGCGGCACTTGCTTCTTACAATCGTCGCGTTCGGACGTAGAAGTCAAGCAGGTGGAGGAATGTTGGCGTGAAAGCAGCGGGATCGTGCGCACTCCAACGTCGAACCTGGTCAAGAGGAAAGAAGGCGATCTCTGAGATGTGCGATGGATCGATGACGAACGGACCGCTCGATCCGGCTTCGTAGAGCGTGATGAATTTCACGGAGCCCTCGTCGAACATCGAAGTCTTGCCGATTTCCCGGAGGCCGACGTTGCTCACGCCGAGTTCTTCGGATAGCCGGCGCGCCGCAGCCGCGGAGTAGGTTTCTCCTGCGGCGACGTAAGCCGCGAGTGACGAACCCCAGCGGCCCGGATGACGGGAACGGCTCGATGCGAGCCGTTGGAGCAGGAGGTTGCCCGCACCGTCAAAAATAAATACGTGGGCGACTCGAAAATTCGCATGCACCCGAAAGACGTCTGCGCGCCCGATCGTTCCAACCGGTTGATCCTGCTCGTTTACCCGATCGAGGACTTCGGCAGCAGACATTGGGATCTCGTATCTATTAAAATACTAGCACGCGACCTTCGCGACCTCCAGTACTTATTTAGATACATGGGCCGACCACGCTTATATCCTCGTGACGCCGACTTCTGGGAGTCCGTCCGCGCCCGGCTCGACGAAATCCACGAGTCCGGGACGAGTTGGATTGTTCTGGCCGAGACGCTGGGCGTCAGCAAACAGACGCTTACCGGATTTCGCAAGAGGCGATCGCCCGCATTGGAAGCGGAGGCCCTCCTGAACCTTTGCGCTGTTTTGAAGGTGCCTCTTCTGTTCAAGAATGAGACGATCCGCTGCGTGGTCGCTCCCTCGGATGAGCAACCCGGCTTGGAGCTGCAGATGGAGTTCGATGACAGCTTCGAGCTTCGCGCAGATCCAACCCCGCGAGCGATTCTAACGCGCAAGCCGCCGAGTCGGGCTTCGTACATCGGCATTCGCGTCGAGCAGATTATCGGAAAGTCGTAAAGGTTGGCGCTGCACTTGAGCACGGGTCATAACCCTATCGTGAACGCGAGGGAACTCTAGAAACACCGCATTCCAGGCTCCGACTCGCGCTCGGAGCGGAACGTGGCAGAATGATGATTCGCCGCATGATCCACCGATATCCGACGCGATGACCAAGCTCACGCTCAGCCAGCTCTCCGGCCTTCTATTCCGCGCCTGCGACGATCTACGCGGAAACATGGACGCCTCGGAGTACAAGGAATACATCTTCGGCATGCTGTTTCTGAAGCGGCTGAGCGATCTGTTCGATCAGGAACGCGAGCAGCTTGCCCGGGACCTCAAAGCCAAGGGCATGACCGACGACGTCGCCGCTGGCCAGCTCACCAACCCTGACAAGTACACCTTCTTCGTCCCCGAGGAAGCACACTGGTCCAAAATCCGTCATCTAAAAACCAACGTTGGGACCAGCCTCAACAAGGCCCTCGAAGCGCTGGAAGACGCTAACGTAGACGCCCTTCAGGACGTCCTCAAGGGCATTAACTTCAACCGCAAGATCGGCCAGCGTTCACTCGACGACGATACCCTCTCAAATTTCATTCAGAATTTCGAGAAAATTCCCCTGCGCGATGAAAACTTCGAGTTCCCCGACCTCCTCGGTGCCGCCTACGAGTACCTGATCAAATTCTTCGCCGATTCGGCTGGGAAGAAGGCGGGCGAGTTTTACACTCCGGCCGATGTCGTCCGCACGCTGGTCGAAATCGTCGACCCTCAACCGCACATGTCGGTCTACGATCCCACCTGCGGCTCCGGTGGCATGCTCATCCAGACCCGTGACTACGTCAACGAATGCGGCGGCGACGCGCGCGATCTCTCCCTCTATGGCCAGGAAAGCATTGGCACCACCTGGTCCATTTGCAAGATGAACATGCTGCTGCACGGCATCTCCCACGCCGACATCCGGCAGGAAGATACCATCCGGCGCCCGCAGCACAAAGCCGAATCGGGCGAGCTCAAACGCTACGACCGCGTCCTTGCCAACCCGCCCTTCTCCCAGAACTACATCAAGAAGGACATCGAGTATCCTGGCCGCTTCGCCGTATGGATGCCCGAAAAAGGCAAGAAGGCCGACCTGATGTTCGTGCAGCACATGCTTGCCGCGCTCAAGGCCGATGGCCGGATGGCCACCATCATGCCCCACGGCGTTTTGTTCCGAGGCGGCGAGGAGAAGGAAGCCCGCAAGTATTTCCTGAAGCAGGGATGGCTTGACGCCATAATCGGCCTGCCCGCTGGTCTGTTCTACGGCACCGGCATCCCCGCTTGCGTCCTGGTGATGAATAAACAGGACGCCGCCAACCGCAAGCACGTCCTCTTTATTAACGCCGACCGCGAATACCGAGAGGGCAAGGCGCAAAACTTCCTGCGCCCGGAGGATATCTCCAAGATCGTCCATGCCTATCGCGAGCGCCGCGACATCGACGGCTACGCCCGCCTGGTCCCTGTGGCTGAGATCGAGGCCGAAGAATACAACTGCAACATCCGCCGCTACGTGGACAACGCTCCGCCGCCCGAGCCGCACGATGTTCGCGCCCACTTGCACGGCGGAGTGCCCGTGGTCGAGATCGACGCGCTTCAACATTTTTGGAAGAACTATGCCGGGCTACGCGAGCGGGTCTTTGTCCCGCGTCTGGCAGAGCACGGTATCGATGCAGCCTATTCGGACTTCGCCCCCGCTGTCACCGACCGCCGCGCGCTTGCCGAGCTGGTGAAGACCGATCCCGGCGTGGCGTTGGCGCACGCCCAGTTTCTGGAAACGCTCGAATGCTGGTGGGCGAAGAATCTGCCACTGGTAGAGGCGATGGCGCCGGCCAACGGCGATCGAGGAAACGTTTACGAGTTGCGCCGCCAGCTTCTCTCCAGCATCACCACTGAATTTGCCAGTCAAGGTCTTCTCAACGATCACCAGGTGCGGGGAGCCTTCGCGCGCTACATGGGTGATCTGAAGGCCGACCTCAAATCCATCGCCGCCAGTGGCTGGGGCGCCGAGCTGATACCGGACGACGAACTGCTTCAGAGCCAGTTCCCCGAACTCCTGGCTGAGATGGAGCAGAAGCGTCTGCGCGTGGCCGAGCTCACGGCCATGTTCGCGGCGGCGGACGAAGAGGATTACGAGGACGCTGACGACACGGGTCTTTTGGCCGGCGACGAAGTGAAATTGCTAAAGGCGAAGCTCAAGGAGGCGAACGCGCAGTCTAAGGTCGCCAAAAAAGAACGCCGGCAGACCGAGGCAGAGGTGAATCAGATGGAAGCTGGCGCGATCGTCGAGCGGTTGGCACGGCACAAGGCGCTTGAGAACGAAGCCAGGCAATTGAAGAACGACCTGCGCGCAAACGAGAAGAAGCAGCAGGAGCTCGTGGAGGCCGCCCGGGCGAAGATCGATAGCGAGAAAGCGCGCTGTGTTATCGTCGACCGACTGCACGGGTTGCTGGTCGAGACTTATTCGGATTATCTGCGGGCCGACCAGCGCGCGTGCCTAGTAGCGCTGGAGAATCTGCACGCGAAGTACGCGGTGACCGCGAAGGCGATCGAGACGGCTCGCGACGAGGTGGCGGAGAAGTTGAAGGGTTTCTTTGGGGAGTTGGGCTATGCGTAGGGAGTGTGCGCCGTTCAGTCACCCGTGGGAAGAGGCTTTAATCGGCGAAGTGTCCGACGTTATTGTTGGCGGAACTCCTAGCACAGCGGTCCCAGAGTTCTGGGGTGGAAACATCCAGTGGATGGCATCGGGAGACGTTCATAGGGAGCACATTTTCGACGTGCCCGGTCGAATCACCGACAAAGGCCTTCGCTATTCGAACGCGGTGATAGTTGAGCCCATGGCTGTCGCCATAGCTTTGGCGGGACAGGGAAAGACACGGGGAACAGTAGCGCTGACCCATATTCCTGTATGTACAAACCAGTCCATCGCGTTGATAAAGCCCAAAGACTTTCGCGTCGATCCCGCGTTTTTGTTCCAGTCCCTCATTCCGCGTTACGAGGAGTTGAGAAGCAGGTCCGCAGGCGGAGGCCGTGCGGGGCTAACGAAGAGCATACTCGAACGGGTTCCTATCCAGATGCCGCGCAAGGAAGAGCAGAGTAGCATCGCTGAGATCCTTGCCACTCTAGACGGGGCGATTGAGCAGACCGAGGCGCTAATTGCGAAGTATCAGCAGATCAAGGCGGGACTGATGCACGACCTGTTCACCCGTGGCGTAACTCCAGACGGCCGCCTCGGACCACCGCGTTCCGAAGCCCCGCACCTGTATCAATGGTCGGATAGGGGCTGGATTCCAACGGACTGGCGCAATCAGCATCTGGAGACCTTAGCTGAGTCGCTGGTTGACGGCCCGTTCGGTTCCAACCTAAAGACCGAACATTACGTGGGCGAACCTGGAGTGCGTGTCGTCCGCCTTCAGAATGTAGACTCCGGCGAATACAATGATGCTGATCGTGCATTTATTTCGGAGAGTCACGCGAACTACTTAATCCGGAACCAAGTAAAAGCTGGTGACGTCCTGATCGCCGGACTCGGCGAGGATAACAATGTCGTGGGCCGCTCCTGTTGTTACCCGGAAGGACTTCCTCCTGCAATAAACAAGGCCGATTGCTTTAGGCTCCGCTGCCGCGAATCCGTGGGCCTCAACAGGTATGTGATGTACTTCCTTAACACGGACGGCGCTCGTGCTCAGATCCGGCGATTCGAGCAAGGTGTGACGCGGAGGCGCATCAACACAACAAATCTCAAGAAGCTGATGATTGGGTTACCGTCAATAGGTGAACAGGAACGAGTCGTGGGCCTCCTTGACGCTGCGGCGCTCCAACTTGCCCGTGATGTGGAACGCCGCAGCAAGTTGCAGCAAATGAAGCAGGGGCTGATGCAGGACCTCCTGACCGGTCGCGTCCGTGTAAACACCGAAGAAGCGGCTTCGACATAACCGATGTCCGAATACTTCCATGTCGAAAAACCGTTCCTCGACCAGCTCGTCGCGCTGGGCTGGACGGTTATCGACCAGGGACACTCGATAATCCCATCGGCCCCCATCGCCAGCCTCCGCACCAGCTTCCGCGAATGGATTCTGCCCGAGGTATTCCGCAACTCGGTCCGTGCGCTTAATCGCACGCCCGACGGCCGCGAGTGGCTCACGGAGCGCCAGCTCGACGACCTGCGCGACCAGTTGGTGCGCCACCCCAGCCGCACGCTGCTCGAAGCCAACGAGGAAGTTCAGAAGCTGCTGTTCAAAGCGCAGGTGGACGTGAACGAACTAACCGGCGAAGCTGATCCGGTGGCCCGGTTGATTGACTTCGCCCACCCGGAACGCAACGTTTTCCATGCCATCAACCAATTCCGCATCGATACACCGGGCTGCGTGAAGACCTCGATCATTCCGGACATCGTGCTGTTCGTCAATGGCATCCCTTTGGCGGTGGTGGAAGCCAAAATCGGCGATGCGAACACCGCCAACCCGATCCATGAGGCGTTCGTGCAGCTCCAGCGTTACCGGAACGCGCGCCCGGAAACGCTCGACGCAGGATTGCGCGAGGGCGAGCCGCGCCTGTTCTACTCGAACCTGCTGCTGATCCGCACTTGTGGAGAGAAGGCCGAGTTCGGCACCATCACTTCGGGCCGCGAACATTTCCACGCCTGGAAGGATATCTGGCCGGAGAGCCGCCGCGTCTATGCGCCACCCCTGGGTGTGGAGCGGGAACAGGAGCGGATGATTCAGGGGTTGCTGGCTCCCGACACCTTGCTCGACGTGCTTCGGACATCCACGGTTTTTATGGATACCGACGATGGGCACCGCGTCAAAGCGGTCTGCCGCTACCAGCAGTACCGCGCGGCTCGAAGAATCATGGAGCGCTTGCGAGCAGGGAAGACGGCGACGGAACGGTCCGGCGTTGTGTGGCATACGCAGGGGTCGGGCAAGTCTCTGACGATGGTGTTCGTGGCGCGGATGCTGCGCGCATCGGAGGACCTGGCGGATTACAAGATTGTTTTGGTGAACGATCGGGTGGATCTGGAAGAGCAGCTTGCAGGCACTGCGCGTCTGATCGGTGGCAAGGTGAACGTAATCGAGAGCACTACGGATTTGCGCGAACACCTCGGCACGGACGCGTCGGACGTGAACATGGTGATGGTCCACAAGTTCATGGAACGGAGCGAGGCGTTGCCGAAGTCGCTCAAGGAGGCGTTGGGCGAGGCGGGCCGGCCGCCGTCGGCGGAGAACTTCGGAGTGGTGAACCGGTCGGAGCGGATCCTGCTGATGATCGATGAGGCGCATCGCACCCAGAGCTCGGATCTTGGGGACAACCTGTTCGAAGCGTTTCCGAACGCAACGCGCATCGCCTTTACCGGCACGCCGCTGATCACCGAACAGCACGGGACCAGGCGCACGGTGAAGCGGTTCGGAGAGTATATCGATACGTACAAGTTGATGGACTCGGTTGAGGACGGCGCGACGCTTCAAATCCTGTATGAAGGGCGTACCGCGGACCCTGCGGTGAAAGACAAGCACGGCCTCGATACCAAGTTCGAAGATTTGTTCCGCGATCGCTCGGATGAGGAGCTGGATGCAATCCGCAAAAAGTATGGTGCCTCGGGCGACATTCTGGAAGCAGAGAACCGTATCGGCGCGATAGCGCGCGATCTGGTGGATCACTACATAGATGACATTCTGCCGGACGGGTTCAAGGCCCAGGTGGTGTGCCATTCAAAGCTCGCGGCGGTGCGATATCAAAAAGCGATCCGCCAGGCGCTGACGGAACGGCTGGAGAAGGAAAGGCTGAAGGCGAAGCCGGATGTCGACCTGATCCGGCGCATCGGATTTCTGAAGACGGCGTTGGTCGTGTCGGCGGACGCTACCAACGAGCTCGCGGTCATCACGGCGGCCCGCCGGGAAGCCAAGACCTGGAATGCCGTGGCGAACTTTTGCAAGCCGTTCGATTTCGACGATCCCGAGAAGGAGTTGACCGGCATTGCGTTCCTGATCGTGTGTGACATGCTGCTCACGGGCTTCGACGCCCCGATCGAACAGGTGATGTACATCGACAAGCGGCTGCGCGAGCACAATCTCTTGCAAGCGATCGCCCGCGTGAATCGCGTTACGAAGGGGAAGCAGCGCGGGTTCATCGTGGACTACATCGGTCTGGCGAATCACCTGGCCCAGGCGCTGTCAATATACAGCAGCGAGGACGCGCAGGACATTCAGCAGGGGCTGAAGGACATTCTTACAGAGCTGCCAGTGCTGGAGGAGCGTTATCAACGGTTGCTCCAACACTTTCGATCGGCCGGCATCAAGGAAATCGAGGCGTTTGTCACCGGGAAGCTTCCGGACGTGCAGGCCGAGGTCGCCGTGGTTCACGCCGCTGCTGGGGCGATGGAGGATATCAAGCTTCGCGCGGACTTCGAGGTGTATCTCAAGAAATTCCTCCAGAGCCTGAACTTGATCTTGCCGCACGAAGCCGGTCACGTGTATCGGGGCCCTGCTCGGCGGTTCGGGTACCTGCTACGAATGGTGAAAGAACGCTATAAGGACGAGTCCATCGACATCTCCGACGCCGGCGCCAAAGTGCGGGCCTTGATCAACGAACACCTGATCGACTTGGGGATCAACCCGAAGATCCCTCCCATCGAGCTGTTGTCGCCGGATTTTCTGGAACACGTCCGAAAGCACTCGGGTGGCGATCCCGAGGCGAAGGCGAGCGAGATGGAACACGCCCTCCGCAAGCATTGCACGATCCATTTCGACGAGGACCCCGCCTTTTATCAGCGGCTGAGCGACAAACTGGAGAAGTTGATTGAGGCGCACCGGGGTAACTGGCAGGCAATGGCGGAGGGCTATGAGCAACTCCGACGCGAGGCTGAGGCCGGGCGCACAGACACAGTCGAGGGTCTGACCAAAGAGGCCACCACGTTCTACGACTACGTTGTGAAGCTTGCCTTCGACGGGACTGGCGTTCCCACCGAGCACCTGCCGCGTCTAAAGCGCTTGATGAGCCGGGTTGTTGATACGCTGCAGGACACCATCGGCATCCTCGATTTCTGGAAGAAGCCCATCGAAGTGAAGAAACTCCGAGGTAACATCGACACTGAGATTTTATTGACGGGAATTCCACAACTTACTGAGCGGCACGAACGGATCGCCGTCGAGATCGTGAAACTTGCCGAGAAGAGGCACAACCAGTTGACGCGATGAAAAGCACAGCAAGAAAGATCGACTACGAGATCGTGCGCAGCCGCCGCAAGACGGCGGACATCGTGATCGAGCGGGACGGGAGTGTCCTAGTTCGTGCGCCCGAAAAGGTGGCCGTGGAGCGGATCGAAGATATTGTTGAAGCCAAGCGCTACTGGATCTATCGAAATTTGGCAGAGTGGCGGGATCTGAACGCGACTAGGGTCGTGCGGGAGTATCGGAACGGCGAGGGGTTCCTCTACCTCGGCCGGTCTTACCGATTGCTGTTGGTGGCGGACCAGGAAGAGCCTTTGCTGTTGAAAGGCGGTCGCTTCTGTCTTCGACGCGACCTAGTGGACCGTGGCGAAATCCCGGCGGCCCAGGCTGCGTTCCGCGACTATTACGTTGCCCGAGGATTGGATCGCCTCACGCAGCGCGTTGCGTATTACGCCCCCAAGGTCGGAGTCGCTCCGCGGCGCATCGCTGTCCGGGAGCTGGGGCACCGTTGGGCCTCCTGCTCGCCGGCGGGGGATGTCGCCTTCCATTGGAAATGCATAATGGCGCCAGCGACCATTTTGGATTACGTGGTTGTACATGAACTGTGCCATCTTCATTACCTCGATCACACGGCCGCGTTCTGGAACGAGGTGGACAAGGTGATGCCGAACTATCGGGATCGCGCCGAATGGCTGCGTAAGAATGGTGCGGCAATGGACGTCTAAAACGACCTGCTTCTACACAGAGACGCGCAATTTGATCGCATCGTTCGGCGCGTGAACGAGATCCTGCCGTGTACCGAGATACCGTTCGGTCGTCTGGACCGAAGCGTGCCCAAGCAGCAACTGAATCTGCTCAAGCTCGCCACCGGCGGCACGGCACAGTTTGGCGCACGTCCGACGGTTATGCCGCATGCGGCATAACCGGCGCTATGCCGAATCCCGGACTATGCCGAATCGACGCGAGGATACTCATTTGGCGTTGGGTCGGTGACCAACGCCGTCAACTGATTCGGCATAGTCCGAAGAGAATCAGAGGCTCTTCAGAAAGGCCAGCAGGTCATCGTCGGGCTGATAGCGGCCCGCCTTGGTGTTGATCGGTGTGGTTTTGGAAAGGATCTCTTCCTTGATGCTGAGATTGGCGTCCAAGTAGATCTGTGTTGTTTCGACGGATTCGTGCCCCAGCCAAAGTGCGATTAAGGTCCGATCCACACCCGCCTGCATCAACTCCATCGCCGTGGTGTGGCGAAGGACATGCGGCGAGATACGCTTGTTGGCCAGCGATGGACAGGCCTTTTGTGCCACAGCAGCGTACTTGGCGACCAGATGCTGAACTGCGTCGGCGCTGAGGCGGCCACCGCGCACGCTGGGAAAGAGGATTCGTGTGCCATCTGCACCTTGTTCCCGGATCCACGCCATCAACACCGTCACGGTGATTTTAGTTAACGGAGTACATCGTTCTTTACGCCCCTTTCCTTCACACCGGATATGCGCGCCGGTGGCGAGGCTGACGTCTTGTTGTCGAATGGAGGTGATCTCGGTCAGCCGCAAACCGGTCTGAATGGCAGTCAGAAGAAGCGTATGATCGCGGCGCCCCAACCACGTATCGCTGGCTGGAGCCGCAAGTAGCGCATCGATCTCAGGCCGCGTGAGAAAGCCCACCAGCGGAGCGCCGATTCCAAACGTTGACGTGACCCTCCATGCGAACCTTCTGGGCGGCAACGGCTTCCTGCGGTATGAAAATCAGCGTTCTTCCTCCGAGGGCGCATTCAGCTTCCCCACCTCCCT
>Ga0182024_10002622_pt1 | contig 44242 bp, 37 predicted proteins | sample P32metaG_FD_120480 | JGI IMG/M metagenome (GOLD analysis project Ga0182024, IMG submission 120480) | Permafrost microbial communities from Stordalen Mire, Sweden - P3-2 metaG (Illumina Assembly) | ecosystem: Environmental > Terrestrial > Soil > Wetlands > Permafrost | place: Sweden: Stordalen... | reverse complement strand
GGTGTGTGGTTCCGTCGTGGTCGTCTGCTCATGGTCTCTCCTGATTCGCGGCCACAGCGTGCCCGCCATCAGGCAGAAACTCCACTTATCGTCCTGTGCAGATTTCCGGGACCGGCTCTGTCGAACCGGCCAGTTTTGCGCCCAAGTGGACTGGGTAAAGATTGCCGTGAAAACCAATAACGCGAATGATAGGCGCCAAACGGCCTTCATTTTGAATTTCTTGCACATAGGCTTGCACATAGGAGTGTGATGTGGATGGATGAATCGAATTTTCCTCCGGTCCCCAATGGCAATCGACCAAATAGTCACAGAACTCTGCATCGCTTGGCTTTTCTATCACCGCCTCACTGTTCAATTGACCGACGTGGCCCGGGTTGATCGCACTGCAGTTCGAACAAGATTTCGGCGTTCACACAAAAGCCTGGCGCAAAATTTATCATTGCCGGCGCGTAATCGAGCCAGTCCTGGCAGGCTTTCTTGGATCGACAAGCCTCGCATCGCCGAACCGCCGATGCGTGCTGCAAACTCAAACGCCCCGAATCCTCCGCGACCCCGAGACGCGCCATCATTTCGTAAATATGCATGTTCGTGTGCCTGATCTGTCGTGGCTCTCCTGCGCTTGCGCCACATACAGTACAGACCCAACGGCTTCGCTCATTTGATATAAATCAAAAAGTGCTCTGCATCTTGGAAATGCAAGCGCGCGCCCTGCAACCATGATGCCTAGGGGCACCACGCCCCCGGAAAGCGAACATTCGTGAACGGCACCCTGATGTCCGCCCTTGGGGCACAGACATCCCGTGGGCGCCTCGCCGCAAGATTCCGTCGCTGGCATTGACCCAGTAAGAACAGCTGCGGACCGGAGCCCTTGTTAGGGTTCGGTCCGCAGCTGCTTGGCTCTATGGTACCCCCGTAGAACCACACCTAACAATAAAAGCATAACCGCCTTGGCTCAAGATGCTTTGACTTAGATCAATAGTCGTTATGTCCGCTTATCCCCAGACACTCGCCGTCCTGAGTGGCAAGTCCGCCTTGGGTCACAGCAGACCTTTTGGCCTTGCCGCCCGGCGCCGCAGTCCAACGCTCTTCCCTCGAACAGGAAAGTTCTCCGTCCCAGCGCTATTTCGCGGCCAGCGATTCGCTGGGAATGCTCGATGTAGACGGTGACTTTACCGGATCGATGTGAAATTCAATCTCACCGTGCTCGCCTCGTTGCAAGCGCGTGACCACCCGCCAGCGGCCATCGTCGGTCGTCGGATAATCGAGCCGAAAGTGCGCGCCCCGGCTTTCGGTGCGCTTGAGACAGGCAATGGCGAGGATACGTCCCAGGAGCGCAAGATTGCGTACAGACAGCGCACTTTCCAATTCCTCTCCCCGCACCTTGGCCGAGCTGCGCGCCTTATTGTCGAGCCGCATGGCGGGAACGTCTTCGCGCTCGATGCGCTCATACTCGTCGAGCGCCTCGCGAAGCGTTCGGTCTTCGCGGATGGGACCGAGCTTGTTGTGCGCCATTTGCTGGCATCTTACGCGCAGCTCTGATTGCAGCGGACCGCGCTCGCGGCTCATCAGGTCGGCAAGCCAGGTCAGATCGGATTGAGGAATGGCGTGATCTTCCAGCGCAGGTAAATTTATCCGTGCCGCACTGGCCAGTGCCCCCGCCTTCTTGCCGGCGCGCCGGCCGTAAACCAGCGAGGCCGACAACGCCGAACCGCCGATACGGTTGCCGCCGTGGATGCCGCCGGCGGTTTCGCCGGCGGCAAACAGGCCGTCGACCGTGGTCATGCCGTCAACGTCGATCTTGAGACCGCCGAGCCAGGTGTGGCTTCCGGGTGCCACCTCCAGGGGCGTCTTGCTGATGTCGATGTGTCGATGCAGGCAAGTCTTGTACACGTGCGGAATTTGTTTCTGGATGACGTCCATGGGAACCTTGGTCGCGTCCATGAAGATTCCTCCAGTGGAACTGGCGCGGCCGGCGTAAATTTCCTTGGCCATGGCGAGGATGACTTCAGAACGCGTCGATTGTTCAGCCGTATCCGGGAAGTAGCGCTTGAGAAATTCCTCGCCATCGCGATTTCTGAACACCGCGCCGGCATTAATGAATCCGGTCGGGTGTGGCGCAAAGCCGAACAACTCCTTGGGTGAACAGCACATCGCCTGAAAATCGATCATCTCGATGCCGAGCAGCGGCACACCGGCGCGAAAACCGAGCACGTAGCCGTCGCCCGTCACCTGCGGCGGGTTGTCATTGACGTAGAACAATCCGCTGCCGCCGCCGGTGCACAGGATGACCTGCTGCGCGCTGTAGATGACGAGCGCGCCGTTCTGATAATCGACACCCCAGGCGCCGATCACGCGGCGATCGCGTTTGATGAGGTCGACGACGGCCGTGATTGAATGTTTTTCGATGCGCGCATCTGCGCGCAGCTTCTTCGACAGCACCTTGGTGATCATGTTGCCGGTGGTGTCGTAGTGATGGCAGGCCCGGTTCCTGGAGTGGCTGGGAAACGCCTTGAGATCGAGCCGGCCGTCAGCGCCGCGCACAAATTCCGCCCCCCAGGATTCCAGATCGTGCACGACATCGACGATGTCGTGCACCCACACGCGCGCGAGCTCGGGATCGATCAACTCCCCGCCGTATTTGAGGATGTCCTGGAGATGAAGCTCCGGACTGTCGTCATCGCCCATAGCGGCCGCAAAACCTCCTCGCGCCACCGTGGTCGTGCCGCTGGTGGCGCGGCCCTTGGTCACCTGAATGACGGCGACGCCCGCGTCAGCGCATTCGAACGCGGCCATGGTGCCGGCGGCGCCGCCGCCGACGATCAACACGTCGGTTTGGTGACGCTTTACGGGAATATCAAGGCGAAGGGGCATGGGTCAGGCCTTGCTCAGGTCGTGGCGATTGCAACGAAGGCGTCCACGCAGGCATCGGCAAAGACGGGGTCGTTGACGTGCAGCGCGTGTACCTCGATCGGCGCGACCTTCAAATTCGCTTTCAGGGAGTCCATGAAAAGTTGATATTCCTCAGGACGCTTCCAGGGGCCCTTGTCGTTGCCGGCAAGATCGGTCGCGCGACGTTTGGTGTGTTCGCTGAAACCTTCGAGCGGCACAAGGACGCGAACCGGCCCTTTCGCCGCATTGAGCCGGTTGCCAATTTCGCAGCCCAGTTTCTCGAACTCCTCGGCGTTGGTCCGCATCAACAGGTTCTGCGCGTTGTAGCGGAAAAATTCGCGCGCCTGGTAGCGCTCAGGCACCTGGCCCACCCAAAAGTTGGCATGGTCAATCGCTCCCGGCACGATCACTTGCGGCAGGCCGGCCGAGCCGGCGCCGGTGAGCCGCCTGTCGCCCGCGGAATACACGCCGTCAACGATCAGATCGGCGAGTTCATGCGTGGTGACGTCGATGACGCCCATGAGTTCGCCCGATGCGGCCAGACGTTCGAGCGATTTGCCGCCGACGCCGGAGGCGTGGAACAGGATAACCTCGTAGCCGAGAGATTCGAGGCGTTCGGTCACCCGCTCGACGCAAGCGGCAGTGCCGCCGAACGACGAGACCGCGACCAGCGGCGGCTTTTTAATCCCGGATGCCTGTTTCGCCGCCCGGTTCTTGGCCGCCGCAGCCACCGCCGACGCGGCGTCCTCCATGACCGATTTGGTGATGCGATTGAGCGAAACGTCGCCGATCGAGGGGTACATCGCGATGTCGCTCTCGGCGACGTACCACTGTACCGCCGCCGTGCCGGCGACCGTACTGATCATCACCTTCGGCACGAGGTAGGGCAACGCGCGAAGGATCGAACAGACGAGGTTGGTCCCGTTCGCCCCACCGAGCCCTATGGCGCCTGAAACCTCGCCTTTGACGAATTTCTCCAGCAGCATTTTGGTGCCGCCTTCGATCATCACCGCGGCAGCGTCCTGGCGCGTGCGCTCGCTCAGCGTTTGCCAGGATGCGCCGGCCGCTGCCGCCACCTTCGCACCCGCCATATCAGCATCGTCAGCGTCATGCGATTTCAGGGATAAATCGACGATCCACGGGATCACGCCTGCTTGCGCGAGTGCATCTGCAATGAACCGCGCTTCTCTGCCCTTGGTATTCATCGTCGCCAGTACGGCGACGGTCGGTCTCGATGCACTCAAGAAGGCCTCACGAGACGTTTGCTGGGCATTGGGCCAGTGGAGTTAGACATATTTTTTGCCACAAAGCGATATCGGCTGCGATTGCCCGGAGCTCTTGCGCCTTCGAAGTCGGGTTGCTTGTATTCCCCGAGCGACGCGGATGCTTTGCGCGTTTTGGAGAGAATCTTTCAAGCGGACTGCATGAGGAGATATGCCCGTGAGCGAACGAAGACGCAGCTTCTTCGGCTGGGGATACGAGGACGACGTAGTTTCGGCCGACGAGCTCGGTTGGTTCGAGCGTGCCTGGTCGCAGCTCTTTCACGTCGACCGCTTCGATCCGGCTCCCTTCCCGCGCGAGTCGGAAATCACCTTGCGCAAGCCTCGGGTGTCGGTGCCGGCCAGTTTGAAGGCCTTCTGTACCGAAGATAAATACGACCGGTTGTTTCATTGTTACGGCCGCTCAGTTCACGATCTTGCACGCATGATTCACCGGCGCGATTTCGCCAACCCGCCCGATGTCGTCGCTTATCCGCGTGACGAAGCGGACATCCGCGCGGTGCTGGACTGGTGCGGCGCAAACGATGTCGCGGCGATCCCGTTCGGCGGGGGCTCCAGCGTGGTCGGCGGCGTGAATCCTCCCTCTGACGACCGCTATCGCGGCACGTTGACCATCGACCTGCAACGGCTCAATCGCGTGCTTGAGGTCGACACCACGTCTCAGGCGGCTCGAATCCAAGCCGGCACGCTGGGTCCCGACCTCGAGCGCCAGCTCAAGTCGACCGGCCTGACCATGCGGTTTTTTCTCCAAGCATGGGAGTTCTCGTCGCTTGGGGGATGGATTGCGACACGTGCCGCCGGGCACTACGCCACCGTCTACACTCAGATCGACGACCATGTTGAAAGCCTTCGTGTCGTCACGCCGGCCGGCGAAGTGGCGACGCGACGGCTGCCCACGTCAGGCGCGGGGCCAAATCCCGACCGGCTCTTTCTCGGCTCCGAGGGCGCCTTGGGAATCATCACCGAAGCTTGGGTACGACTGCACCGCCGGCCGACCTTTCGATCAGCGACGACCGTGCGCTTCGGCAACTACGAAAAGGCGGTGGCCGCCGTGCGCACAATCAGTCAGGCCGGCCTCTATCCCGCGAACGCCCGACTAATCGAGCGCGACGAGGCCAAGTTCACCGAAGCCGGAGACGGCAGGCATGACATATTGGTGCTGACTTTCGAGTCGGCGGACCATGATCTCGATCCGTGGATGAACCGGGCGCTGGAAATCTGCGGCGACTATGGCGGCGAATGGGATCGCGATGCGCTGGCGGCGGAAGATTCCCAGCGCCGAGGGGCGGCGGGAAATTGGCGCGACAAATTCCTGCGCGGGCCGTATTTGCGGGAACACGCCATTGCGCGCGGCGTGATGCGCGACACGACGGAAAGCTGCATCACCTGGGAACGCTATATGGATTTCCAGGCGCGGGTGAAAGACGCCACCTTACGTGCAATTCGAGAGGTCACCGGCCGCGCGGGCACTTGCACCGTGCGCTTCACTCATTTGTATCCGGACGGGCCCGCGCCGTATTTCACCTGGCATGCGCTCGGCGACAAAGCCAAACTGGTCGAGCAGTTCTGGGTCATCAAAGCAGCGGCATCCCAGGCGATGCTCGACGCGGGCGGAACGATTACACACCATCACGCGCTCGGTCGCGATCACCGGACATGGTACGACCAGGAGCGGCCGCCGCTGTTTGCCGATGCGCTTAAGGCAGTCAAACAGCGGCTGGACCCCCATCACGTCTTGAACCCCGGGATCCTGATCGATCGATGAAGGTTGCACCGACCCGTCGGGGCGCCACGCTTTTGCTGCGCCATGCATCGCAGTCGCTTGACAGGATCCTTCCGTCTTGATCGGGTGCGATCGATGTTGATCGATGACCTGGCGCTGGCGCGCGCAATTCATGTTTTGTCGCTGGTCCATTGGATCGGCGGAGTTTCCGTCGTGACGACGATCGTTTTGCCTAATGCACGCAGATTGCCCGACACCGCGCGCGCCGTCGCGGCTTTCGAAAGCTTCGAATCGCGCTTTGCGCAGCAGGCTCGGGTGTCGATTTTGCTCGCCGGCCTGTCGGGCGTCTACATGCTGATGAAGCTCGATGCCTGGAGTCGGTTCGCGTACGTCTCGTTCTGGTGGCTGCACCTGATGGTCGCCGTGTGGTTTTTGTTTGCCGTCATGATTTACGTGCTTGAACCGCTGGCGATCCATCGACTGTTCCACGAGTATGCGCTTCGCAATAAGGATCGTGCCTTCGCTCTAGCGACGTGGTTACACGCGGCGGCGCTGGCAGTCTCCGCGCTCGCGATCGGTGCCGGAGTGCTCGGCACCCATGGCGGGTTGCCATAAAGAGTGCTGTCACGCGCCGGGCGTCGACCGCTGCTCCAACCTCAATTGCTCACGCAACACGACTAGCCGGCACGACCGCGGTCGCCTCCAACTCGATCTTGCCCGGAGCATCGAGCAAGTCGGCGACGAAAATCATGCTCATGGCCGGGTAATGCGCGCCCATGAAGCGGCGCCAGACGCGACCAAGCTCACGCCGGTCGGCCAGATAGGCGGGCTTGTCGGTGCAATAGGCGGTCATGCGGCAGATGTGCTCAGGCGCGCCGCCGGCCTCGGCGAGCACCGCGAGGACGTTTTTGAGAGCCTGCTCGAACTGAGGGACAAGCTTGTCGCTCTGAAACCGTTGCGCGGCGTCCCATCCCACTTGGCCTGCGACGAACACCATGCGCCCGGCTGGCGCCTCAATCCCGTTGGCATAGCCGATCGGCGGCGCCCACCCGGTGGGAAGCAAAACGCGCATCGACATGGAGTGCTCCTTGACGCCGTCGGTCGCAGGCCGATGGCGAAAGTTCAGTTTCCTGCGAATATGGGCCGCTGCTTGTTGACGAAGGCCAGATAGGCGCGCTCGTAATCCTTGGTCTGCATGCAAATGGCTTGCGCTTGCGCCTCAGCCTCGATGGCTTCATCGATGCCCATGTTCCATTCCTGGTGCAGGCATTTCTTCGTCATGGCATGGGCGAAGGTCGGCCCGTCGGCGAGCGACTTCGCCACCGCCTGTGCATCACCGAGCACGGCCCCGGGCTCGCACAGCTTGTTGTAAAAACCCCACCGCTCGGCCTCCGCTCCGTCCATCGACCGCCCGGTATAGAGCAACTCGGCGGCGCGGCCGGCGCCGACAATTCGCGGCAGCATGTTGCAGGCGCCCATGTCGGCGCCGGCCAGTCCGACGCGGACGAACAGGAAGGCCACTTTGCTGCGTGCGGTGCCGTAGCGGAGATCGGATGCCATTGCCAGGATCGCGCCGGCGCCGGCGCACACGCCATCGATAGCCGCCACGATCGGCTGCGGGCAGACGCGCATCGCCTTGACCAGGTCGCCGGTCATGCGTGTGAAGGCGAGCAGGCCGGCCATGTCGCCTTGGCGCTGCATCTCGACCAGCGGGCCGATGATTTCGTGCACGTCGCCGCCAGAGCAAAAATTTTCGCCGGCACCGGTGATGACCACCGTCTTGATGGCATCCGCGTAGACCAAATCGCGGAAGGTATCGCGCAGCTCGGCATAGGAATCCAATGTGAGCGGATTTTTTCGCTCCGGCCGGTTCAACGTCACCGTCGCGACCTTGCCGTCGACCTGCCAAAGAAAATGCTTGGGCTTGAAGTTGGCAAAATCGAGCCGCGCGGGCCGGAAATGCTGGGCCGTATCGTTCACGGTGGTACTCCTTTTTCGATGTTGGTTGCGACTGGGTGGATTGATTGCGTCAAGTCACGTCATCCGGCGAATGTCAGTCCACCGCTGATGCTCAAGACCTGTCCGGTGACATAATCGGACCGGGAACTCGCGAAAAACAGGATAGCGTCGGCGATCTCCTGGGGCTTGGCAAAGCGGTGAAACGGGATGGCTTTGATGAAGGCTTCCCGCAGCTTGTCCGGGCGCGTCGCCAGCATCGGCGTGTCGGTGGGACCTGGACAGACGCAGTTGACGTTGATGGCGTAGCGCGCCACCTCGCGCGCCAGCGACTTAGTGAATGCGATGACGCCGCCCTTGGCGGCTGCATAAACCGTCTCGCCGCCGCTGCCGACGCGGCCGGCATCGCTCGAGACATTGACGATCTTGCCTTTTCCGGCTGCGATCATGGGCGGCAGCAGCGCTTGCGTGAGATGCACAAGACCGCCGAGATTGACCGCGATGACGCGATCCATGTAATCGGGCGAATTGTCGATGAACGGCTGGATGTCGTTCCAGCCCGCGGCGTTGACTAGCATGTCGATCCGGCCGTGACGCGCGATCACGTCGGCGGCGCAGCGCCGCGCCGACTTCGGGTCGGCCAGATCGACCGCGATGGTCTCGATCGCAAGCCCGGCGGCGGCGGCCTCTTTTGCCACCTCCGCGGCCATGGCGTCGTTGATATCGGCGCAAATGACCTGCGCGCCGCAGCGGGCAAACTCAAGAACCGTCGCTTTGCCGATACCGGAAGCGCCTCCCGTGATCAGCACCCTCTTGCCGTCGAGCCTCATGGGAGCGCTCCTTTTCGTTGCGTCCGCATTGTCATCAATGGCCGTCGAGAAATGCCGCGACGCGTTCGCGCGTCTCGGAATTGGTCGACAACCGTTGCGTTTCTGTAAGTTCGTCGAGAAAGCCGCGATTGCCAGGCTCTGCGGCCGCGGCAATGCATTTCTTGCTGGCGCGCAAAGCCGCCGCCGGTAATCCCGCGATATGCCGAGCGGTCTCGGCGGCCCGTGACGGGAGCTCAGCGCGGGCGACGGCCCATTGTGCGATGCCAAGCCGAGCAGCCTCCGCGCCATCGACGATTTCGGCACCGAGAATAAGCCGCGATGCCACCGATCGACCGCACAATCTGGTCAGGCGTTGTGTGCCGCCGGCGCCGGGAATGAGCCCAAGGCGGGCCTCCGGCAGGCCGAGCTTGGCTTCGAACGCGACGATGCGCAGATCGAAAGCGAGCGCCAATTCCAGCCCACCGCCCATCGCGGCACCGCCGATCTCGGCCAAAGTCACTTGCGGCAACTGCTCGAGCCGCTGGTAGAGACGTTGCAGCCTCGCAACATAGCGATAGGTGCGATCAGCGCCGTCGGCAGCATCGAAACGCTCGCGCACTTGAACCAGATCCGCGCCGGCACAAAATATCTTCTGATCCGAACGCACATGCAGGATCTTGCAATCCGAATCCGTGGCAAGTTCGTCGAGTCTGGCTTCGAACAGTGTAATGAACTCGTCGCTAACGGCATTGACCGGCGGCCGGCTCAGCAAGAGCGTCGCAACACCGTCGCTATGCGTTAACGTGATCATGTTCGCCTGCATTCGGCGGTCGGCGCCGAGAGGCGTGACTTCATCAACTCGCGGGCGACAACGACCTTCTGCACCTCGGTCGCACCCTCGTAGATGCGCAATGCCCGAATCTCGCGGTAGAGCGCCTCGACTTTGACGCCGACGCGCACGCCGTTGCCGCCGAAAATCTGCACGGCGCGGTCGATCACGCGCTGCGCCATTTCGGTGGCAAACATTTTCGCGATCGAGGATTCACGTGTAATGCGCGTGGCTCCCTGATCTTTGGTCCAAGCGGCGCGATAGATCAGCAGGGCCGCCGCATCGACCTCGGCCGCACTGTCGGCGAGCGCAGCTTGCGTCAGCTGCAGGTCGGCGAGCGGCCCGCCGAACAATTTCCGGGTCGCTGCCTGCTCGATTGCCTCGTGGAGGGCCCGTCGCGCGAGACCGAGCGCCGCCGCCGCGACCGTCGGCCGGAAAATGTCGAGCGTCGCCATTGCCACCTTAAAACCTTCGCCCGGCGATCCCAGCCTATTTGCTATCGGCACGCGGCATTCTTGGAAACGCAGCGTGGCAAGCGGATGCGGCGCGATGACCTCGATCCGGCCTGCAACCAAAAGTCCGGGCGTGTCGGCGTCGACGACGAAGGCGGACAGGCCCTTGGCGCCGGGTGCTTCTCCGCTCCGTGCGAACACGACGTAGTGGTCGGCGATGCCGCCGTTGGAAATCCAGGTCTTAATTCCGTCAAGACGGACATGGCCGGGCCCGTCGGCCGTCGCGGTGGTAGCGAGCGCACTGACGTCGGAACCGGCCTCCGGTTCCGACAGCGCGAAAGCAGCGATATGGCGGCCGTCGCGTACCGGCGGCAGGTACTTCGCCTTCAGCGCATCGCTGCCAAACAGCGAGATTGAGCCGGTTCCCAGGCCCTGCATGGCGAATGCGAAGTCCGCGAGGCTGTCGTGCCAAGCGAGAGTTTCCCGTGCGAGACACAGCGTGCGCACATCGATCTTGTCCGACAGCCCGCCGTAAGCTCCCGGCACGACGGCCTTCAACCAGCCCGCGTCACCGAGTTCGCGGACGAGGACGCGGCAAGTGCGATCGATTTCCCCGTGATCGATATGCGCGACAACGTTCCGGCTCGCCCATTGCGCAAGCCCCGGGGCGAATTGGCGATGCGCATCACCGAAGAATGGCCAAGCGAGATGGGCGAGATCGATCATCAGTGCTCCATCTCGGCCGAGTCTGCCTGTCGGCGCGCAAGTTCGCGAAGCTTGAAGCGCTGGATTTTGCCGGTCGCGGTTTTCGGCAGCGCATCGACGAATTCGATCCAGCGCGGATATTTCCACGGGCCGACCGTGCGCTTGACGTGCGCCTTGAGGCCCTCATAGAGCGACCTTCCGGCGCCCTCGCCCGGGTTTCCCTTGAGAACTACGAATGCCTTCGGCTTGAGCAGACCCTTGGAGTCCTCCACCGGAACGACGCCCGCCTCGAGCACATCGGGATGGCTGACGAGCGCCGCCTCCACTTCGAACGGCGAAACCCAGATGCCGCTGACCTTGAACATGTCGTCGGTGCGGCCACAATAGCTGTACACGCCATCGGGTCGCCGAATGTATTTGTCGCCGGTGTGCGTCCACTCGCCCTCGAAAGTGTGCCGCGTACGCTCACGCTGATTCCAATATCCCGCTGCAGTCGTAGGACCACGTACCAACAGCTCGCCGATCTCCCCGTCCGGGACGTCATCTCCCGAAGCGTCGACGAGGCGCATGTCATAGCCTTCCACCGGTACGCCGGAGGTTCCGTATTCAACCGCATCGGGCAGGTTGGTCAGGAACAGATGTCCCAATTCGCTCGAACCGACCCCATTGACGATGTCGACGCCGAAACGCTCTCGCCAAGTAGTGCCGATATGCGGCGGCAATGGCTCACCCGCAGAGAAGCACAAGCGCAGCTGCTTCGCGCCTAACTCGGGCGTGCATTCCGGATCCGAGAGGATCGCCGCATAGAGCGTCGGCACCGCGAAAAACATGGTCGGCCGATGTTGTCGCAAAACTTCGAATACCGTCTTCGGCGTTGGCCGGTCCGGATACAGCACCGAAGTCGCGCCGACGCCCAGCGAACAGATGGACGTGCCGATGCCATAGGCAAAAAACAGTTTCGCCGCGGAGAAAATTACGTCGTCCTCGCGCATTCCGATCCGACCTTGGCCGGCCAGCCGCGCCATCGCCATCGGGCTCGAGTGCACGTGCATCACGCCCTTCGGCATCCCGGTGGTGCCGGATGAGTAGAGCCAATATGCGACCTCGTCCGCACAGGTCGGCGTTGCCGCCGCAGGTTCGCGTTCCGCGGCAAGCAGCGCATCGAACCGCGGCAGTGAATGCGGACCATCGCCGACCGCAACGATTTGTCGCAACGTCGGCACGTCCGTGGCGGCACGTTGCACGATGGGAAGGAGCGCCGCGGAGACGAATGCCATCTTAGCGCGGGAATCGGCGAGCAGATAATGATATTGGTCTTCGGTCAGCAGTGTGTTGAGCAACACTGGTACTATCCCGGCCCGGATCGCACCCCAGAACAGGATCGGGAACTCGATCGAATCGTAAAGGATGATGGCGATGCGGTTCTCCGGCTCTACTCCGAACCGCGCCAGCGCCGGACCTACCCGCGCCACGGCATCGTGCAATTGCGCATAGCTGATGGCCCGCGATGCATCGACGAACGCAGCCTTGTTGCCGCGGCCTTCAGCTACGTTGCGGTCGATGAAGTCGACAGCGACGTTGTAATTGCGATCGATGCCCATGACACCTGCGGCCCGATGCGTGCCAAAGATCAGTAGAGAGCGCCCCGAGACTGAATTCATTGATCTAAATCAGAAACCGGCACCTTTCCGCAGCGCCTGGAGACGCTCGGCGGCCTCGCCACTGGCCTTTGGCGACCACTGTCCGACGCCCATAGCAGAGGTCGCGATAATGCATGGCGCCGAAACCATCGCGGACCACGACTAATTGATTTTTGTCAAAGCGCGGCCGGCCCGGAACGCGCCTATTGTAATTGAAAACCTGGCCGAGGATCGCTCATGGCGCAGGGGCAAGCGGATTCGCGAAAACGCATTCTCCGTCTGAAGCTCAACGGCCGATGGCGGGAGGATGCCGTCGCCGACAATTTCCTGCTGGTCGAATATCTTCGTGATGTCGTCCGCCTGTCCGGGACCAAGACCGGCTGCGACGGCGGCGAATGTGGCGCCTGCACGGTGCTCGTCGACGATCAGGCGATGCCCTCGTGCATCGTGCTCGCGATCCGGTGCGAGGGGCGCTCGATCGAGACGATCGAAGGTCTGGCGTCCCAGGGCCGGCTGCACCGGCTGCAACGCGCTTTCCATGACAAGCTCGGGACCCAGTGCGGCTTTTGCACGCCCGGTATGATCATGGCCGCGGAAGCATTGCTGCGGCGCAATCCGCAACCTAGCGACAACGACATCCGCACGGCCTTATCCGGCAACCTGTGCCGCTGCACCGGTTATGTGAAGATTATCGAATCGGTTCAGGCTGCGGCGGGGATCGCGTCATGACGCCGGCCGCTTCTGCTGGAATGGACCGATCGCGGCGCGGTGTTCCGCTGATTGACGGCGTGGAGAAAGTGACCGGCCGCGCGACCTATACGGCCGATCTCGACCATGCCGATGCGCTGGTCGGGCGCATCTTTCGCAACCCGGTGAGTCACGGCGAGATCGTCCGGCTCGATGTCGCGAACGCCCGTGCCCTCGACGGCGTTTTCGCAGTGCTGACTGGCGAAGACTGTCCTCACACCTATGGCGTGCTGCCGGTTGCCATGAACGAATACCCGCTGGCGCGCGGCCGCGTGCGTTATCGTGGCGAACCGGTCGCCGCGGTTGCCGCCATCGACTCACCGACCGCACAGCGCGCTCTCGACCTGATCGAATTCGAGGTGCGTGAGCTGCCGGCCTATTACAGCTCCGCCGCGGCGCGTGGGGCGGACGCCATACTGCTTCACGACGACAAGCCGGGCAATCTCGAGCGCGAAGTCCACCACACCTTTGGCGACCTTAAGGCGGGCTTCGCGCGGGCCGATCTCGTGCGCGAACACCGCGTCAGCTGCGCGGAAGTCAACCATGCGCAGATCGAGCCGCACGCCGCGCTCGCCGAATACCAGCCGCTGACTCAACGCCTGACGATGCAGAGCGTGACCCAGGTCGCCTATTACCTGCACCTCATGTTGGCGCGCTGCCTCGACATGGATACCTCGCGCATTCGGGTGATCAAGCCGTTCGTAGGCGGCGGCTTCGGCTCGCGCGTCGAGGTGCTGAACTTCGAGATCATAACGGCACTGCTCGCCCGCGCGGTGGCCGGCAAGGTCATGATGCAGCTCACCCGCGAGGAGAATTTCCTCACCCACCGTGCCCGTCCGCAGACCGACGTTAGGCTAAAGCTCGGCATGGGCCGCGACGGGCGGATCACGGCCTGCGAGTGCGAAGTGACGCAGCGCGGCGGGGCTTATGCCGGGTATGGCATCGTCACCATTCTTTACGCCGGCGCATTGTTGCAGGGCCTCTACGATATTCCGGCGATCAAGTATGACGGCTATCGCGTCTACGCCAATCTGCCGCCGTGCGGAGCCATGCGCGGCCATGGCGCGGTCGATACGCGTCATGCATTCGAATGCCTGCTCGATCGTATGGCGCGCGAGCTCGGGCTCGACCCGTTCGCGGTGCGCCGCGCAAATCTTCTGCACGCACCCACCCGCACCATGAACGATCTGATGGTGAACAGCTACGGGCTGCGGGAATGTCTCGATACGGTCGAGCGGGCGAGCGGTTGGCGCGAACGCATCGGCAAGCTGCCTCCAGGCAAGGGTCTGGGAATGGCCTGCTCGCATTACGTCAGCGGCGCCGCCAAACCGATCCATTGGACCGGCGAACCGCACGCGGTGGTCAATCTGAAACTCGATTTCGACGGCGGCATCACCGCTTTCACCAGCGCGGCCGATATTGGCCAAGGCTCCTCAACCATGGTGGCGATCGCGGTGGCGGAAACGCTCGACGTCGCGATCGAGCGCGTGCGCGTGGTGGCTGGCGACAGCGCGATCACGCCGAAGGACAACGGCGCCTATTCCTCACGCATCACGTTCATGGTGGGAAACGCGTCGATCGATGCGGCGAAAAACTTGAGAAAGATCCTGATCGAGGCGGCCGCCCGAAAGCTGGAAGCGACGCCCGAGGATATCGAATGCGTCGGAGAACAATTTCGCGTCGGCAGCGGCGGGCAGGCTGTCCTGCCATTCGCCGATGTCGTGCAAGCCGCCCTGGTCGATATCGGTGCGATCACCGTGAAAGGGACCTTCACCTGTCCGTCGGATGCCCAAGGCGGCCGGCACCGCGGCGGCGCGGTCGGCTCGACCATGGGTTTCAGCTATGCGGCCCAGGTGGTCGAGATCAGCGTCGATGAGGCGACGGGGGCCGTCACCGTCGACAAGGTCTGGACCGCCCTCGATTGCGGCCACGCCATTAATCCCCTCGCCGTCGAAGGACAAATCCAGGGCTCGGTATGGATGGGCATGGGCCAGGCGCTGAGCGAGGAGACGCGCTATCTTGAAGGCTTGCCGGCGCATGCGAGCCTGCTCGAATACCGCGTTCCCACCATCGCCGAATCGCCGCCGATCGAGGTCCATATCGTGGAGAGCCACGATCCGCATGGCCCGTTCGGCGCCAAGGAGGCGAGCGAAGGCGCCCTTGCCGGCTTTGCCCCGGCGCTCGTCAATGCGCTCGCAAACGCCATCGGCATCGACCTTGATGAAATACCAGTGACGCCGGATCGCGTCATGGCGGCCCTTGTCGAGCGCCGCCGCCACGCCCGGCTTGGCAACTTGCGGAAGGTCGCTTCATGATCTTGCCACTGCCTGATTTCCGTCTCGCTCGCCCGCGCGACATTCAAGCGGCGGTCGCACTACGCGGCGCGGAGGCATCGAGCCGCTTCCTCGCTGGCGGAACCGATCTTGTCGTCAACCTGCGGCATGGCCTCGACCCGCCGGCGCTGCTGATCGACCTCTCCGCCATCGACGAATTGCGCGAGTTGTCCGTGACGGAGCGCGGGGTGCGCATCGGCGTGTGTACGACGCTTGCCGCGCTTCGCGACACGCCGGCGATCCGCGAGCGCTACCGTGCGGTGGCGGAGGCCATAGCCGCGATTGCCGGGCCGGGCACGCGGGCGCTAGCGACTGTGGGAGGCAATCTCTGCCTCGATACGCGCTGCATCTACTATAACCAGAGCGAGTGGTGGCGTCGGGCGAACGGCTATTGCCTCAAACATCGCGGCGATATTTGCCACGTGGCGCCGCAAGGCCGGCACTGTCACGCCGCCTTCAGCGGCGATTTGGCGCCGGCGCTGATGGTTTTCGATGCCAAGGTGGAGATTGCCGGCAACGCCGGACGACGGTCGATTCCGCTCGCCGATCTCTATGTGGCGGATGGCCGCGCGCATCTCGCGCTTGGTGCCGGTGAATTCGTCGTGGCCGTGCAGCTGCCGCCCGATCCGCCGCCCTCGATGTATGCCAAGGCGCGGACGCGCGGCGCCATCGATTTCCCGCTGGCGGGCGTTGCCGTCGCGCTCGCAGCCGAGGATGGACCAGTCGCGACGCTGCGCGTCGGCCTGACCGGCACGAACGCGCGACCGTTCCTGCTCGAAGGGACCGACGCTTTTATCGGCCGCCCGCTCGACAAAGCAGCATTGGCGCAGCTTGAACGGCTCGTGCAAAAGCAGGTCCAACCGATGCGCACCACACTGGCCTCCGCCCACTATCGCCGGCTCGTGGCGGCGGCGCTGGCGCGACGCCTTGCCGCCAATCTCTATTCGCATTCCGGCCCCGCGTCACGAGCCGCCTAATCGGGCGGGCCAGTTTGATAAAGGCCAACGAGCAATGGGGATCGAGGGGATAACTTATTATTCAAGGATCACAGGATGCCGCGTATGATTTTTTCCAACCGCATTAGCCAAACCTTGCATGATGAGCACTGTGCGACAGTGGCGCTGATGGAACGCATAGAGCACTTGCTGGCGCGTCACGGGCGCGACAACCGACCGGACGAGAACGACCGCGCCGTCGCACAATTGCTTAACGAGATTGCACCGGCGATAGAGGCGGACATCGAGCGACATTTCGCGTTCGAGGAGAACCGGCTTTTTCCGTACCTCGATGCGGCCGGCGCCAGCGCCATCGGCGCCCACCTCACCGAGGAACATGCGGCGATCCGCCCGCTCGGATTGCGCCTCGCTGCGCTTTCACGCACCGCAATCGCCGGCTTCGACGGAGCGAGCTGGGATGAATTTCGAAAAATCGGGCAGGAATTCTGCGACCGCCTGACTGCGCACGCGCACAAGGAGGATATGGCCTTGCTGCCGTTGCTCGAAGACACGATGGATCCGGAAACGGAAGCCAATCTTTATGACGAATACGTTGGCAATGAATGAGGTCCACCATGGCGGAAGCCGGCACGACATTTCATGACGGCATTCGCGCGCTCAACGCCGATGACCTCGAACGCGTGATCATCATCGACCGGGCCCACAGCGGGCGTTCAAGGCGACATTTCTTCGAGAAGCGCTTTGCAGCGGCCGCGGCCCATCCGGACGAGTTCATCCAGATTGGCGTTACGTGCGGTGGTTCGCTGCGCGGATTCGCCATCGCCCGGCTGTTCCGCGGCGAATTCGGCCGTGAACCTACGGTCGCCATGCTCGATGCCATTGGGGTCGAAATGGAACTCCAGGAGCAGGGCGTCGGCCACATGCTCATGGACGGACTGATCGAGACCTTGCGCCCTGCCGGCGTACAGACGCTGCAGTCGCAGGCCGAATGGACCAATCATGGCCTGATGCGCTTCTTCGACGCGTCCGGCTTCAAACTCGCCCACCGTGTGGTGTTGGAGCGTTCCACGTCCGAGCCGTTGGCGGAAGCGAGCGTAGAATAGCGAAACGTAACAGCGCAGCGGGACAAAGCGAGGAAGTGGTCATGAGCATTCGCACAAGTATCGAAGTTCCCGAGCGCATTGGTGACGCCGCAGAAATCAACTACGGGGAGCCCGCCGGCGCGGATTTTGGGCCGCTCGCGCGCGACCTCATCCCAGTACGTTCGATGGTTGAGCAAGATCTACGCAGTCTTATCGAGGTCGATCGCCGCATCACCGGACGGGATCGTTCGGCCTACTTCGAGCGCAAACTCGAGGAGGCGCTGCGCGAATCCGACGTACGGATCTCGCTCGTGGCCGAGTTGGACGGTCGGCCGGTCGGCTTTATCATGGCGCGCGTCGATTTCGGCGAATTTGGCCGAACCGAAGCAACCGCCATCATGGACACGATCGGCGTCGATCCGGATTATGCAAACCGCGGCGTCGGCCGCGCGCTCCTAACGCAGCTTCTGGTCAACCTCATGACATTGCGGGTCGAGAGGGTTCTCACCGAAGTCGACTGGAGCGCCCGGGATTTGCTGGGTTTCCTCGATCGCTGCGGTTTTCGCCCATCGTCGTATCTGTGCTTCGATCGCAATATGGCACTCCCCGGCGATTAGACCACGCCGGCGCGTTGAGCCACCGCGACTGTCACCCGTGCAACTGCTGGTACTTCGCCAGCAGTTCGTCCTTGCCTTCTACCCAATCCGGATTCTCCACGATGCAAACGGCCGGACAGACCAGCTTGCATTGCGGCTCGTCCTCGGCGCCGACGCATTCCGTGCACTTCAGCGGGTCGATGACGTAGATCGGGTTCCCCCGGGTAATGGCCGTGTTCGGGCATACCGGCTCGCAGGCGTCGCAAGCCGTGCAGGCCTCGGTGATCATCAGGGCCATAACGCGTCTCCTTGGCTTCAGGCCGCCTTCGGCACGTTGCCGAGGGCTGCAAGTTTGTCGAAACGATAGGCGCCCCACAAGGCCGCCCCGATCGCGCCGGCATAGATCGCATCGGGATGGCTGCGGATGGTGGTCTTCATGTCCTTGATATTGGCGACATCTTCCTCCAGCGCGGCGACCAGGCCTTTGTCGAGCGCCAGCCCGCCGGTCATCATGACGACGCCGTTTGTCATGCCGATCGATTTCAAGAGCTTCGACAGCCGCGCCGCCATCGACAGGTGAATGCCCTTGAGGATGTTGGGGGCGGTGATGCCGCGCGAGACCATGTTGATCACGTCGGTCTCAGCCAGCACCGCGCAGATCGAGGACACCACCTCGGGATCATCGGCCTTGCTCGACAACGCCCCGATCTCGTCCTGGGCGATGCCGAGATAGCGCGCGATGTTCTCCAGGAACTGTCCCGATCCGGAAGCGCATTGGCTCGTCATCTTGTAGCTCAAAACCTTGCCGCGCTCGTCGATGCTGATGGCGCGCCCATGCAGCGCGCCGACGTCGAGCGCCGCGCGCGCTGCCGGATCGAGATAGATGGCGCCGCGGCCATGGGTCGTCATCGAATAGAAATGGCCGGTATGGAACGGAATACTCTCGCCCTCCCCCGTCGTCGCAACATAGTCGACGTCCTTCTCGTCGAGCTTGCCGTCTTCGAGCAGTTGATCGAAAACAAGGCGCGACAGCTCCATCGGGTCGCGTTGCCGGATGCGCGTGGCAACCCGCGACAGCCACGTGCTCTGTCCGTTCTCGACCTTGAACAAAGCCGCCTTGACGGTGGAGGTACCAACGTCGATTCCCGCCGCGATCGTCATGCTTCACCCCCATCGGTCTGTCCCTGGTGCGCGCGCCGCGCGAATTCGGCCGCGCCGAGCGCGCCGGTGTAGATCGAGTCCGGGTTGATATTGATGGTGACGTCGCCGTAATTCTCTTTGATCAGCTTGCGCAACTCGCGCACCGCCGCTTCGTTCTTGGCAACGCCCCCGGTGAAAGTGAACTCGTCGGTCACCCCGCCGGAGCGCGAGATGATCGAGATCGCGCGCAGGATGATGGCGCGGTGCAATCCCGCCAGAATGTCCTCGCGCTTTTCGCCCAGCGATAGGCGGTCGCGCAGTTCGGCGCCGGCAAAAACCGTGCAGGTCGAGTTGATGCGCGCCGGACGGTCCGACTTCATGGCCATGGGACCGAGCTCGTGCAGACCTATGTTCATCTCGTCGGCGATGTAGCCGAGATAGCGTCCGCAGCCCGCCGCGCATCGGTCGTTCATCTGGAAGTTCTCGACGATACCCTTGGCGTCGACCTGGATGCCCTTGGTGTCTTGGCCGCCGATGTCGAGCACCGTGCGGGTCTTGGGATACATCATGTGGGCGCCCAGTCCATGACACAGGATTTCCGAGCGGATGTGCTCCTTGGAGAACGGCAGGGTCACCCGTCCGTAGCCGGTGCCGACCAGGTAGGTTTCCTCCAAATCGATGTCGAGCGTCGATTCGATCGTCTTCGGCACGTCGCTCGATCCGGTCTTGACCGTATCGTCTGCGGCGAGAACGCGGGCTAGCGCCCGGCGGAATTTCTCACTCAAGCCACCCGACGGCGGCCGGTTCTCTACCTCGATGATCGACTTGTCGTAGACGTTGAGCAGCAGTTCGTAAGGCAGCCGCGCCGCGCGGGCGACCTCCTCGGCATGGACATGGTAGCGCGAGCCGGCAATGTCCCGGAAAAAGTCGGACTTGCGCTTGGCACCGGGTGCGTAGAGCGACGGCGCTTCCTCGCGCAGCAGCTTGAACACCTCGCCGATGGCGTCTTTGACCCGGCTTTCGACCTTGGCAAAACGCTCGCCCTTGACCTGGACGCGGCAGGTCTCCTCGAGGTCGTCGAGCTGTTCGATGAACTGCACGAAGCGGACGGAGCGCTCGATCGCGCCGAGGAACTCGTCGAGGTCGCCTCTGCTGCCGCCGCCGGCATTGAGCGCGCGGCGAAACAGCGTGAAGCGTCCGTCGATGCGCGCCTCCTCGCTCGCCACGCGAGCCGCCGTGGCGTAATTCGAACGGGAGTTGGTGATGCCACGGCCGATGACCTCGCAGTTCTCATCGAGCAGAACCGCCTTGGTGGTGGTCGATCCGAGATCGATTCCGACAAAGGTCTTCACCAGTATCTCCCTGAATCTGCATTCAAGCGGCGGAAAGCGCGCCCGCGCGTTTTTGCTCGATCATCTGGAAATAGCTCTCCAGCCGGTTCTTGATGTTGGCGGCCGAGAAGTAACGCGGATCGACAAGATCGGATTCGACAAAGGCCGCCGGCTTGCCGGTTCGCTTCTCGACTTCGCGCATCATCAACAACTGGCCGGCGGAGAAGCTATTGCAGCTCTTGATCGAGTTGATCAGCAGGCCGTCGGCCTCGTACTCCTCGATATATCTTGAAAGCATGTCGATGCGCATCGGCAGGCTGCGGTTGGTGTAGACGCCGAGGCAGTATTCAGCCAGCGTCTCCAGCGGATTGTCGGGATCGTGGCGGAACCCGAGGTCGTAGACGCCGCCGACCTTGCTATAGCTCGAGGCGACGACCACCGCGCCTTCGTCGTAGAACATCTTCCAGAACTGGCGGAAGCTCGTGTAGTTTGGCGGACCTTCGACGACCAGGCGATATTTCTCCCTGCCCATGTCGCCGTCGGGTGTGACCGGTCCCTGGCCATGGGCGAGGCGGTCTTCCACTTCGGCGCGCAGGAACTTGTAATATTCGATGGCATCGTCGGTGCCGCGGAATGCGCCGAAGATCGGACCGATGTAATAGATGGCGCCGAAATAGGCGTCGATCGGCGAGGGCTTGTTCTTGGCGCTTTGCAGCACGCGAACGAGATCGTCCTCGGCCTTCACCGACTTCTTCAGATATTCGCGCAAACGGTCGATATCGAACTTCACGCCGGAGACGCGTTCGAGCTTGGGAATGACCTCTTCCTTGAGCTGCTTCACCATGTACTCGGTCATGTTCTTGGTGATCTTGCCGTCGCCCATGTAGGGCGTGTGCAGCATGATCGTCTCGCATTTGTATTGCTCGCGCAGCAGCTCGAACCACTTCATGAAAGTGAAGCAGCCGGTGTAGGACAACAGCAGCACATCGGGATCGGGAAATTTCTTGCCGTTCGGCGCTATGTTGCCTTTCGCGATCATGCCGATGTCCGATTTCACGTAAGTGCAGACATCCTCCGAGTGGCCGATCTTTTCGGCTTCGAGCACGAAGGCGCCGCTGGTGCGCCGCAGCCCGTTTTGAATGGCGTTGACCTCGGGCAGATTGTTGACGAGGTCGAAACACATGATCAATTCGTTGAGGTTGCCGGGCACGAAAGTGGCCGCAACCTTCGCGCCGGTCTGCGTAGCGCTGGTGAGGCGATCGTAGTGGCCGGCCATCATGGCCTTTTGCTTCACCATGGAGGCATCCTTGGCAATTTCCTTGGCCGCCGCGGTCTTCGGGGTGACGAACGTGGTTGTCATGTCCCGCTCCATAGTTTGATCGAATCGGAAAACGTTCCGGCCTGCTCGCGGATCGGCTGCATCTGCCCGGAATTTTCCGCATATTTGAAGGCGATGTAGGGAATGCCGACATCCTTGAGCACGTGCTGCAGCATCGGTCGATCGAGCAGCGCCGGATCGCAGAAGCTCGGCGCGGCGAAGATCACGCCCTCGGCCCCGGACCGTTTGACCGCACGCACGAGATGCTGGCCCTTCTCCTTCTGGTCCGGCTCGTATCTGGCCGCCGTGGCTTCGGACTGATGCAGGAACGCACTGGCAAGATTCCGCAACGGATCGCCTTCTATCGGGGTGTCGGCCGTGAGCCAGCGCGTGACCAAGAGGAGATCGTCGTCGACGACGTAGCAGCCGGCCAATTCGAGCGACTTGATGAGGTTGAGCGGCGGCTGCTCGCAGAACGCGCCGGTGACAACGACGCGGCAATTGTCGCGGCGCGGACGCTCCTCGGCGCGGGCGGCGGCGAGATAGTCGCGCAGCATCGCCGAATGTTCCTCGACCGTCAGCACCATGCCGGCGCGCAGCACGAGATAAGCTTCCGCCGCCGGGGCCTGCCACGGCTTTTCCGCGCGGAAGGCATAGAGCTCGCGAACCAGCCGCCGATTTTCATTGTAGAGCGCGATCGACAGGCGCAGCTCGTCGTCGGTGATCGGCTTGCCGCGCAGTTCGCCGAGGTCGTGCCGCAGCTCGGCCAGCTCATTGACGTAGTAATTGCCGCCGATGTCGTCGCGAAAGTTTTGCGGCACGTCGAAATAGCGAACGTAGACGTGCGGAAACATCATCTTCCACATGCCCGACAGATTGCGGATCACGTCGCAGATCGACGGAAACAGCATGCCGTCGACGAAATCGAGCCGGCCCGACACGCCGAGCTCCACCGTGGAACGCGGAATGCGGCAAATATAGCTTTGGTAATAGGCGTCGCCGTGGATGACTTCGAGCTGATCGCCGCCGCCGAGAATGCCAAGCGGCAGCATGTCGGCGGCGTGGATGATCTCGCGCGGTACGTAGATCGGCATGTAGCCGATCACCTTGCGGCCGGGCTTCGCCGCCTTCCACTCGCGCGCAGCAGCGAACGACAAATCCTCGAACAGTGCATTGGCGCGAGCGACGATTTCGGCTGTGGCCGATTTTTTCAGCGATGCGTCCATCGTGCCGTCCTCTTGGCGATGAAGGCTTCGAGGCCTTCCACCGCATCGTGCGTCGTCATCAAGCCGTCGAGATAGAGCCGTTCGACGGCCGCAAGCTTGGCCTTCACGCGCGCAACATAGTCGAGGCGCGCGGCCTTGACGGCATGACGCAGCGAGCTGCCACTCTTGGTCTTCAGGTGCTCATCGAAATAGGCGATCGCCGCGCGCGTCGGATCGGATGCCGCTTCGTGCGCAAGCCCCATGGCGACGGCTTGGGCGCCGCTGACGCTGCGGCCGGACACCAGCAGATCGAACGCGCGTTGCGGCCCGATCAGTTCCGGCAACAGGCAGGACGCGGCAGGAGCGAACACGCCGAGCTTCAGCTCCGGCTGAGCGAGGGTTGCCTCAGGCGTGACGAACAGAAGGTGGCCTGCAAGCGCCACTTCGAGCCCGCCGCCGAGACATTGCCCGCGAACCGCAACCAGGATGGGAACCGGCGCTTCCACCATACGCAGGATCAAGCCATGAATATCGCGAAGCATCGCGGCGCATTGCCCTGGCAGGTGCTCCTCGACACTGGCGCCGAAGCTGAAATGCGGACCCTCCGCATCGAGCACGACTGCACTCAAGCCAGGGTTTGCCAAATGTTCGGACAACGCCTTGTCCAGCGCCGCAATCATGGCGGCGTCGATTAGATTTGCTTTCGGCCGGCTCAATGTCAGGCGCAACAGCCGCCCTTCCGCTTCGAACCAGACCTTGAGCCCTGCGGTCATGACGTCGTTCTCGCCCTCGGCATGATGCTTTCCGTCAGTTCGTCGCTCCATGGCGCGTTGGCAGCAAGCGCTCGCCGCAGGCCGATGAAGTCGATTTCGCGTCCGGTCTCACGCGTTCCTTCGTTATAGGCGCGGAAGCCGGCGCGCGCTTCGGTCATCATGTTGAGCGCAAGCCAAGCACGTGCATTCTCCTTATTACGGTTCCACGCGTCGAGCTTCGGCTTGCGCAGCTCCTCGATCGTCTTGGTGGTACAGTCGGGGAAGGTATAGAGCAGCTTGGTGCACATCGATTCGATCATGTCGTCGAGCTTGTCGAGATCGACCGTGCCGCGCTTCATCAGTTCCTGCCCGGCTTTCAGCGCATCGCCAGTCTTCGGCTTGCCGAATACGAATCGTCCGTATTCGTCCGTGATGCGGCTCGTCTCCACCAGCGGGTTGGCGACGAACTTGCCGTCCACCTTGAGCGCCGGCACCACATCCGTGATCACGCCCATGTAATAGGCCTCGTGCGCGGAAAACGGCTCGCACAGCACGCACGCCGCCATCGCGCGCTCGGCGCCGATGACCACGGGGAGGAAGTCGGTCGCGCCGCCAATCGGCGCCGAGCCGTGCTTGGGTCCCGCCTGGCCGAACCGCGCAAGGTCTTGGGCGATGGAAAAGTCGCAGGCCATACCGATTTCCTGGCCGCCGCCGATACGCATGCCGTTCACGCGACAGATCACCGGCTTGTCGCAGGCAAGGATCCCCGACACCATGTCATTGAAGAGCCGCATATAGCCGCGATATTCCTGCGGCTTGCCGGCGTAATATTCTGCATATTCCTTAGTGTTGCCGCCGGTGCAGAACGCCTTGTCGCCGGAGCCGGTGAACACGACGGCGACGACGTCACGCGCAGCGCTCGCCTCGCGAAAGGCGAGGATCACGCCCTTCACCATGTCCGTCGTGTAGGAATTGAACTGCGTCGGATTGTCGAGCGTGATCCAGGCGTTGAAAAGGCCGGCGACCGGCTTGCCGGCGGTATCTTTGACCGGACGCTTTTCAAAAATGACGCCCTTGCTCGCCGCTTTACGCACATGCTCGGGAACGAGCATGTGTTCCTTCGGCTCACTCGAAGAATTGGTGGCGGTACGGACGGCTTCGACGCTCATGATTCATCTCCTCAATGGGTTGGGACGAGCACCGCCCGGCGTTTGAGTTCGCCGTGATGGACAGCCTCGAAAATTTGATTGATCTCGTCGAGCGGGTGCTTTTCCACAAACGGCGCGACCTTTACGCGGCCGGTCAAAACCATGTCCAAGGCCGCTGGATAGAGCTCCGGCGGGCATCCCCAGTTGCCAAGAGCCCGCGCGTGGTAGGCCATGAGGTTCGACAGGCGGATTTCGACCTTGTCCATGGTAAATCCGACCACGCACAAAGTGGCGCCGTGATTGATTAGGCTGAAAGCGGTTTCCTGCCCGGCGCGCGTACCCGAGCATTCGAAAATGATCCACTCGGTCTGCCGCAGCGCGCCGCTTTTAGCGAAGCTCTGGATCGCCACCTTGAGCTCGCGGGGGGAAAGCTGTCGGGCGTTCAAAGTCAGCGCCGCGCCTTGATGCGCAATCGCATCGAGCTTGTCCTGGTTGACGTCGACGGCAATCACGATGCCGCCGAGCGCATTGGCGATCTGGACGGCATAGCCACCAACGCCGCCGACACCGTTGACGATCACCAAGTCGCCGACGCCGACCCCGGCCTGCGTTACGGCCTGGTATGGCGTAGTCACCGCATCGGCGATGACCGAGACATCCGCAAGCTCAATATTGTTCGACTTCAATCGCGCCTCGTCGACCGCGCATAGTCCTCGTGCCGGCACCACGATATGGCTGGCAAAGCCGCCGTGAATGTCATTGCCGGGCATTTTCTGGTTCGGGCAAATGGTAGATTTGCCGCGCCTGCATGCATCGCAAGTTCCGCACGGAATCACCGCCGGAACGATGACCGCCCGGCCCGCCCAACGGGTTGCTTCTGACCCGGTGCCGACAACGCGGCCGCTGATCTCGTGACCGAGCGTCAGCGGTAAATCATGCTTGGTACGAACGCCGTCGTAGTAGTAACCGAGGTCGGTGTGACAGACCCCACAGCCGGCGATCTCAACGACGACTTCGTCCGGAGCCGGCGAAAAAGGGTTGAACTCGGCGGCGACGAGCGGTTCGCCCTGCCGCGTCATCATCCATCGAACTGCGGCATGCGACATATGTCCTCCTATTCGGCTCGTTTTTGACAATTCTCATAGTGCCGGACGTGCCGCCTCGATATTCGAGGATGCACTAATAGAACAACTTGCTGGGGTGATACTTGATTTAGATCAATCCCTCTTCGATCCGAACCCGGATGATGCGAATTGAGGTTCGAGGGACGAGCGAGGGCGAGGAACGCGCGATGTCGAAATCGGAAAATATCTCGATCGCGATCGTCGGCAGCGGAGGCGCCGGCGCGCTCACAACCGGTAATTTCCTCTTGGAGGCGGCTTGCTCGGCCGGATGGTACGGCCTGATGACGCGAACCGTCGGTCCGCAAATTCGTGGCGGCGAGGCGGCCGCTCTGGTCCGCTTGGCAACCCATCCGATCGAATGCATGCCCGAGCGCTACGACCTGATGATCGGCATCGACTGGCTCAACGCCAACCGATTTGGCGCGGAAATCGATGTGGGTCCGCACAGCCTGGTCATCAGCGATCCGCACGGCGGCGAATTGCCGGCGATTGTCAGCCGTGCCGGTGCGCGCGTGGTCGAGGTGCCGATCAAGGAGTTGGCGAAAGCGATTCCCGAGGGTCGAGCGAACATGATCGTGCTCGGCATGGCGGCGGCGCTACTCGGTCTCGACGAGGAAGCCCTCTCGGCATTGCTGGCAAAGCGGTTGGCGGAAAAGGGCGAAGCGGCCATCGAGGCAAGCCGCGCCGGCCTCAAGGCGGGACTGGCCGCCGCCGCCGATCTCGATCTCGGCAAGCGTCTCTCGCCGCCGCATGCGAGCGCCGCCAAACGATGGCTAGTATCGGGCAATGAAATGACAGGATTGGGCGCGATCCGCGGCGGCGTCCGGTTTGCGGCCGCTTACCCGATCACGCCGGCTTCGGAAATCCTCGAATGGCTGGCTCCCAGTTTCACCAAGGTGGGCGGCGTGTTGCTGCAGGCTGAGGATGAATTGGCCGCCATCAACATGATCATCGGAGCCTCGTTCGGCGGCACGCCGGCACTGACCGCGACATCCGGCCCCGGTCTGTCACTAATGATCGAAGCGCTCGGCCTGGCTACCGCCGCCGAGATTCCGGTCGTCGTCGTTGACGTTATGCGCGCCGGTCCGTCCACGGGCATCCCGACCAAATCCGAACAGGCTGATCTCAACATCGCCGTCTACGGCTTCCATGGCGATGCGCCACACCTTGTGTTGGCCCCACAGTCTGTTGCCGATTGCCTGTTCACCACACAGTGGGCCGTTCACCTGACCGAGACGCTGCAGGCGCCGGCGATCGTGCTGTCCGATCAATTCATCGGGCAAACGGTCGCGGCGATCGACCGGGCCGCCGACATCGCCTTCGTCGGTCAACGCACAAAAGCCGCCGAGAATGTCAGTGCCTACAAGCGTTATGCCGTCACGGGAAGCGGAGTCTCGCCGATGGCGATACCCGGCCTGCGCGGCGGCCAATACACTGCCGATGGGCTCACCCACAACGAGCGCGGAACTCCCACTAGCAGCGAAGGCGATCATCGCGCCCAGCTCGACAAGCGGCGCACCAAGCTCGACCAATTCACCTATGGCGACCACTGGGCAACGCTGGAGGGCGAGGGCGAATTCGCGGTCATCACGTGGGGCTCACTCACTGGCGCCGCGCGCGAAGCGGTCGAGCGCGTGCGCGATCGGGTCGGGGTTCGCCTCGTCGCTCCGCGTTTGCTGTTACCGATCCAGCCCGAGCGATTCGCCGCTGCGCTCGACGGTGTAAAGCATATCCTTGTCGTCGAGCAATCGCACGGTGCGCAGTTCCACCGCTACTTGCGCGCCCACTATGACATGCCCAGCGATGTGCGGGTGCTCCATCGTCCCGGGCCACTGCCGATACGGCCGGGTGAGATCGAGCAAGCGATCATGGAATGGAGGGTTTGATGGCGACCGTCGAAACACAGCCGGCGCGCAAGCCCGCCGATTATAAGTCCGACATTAATGCCATCTGGTGTCCGGGATGCGGCGATTATCACGTGCTAATGTCGTTCACGCGGGCTTTTGCCGAGCTCGGCCTGGCACCGGAAAAAACCGTCGTGGTGTCTGGAATCGGTTGCTCGTCGCGTATTCCGGCCTACACCAATTGTTACGGTTTTCATGGCGTGCATGGCCGCTCGCTGGCGCTTGCGGCCGGACTGAAGGTGACGCGACCCGACCTGACCGTCGTGGTGGCGAGCGGCGACGGCGATGGCTATTCGATCGGCGGCAATCATTTCCTCCACGCCTGCCGGCGCAATATCAACATGACCTACGTCGTCATGGACAACCGCGTCTATGGCATGACCAAGGGTCAGCCATCGCCGACGACGGAGCCGGACTTCGACACCGCGCTTTCCCCGGGCGGCACCGGGCTGAGCCCTTTTCATCCGCTGGTGATCGCGCTCGCATCGGGCGCCAACTTCGTCGCCCGCGCCTTCTCGGGCGCTCCGAACGAGACGGCGAATATCCTCGTCGAAGCCATCCGCCATCCCGGTTTTTCGTTCGTGGAAGTGCTCAGTCCCTGCGTCACCTTCCGACCTGACGAACGGGAGTGGAAGAGCCTCGTTCATGCCGCCCCAGTTGCCGCCACCAACGACCCGGCCAAGGCTGCGCGCCGCATCATGACGGACGACGGCTTCAATATCGGTATCCTCTATCGCGGCGAGCGCCGGCCGTATCAGCCGCGGATGGAAGGTCAGAATATCGACGTTGCCGAGCTGGAGAAGGATTTCGAGCTATGAGCAAGATGCCTTCCGAAAGCCCAATTGTCAGTGTCGCCGACCTGCTCGCGCTTGCGCATCAGATCGAAACCGACGCCGTGCAACGCTACACCGAGCTCGCCGAGCAAATGGAAACGCATAACAATCAAGAGCTGGTCAAAGTGTTTCGCGATCTTGCCCGTGCCGAAGGAATTCATGCCGAGGAAATCCGGAAAATGGCGGGTGACGTCGACCTGACGGCGCAGGCCCAGCGGCTGGAGCGATGGAAAATGGGCGACAGCCCTGAGCAAGCCGATCTCGGCGCCGCGCACTACCTGATGACGCCATGGCATGCGCTACAGCTGGCGCTCACCGGCGAACAACAGGCCCTCGCTTTTTTTACCTCCGTCCTGGATTCGGCAAAAAATGAAAAAATTAAGGACATGGCGGCGGAGTTTGTCGAGGAAGAGGCCGAGCACGTCAACCTTGTTCAGAGGCTGCTGCGCAAGTATCCAAAGCCGCCCGACTCGTGGGCAAACGACGACGACCCGCCAAGACCGCAGGGTTGAGTTGTGAGCGCTGAGACCGCCACTCGGATCGCTGCGTTTCTTGATGCTCATCATGTCGTGTCGTTGGCAACGTGTGGGCCGGACGGTCCGCACGCGGCAACCGTATTCTACGTTCGCGACGGCCTTGCGTTGCTTTGGGTTTCAGATCCGAACAGCCGCCATTCCGCGGAACTCGCGGCAAATGCGCGTGTCGCCGCAACGGTCGCGCCCGATTATTTCGAGTTTGACGATATTTTTGGCGTGCAGATTTCAGGGCTGGCGCACGCGATCGCCGATGCATCTGAGCGCGCAAATGCGGAGCTCATGCTCCAAGCGCGCTACCCGAGCCTGAAGCGAACATCCGAGGGTTCGCCCGCATTACTGGAGGCTTATGAACGAGCAGAATTCTACCGGCTCGAGCCGACGCGGCTGGTGCTGATCGACAACAGTCGCGGCTTTGGTCACAAAGACACACTCGAGCTGGGAGGAAATGCGACCAAGGCGATGTTCTGAACGCTATGGTCTCGAATGTGCCGTTCGGCCGCAGCTATACCAACAGCTTAGAACCGAAAAAGCGCGACGAGAGAGATCGAACCAGCGCCAACGATTCTGGCGCGGCGAAATCTTCGAGACGTAGTTGCGGATTGCGCGGACGAATCCGCTCGAACATCGCGCGCGCGGCCGCGTCGGCGGGCGGTGGAATGGTCGCATCGATCAGCATTTTAGAGCCGAGCCGCTGCCATAACGCAGTACCCGGCGCTCCGAGCTCGGGAAGGCTCGCATCCATCGCGTGGTTATGGGTGCCGGGGATGATGACCACGTCTTGCTCAGGGTTCACCCGCGTGGACAACGCCCAGAGAAGTTCGGACGGATTGAACATATCGACATCGGCATCGACGGCGATCACGATTTTCGGATGTTGATATTCCGATGATAGCGCTGCCAGCAGCACGTTTTTCGCCTCACCGTAGGCTCGCGGCGTCATTTGCACCACGAGGCCGAAAATGCCGGGCAGCGCCATGACATTGTGAATATTCGGCCCGCCGCCGACATTCTTGAGCCGGCGAAAGATCGCGGCGCTCATGGGAATCTTGTGAAAGACGCAGCCCTCCATCTCGGATCCGTTCTGGAGATTCTTGAAGATCGCGTCATGCCGACGCGTCATGAATTGATATTCGACGATCGGATTCTTGCCGGTTCCGGTGACGTAATAGTCCTGGAATTCGGAAAACGGCCCCTCATCCTCGCGGTAGTGCGGCGGAATGTGGCCTTCGAGCACGATCTCCGCGTCCGCCGGGACTTCGAGGTCGACAGTCTCGCATTTTACCAGTCGCGCCGGCTCGCCGAGGTATCCGCCGGCGATCTCGAACTCATCGAGACCATAGGCGGCCGTGGTGGCGGCGGCAGCGTAAAATAGTGGGTGATGCCCGATGAAGATCGCCACCGGCATAGGCTCGTTCCGCTCCTGGTATTTCAGGTAGTTCCGCCACGTGTGCCGCGGATAGAGCAGGATGCCGGACTTGTGGGCGCCCTTGATCTGAAGGCGATGGAAGCTGACGTTTCGTTGGCCGCTGTCGGGATCCCTGCTTACGACCAACCCCGAACCGATGACGGGCCCGCCGTCCCGCAGACCGGCGACGTGCACTGGCAGTTCAGTCAGATTGAACTGGTCGCGCCCGAGTTTTACCTCTTTGACCGGCCCATCGTTCACCCTGATCGGACTGATGCAATGGCCCATGCGGTCGGCCACGCACGGCACGAGCGATTCCTCGTTTGTACCAAAGGCAAGAGCCGCATGGCGAATGTTGGCCGGCGCTTGACCCAACGAACGCCAGCCGTGCGGCAGCTTCTCGAATAGGAGCGCCTTTTCGCGGGACTGGTAGAGCAACGAGCCCATCTCGGTCAGGGGATCGACCGGCTTATCGATGCGGATAAGTTCGCCCGCGGCGTCCAGATCGGCGATCCATGTCCGCATGTCCTTTGGGCGCATGCTTGGCGTCTTTTCGGCATCTCCCGATTTGCCGGGCGGAACGAGGTCGGATTTTGAAGGATCGAACTGCATACCCGCGCCTTCTGATTACGCCGTGGCAGATAGAAAGGGAAAACGGCCAACCCTGCCCGCTGGATCAGGGTTTTAAAATGCCAGCAGGTTTCTTGCCGATCATTGATCTAGCGCAATGACACGGGCCAAATAGCGGATTTCAAATGACTAAACTGGGGAGTAATCCCATGACAAGAATCATCGAGGCCCTACGGGAAGAACATCGAAACATCGAAGAGTTGCTTGTCGTTCTGGAGCAGGAATTAAGTGTCTTCAGTCGCAGTGAGCGGCCTGATTACGAAATTATACAGGCTGTCATCGGTTATTTTCAGGATTATCCCGATTGCTGCCATCATCCGAAAGAGGACATGATCTTTGAGAAACTGAAGGCGCGTGACCCTGTCGCGGCCCAAAGCGTCGGCAACCTCGAAGTCGAGCATCTCAATGAACACACCCGCTTGGGACGGGTTGCTGACATCATCAGAAAAGTTCTGACTGATCATGTGGTCCCACGGGAGACGTTTGAGGACGTCGTGCGCGACTTCATCGAGCACGAGCGCAAACACATGAAAATGGAAGAGCGCGTTTTCTTTTCGGCTGCGGACAGCACCTTACAACCCGAAGATTGGGCGGGAATCGACGCCCGGTGGATCGATTGGAAGGATTCGATGTTCAACGTTGCCATGGAGGAAAAATGTCAGTCGCTGCGAGACCGCATTTTACAGTGGCGGCGGCAAAACCAGGACAACGCTTGAGAGCGAAGATGGCCAAACGCACCGCATTCTTCGGATGATATCGGAGCATCATGTCTCGCACCGGGCCTCAAATCGAACGCAACGTCTCGACCTATTGCTACCAATGCGTGGCAGGCCCCGATTTGTTGACCGTGCGCATTCAAGACGGCGTGGCGACCGAGATAAATCCGAACTTCAACGCCGCGAAAATCCATCCGGCCGGCGGCAAGGTCTGCGTCAAGGCCTTCGGGTTGGTGCAGAAGGCGTATCATCCTGACCGCGTCCTTCATCCGATGAAGCGGACCAATCCGAAGAAGGGTCGCGGCGAAGACCCGGGCTTCGTGCGGGTGTCTTGGGATGAGGCGCTTGACCTCGTCGCCTTCAAGCTCAACGCCGCGCGTCAAAAAGGCCTGCTCGACGAGGCCGGATTTCCGCGGCTCGCCGCGAGCTTCGGCGGTGGCGGCACGCCGACCGCCTATATGGGAACGCTGCCGGCGTTCCTCGCGGCGTGGGGCCCGATCGACATGAGCTTTGGCTCCGGCCAGGGCGTGAAATGCTACCACTCAGAACACCTTTACGGCGAACTGTGGCATCGCGCCTTTACCGTCTCGCCGGATACGCCACTGTGCGAGTATCTTGTTTCCTTCGGCGCCAACGTGGAGGCGTCGGGCGGCGTTTGCGGCGTCAAGCGCCATGCCGATGCGCGCAAGCGCGGCATGAAACGCGTGCAGATCGAACCACATCTGTCGGTCACCGGCGCTTGCTCGGCGGAATGGATACCGATCAAGCCGAAAACTGACGCAGCCTTTCTCTTTGCGATGATTCATGTGCTGCTGCACGAGCACCCGCGCCAGCGGCTCGACCTCGCGTTTCTCAAGCACCGCACCTCATCGCCCTACTTGATCGGTCCCGATGGCTTCTTCCTGCGCGACGCCAAGAGCCGAAAGCCACTCATTTTCGACGAGCGGAGCGGCCGCACAGTCGCCTTCGATACCGCGAGCGCCGATCCTGCGCTGGAGGGCGAATTCGACGTCGACGGCATTGAGATCGGTGCCGATGACGAAACCACGATCCGCTACGCCTGCAAGGCGCGCCCGGCGTTCGCGCACCTCGTCGCCTTTGCCAAAGACTATTCGCCGGAATGGGCGGCACCGATCTGCGATGTTCCCGCAGCGGCCATCCGCAACGTCGCAAACGAATTCCTCGCTCACGCCCATGTCGGCGAAACGATTGAGATCGAAGGGGTGACTCTGCCCTACCGGCCGGTTGCAATCTCGCTCGGCAAAACCGTGAACAATGGTTGGGGCGGCTACGAGTGCTGCTGGGCACGGACGCTGCTGCCCTGCCTCGTCGGCGCGCTGGAAGTTCCGGGCGGCACGCTCGGCACCACTGTTCGCCTCAACCGCCCGGCCGACAATCGCTGGTCGAGCGTGATCCCAGGCCCCGACGGTTTCATGCAATATCCGATGAACCCGACCGCCAAGGATGAATGGATTGCGCGCCCGTCGGTGCGCAGCGCCCATCGCACGCTGGTGCCGCTTGTCGCCAATTCGGCCTGGAGCCAGGCGCTCGGTCCCACGCACCTCGCCTGGATGATGCAGGCCGAGGATTTCGACAAGTTTCCTCACGCGACGCCGCCCGAGGTCTGGCTGGTCTACCGCATCAACCCGGCGATCTCGTTCTGGGACACCAATGCGGTCAGCAAGGCGATGGCGAAGTTCCCGTTCACCGTCTGCTTCGCCTTCACGCACGACGAGACCAATCACATGGCCGATGTGCTGTTGCCGGACTGCACCGACCTCGAAGGGCTGCAGCTCCTGCGCATCGGCGGCACGAAATATGTCGAGCAGTTCTGGAACTATCAGGGCTTTGCGCTGCGCGATGTCGCGGTCCCGCCGCAAGGCGAAGCGCGCGACTTCACCTGGATATCGACGGAACTCGCCAAGCGCACGGGCCTATTTGTCGAATACAACACGGCCATCAATCGTGGCGCCGCCGGCGTCAAATTGTCCGGATCGAATTACGACTTCTCGCTCGATCCAGCCAAGGTGCACGACGTCGAGAGCATCTGGGACGCAACGTGCCGCGCGGCGAGCGCCGAACTCACTGACGGGAGCGAGACGCAAGGGCTCGACTGGTTTCGCCAACATGGCTTCCGCGTGAAGCCGTTCTCGCAGCTGCAGTGGTATCTCTATCCCAAGCTGGTCGAGACCGGCCTGCGGTTCGAGCAGCCCTATCAGGAACGCCTGTTCCGCATCGGACAGGAGCTCAAGCGGCGCTTGCACGAGCAGGACATCCATTGGTGGGACCGCCAAGTCGAGGAATACGAGGCGCTGCCGCATTGGCGCGACCTCGGTGCATTGTGGGAGGGCGCGCTCGCCAAGCACTACAACGTGCGCATCGAGGACTATCCGTTCTGGCTCGTGACGTCACGCAGCATGCAATATTCCTGGGGCGGCAATGTCGGCATCCAGCTCATGAAAGAGGTCGCCGACAATGTCGCCGGTCACGGCAGTGTCGTCATGAATAGCGCGGCCGGCGCACGGCTCGGCGTCACGGATGGCGATCTGGTCGAGGTACGCTCGGCGCTCAACGGCACGCAGGGCCGCGTCATGCTGTGCGAGGGCATTCGCCCCGACACGTTGCTGATGATCGGCCAGTTCGACCACTGGGCGACGCCCTACGCCAAGGATTTCCACGCCCCGAGCATGAATGCGCTGATGCCGATGCTGCTCGAGCTGACCGATGCGACCGGCTCCAGCGCCGACCTCGTCAAGGTCAAGGTCACGCGGCTTGGAGGCGCGCCATGACGCGCTGGACCATGGTGGCCGATCTCGAACGCTGCGTCGGTTGCCAGACCTGCACGGCAGCCTGCCGGCATGCCAACGCCACCTCACCGGCCGTGCAATGGCGCAACGTGCTCGACGTCGAGGCTGGCTCATTTCCAAACGTGAGCCGTACCTTCGTGCCGGTCGGCTGCCAGCATTGCGCCGACCCGCCATGCGTGCCTGTCTGTCCGACGTCGGCGACGCGCCAACGCGCCGACGGCATCGTCACCATCGACTACGATCTCTGTATTGGCTGCGCCTATTGCGAGGTCGCCTGTCCGTACCAGGCCCGGTTCCTCGTCGACGACCCGCATTTCGCCTACGGCGCGGCGATGCCGAACGAGGCCGAACGCGAAGACCCCGCCCGCCTCGGCGTGGCGCAAAAATGCACGTTCTGTTCGGACCGCATCGACTTCGGCGTTGCCAACGGCTTGACGCCCGGGCTCGACCCGCCGGCGACGCCGGCCTGCGTCAATTCTTGCATTGCCGACGCGCTGCACTTCGGCGATATCGACGACCCGGAGAGCAACGTCTCGCGGCTCTTGCGCGAGCAGAAGCATTTTCGCATGCACGACGAGCTCGGCACCGAGCCGAGCTTCTTTTATCTCTACGCCAAGGCGAGCGACTCCGAAACGGCTGCTGGCCGCACTTCGCCTTCGCGTCCAGAGCAACAAGCGGAAAAAATCCGCAGCCGCGGCGTCGAGCCCTGGCACCAGCCGCATTGGAATTGGAAGGCGGCCGCTAATTTTCTCTGCGGCGGTGCCGGGGCCGGACTGTTCGCCGTTGCGGCCATCGCGGGCCTCGATGGCGGATCCGTTGCCGTTCCTGCTGCGATCGCGTTGGCCCTGATCGCATTCGGACTGTTTTTGTTGATCTTCAAGATCGGTCGTCCGCTGCGCTCGATCTACGTTCTGCGGCAGCCGCAGCGATCGTGGATGAGCCGCGAGGCCTGGGTCGCCGCCATTTTCTTTCCGTTCGCGCTGCTCGCCGTCTGGTCCGAGGACAGTGCTCTCTTCGGCATCGCCGCGGTTTTGGGACTCTTGTTTCTCTATTGCCAAGGCATGATCCTCAAGGAAGCAAAGGGCATCCCCTCTTGGCGCTCGCCGGGGATAGTACCGCTCATCGCCGTGACGGGGCTCACGGAGGGCGTCGGCCTGTTTCTCGCCATGCTGCCGTTGTTACCGGAACTGACGCCGGTCGCGCCGCCGATTACGGCCGCCTTATTTGTACTTGTTGCCGCGCGCGGCCTCGCCTGGATGACTTATTCGACCGGCCTGCGCAATGCGGGCGCCCCGACCCGCACGTTTGCAGTCCTTGATGCCTACCGGCCGTGGTTTCTTGCTTTCGGACTTGCGGTCCCGGCCATCGCAGTCACACTTGGTTTCATTGTCACGGCATTCGCCCCCCTGCTCTTTGCGCTCGGCGGCTTCTCCGGGTTCGCCGCCGGCTGGGCCTTGAAATTCGTTCTCGTCACGCGCGCCGGATACAATCAGGGTTTTGCGCTCAAACAAACGCCGGTGCGGGGCGTCGGCATAGCCGGTCCGCCGGTCAAGCCGGGATGGATCATGCCGTGACGGACTAAAATATTACGATCACGTCTTGAACAGATGCCTAAACTTCTGCTCTGCGACGCTGCGCTGTTGCGGTGATGGAGCATTGACCGCGGGGAATTTATCGCGCCAGTGCCACGGCCTGCAGGCGTCGATGATGGCGCGGCTGTTGGTGTTGTCGCCCACTGCCTTGCGCTCCGGCTCGATGCGAGGATCCAACGGCGTCGACCAAGCATTGCGGATGATATCGATCGAGGTCGCCGGATCGGATCGCGTGATCAGCGCCCAGACCACCTCCTCGAGGTTCGACACGTCGATATCGTCGTCGACCACGATGGTGTAGCGGCCGCAATAGGCTCCGACGTGGCACATGGAGGCGATATGGCCGGCCTGCCGGGCGTGACCGGGATAGCGCTGATTGATGGCAATCACGAGCAGCAGTCGCGCGCTGCCGACCTCATGCGCCCAAGCCGCCGTGACGCCCGGGACCCCGGCCTTCTCGATGTTTTCGCGCAACAGCGCAGAACGAACGACGGCGCGATAACGGCAGATCTCGTCCGGCGGACGCTCGGGCGGGCATCCGAGCAGGATCGGGTTGTCCCGGTAATAGATGGCCTTGATGTCTAATACCGGCTCGGGCCGCAAGTCGCTGGCGTAATAGCCGGTCCACTCGCCGAACGGGCCTTCGATGCGTACGTTGTCGGGCTCGACGAATCCTTCGATCACGATTTCGGCGTTGGCCGGGATGGGCAATCCGGTGACCGGCCCTTCGATCACCTCGACCGGCGCACCGCGGATGCCGCCGACGATGTCGAATTCGCTGACGCCGTAAGGCAGCTCACTGCAACCCATCAGGAAACTCATGGGATCGCCGCCGCAGACAATGGCGACCGGCATGCGTTCGCCGCGCGCCTGATATTTGTCGCGCATCTGGCGGCCATGCTTGCCGGGGGAGATGTAGAAGCCGACCGATTTCTCATCGTGGATCATCACCCGGTATGTGCCGCAATTGATCCAGCCGTCGTCCGGATCGCGTGTGATGTTGTAGCTTCCTGTACCGACGTAGCGTCCGCCGTCGGGTTCATGCCACTGCGGCACCGGGAATTTCGTAACGTCGATAGCATCTGCGGTCATGACATTTTGCATGACCGGGCCATCCGCGACAAACTTCGGCGGAATGCGTTTCATTTCGGCAGCGTAGTGGACGCGGAAGCCTTCGCTCAATTCGATCTTGGAAAGATCGGTCGGGAATCCGAGCGTCATGTTCTTACGCTTGCCACCGAAGAAGTTCACCAGCACGCGGCTGCCTTCGATGGTGCCGGGTACGTCGGTGAAAATGAAGCACGGCGCGTTGTCGTCGTGAAGCGCCATCTCCGACACCATGCCGATGTCGTGCTGCCAGGACAGCCCCTTGACCTCTTTGATTTCGCCGAGCTTCTGCGCCTCTTCGATCCACTTCCGCAGATCGTGGTAAGCAAGATGCGGCGCGATATTGGACCCTGCAACAGTCGACGCCGCGCCGCCGCGGCCGATTTTGATCGACATCGGATCCGGGTGACTGTCTCGCTTGGCCATGAGGCCCTCCCACGCCATTGATAACAGCCCCCCGGAAGACTGAATTGACATAAATCAATTCCGCATGTGAGCGGCGCGCCGCAGTGCAGCGCCTCCGCATCGCTGCAAGTCTAGTTTTTCCAGGAACGAGGGGCGAAGCTCGACCAAATGTCCGCTGGCGGTGCGTTAGTGGTTTCGGTCCACCCGAGCCTGCTGCGGGCATTGTCGCTGAGCCGCTCCAGTGTCCAGGGCGGATCGAGCACGAGTTGCACGTGAATGGATGCGGCTTCGCGGAAACGATGACGCAGGATGTCGTCGATCTCGCGCAACAGCGATTCACTGTAGGGGCATGAGGGTGAGGTCGTCGTGAATGCCACCTCGATACCCTTTGCGTTCCATTCGGCGACATAAACCAAACCCATGTCGACGATGCCGATGCCAAGGTCCGGACACTCGATCTCATTGAGGACAGCGGTGAGGTCTTCTTGCATTTTGTGCCTCGCGCTCACACTGCGCGCGAGTAGCGCGTTTCTTGGTTGGACAAATAGGCGTCGAAGACGGCGCATATCGTCCGTAGCAGCGGCCGTGCATCTTCGGCAACGGAGATCGTGCCGTCGTGACGATGAACCAGGCCGTGCTGCGCCAGCACATCGAGCTCGGCCAGTTCCGTTGCGAAGTCGTCAAGGCTCCTATTCCGCGCCGCCGCCGTCTCGGCAAGGTTGACCTCCAGGTTGCACATAAGCTGCTCGATAATGTCCCGGCGCAGACGATCGTCCTCGGTCAGCGCCCGTCCGCGCACCGTTGCCAGGCGGCCGCTCTGGATGGCCTGGCGATAGGCGACCGTGCTCGAAGCGTTCTGAACATAGCCTTGCAGCATCGTCCCTATGGCCGAGGTGCCCAGGCCGATGAGGGTGGCCGCCTTGTCGGTGGTATAGCCTTGGAAATTGCGGTGCAGCCGCTTTTCCCGCAGCCGCCGCGCCAACAGATCGTCCGGCTTGGCAAAATGATCGAGTCCAATCGGCCGAAAATCGGCCTCTTTCAGCACGGCCGCCGCGGCCTGACTCTGAGCGAAGCGCTTGATCGCGCCTGGCAACGCCGCTTCCGGCAGCAGCCTTTGATGCCGCTTCATCCACGGGACGTGGGCATAACCGAACAAGGCAATGCGATCAGGGTCGAGCCCGAGAGAGCGCCGTGCGGTCGCGGCGACTGTTTCGGCGGTCTGATAGGGCAGACCATACATCAAATCGAGATTGATGTTGACGATCCCGGCGTCGCGCAACCAGTCTACTGCGCGGCTGGTCTGCTCGAAGCTTTGCACGCGGCCAACTGCCTTTTGCACCTGCGGTTCGAAGTCCTGTACGCCGACGCTGGCGCGCGTGACCCCGCCCTCCTTCAAGGCAAGGACCGCCTCGTGGGTGAGCGTACGCGGATCGATTTCGATGGCGATTTCGCAGTCGCTGGCCACGGAAAATGTCCGCCGCAGCGCTTCCGACAGCCGGGCGAAATCCCGGGGCCGCAGCATCGTCGGGGTGCCGCCGCCCCAATGAATGTGCACCACGCGGCGGCGCTCGCCGAGATGCCGGCCGACCAGAGAAATTTCGCGTTCGAGCAGATCGGCATAGGCCGCCACCGGACTGTATGTGCGCACCACAGTGGTGTGGCAACCGCAGTAGAGACAGAGTTCGGTACAAAACGGCACGTGCAGATAGATCGATAACGGGACTTTCGCCGGGAGTGCGGCGAGCCACTCGGCGTAGGTCGAACCGCCCACCTCGTCGACGAATTGCACCGCCGTGGGATAGCTGGTGTAGCGTGGCACGCGTCTATCGAAGAATTGCAAAAGGTCCTCAGGCATGGCGTTGGCAGACCCTTGCCGGTTCTCGATTGGCTGCATCACTCGCCATCAACCAAAATACGGAAATGAGTACCGCGGTGCGATCTTTGTCCGGCTTTGCAGCTCACTCAGCATGCTAAGCGCCGACGCGTTTGGACAATACTCCATCCAGTCCTTGCAATCGTGCCGAGTTACGTCGGCGCGGTCGCCTGCGAGATCCTGCAGACAGCCACGCCACGCCTCGCATGACCTGCAACGCCTTTGCAGATGATGCACCAGCGCAGCTTCAACGATGGCCAGCTCATAGGAATCCAGGTCGAGTGCGGCCATGCGGCGCGCTAGGAGGCTTACGTCATTTGGGTCACGCGTCAGGGGTTGGCGAGGATCGACATCGGCGGACTCGGTCGGTTCGGCAGCCCGAACCCCGATCAGACGTCGCCAGCGCTGCACAATCGCGCGTCGCACGGACCAATGTCTTGTTTGCATCGAGCGAGATCGCATCAAACCCTCTCTGCCGCATAAATCTTCCCGCCATATCGGTCCTGGCGCATTGATCCAGATCAAGTGCGGCGAGCCCCGACTGTGCCTTGCTTGGTGCGGCGTTGTCGCCAAAGTCTGGAGGGCGCAGTGAACGCCGGAACGATGCAAGTCTACAAAAGCGCCTGCCGTATGTGTCATGGCGGCTGCGGCGTTTTGGTGCATGTGGTGGACGGGGCGATCCAGAGCGTCGAAGGCGATCCGGATTCGCCGCTCAACGAGGGGCGGCTTTGCTTAAAAGGTCCCGCCAGCGTCGATATCGTCCATCACCCGGATCGCCTGACGCATCCGATGAAGCGGGTCGGCGCGCGCGGCGAAGGCCGCTGGGCTCGTATCGGTTGGGAGGAGGCCTACGATATTATCGCTGAAAAGCTCGAGCGCATCATTGTCGAGAACGGTCCCGAGAGCATTGTCATCGGCACCGGCACGGGGCGGCATCATTGCAATTTCGTCCCCAGATTCGCCAATGCGCTCGGCACGCCAAATTGGTGCGAGCCTGGCCATGCGCAGTGTTTTTTCCCGCGAGTGAATGTCTGTCATCTGACGTTCGGCGGCCTTCCGGTGTGCGATTATTACGGCGACGTCGAGCCGGCCTGCGTGCTGGTCTGGGGTCACAATCCGCTCAACTCCGGTCCTGACGGCGAGCTTCCGTTCCACCCGCGCCGGCTGATGTATGAAGGCAGGACCAAATACATTGTCGTCGATCCGCGCCGCACCAGGATCGCCGAGCAAGCCGCCGTATGGCTGCAGGTGCGGCCGGGTACCGACGACGCGCTGGCGCTGGCCATGATCCACGTCATCATCACGGAACAGCTTCAAGATCGACAGTTCGTCGAGAAATGGACTTACGGTTTCGAGCAGCTCTCGCAGCACGTCCGCCCGTTCACGCCGGAATGGGCCGAATCGATCACCTGGGTCCCGGCGGAAAAAATCCGTGCCGCGGCGCGGATCTTCGCTGCTACCAAGCCGGCCACTCTTGAATGGGGTTGCGCGATCGAACACACACCCAACTCGATTCAGACTGCGCGGGCGATTTCGATACTTCCGGCCATCACCGGCAATATCGACGTTCCCGGAGGTTGGGTGTTCGGCACGCCCACCGTCACGCCGGTGCCTTCGCTCGACGAGAACCTGACCCCGGTGGCGCGAGCCAAACGGCTCGGAGCGCAGGAATTTCGAGTGCTCGGCCAGGCCAATGTGCAGCCTTCGGCGCACGTCCCGGCGGTGTTCAAGGCGATGCGCACCGGCAAGCCCTATCCGGTGCGCGCCTTCCTCGTCTTCGGCAACAATCCGCTGCTGAGTTATGCCAATTCGAAAGTCGTGTTCGAATCGCTGCAAAAGCTCGAATTCTTCGTGATCATGGACTTGTTTATGACCCCGAGCGCCGATCTTGCAGATTTGGTGCTGCCGGCGGCCAGTTGGTTCGAGGTCGATGCGATGCCGGCGTTCCCTTATTTCGCGGAGAATGCGGTGTTGGTTCAGCAAAAGATCGTGCAGGTCGGCGAATGCAAGCAGGACGAAGTGGTGTTTGCTGAGATCGCGCGACGAATGAAGCTGCCGGTCGGCACTGAAGATCCCAAGGACATCTATACCGGGCAGCTCGCCGCCAATTTCGGCATCACCTATGACGAACTTCGCGAACGCGGCTCGATTTGGCAGCCGATGTCGTATCGCAAGCATGAAACGCGCGGCTTCAAGACCGAATCCGGCAAGATAGAGCTCTATTCGCTGGCACTTGAAAAACTCGGCTACGCGCCCCTGCCGTACTACGCCGAGCCACCGGAGTCGCCTTTGAGCACGCCGGAAGTGGCGAAGGAATTTCCTTACGTGCTGACCACAGGCGCCCGCATCCCGAATTTCTTCACGTCGGAACATCGGCAGTTGCCGAAACTGCGGCGTATCTATCGCGACCCGCTGGTGGAAATGCATCCCGATACCGCGCGGCAGTTCGGCATTCGCGCCGGTGACTGGGTCTGGATCGAAACAAAGCGCGGCAAGATCAAGCAACGTGCCAGGATCACCGACGGCATCGATCCGCGCGTGATCAATGTCGAGTTCGGATGGTGGTTCCCCGAGCGCCAGGATGGCGAGCGCGGCGCCTGGGAAAGCAACGCCAACGTTCTGACCAACATCGAGCCTCCCTACGATCCGGCGATGGGCACCTATCAACTGCGCGCGCTATTGTGCCGGATCGAAAAGGTGACGGACGAGCGGCCTTGATCGGGGCGGCATTCGCCATCGCATTGCCGGCGACGCAGTTGTCGATGCCCTTTTTTGCGAGTGTATCTAATAGGATAGCCTTTGTTGCGTCGCCACGGAATTCAGCGCCGGCGCGGGAGCACTGGGCAAATCCCGCACCTTGTCACGGAGCGGTTCGACGAATTTTCGGTTCAGAAAAGCGAGCCCGGCGCGCCCTACGGGCCTTCTAAGGCGGCACTTGAATCCGCAACGGTCATCTGGGCGAGAGATCTTGTCGGCACCGGCGTTCGGTGAACGCGCTGGCGCCCGGTGGCCCAGCCAACACGCGAATGATTCCCAAGTCGGAGGTTGGCGACCGATCCACTCTGATCCAACCCGAAGTGATGATGGCGCCGATCGTGTGGCTGATGTCGGCGCGGTCAGACGGCGTGAGCGGTCGCAGGATTATTGCAAAGGAGTGGGATGCGGACCGCCTTCAGCGCGAGACCTCCGAGAAGATCCGCACCCCCAGCAGGATGGTAAGAAGCCTTTTCGCGACGCGCTTCGGCTGAAATGCCGTGCAGACTCGCCTGCCCGTCGATATTCCGTATTGGGCATTATGCGAAGTGGGTTTTACTCACCGAACTTACGATGTGGATAGAACGCCGCCTGTCACGCTGGCGAACGCTTGAGCGCGGGCGTTTTTGAGTTTACGAGCGCGCTGCGGCAATCAGGGCGAATAGCGTGGCCGGGGTTACCGGATATTCCGTGATCGTCACGCCGAAAGGAGAGAGTGCGTCTTCGACCGCCGCGACAATCGCACCGGCGGCCGGTACGCAACCGGATTCGCCGACGCCTTTAACGCCAAGGGGATTGAGCGGTGAAGGGCATTCGAGAAAGTGGACCTCGATCGTCGGTACTTCCGTCGCGGTGGGCAGCAGATAATCGGCGAATGTCGTGGTCAGCGGCTGAGCGTTGTCGTCATAGCCCATCCATTCAAAAAGCGAATTGCCAATTCCGTGTACTGTGCCGCCAATAAGCTGGCCTTCGACAATCATAGGATTGATTAGGCGGCCGCTATCGTTGACCACGACGTAACGAAGGATGCGCACACTGCCGGTTTCCACATCGACTTCAACCTCGACCGCATGACATCCCATGCCATAGGTGAGTGCGCTCGGCAGGAAGTTTTGGAAACTTTCCAGGCCGGGCTCAAATTTTCCTGGCATGGCGTAGCCAGGCACGCCAGAAACCGCTTCCGCAACTTCACGGAGCGTGAGGCCGCTGCCAGGAGCGCCGACGACCTCGACGCGGCCATCTCGCAGTTCGAGATCCTCGACACTCGTCTCCAGGAGGTGTGCAGCTACACTGAGCACCTTCTCGCGCACGGCGAGCGCCGCAAGGTGCACGGCCGATCCGGCAGTGACGGTCTGCCGGCTGGCGAAGCCGCCCTGTCCGTGCGGAATGACGGCAGTGTCGCCCGCCATCACTGTGATGCTATCGGCGGCAACGCTGAACTGTTCTGCACAGATTTGTGCGAGTGCGGTCTTGATGCCCTGTCCCATCGGCATGGCGCCGGTATAAACCGATATGCGGCCCGAGCGGCCGACGCGGACGATTCCGGACTCGAACGGTCCACGCCCGGTGCCCTTCACGCCGTTGCCGATGCCGATCCCGACATGGCGTCCCTGTTCGCGCGCCTGGCGCTGCCGTTCGGCAAATCCGGCGTAATCGATCGCATTG
>Ga0182024_10002621_pt1 | contig 44248 bp, 41 predicted proteins | sample P32metaG_FD_120480 | JGI IMG/M metagenome (GOLD analysis project Ga0182024, IMG submission 120480) | Permafrost microbial communities from Stordalen Mire, Sweden - P3-2 metaG (Illumina Assembly) | ecosystem: Environmental > Terrestrial > Soil > Wetlands > Permafrost | place: Sweden: Stordalen... | reverse complement strand
GGGTGCGGGAGGCGGCACCGCTGGCGCCATCACGCGGCTCCTTTCTGCTTGGCGGCATCGACGCCGATCACGAGCGTCTGAGCGTTTACGTAGGCATAGGGAGGCACGACCAGATTCACCGAAGCGGGCGAACCGTCGAACACCCGCCCGGAGAGGTCAAAGCGCGAGCCGTGGCAGGGACAGAAGAAGCCGCCGGGCCAGTCGGCGCCGAGTTCCGGGAACCCCGGCTCGAAGCGCGCCTTCGGCAGGCAACCCAAATGCGTGCAGATGCCGATGAGCACGAGGTAATCGGGCTTGCGCGCGCGCTGCACGTTCTTCGCGTAGGGCGGCTGCTGAGAATGCGCCGACGTCGGGTCCTTCAGCCGATCGTCGTGGCCTGCAAGGCTTGCGAGCATCGCAGGCGTGCGGCGCACGACATAGATCGGCTGCTTGCGCCAGACGACGACGACCATCTGCCCCGGATCAAGCTTCGAGAGGTCGAGCTCAGTGGGCGCGCCGAGGGCGCGTGCGCGCTCCGAGGGCATCCACGAAGAGATGAAGGGCACGAGGACGAACGCCGCACCGATTGCGCCGGTCGTGGCCGTGGCCGCGGTTAGAAATACACGCCGACTCGTGTCGACGTGATTGTCGCCAATCACTCCATCACCAGCCATCGAGTGGCTCTCCCGCTGTCGTCCGTCGCAAGTCCGCCCCTACCTCGCGCCCACATCTAGTGCGCGCGCAAGCGCGTGCGGACGCTGCTGGCGGCTAGCGGGGGGCGGCGTGATTTAGTATACACGAACGACACGGATCTTCGGACGAGCGGCCGAGTGCGCCTGCAGTGCGCGCGCGCATGATTACAAAGATGCTGACACCTCAATTGCCGCGCTGGCTCACATTTATAATCGGCTGGGTCGTCGGGGGCCTGGCGCTGGCCTTCATCATCGTCGCCATGCGGCCGGAGTTGCTGGCCCACGCCCCGATCGCGGCACCGGCCAGCCCCGTCGCGTTGTCGGCGCCGATACCAGGCCATGTAAGCTATGCCGACGCCGTCGCACGCGCGGCCCCGGCGGTGGTCAATATCTACACTGCGCGCCTTGTGACCGAGCGCATCGCGCCGTCCGGGTGGGATGAGCTCTTTGGCAATTTCCTGCCGCGCTACCGGCAGCGCGTGGAGCGCAGTCTGGGCTCCGGCGTCATCGTCGACACGCTCGGCCATATCGTGACCAATCACCACGTGATTGCGAATGCCGATTCGATCAAGGTGCAACTGGCGGACGGCCGCGTGGCCGATGCGCACATCGTCGGGCGCGATCCGGATACCGACCTTGCCGTCCTGCAGATCGATCTCACCCCGCTGCCCGTCGTCACTTTTGGCCGCTCCGACCGTCTGCGCGCCGGCGACGTCGTGCTCGCGATCGGCGATCCTATCGGACTCTCCCAGAGCGTCACGCACGGCATTGTCAGCGCCACCGGCCGCGAGCAGCTGGGGATCGCCACTTTCGAGGACTTCATCCAGACGGACGCCGCGATCAACTTCGGCAATTCAGGCGGAGCGCTCATCGACACAAGCGGCGCGCTCGTCGGGATCAACACGGCCATCGCCGCCAAGAACCTGGGCGTCGAAGGCATCGGCTTCGCGATTCCGGTGAACCTCGTGCGCGGGGTTCTCAATGACATCATCGATCACGGGCGCGTCATTCGCGGCTGGATCGGCATCGTGCCGGAGGACCTCACGGACGCACAGGCGGCGCAGCTCGGACTGCCACGCGGCGGCGTGCTCGTCTCTAACCTCTACGTAGGCAGTCCCGCCCAACAGGCGGGGCTGCAACCCGGCGATATCCTGGTCGCCATCGACGGCGCGCCGCTCAGAAGCGCTCAGGAGGCGCTCGCCAGCATAGCTTCGCGCCATCCTGGCACGATGCTCACGATTCGCGCACTGCGTGGACGTGGACGACAGTCGATCGACGCGCATGCGCAGGTGAGCGAGCCGCCGCGCAATCCCTAAGGGAGGGTAAGCCTTATGAGTCCAGGAACACCGGCGCAGGTGCGCGTACGCCGCTTCGCATTGCGCCGCGATCTCGATGTCGCGGTCGCCGAGCGCCTGAGATGCGCGGCGACCGACAGCGCATCGAGCGCCATCATGCTCGCGGGCGGCACGACCCCGGGCCCAGCCTTTGGATTGCTTGCCGAGCGGCCGCCGCGCGCGGCGCCGGGGCTCTGCATCCTGTACTCCGACGAACGCCACGTGCCATCCACTTCCGACGCCAGCAACTACCACCTCTCACTGCCGTTGCTGCAAGCCCTCGCACTGCCCGCCGCGCAGGTGCTGCGCGTGCAAACGGAGCTGCCGCTGGAGGAGGCGGCGCAAGCCTACGAGGAACGCCTGCAGGGCCTCTTGGGCGAAAAGCTCCCCGTGCGCCTAGGACTCCTGGGCTTGGGCGCCGACGGCCACACCGCCTCGCTCTTCACGCCGGCGGACTTGACGGCGGCATGCGGCCGGCTCGCCATCCCCGTGCAGCGGCCGGACGGCCGCGCGGCGGTGAGCGTCACGCCCGATTGGCTTGCTCAGGTTGAGGAGATCCTGTTCGTCGTGGCCGGCAGCGATAAGCGCGCGGCGCTTACGCGGCTTGCGGCGCGCGATCAGGCGCTTATCGCCTGGCGTGCCGTGCAGCGGTGCGCGCAAATCGAGGTCTGGGCGGACGGCGAGGCGTGGCCGCCCTAGTGGATCACGGCAGCGCGCAGAAACGCGTCCAACTGTGCGCGTCCGCTCCAGGATCATGCCAACCGCAGTCACCGTCGATCATCTTGTCGGCGACCGGAGGACCCCAGCTTCCCGGTACGTACTCGTTCGCGGGCAGCCCGGTCGCGCCGAGAATCGGATCGACAATCGCCCACGCGGCCTCTACTTCATCCTGACGCGCGAAGAGCGCAGAATCGCCGCTCATCGCATCGCCGATCAGTCGCTCATAGGCCTCCATTTCCTCGCGCTCTTGCTGGCTCACGAACAGCTCGATCGGATGTCCTGTCATGCTGGTCCCTGCGCTCTTGGCCCGCGCCCCGAGTGCGATCGCCACATCAGGCCCAAGGCGAAAGCGCAGGTGATTGGGCGGATCCGCAGCGACATCACCGAACACTCGCGCCGGCGGCGCCTTCAGGTCGACCACGACCTCGGTCGCCGTCACCGGCAAGCACTTACCCGTGCGCACGTAGAACGGCACGCCGCTCCAGCGCCACGAGTCGATCGACAAGCGCAGCGCCGCATAAGTCTCGACGTTCGACTCGGGCGCAACGCCCTCTTCTTGCCGATAGCCGCGATACTGACCGCGAACAAGATGCGGCGCATCGAGCGAGCGAATCGCCCGCAGCACTTTCACCTTCTCATCGCGCAAAGATTCGCCCGCGCTGTTGACCGGCGGCTCCATCGCGAGAAACGCCACGATTTGCATCAGATGATTCTGCACGACGTCGCGGATGGCACCCGCCTCCTCGTAGAAGCGTCCGCGGCCCTCGACGCCGATCTTCTCGGCCATGGTGATTTGCACACTCGCGATGAAGTTGCGATTCCACACCGGCTCAAGGAAGGCATTGGCAAAACGGAAATACAACAGGTTCTGTACCGGCTCCTTGCCAAGGTAGTGATCAATGCGAAAGATCGAGCTCTCCGGAAAGAGCTTCAAGAGCGTCGCATTGAGTGCGCGCGCGGAGGCCAAGTCGCGCCCGAAGGGCTTCTCAACGACAACCCTTGCGTCCTTGGCCGCGCCGGACGTGCCCAATAGATCGATCACGACAGGAAACATGCTCGGCGGAATCGCCAGGTAATAAAGCGGCTGCCGCGCGGAACCGAGAGCCTCACGCAATTTTGTGAAAGTGGCCGCCGTCCGATAGTCGCCATCCACATAGCGCAGCAGCGCCGCCAGGCGTTCAACCACCGCAGCATCCGCCTCTTTGACGAATGTGTTGAGGCTCTCACGCACGTGCTCGATGAGCTTGTCGCGCGTCCAGCCCGCGCGCGCGACTCCAATCACCGGTACCTTCAAGTGTCCGCGTCGCACGAGTGCATAGAGCGCTGGAAATATCTTGCGCGAGCACAGATCTCCGGTCGCACCAAAGATCACCAAAGCATCCGCGGCACGATTTTCCACTAGGATTTACCCTCGAGGTGGCCGCCAAATCCCAGACGCATGGCGGAGAGGACTTTGCTCGCAAATTCGGCATTGCCGCGCGAGTCGAAGCGCGAGTAGAGCGCCGCGCTCAATACGTGTGCCGGCACCCCTTCCTCGATTGCCGCCTGAATCGTCCAGCGTCCCTCGCCCGAATCCGATACGCGTCCTGCAAAATGCTCAAGCCCAGGATCGCGCGCGAGCGCACTGGCGGTCAAATCCAGAAGCTGCGAGGCGACGATGCTGCCGTGCCGCCAAACTTCCGCGATCGCCGCGATGTCAAACGTGTACTGGAAGAGTTCAGGATTCTGCAGCGGCGCGGTCTCCGCATCGGTGCTCCGCGTCGCAAGGCCCGCGTTCGCGTGCTTGAGAATGTTGAGTCCCTCGGCGTAGGCCGCCATCAGCCCGTATTCGATGCCGTTGTGCACCATCTTCACGAAGTGGCCTGCGCCCACCGCGCCGCAATGCTGGTAGCCGCGCGCCGCCGTGCCCGCGGCCGCATTCGCGGCGGCGCGACCGCCCGGCGCGAGCGTTGCAAAGATCGGCTCCAGGCGCTGCACGACGTCCTTCTCCCCGCCGATCATGAGACAAAAACCCTGCTCGAGTCCGAGCACACCGCCGCTCGTGCCGACATCAACATAGTGAATACCGACGCGCTGCATCTCCTTCGCGCGGCGCAAATCGTCGTGATAGTAGGAGTTGCCACCGTCAATGATGACGTCGTCCTTCGCAAGCTGCGGCGCGAGCTCTGCCAAGATCTTATCCACGATCGCGGCAGGAACCATGAGCCACACCACGCGCGGCGGTGCAAGCGCCGCAACCAACTCGGCGAGGGTGTGCGCGCCTTTCGCGCCATCCGCGCTCAGCGCCTGCACCGCCTGGGCTGACTGGTCAAACGCCACGCACTCGTGACCGCCGCGCGCGAGACGCCGCACCATGTTCGCGCCCATCCGCCCAAGTCCGATCATTCCGATTCGCATGCCAAGTCTCCTTCAGTTCGGCACGCGCCGAATTTGTGCGCCAAGTTGCGCAAGCTTTTCCTCGATGGCCTCATAGCCGCGGTCGATATGATAGATCCGCTCCACGTCGGTGCGACCTTCCGCCACCAATCCAGCGAGCACCAGGCTCGCCGAAGCGCGCAGATCGGTGGCCATGACCGGCGCCGCCGTCAGCTTGTTGACCCCTTTGATGATGGCCGTGTTCCCCTCGAGGCGAATCTCCGCGCCCAGGCGCCGCATTTCCAGCATGTGCATGAAGCGGTTCTCGAAGATCGTCTCGGTGATCGTGCCCACGCCTGCGGCGATGGTGTTAAGCGCCGCGAACTGCGCCTGCATGTCCGTCGGGAAGGCCGGATACGGCGCGGTGCGTACGTCCACCGCCTGCGGGCGTCGGCCGCGCATGTCCACTTCGATCCAATTGTCGCCGCAAGACACCGTCGCGCCCGCTTCGCGCAGCTTGGCGACGATCGCATCGAGGTGCTCCGGACGGGTGTTCTTGATGCGCACGTGGCCGCGCGTGATTGCGCCGGCGACGAGATACGTGCCGCTCTCGATCCGATCAGGCAGAACGTCGTAGTGCGTGCCACGCAGGCGCTTCACGCCCTCGATCACGATCTTGTCGGTGCCCGCGCCATGAATGTTGGCTCCCATGGAGCTGAGAAAATTTGCCAGATCCACGACCTCGGGTTCGCGCGCCGCATTCTCGATGACCGTCTCGCCGTCGGCGAGGGTTGCGGCCATCATGAGATTCTCCGTACCCGTGACCGTGACGGTGTCGAGCACCAGCCGCGCGCCCCGCAGACGCGGCGCGCGCGCGCGGATGTAGCCGCCTTCGATCGTGATGTCCGCCCCCATGGCCTGCAGCCCCGCGACGTGAATATTGACCGGCCGGGCGCCGATCGCGCAGCCGCCCGGCAATGACACATCCGCCCGCCCGAAACGCGCGACGAGCGGACCCAGCACAAGAATTGAGGCGCGCATGGTTTTGACAAGATCGTAGGGTGCGAAGCACTCGCGCACCGTCGAAGGGTCGACCTCGATGTGCATGTGCTCATCAATCGTGACGCTCGCACCCATCTGTCCCAAAAGCTCGATGGTCGTCGTCACGTCCTGCAGGTGCGGCACATTGCCGATGACGACGGGATCGTCCGCGAGGAGTGCCGCGGCCAGAATGGGCAGCGTCGCATTCTTGGCTCCCGAGATGCGCACCTCCCCTTCGAGCGGCGTGCCGCCCTGGATCTGCAATTTATCCAAGCGTCACGTTCCGCATGATCAGGAAGGGGTTCGCGCCGTCCACTCCTGCGGAGACAGTGCATCGATCGAGAGCGCGTGAATCTCCCGCCCCACCGGCTCGCCCAAGGCGCGATAAATGAGCTGATGGCGCGCAATGCTGCGCAGCCCCGCAAACTCGCGCGCGACGACCCGCGCCGCGAAATGCCGGTTGTCTTCCGATTCGACGTAAACATCCGCATCAGGAAGAGCGGCGCGGATGAGGTCAGCCACTTGCTGGGGAGTCATGCGGCGCCATCCTACCGCACGGCGCGCGGTTCATGGTTTTTGCCCCGCGGGCGCCTTTGAATCCGGGTTTCGCGCTAGCATTGTGCGCATGCATCCCCCGACCGCCCCGCAAGCCGACGCCACGCAGCTTCTGGCCTCGGCACGGCGCACGCTTACGATCGAGGCGCGCGCCATAGAAGCGTTGGAACACCGGCTCGATGCGGGCTTCACGGAGGCTTGCCGTCTGTGCCTTGCCTGTCAAGGACGCGTAGTCGTCACCGGCATGGGAAAATCCGGGCACATTGCCCGCAAAGTCGCATCGACGTTTGCAAGCACCGGCACGCCCGCCTTCTTTCTGCATCCCGCCGAGGCCGGTCACGGCGATCTGGGGATGATCACGCAGACCGATCTGGTTATCGCGCTCACGAACTCCGGTGAGACGCCCGAGATCGTGCTGCTTCTGCCCCATCTGAAGCGCCTCGGCGTGCCGCTCATTGCCCTGACGGGCAATCCGAAATCGACCCTGGGCACGATCGCCACGGTGGTGCTGAACGTGGGCGTGAACGACGAGGCATGCCCGCTCAATCTCGCGCCGACTGCGAGCACGACGGCGGCGCTTGCAATGGGCGATGCGCTCGCGGTTGCGCTCCTCGAAGCGCGCGGCTTTACGAGGCAGGCGTATGCCGACGCTCATCCGGGCGGCAATCTGGGGCGGCGCGTGCTCATGCACGTCGAGCAGGTCATGCGCACCGGGGAGGCCGTGCCGCGCGTGAGCCCGGCCACGACTCTTGGCGAGGGTCTTCTGGAGATGTCCAAAAAGGGCCTCGGCATGACGGTGGTAGTGGACGACCAGGGCAAGGTGTTGGGCGTGTTCACCGATGGAGATCTGCGTCGCGCACTCGACAATCAGGTCGACATCCACAAAACACGCATGAGCAATGTCATGACCAAGAACCCGAAGTCCATCGCGGCGCAATCGCTCGCGACGCAAGCTGTGCACCTGATGGAGCTGCATCGCATCACGGCACTGCCCGTGACGGACGCCCGCGGCGAGCTGATCGGCGCGCTCAACGTGCATGACCTCCTGCGCGCGGGCGTGGTCTGACTTGCCAGCTGTCTTGGCAATGATGCGCAAGCCTGTCGCTGCCGCCGCTATCCGTCTCCTGGTGCTCGACGTGGATGGCGTGCTCACGGATGGACGGCTGTACTTCGGTGCGCGCGGCGAGGCCCTAAAAACCTTTCATGCGCATGACGGCTACGGCATCCGTAAGCTGATCGCTGCCGGCGTTGAAGTCGCCGTAATCTCCGCAAGGCGCTCGGCCGCCGTGTCGGCCCGCTGCCGTGAGCTCGGCATCGCGCGTGTGATGCAAGGCGCGACCGACAAGCTTGCGGCATTTGAGCGCCTGCGCCGGCGCGCCCAGGTCGCGGCCCGCGCTTGCGCCTGCGTGGGCGACGACCTTCCGGATGTGCCGCTCTTCGGTGCGGTGGGTCTTGCGTTCGCCGTCGCCGATGCGCATCCCCTCGCCCGTCGCGCGGCCCATCATGTGACGGCGCTTCCCGGAGGCATGGGGGCGGTGCGGGAAGTGTGCGATCGGTTGCTCGCCGCCAAAGCTCGCCAGGGTGGCGCCCGATGATCTTCCGGATTTTCGCAACCCTTGCTCTGCTTGCGCTCATCGGCGGCAGCCTCCTCCTCGGTCGTCGGACGCGCGATGCCGAAACGCCCGCGCCGGTGGGCCGGCCCGCAGAAGACCTGGGCTACGGCGCGCGCGATGCGCAGCTCATCGAGACCGGCGCGGACGGTCGGCCGAAGTACACATTGAACGCCAAGTTGATCGAGCAGCATCCCAAAGATGACAGCGTGCAGCTGACAGTCGTGCACATGATCCTCGACGACGTCGACGGCAATCGGTGGACGGTGGACGCGCAGCGCGGCGATATCGTGCACGCCGGCGATAACATTGATCTATCAGGGGACGTGCATGTCTCGGGCGTGCTGCCCGGCACGGACCAGCCGGCGGACATCTCGAGCGATCGGCTCTCCTTTGATACGCGCAGCGACGTCGTCAGCACCGAGGATCCCGTGACGTTCGTCTGGGCCGGCCGGCAGATCCACTCCGTCGGGATCGTCGCCAGCTTGAAGGACAGTCATGTGCAGCTAGAATCGGCCGTCCATGGAATTTTTCAGCCTTAGCTCGCGCAGTGCGGCGGCGCTTGTCGCCGCGGCGCTCACCTGGCAGGTGAGCGCCGCCGATAATGCCGTGAGCCATCAGAATATCTTCCTCGATGCCGCCTCCTCCGAGGTCGACTACAAGAAAAACACCGTCGAGTTCAAGGACATCGTCATCTCGCAGGGCGATATCAAGGTGGAAGCGAATCATGCCGAAGCCGAAGCCACCGGGCTCAATTTCAAGACCGGAGTGTGGACCTTCAGCGGCGATGTGCGTATCCACGTTGAGAAGCGCGGCAACCTGCGCTCCGATCAGGCAGTGCTTGACTTCAAAGACAGCCAGATCGTGAAGGCGACGATCACCGGAAAACCGGCACAGTTTGAGCAGCAGCGGGCGGCATCTGATCAGATCGCCCGCGGTCACGCGGGGCAGATCGTCTATGAGCCGGCCGAAGGCGTGGTGCGGCTGTCGAACGACGCGTGGCTCTCCGACGGCCGCAACGAGATCCGCGGGCCGCTCCTCGTATACAACATTCGCCAGCAACACGTGGAGGCTGTGGCGCAACCCGGCAATGACGATCGCGTGCACATCACCATCGTTCCGGGCCCGGACGAACGGAAACCCAAATGACGGCGCTGCGCGCGGTCGGCCTTGCCAAGAGCTACAAGTCCCGCCAAGTCGTCCATGACCTGTCCTTGGAGGTCAAGAACGGCGAGGTCGTCGGGCTTCTGGGTCCGAACGGCGCCGGCAAGACGACGGCTTTTTACATGATCGTGGGCTTGGTCCCCTGCGACGCCGGGCGCATCTATCTGGGTGATAAAAACCTCACCTTTCTTGCAGTGCACAAGCGCTCCCAGCTGGGGCTTGGCTACCTGCCGCAGGAAGCCTCCATCTTCCGCAAGCTCTCAGTAGAGGACAACGTGCTCGCGATACTCGAGTCGCGTGAGGATCTGGACCGCGCCGCGCGCGAGCGCCGCCTGGAGGAGCTCCTCGAGGAGCTGCGCATCGGCCACGTCCGCAAGATTCTCGGGATATCGCTGTCCGGTGGGGAGCGGCGGCGGGTGGAAATCGCGCGCGCTCTGGCGGCCGAGCCGCGTTTTATGCTGCTCGATGAACCGTTTGCGGGTGTCGATCCACTCTCGGTGCTCGACATCCAGCGCATCATCCGCGAGCTGACGAGCCGCGACATCGGCGTGCTCATCACCGACCATAATGTACGCGAAACGCTCGGCGTGTGCAGCCGCGCATACATTGTAAATCAGGGTACTGTGATCGCGTCCGGATCTGCGGAAGAAATCCTTGCCAACCCCCAAGTTCGTGAGGTGTACTTGGGCGAGTCGTTCCGCCTGTGACGACCCTCAGCTTTAGGGTTAATTTCTCTCGACCACCACCATGCTGAAACCTTCTCTGCAGCTCAGGCTGGGTCAGCAATTGACGATGACTCCGCAGCTGCAGCAGGCCATCCGACTCCTGCAACTGCCCGCGCTTGAGCTCCAGGCGCATATCCGCGAACTCCTCGAAAGCAACGTCATGCTTGAGGCGGACGAGGAGACCGAAGCCACTCAGAATGTCGAGGTGAACCCGCCCCCGGCAGAGACCTCGCTGCCGGAGCGTCCCCCCACGGAGAACACCGTGGAGATCCTGGACGAGGGCTGGGGAGAGCGCAGTGTCGGCTCCGCCGATACGCCTTGGACTGGGGACGACGACGACCGGCAGCAGGAGTTCGCCGATTCCGCCGGCGAATCCCTGCAAGAGCACCTCCTGTGGCAGCTAGAGCTGGCGCGATTGGCGCCGCAGGAGCTCGCCATCGCGTGCGCGATCGTCGACGCCATCAGCGATGACGGCTACCTCACCGAGTCGCTTGAGGAGATCGCGCAGACGCTTAAGCCCGAGATCGATTGCGGCCCGGCGGATGTCGAAAACGTCCTGACGCGCGTGCAGAGCCTGGATCCCACGGGAATCGGCGCGCGCGCGCTCGGGGAATGCATCGAGCTGCAGCTGCGCCAGCTTGATCCTGCAACTCCGGGACTTGCCACCGCCATCGAGATCGCGCGCCACCACCTGGCTCTGGTCGCTGAGCGCGAAGTCTCGGTGCTGCGCCGCGAATTGCACGCCACGGATGAGGAGCTCTCCGAAGCGCTGGCACTCGTGCGCGGCTGCCATCCTCGGCCCGGCTCCATCGTGAGCGCAGGCGCCGCCGAATACGTCGTGCCCGACGTCTTCGTGCGCCGCACGGATCACGGCTGGGCGGTGGAAATCAATGCCGCGACGCTCCCGCGCGTGCGCCTGAATCAAGGCTACGCCAGCCTCATCGGCCGCAATTCCAGTCACGCGACCATGCGCACCCAGCTGCAGGAGGCACGCTGGTTGCTCAAGAGTCTCGAGATCAGAAACGAGACTCTCATGAAAGTCGCGCGCGCCATCGTCGAGCGGCAGGCCGCGTTCCTCGAACAAGGCGAGGAGCACATGCGGCCGATGATTCTCAAGGACATCGCCGAAGCGGTCGAAATGCACGAATCGACCATTTCGCGTGTGACGTCCGGCAAATACATGCACACCCCGCGCGGCGTCTTTGAATTGCGGTATTTCTTCTCAAGCCAGGTTGAAGGCGCCGACGGATCAGGAACCTCCTCGACCGCCATCCGCGCCAAAATTCGCAAACTTGTGAAGGAAGAAGACCCGGAGAGCCCTTTGAGCGACGGCCGCATCGCTGAAATGCTCTCCGGCGAAGGTATCCCGGTTGCGCGCCGCACCGTTGCCAAATATCGGGAGGCGATGGGCATCACGCCTTCGAACGAGCGGCGGCGCGCCGCACTGAAGCAGATCTGATCAAAACCACAAAGGAGACGAGCTATGCATTTGAGCGTCACCGGTCATCACGTCGAAATCACCCCCGCGCTACGCGCCTATGTGGAGAAAAAACTCGAACGGATCGTACGCCACTTCGATCACGTCATTGATGTCCATTGCGTATTGACGGTGGAGAAGCTCAGACAAAAGGCCGAGGCGACGCTGCATGTCAGTGGAAGCGCCATCCATGCGAACGATGTGAAACCCAATATGTACGCCGCGATTGACGGGCTGGCGGACAAGCTCGACCGCTGCGTGAAGAAGCACAAGGAAAAGCGCGCCGATCACCATGCGGCTGAAGCCCAGAAAGGGCTCAGACTCTAAAGATGCGGATCATCATCGTCAGCGGCCTGTCTGGCTCTGGAAAGAGCGTGGCGCTGCACATGCTTGAGGACCTCGGCTTCTACTGCATCGACAACATCCCCGCCGCGCTCCTCAAGCCCTTCATTTCCTACACTGTGCGCAGTCCGCAGAAGACCTATGAGCGCACGGCGATTGGCCTTGATGCCCGCAACACCACGGCGGAGATCGCGACGGTTCCCACGCTGATCGAGGAACTGAAGAGAAGCGGCATCAACTGCGAGGTGCTGTTTCTCGTTGCTAACGAAGAAGGACTCCTGCGGCGCTTCGCCGAGACGCGCCGCAAACATCCGATGAGCCGCGAGAACATTGATCTGCGGGCCGCCATCGCGATGGAAAGCAAGCTTCTCGAACCGATCGCCTACGCCGCCGATCTCGTCATCGACACTTCGAGAATGGGCGTGCACGAGCTGCGCGACATCGTGCACGAGCGCGTCGAGCAGCGCATGCACGGCAGGCTATCGTTGACGTTTGAATCCTTCGGGTTCAAACATGGCATCCCAGGAGATGCGGACTTCGTGTTCGACGCGCGCTCCTTGCCGAACCCGTACTGGGAACCGAGCCTGCGCAGCCTCACCGGCAGCGATGCAGAGGTGATGCGCTTCCTCGAAGCTCAGAAGAGCGTCGGCCAGCTCATCGACGACATCGTGCGCTTCATCGATGGCCGTATCCCCGAATACGAGTCGAACAATCGGGGCTATCTCACCGTCGCCATCGGCTGCACCGGCGGCCAGCACCGCTCTGTCTACATTGTCGAGCGCCTGGCCGAGCGCTACGCCAAGCGCTTTCCCACGGTCACCGCGCGCCATAGTGGACTTCCCGGCACAAAATTCTTCCGGCCGCCGCAGCCGGCGGCTGCAAACAGCTAGTCGTTCGCGTGGTCCGGCGGCAAGAACAGCCCAGACGCCCTTGGATCGTACGCGTACATTGTCGCCTCCGCGGGCCGCGTCTTAAGCTTGCCAACACATGAGTGAGATGCCGATCGACGCGCGTGACGCGGCCGCAGCCGGCTTCGAGGCGCTCGAGCGCGGCGATCTGCTCGCTGCGCGAGCCTCTTTCGAGCGCGCCATTTCCGCCGGCGCAACCGACGCGGGGATATGCTTCGGACTGTCGCGCGTGCACCACCGGAGCGGCGCAGCCGCGGATGAAAGTGCTGCACTCGACGAGACGCTCAAGCTCGAGCCGCGCCACCTCCCGGCGCTGATCGCCAAGGGTGATCTGTACAGCCTAATGGAGGATGTGCGCGCAGCTGCTTCCTACTATCGAGCGGCGATCGACATCGCACCGAGCCTCAAATCGCTGCCAGCGGAATGGCACCGCGAGCTGCGCCGCGTCGAAGCGGCGTGCGAGCGGTTCGCGCGCGACTACCAGGCGCATCTCCTGGCGGCGCTCGCCGCTGAGGGCTTGGCAGGTCCGGGTACCGCCCGCTTCACTCACGCGATCGACTTGCTCCTCGGCAAACGGCAGATCTACTTCCAGCAGCCCAAGCACTTCTTTTTTCCCGAACTGCCGCAGATCCAGTTCTACGACCGGCGGATTTTCCCATGGACTGAGATGCTCGAGAGCAAAACCGCTGTCATCCGCGAAGAGCTGCGCGGAATTCTCGCAACCGGTAATGCCTTCGTGCCGTATATCCAGCGCTCGGCACACCGGCCCGCATTCGATCCGAGAGGCCTGCTGGATAATCCGGATTGGGGCGCGTTTCACCTGATGAAGAGCGGCGCCGAAGTTGCCGAGAACGCCGCGCGCTGTCCGCGCACGTTGGCAGCGCTGCGCGACCTGCCCATGTGCGAGATCGAGGGGCGCACGCCCACAGTGCTTTTCTCGCTGCTGCGACCCGGCGCGCATATTCTTCCCCATCACGGCTTCATGAATACGAGGCTCATTTGTCACCTGCCACTCATCGTGCCCCCCGGATGCGCTCTGCGCGTCGGCAACGATACGCGCGCCTGGCGCGAAGGCGAGCTTGTGGTATTTGATGACACGATCGAGCACGAGGCGTGGAATCCCACTCAGGAGTCGCGGGTGGTATTGATCTTCGACGTCTGGCGCCCTGAGCTGTCCAACAAGGAGCAGGCGCTCGTCGCGGCGATGCTCAAGGCAATCGACCAGTTTGGTGGGCCACGCCGGGAATGGACCGACTAGCGGCAGGCGGCTTGCTTCTTTGTGCTGAGCGTTCCGATCGGCATCGCGTTCGACCTTAAAAAGGCCTTAACGCACGCCAACTGCCCGGCTCGCATTCGCCTGCCGCAGCGCTCTGTTATCTCAGTACAGGCAAGAAGCGTCTATACGCTCGCGCACACGCGCCCGCCAATTCTTTCCCTCTAAGATGCATTGCGGATAAAGTACCATGCCGCATGACATCCAAACCGGTCGTTGCCGGGCCGTCGCCGGCGGATCCTGAACAAACGCCCTTCAAATCCGAGCGCGCCCAGATCAGCCAGAACATTGAAGCGGTCCTGGGGTTCTACACGCGTGAAGACCAAAAGATCAGCCGCTCGCAAAGGATTGTCGAACGCATCAGTCTTTTCGCCGGGCAGCCCATTTTCCTTGGCCTCATTCTGCTCTTTGTCGCGTCCTGGATGCTCGCCAATGTGACATTGCATCAAGTGGGCATGGCCGAGTTCGATCCAGCGCCGTTTTTCTGGCTGCAAGGAGGTGTTGGCTTGGGCGCATTGCTGACCGCGACTGTCGTTCTGACCAAGCAGAATCGCCTGGCGAGACTCGCCGAGCAACGTGCACATCTGGATCTGAAGGTGACGTTATTGACGGAGCAGAAGACCGCCAAGCTCATCGATCTGCTGGAGGAGCTGCGGCGCGATATGCCTAATGTCAAAGACAGGCACGACCCCGACGTGGCGGCGCTGCAACAATCGATGAATCCGGACCAGGTACTTGCCGCACTTGATGAGCGCAGCAAGCCCGAAGAGCGATTGAAGTTTGCTGCCGAAGCCGCCGCGGACGCAAATAAATAATACGGTCAATCGCGCGCGCTCGAGCGGACAACCACGAACGCACGCAGCATGGCGGGGTGAGTGCCCACGTAGACGTGTGCGGCGGTTTGCGGCATTTCCGGGGCGTAGTAGATGTTGTTTATCAATCACGTCCAGCGCTTGCCAACTTCGATTCCGGTCCAGCCAGGGTACATTCACGGCAAAGTTACTCTGTCTTAGGCCTGTTGCCCGGGAAAGCTCAACGAGCTTTGTCAATTTCACCTTTGATCCGTGTGTCTGTCGCGGTCCAGTTTACTTCCCATGTTTTCCCTCCATCGTCCGAATAAGCTTGTTCAAAGCGACACGAACTCGGGGTGATGTCCGAGATAACAAATCGGACTAAGATACTTCGACCATTCAGCGTTTCCTGGTCATAAAACTCACCGCGCCCATTTTTGAACTCGCCGATCGTGGGTGGGCTTACGGTACCAGCGCTGCTGTTGGCGAAATTGAGGCTCCACTGGCGGGCGTCGCGGTTGTATAGGCGTAGGGACAGAGCTTCAATGTGACCTGCCGCGCCATCGACCTCGAGCTCCACCAGATTCGCGTGACCATTCCAAACCTTTCGCACCGTAGTCGTACCCTCATAGTCGAACCACGTCGTTGAGCCCGTTAGGGGATGCGACAGACGCGACAAGTGCGTTTTCCACGTCCCTATCTCAAAGTCAAAATCGTGCTGCCCGTCTCGTGCCGCGGGGATGTGTTGAGCGCTTGATTGCGATGTGCCTGAGGTCTGCTGCGCGAGTCCCTGAGGAGATTGAAAGGCGACAGCAATTCCGTAGAGTAGAAGAGAAACTTGCAAATGGCTTGGCATATTATTGATCGCGCTACCAGTGAACTAGATTCTCGGGGTCATCCACCACGACAACCCCGTATTTGTCGATCATGGGCATCAAGACGTTCTCCAATTCGCGCTTCCACAGATCTCCTTCATAGAACGTCGCTTTCATAGGTTCGCGGGATGCGAGATCGGGGAATCCGCGCATGAAGAAGAACGTGTCTGGATCCTCGATCGACAGGAAGGGACCCAATATCTTCATGCCTAATTCCATGTGCTTTGGAATCGATTTGGAGCGGAATATCTGCAGAAACTGAGCGCGCACGCCCGGTTTCAGCTTATAAGTGCGCATTTCGACAATCATTTATAATCCCTCCGGGAGCATGTTGACTCGTCACGAGCGCACCCTGCAAGAACGCACCTTTCGGTAACGGGGACACCCTATGGAAGCTTATAAGTCAGCTCCCACAGCCAACCCGTCGGACGGCCCGCAGCCAATGGGCTCTCCACTCACGGCAGCTGATCGAAGCGGTTCGAACGTGGGGCCGAGCGCACCTTGCACAAAGACAATCGTAGCGCAGCGTGCTGCGATTCAGGGCCCGTGATTCAGTGCGTATCGCGGTGCTTCTTTACAGTGTTCCACACTGCAGAGTCCCAGGCATTGCGGATGCCGATAAACAGCAGCAGCAGTGATACCGCAGCGACGCCGTACAGGCTTTGTTCCGGCCGCTGCGAGGTGGTAAACGCCATGGCGAACAGGACGCCGTAGCCGAGCGCTGGCAGTATCGCGTTACCTAGCCAATCCTCGAGCACGGGTACGTAGTCTTTGGCGAGAAGTTTCATCCTTACCGCGACGACGCCGACATAGGTCACGCCTGCAAGACCGGCCGCGCCGAACACGATCCTCAAACTCATCACGCTCAGGTGCGGCATGCTCATGACGGCTGACAACGCCAGTACGGCGCCAAAATGTACGATCGTCGGTGTGACAAAGGCCCGCAGAGCAATCGGATTCACGCGCTGCGCATCCGAGGCCAGCGCGATGACGACAAAAGTCAGACCCGTGAGCCCGGCCGCCGCCGATCCCGTGATGACGTAGAAACTGGTCCAATCGGAAAGCACTGACAGAGCCATCGTGCAACCTCCGCCGCTATCGCCCGCGCTTACGAGCCGATCGGTGCGCTTGGGGGTTCAAGCCACAATGCTCCTAACGATACGCTTCACTCGCGCAATCGTCTGCCGAAGCGTCTTCGATCGGCTGCCAACAAGCATAGTTAACGTCCAGGTCCAAGCCTCACGTCGCCTGCGTAACACCCGCAGCTGTAATGGGCGACGGCAATGGCTCACCCTTCATGAAGGCCAAGAGAATCGTGCGCGCTTCCATGGCATCCCGGTAGCCCAGCTCAATGAGCTCGCGGGTATAGCCTGATTCAAACATGAGATAACTCGAGAGCTGACTACCCGCGGTATCGCCTCTGCCACCGATCACCCTGAGGAGAGCGCGCAGGCCACGCGGCATCTCATGCGCGTGCCGCGCTGCTATTTCGCGCGGATCCACGCTCGGTGCCAGCATGAGCGTCTCGACGTAACGCAAGCCGCGCGCCGCCGCAGGCGCCGCGCGCACCAGATCATTGATGCGCTCGCACTGCTCAAGGTCGCCGAAAATCTGATCGGTAAAGAGCGTGTCGAGCATGTAGCCGAGAATCTGCCCCGGTGTCGGCATGGCGGGCGCCGCGCGCGACGCAACAACGCCTGCAGCCTCGCGTGCGCGTACGCCGATGACCAAGAGCCGCTCCGCACCCAGGTGTATCGCGGGGCTCATGGGATTCAACTGACGCATTGCCCCGTCGCCGAAATACTCATGTCCGAGCGGCATCGGCGGAAACAACAAGGGGATGGCAACGCTCGCCATAAGGTGATCGAGCGTCAGCTGTGCGCGCCTGCCGATGCGCTGCACGCGGCTCCACTCCTTGATTGAATCGGCACCGTCGTAGAATGCAACCGAGTGGCCGCTGGCGTAGCTCGTCGCGCACAGCGCAAGCGCCTGTAGATGGCCGCGCTCAATGCTGCGCCGCACTCCGCGCCAATCCACATGCGCGCTTAAGAGCTCGCGCAGCGGAGTGTTGTCGAGCATGGACTTCGGGGGCGCGACCATGAACCCGCCGGATACGAGCGACAAGAGCCAATGCAGGCCCGCGCGCAACATGTGCCACGGATCAACGCGAAACACCTGTTCCGCGCGGAAGTTGGCCCACACCTCTTCGAGGCCGACGACGGCACGCCGCCACTGATGGGCCTCGGCGGCTAGCACGCCTGCGGAGACGGCGCCGGCCGAGGTGCCGACGATGATGGGGAAGGGGTTGCGTGCGCGCGGCAAGAGCTCGGCGAGCGCTCTCAGCACGCCCACCTGATAGGCCGAACGCGCACCGCCGCCGGTCAGCACGAGTCCAACGACAGGATGGATGGCTTTGCGGCGCTCAGGGACAGCGATCGCTATTAAACCGTCATCCATAAATGCGACATAACACACTCAAACGGCGCATCCCCGCGCAGTGGGTGCAGGCTATCTTGTTCGCGGCTGCAACAGCAGGCGGTGTTGCACAGATCCTGGAAGAAAGGGCAGCGGCTCGCCCGTGGCCCAGGCGCCGAAGCCCGCGCGGTAGTAGGGCGACAAGGGATGACCGCTCTGCCCGCCCGCGATGGTCAGATAGCCTTGCGCCTCGTGACCCGGTGAGACCGCAAAGCGCTCAGAGGCGCCGAACGCGCCGTCCTGGACGCGGGGCATGTCGTGATCACCCGGCAGCTCGAGGGTGGGCATGTCAAACAGCCGCGCAAGATAGGGCAGCGCGCTCGACAGAGGATGGCGAATGCGCACGGCGTGACGCGCGCCCCACGTGCAGTGGGCAAGCTCACCGCAACGTGCGGTGAGCTCGACGATGCTGGCGTCGATCTGCCCGAGCAGCAGCTCCCGCCAGCTCCCATAGTCCGCCGCGAGTTTGTCGGGCGGCCGCGTGCTCACGAGCTGCCACAGCGCCTGCTCGAATTGATCAGGCGGCGGAGCCTCGTCCGTGATGCCGAGTCCGCGCAGACTCATGCGCCACACGGAGCGCTCGGTCTGGTCACGAAATTCACGCACCAGCCGATAGCCGACCGAGTCGATGCTGGCGCGCGCATTCCACTCGGCGATGAAGCGCTTGAACTCTGCGCGCTGCGGATGATCGTGCAGCGCCTGCATGTCGAGGAGCTCGAGAATGAGCGCGCGCCAGCGGGCAAGGAAGACGGCGCGATCATCGAGCTGCACGCGCAGCATGTCAGCCGGTGTCGCGCCTTCCGGCAACGCCGCCAAATCGTCACGGATTTGACGCCCACGAGCCCCGAGACCATAGCCCGCACCGGTCAGCGCTTCGTCACCGCCCAGCAACGCCTCGAAACGGGCGTCGTCGACGGGGCGCGCATTGGCCGTCCAAAGTCGCCCGGATGCCGGGTCGATGAGATGCGGATGTTCCGCGGCGCTCGTCCACGGTCCCTGTCCCGTCAGGCGCGCAGGCCCTGATTCGAGCGGGATGCGCCCGAAAACCGTCCACGCAATATGTCCCTCCCGGTCGCCGACGACCAGGTTTTGATGTGGGATGCCGATGCTGGGCGCGAGCGCCAAAACCTCGTCAACCGAGTTCGCTCTCTCCATGTTCTGCAGGTTGAAGTTCGTGGCTTGCGGCACCTGCGCAAGCCAGCGGGCGAACCAGCAATGCTGTTCCTCGGGCCGCGCCTGCAACAGGAGCCCCATTGCTGCAGATCTGACAGGCCATACGACGCTCGGGCCGCCCCGCACGCGGATTTCCTCGCGGTCCGCCGTCAGTGGCACAGATCCTTCTCGCGTGCGCAGCTCGGCGTCGCTTACCGACAGGCACTCGACTGACTGTAAATCAAGCCATTTGCCGTAACTGTTGGTAAACCCCCACGCCACGTGGCCATTCGAGCCCGCGACGAGTAGCGGTGTGCCCGGCAGCGTTAAACCATTCAAATCAAGCCCGGGATCTGTGGCGCTCGAGGCGGTGCGCAAGCGGGCGCGATACCACACTGTCGGCACGCGCAGATTCAGATGCATATCGCTCGCGACGAGCGCGGCGCCGGTCGTTGTCAGGCGGCCGGCGAGCGCCCAATTGTTGCTGCCTGCATCGCTCGAGCGCGCAGGCAATTCGCGTGCGTGGAGTTGTGGCCCCGCCGTGCGCATGCCGAGGCGGTCCGAGGCGGATGCGAATTCGGGAGCCTCGGCCGTCGTCCCATTGGCGCTGTCCCACATCGTCCGTGGCGGATAAAAAAACTGCAGCGCGCACTTCCAGCCCGGCGCGCATTCCGGTCCGGCGAGCCTTGCATTGATCCTGCGCTTCAGCAGTTCCCGCTCAACGCCTCCGTACTGCAGATCCCACCACATCGCATACGAGACGAGAACCGTATCCTCCTCGCGCCACGGTACGGGCGCGGAGCCCAAGAGCCAATACTCCCAGGGACGGCTGTGAAGACTCGCGAGCGCGGCGTTCACGCCGCGCGTGTAGGCGGCGAGCAGCGCGCGCTGCTCGGGCGTCGCCTCCTCGAGCACGGCGGCCGCCACATGGCGGAAGCGGAACATGCGCGCCTTCTCGTCCTGTTCAAGCGCCACCGCGCCAAAGAGCTCGGCGAGTTCCCCCGCCGCGAGGCGCCGCGACAGATCCATCTGGAAAAACCGGTCCTGGCCGTGAACGAAGCCGGTGCCGTATGCAAGGTCGGCGCGATTCGCCGCCAGCACCGTCGGGATGCCGAGTGCATCGCGCTCGATGGTCACGGCGGCGCCCAGCGCGGGTGCTGCAATCGTTCCATCGAGCGTCGGCAGCGACGCGTGCAGTACGGCGTAGATGAGTGCGAGCGGCAGCACGGTAAGCAGGACCGCCCCGATCACGACGATCCTGACGGTCCGCCTGGAAATGACGCCCACCCGTTAGCTCAAGCGTTAGTCGAGTGTGACTTTTAGAATCTGCATTGAATTCGTGCCGCCTTCCACCCCCGACTGCTCCCCCTTCGTGAGGATGACGAGGTCGCCGCGCTCGACGAGCCGCAGATCCAGAAGCCGGGCGAAGATCGAGGGGTACAGGCGCTCGGTCGTGGCCGCACCGACATCGAAAATGACCGGATAGACGCCGCGATACAGCGTCACCCGCCCCCGGGTCCACTCGTGCCGGGTGAACGCGTAGATCGGAATATCCGCTCTGATGCGCGACATGAAGAGCGGGGTTGCGCCGGACTCGGTGAGCGCGACGATCGCACGCACTTTCATATGGTTGGCCGTGTACATCACCGCCATCGCGATCGCCTCTTCGCTCGCGGTGAACACTTTTTCGACCCGGTGACGGGTGCTCGTATGCGTGAGCTCGTATTTTTCGGCGCCTTCGATAACGTCGGCCATGGCTCGTACGGCTTTGATGGGATAACGGCCCATTGCCGTCTCGGCGGAGAGCATCACGGCATCGGTGCCATCCATGACCGCGTTCGCGACATCGCTCACTTCGGCCCGCGTCGGTACAGGATTTTGAATCATCGACTCCATCATCTGAGTCGCAGTGATCACGACGCGATTGCGCAGGCGCGACTCATAGATAATCGTCTTCTGCAGACCGGTGAGCTCCGCGTAGCCCATTTCGACGCCGAGATCGCCGCGCGCGACCATGACGGCGTCGGCCGCCTCGACGATGCCGGTCAGATTGGTGATCGCCTCCTGACGCTCGATCTTCGCAACGATGCGCGCCGCGCCGCCGGCGCTGCGCACCAGGGCGCGTGCTCTGTCGATATCGGCGGCGTCGCGCGCGAAGGAGACGGCGATGTAGTCGATGCCCTGCTCGGCTCCGAAGCGGATGTCGTCCTTGTCCTTATCCGAAAGAGCCGGCGCAGAGATCCCTCCGCCCTGACGGTTGAGGCCCTTGCGATCGGAGAGTTCTCCTCCCAAGCGCACACGGCATTCGATGCGCGTGCCCTCGACCGCGACGACGTCGAGCACGATCTGGCCATCGGAGAGCAACAGCGCGTCCCCAGCGCTGACATCCCGCGGCAGATCCCGATAGGCGACGCCGACCTCTGCCACCGTGCCGGCTTTCGGGCCGAGCGCGGTATCGAGTGTGAACGGCCGGCCCTCTTCCAGGCGCACAGGCCCGTCGCGGAAGCCCTCGATGCGTATCTTGGGTCCTCCCAAATCCATGAGCACGCCGATCGAGCGGTCGGCGCGTCGTGCCGCCGCGCGCACCTGCTCCAGACGGCGCAGATGATCCGCCTGGGTGCCGTGAGAGGCGTTGATCCGCGCGACATCCGCACCCTCCTGGACCATGCGGTCGAACACGGCCGGATCATCGGTCGCAGGTCCCAGAGTGACCACGATTTTCGTGCGCCGTAAGCCGATCATCCGCGTGCCCGCGCTTCGAGCATGGCAACAGCGGGCAACGTCTTGCCCTCGACAAATTCGAGAAAGGCGCCGCCGCCAGTGGAGATGTAGGAGATGCCATCCTCGACACCGTACTTCTCGATGGCTGCGAGGGTGTCGCCGCCGCCCGCGATCGAGAACGCTTTGCTGCGCGCGATCGCGTTGGCGATGGCGCGGGTGCCTTCGCCAAACTGTTCGAATTCGAACACCCCGACCGGGCCGTTCCACACGATGGTGCCCGCCGCGTGCAAGAGTTCGCTGAAGTGCTCGGCGGTATCCGGTCCGATGTCGAGAATCATCTCGTTGTCGCGCACGTCGTGTATCGGACGCACATCGGCGTGCGCGGTCGCGGCAAAATCGCGCGCGACGACGACATCCGTCGGCAACGGAATCTCTGCCTCGCGATTGCGTGCATTCGCGATTAGCGCCCGCGCAACGTCGAGCATCTCCGCCTCGTGCAGCGAGCGGCCCACATTGACGCCGCTCGCGGCGAGAAAAGTATTGGCAATGCCGCCGCCGACGATCAGTTTGTCTACTTTTTCCAGGAGCGCCTCCAATATCGTGAGTTTAGTTGACACCTTCGAGCCCGCAACGATGGCGACGAACGGCCGCGCCGGAGTCTTGAGAGCCCGCTCGAGCGCGATCAACTCCCCGACGAGGAGCGGACCGGCGCAGGCGACCGCGGCAAATTTCGCGACCCCGTGCGTGCTCGCCTCCGCGCGATGCGCCGTGCCGAAGGCATCCATTACGAATACGTCGCACAGCGCCGCCATCTGGCGCGCGAGAAGCTCGCTGTCCTTCTTCTCCCCCGGATTGAAACGCACGTTCTCGCACAGGACGGCAGTGCCGGCAGCGCAGTCCACGCCGGTCAGCCAATCCTTGCGCAGCGCGACCGGCTGGCCCAGAAGATCGGATAAGCGCGCCGCGACCGGCGCCAGGGAGAACTGCTCTTCATATACACCTTCGGTGGGCCGCCCGAGATGCGAAAGAATGAAGACCTTGGCGTGCTGATCGATAGCATAGCGGATGGTGGGCAGCGCCGCGCGAATGCGCGCATCGCTCGTCACGGCGCCGGCGTGCACCGGCACGTTCAGATCCTCGCGAATCAGCACGCGTTTGCCGCGCAGGTCGGCATCCGACATGCGCAAGACATTCATGCCGACTTTGACCAGGCGAGGGTCGTATCGAGCATGCGGTTCGAGAAGCCCCATTCGTTGTCATACCAGGCGCACACCTTGACGAGCGTGCCCTCGACGCATTTGGTGAGCGTCGCATCGAAGATAGCCGAATGCGCATCGTGATTGAAGTCGATCGAGACGAGCGGCGCCTCGTTATACGCAACGATGTGGCGCATGGCGCCCGCGGCGGCTTCCTGCATGAGTTTATTGACTTCCAGCACGCTCGTGGCCCGCCGCGCGGTGAAGGTCAAATCAACGAGGGAAACATTGATCGTCGGCACCCGGATGGCAAACCCGTCGAGCTTGCCTTTGAGCTCGGGCATGACGAGCCCGACCGCAGCCGCCGCGCCGGTCTTCGTCGGTATCTGCGACATGGTCGCCGAGCGGGCGCGGCGCAGATCGGAGTGGTACACGTCGGTGAGCACTTGATCGTTCGTATACGAATGGATCGTCGTCATGAGACCCGCGACGATGCCGATATTGTCGTGCAGAACCTTGGCAACGGACGCAAGACAATTGGTCGTGCAGGAAGCATTTGATATCACGCTGAAGGAGGACTTGAGCACCTGGTGATTCACGCCATAGACGATGGTGGCGTCGACATCCTCGCCACCCGGCGCGGAAATCACGACTTTCTTCGCGCCGGCCGTCAAATGGCCGCTCGCTTTGGCGCGACTCGAAAAGAGTCCAGTGCACTCGAGAATGTACTCAGCGCCGAGCCCGCTCCAAGGCAGCTTCGCAGGATCCCGCTCCGCGAGCACGCGGATGCGATCGCCGTTCACGACCATCGCATCGCCATCAACTTTCACTTCGCCTGGAAACTTGCCGTGCGCAGTGTCGTAGCGCGTGAGATGCGCATTCGTTTGCGCATCGCCGAGATCATTGATGGCTACGATCTGAATTTGCGCGGTGCGCTTGGCCTCGTAGAGCGCCCGCAGGATGTTGCGGCCGATGCGGCCATACCCATTGATACCGACCTTGATTGGCATGTTGACCCTCAGCTCTTCAATAATTCTTCGACTTGCTGCACGACATTATCGGCGGTGAAGCCGAAGTGTGGAAATAGATCAGACGCCTTGCCCGAAGCGCCGAAGCGATCGATACCGAGTACGCGGCCTTGGCTGCCGACATAGCGCCACCACCCGAGCGTTGCGCCGGCTTCCACCGCCAGACGCCGACCGAGGGCCTTTGGCAGAACGGATTCGCGGTAGGCCGCATCTTGAGCGTCGAAGATATCGGTCGCGGGCATCGACACGAGGCGCACGCGCCGCCCCCGCTCATTCAAGGTTTTCACAGCCTGCGCGGCAATTCCGACCTCCGAGCCCGTCGCGATCACGAGCGCCTCGGGCGCGCCCACGCAGTCAATGAGGACGTAGCCGCCGCGGCGCACGGCTGCCTGCTGCTCGGCGGTACGCGACTGCTGCGGCAGGGCTTGGCGCGTGAGCACGAGCGCCGTCGGACCGGTGCGCCGCTCGATAGCTGCAATCCATGCGACCGCTGTCTCGAGCGCATCGCAGGGCCGCCACAGACTCAGGGTCGGCATGGCGCGCAGGCTCGTCAGATGTTCGATGGGCTGATGCGTCGGTCCATCCTCTCCCAGGCCGATGGAATCGTGCGTGTAGACCAGAATCACGCGCTGATGCATGAGTGCAGCCAAGCGCACGGCGTTGCGAGCGTAGTCGGAGAAAACCAGAAAAGTTCCGCCGTAGGGGATGAATCCGCCATGCAGCGCCATGCCGTTCATCATCGCCGTCATGCCAAACTCGCGAACGCCGTAGTGAAAATAATGGCCGGAAAAATCCGTAGGCGTTATCGCAGCAGTGTTCTTCTGCTGGGTGTTGTTTGAACCGGTGAGATCGGCAGAACCGCCGAGCAGTTCAGGAACCGAAGGACCGATCACGTTGAGAAAGGCCTGCGATGTCTGCCGAGTTGCCTGCGGTTTCGACTCCTGTTGCGCCGCGGCTCGCGCTTGCGTTGCAACGTCGCTCCACTTCTGGGGCAAATCGCCGCGCATCCGGCGCTCAAGCTCGGCTGCCAGCTGCGGATGCGCCGCGCGGTAGCGCCCAAAGAGCTCGTTCCACGCTGCTTCTGCGGTAGCCCCGGCCGCGCGGTGATCCCAGGCTTGCAGCAGCGGCGCGGGAATCTCAAAGGGCTCGTACGGCCAATTCAAAGTCTTGCGCGCGAGAGCGACTTCGTCGACCCCCAGCGCTTCGCCGTGCGCGGCCTTCGTGCCTTGGCGATTCGGAGCGCCCCAGCCAATGACCGTCTTGCAGCAAATGAGCGAGGGACGCGCCGTTTGCGCGCGTGCCGCCTTGATGGCTGCGGCGACGGCGTCAGCGTCCTGGCCGTCGACGTGCGGGATCACGTGCCACCCGTAAGCCTCGAAGCGCTTCGGGGTGTCATCGGTGAACCACCCTGAGACCTTGCCGTCGATCGAGATGCCATTGTCGTCGTAGAAGCCAATCAGCTTGCCGAGCTCGAAGGTGCCGGCGAAGGAGCAGGCCTCGTGGGAAATGCCCTCCATCAGGCAGCCGTCGCCCATGAACACATACGTGTGATGGTTGACGACTTCCAATCCCGGGCGGTTGAACTCGAGCGCGAGCAGCTTCTCGGTGACTGCCATGCCGACCGCGTTGGCGAGACCTTGGCCGAGCGGTCCAGTGGTGGTTTCGATCCCGATGTCCAGGTCGTGTTCAGGATGCCCCGGGGTGCGCGAGCCCAGCTGGCGGAAGTTCTTGATCTCATCGATGCGCAGCGGATAACCCGTGAGATACAGGAGCGCATATAACAGCATCGAAGCGTGGCCGTTCGAGAGCACGAACCGGTCCCGGTCGATCCAGCGGGGATTGCCAGGATTGTATTTGAGGACGCTGCGCCACAACACTTCAGCGATATCGGCCATCCCCATCGGCGCGCCCGGATGGCCGGAGTTGGCGCGTTGCACCGCGTCCATGGCAAGTGCGCGGATCGCATTGGCTAGTTCACGCTGTGTGGTCATGGGTTCATTCCGGTGCGGCAGTCGCGTGCCTAAAGGACGGCCCGGCATTTTCCATCACGCGACCCACGTGCGGCAATCACACTCTGCGGTGCACGCGCTTGTCGTGGTCGACAGACAGAGCGCGTGGCCGGCTTCACAATATCCGCCGAAGCGACGCGCACTACGTCACTACGCTTCATGCGAACATTCTTGGCTTGATCCAGTTCACTTTGAGCCTCGCGATCTTTTGTTACGCTTTCCGACTACGCGAACTGCCCGGGGCGCCTGAATGTCGTGTCGAATATGAGCCTGCTGCGTCTCATCCAATTTACCGATCCGCATCTGTACGGCAGCGAAACCGAATCCCTGCGCGGCGTACAGACAGCGCCGGCGCTCGCTCACGCCCTCGCGCAAGCTCAGGCACGCGACTGGCCGGTCGACGCGGTACTCGTCACCGGCGACATCGTCCAGGACGATCCCGCCGGCTACGCTCATTTCCGCCGCCTCTTCAGGAGCACCGGGGCTCCCGTGTTATGTATTCCCGGCAACCACGATGACCCCGAGGCCCTGCGGCGCGAGCTCGACTGCGAGCCTTTCGTAGTCGGCGGCCTGGTCGACTTCGGGCCGTGGCGCGTCGTGCTGCTCGACACCTGGATGGCCGGCTCCGCCGCGGGCCGCCTGAGCGGGCAGAGCTTGGCACAACTCGATCAGGCATTGTGCACCGCATCCGGACGCCATGCGCTCGTATGCCTGCATCATCACCCGGTCAGCATGTCGAGTCATTGGCTCGACGAGGTGGGCCTCGAGAACGCCGCCGAGTTCTGGCGCGTCGTCGATCAGCACCGCAATGTGCGTGCAGTCGTCTGGGGCCACGTACATCAATGCTTCGACGAGCTGCGCGGCGATGTGCGCCTGCTCGCGACCCCGTCAACCTGCGCGCAATTTAAGCCGGGCTCGAATGAATTCGCGCTCGACACGCTGCCGCCCGCGTACCGCACACTCCAGCTGCGAGCGGATGGTACTCTCACCACTGAGGTCGTGTGGATAGAACAATGCGCCGTTGGCTCCTCATCGTCGGTCTCCTCGGCTGCCTAGACACACAGGCTCAAAGTCCCGTTTGGGCGCTCAGGGGCGCGCATAACACCGTCTACCTCGCAGGCTCCGTGCATCTTCTGAAAAAGGACGACATGAGCCTGCCGCCCGCCTTCGACCGCGCCTACGCGTCTGCCAAGACTCTCGTGATGGAGGTCGATATCGACGACGTGGATTCCCCGGCGGCGCAGGCGCTGATCCTGCAGAAGGGGATGTTTGCCGACGGTTCCACGTTACGCGATTCGATCAGCGCGGCGAGCTACGGGCGCGTCGTGGCCGAAGCCACCCGCTTGGGGCTGCCCATGGAGGGCCTGCAGCAGTTCGAACCATGGGCAGTCGCGCTCACCCTGACGCAGCTCGAATACGTGCAGTTGGGCTTCGATCCCGATGAGGGCGTGGAGAAGCAGCTCGGGCGCCGTGCCCATGCGGACGGGAAACACATCCTCGGCCTGGAAACCCTCGAGCAGCAGATCGACATCCTGGCCTCGCTCTCGAAGGACGATCAAGCGGCTTTCCTCGAGCAGACTGTGACGGAAATGGGCGATGCCGACCGCGAAACGCAGCAGATCATCGCCGCTTGGCGCAGTGGTGATGCTGCTAAGCTTGCGGCGCTCATGAGCGAGGACTTTCAGACCTTTCCGCGCCTCTATCACGCGCTCGTCACCGACCGCAATCGTCGCTGGATGCCGCAAATCGAGCGCCTCCTCAAGGCCGAGCAGAACTATCTCGTGATCGTCGGCGCATTGCATCTCGTTGGCGACGGGGGTCTGCTGCAGCTTGCCAGGGCCGATGGCTTAGAGCCTCGACCGCTGCAGTGATCGCGCGCGCATGAGCCTGCAGCGCCCGCTCGTCATGCGCTGCGGCGCGTTCGGAGACATGGTGCTGCTCACCGCCCTCTTGCGCCAGTTGCACTCGCGTCTGGGAACGCCGGCCGACCTCGTCGCCTCCGGGTCCTGGACCGTACCGCTCCTTGAGGGCCAACCCGGCGTCGGCGAGATCTTCATCCTGCGCAGCCGCAAGTCCCCCTACTGGGCAAGCCGCAGCCAGCAGCGCCTCGTGCGATGGCTGAAATCACGGGGCGCCGGACCCACGTGGTTCTGCGATTCCGGCGCCGGTCGCGAGCTGCTGCGGCGCGGCGGGGTCCCGGATGACTTCGTCTGCGAAGATCAGGCGCTGACGCGGGTGCCGGGAGAACATTTCGTCGACCGATGGATCCGGTTTGCAAACTCAACACCGCCAGCGTTCGCCGGGATTCTGCCGCCGAGTCAAGTGCGCATCGAGAGCAACGCCGTGATCATTATCGACGCGGCCGCCCGGAGTGCGCTCGAACCCTGGCTCGCGCGCCGCGGACTTTCAAATTGCGAACTCATCCTGCTGCAGACGGGTAACAAACGTACGATGCGCGGGTGGCTGCGGCGGCGCGCCACGAACACCAAGTATTGGCCGCAAGAGCGCTGGGCCGAAGTCATTCGCGCACTGCGCGCCGCGCGCCCGGACGCCGCGATTGTGCTCATGGGCGTGCCGCACGAGTTCGCACTCAATGCACAAATCATTCGGCGCGCAAGCGCGCCTGGCCTGCACAACGTTGCCGATGATTTGCCCATCCACATACTGCTGCCGCTCGTCGAGCGCGCCACGAGCCTCGTTTCGGTCGACACCGGCCCGGCGCACGCGGCGGCCGCACTCAGGTGCCCGACGGTTGCGCTCTTCGGAACATCCGATCCGCTTCTCTATCGGCCCGGAGGCGTCACGACGCCAGCCGTCGCGCTCGTCGGCGAGATCGACGGGCGCCCCAATATTCTGGGCATCCAGCCGGCAGCGGTCATCGCCGCATGGCGCGAACTGACCGCCGGGTCGCGATGAGGCGCTGCAGCTCCATTGCGCCGATTCCCTAATACACCGTGGCAGGCGCGCCAGCGTGCCGCAGCGCTCTCGCCGCTAGTGTGTGAGCTAAGATTAGGAATGGGCCCAGTGCGGTGCGCAACTTAAATTCCTCATGAGCGACCGCCATACGCGTCTGCTCTTCATTCCGGTATCCGGGCCTCGCGGCATGGGGGAGTATGCGCGCGCGATCGCGATCGCGACCGCAGCGGTACAGCGCTGGCCGCATATCGAGATTCGCTTCGCGCTCAGCCGTGGTGCGGCCTATGCCGCCGAGACGCCTTTTCAGGCAACGTTCCTGCCGTCCTCGCCGACCTTTCATTCGCGCGAGGTCGCCGCACTGATTCGGGAATTTAGGCCTACTATTGTGCTGTTTGACAATGCCGGCCGTACTTCGCAATTGCGCGCGGCGGTCGCGGGCGGCGCGCGCACTGTTTTCATCAGCTCACGTCCGAAGCAGCGCCGCAGGGCATTTCGCCTGCGCTGGATGCGGCTCCTCGATGAGCACTGGATCGCCTATCCGCAGTTCATCGCGGGCGCCCCCGGCGGCATCGAACGCTTGAAGTTGCTGCTGCTCGGACGTCCGACGGTGCGCTTTCTCGACACCGTGCTTCCGCTGGCCGACTTGGCGCTCGCACGCTCGGTCATGGCGCGCTTTGGCGTGCACGAGGGCGAGTACGTTTTGGTCGTGCCCGGCGGCGGAACCGGTCATCCCGGAGCACTCGCTGCGCCGCAGGTCGTGGCGGAGGCGGCGCGCCGCATTGCGCTCCGATCCTACCCGACGATTCTCGTCGGCGTGACGCCGCAGAGCGCGCGATGCGCGCCGCATGCCGACGACTTGAAGCTCGCCCCGCGCCTGCCGATTGCGATGGTCAGCGAACTCGTCCGCGGCGCGCGCCTCGTGATCTCAAATGGCGGGGATACGATGCTGCAGGCGCTCGCCTGCAAGCGACCGTGCGTCGCAGTCCCCATCGCGGGCGATCAGGCGTACCGGATCAAACGCTGCGTGCGCAGCGGGCTGGTAGCGAGCGCACGCCTCGACGCGGCCGATCTTGAACGGGTTACCCTGCGCATGCTCGAAGCCGGCGGCGCACGCGCGCCACAGGATGCGCACGCCGGTAACCCAGACGCTCCGGTGGTGACCAACGGAATCGAGTCGGCGCTCGCTGCAATCGAAAAGCTTGCGCGGGTCGACATACTGGACACTCGACTACGCTCGCGCCCATTCCGCGCCGTGCCGGCCGCGCCCGTGGACGCCGCCGCGCCATTGGACTCGAGCGCCATCGCGCCGCGATTCTTGTTCCTGCCGGTCTCCGGTCCACACGGCATGGGCGAATACGCCCGTGCGGTCCAAATCGCGCAGGCGGTCGCGGCTCGCTGGCCCAGAGCGAAGATCCACTTCGCGCTCAGCCGTGAAGCCCCCTACGAAACCGATGCCGCTTTCGCCTACACACTGCTGCCATCATCGCCTACTTTCCACACGCCCGAGGTGATCGCCCTCATCGATCAGATGCGCCCGCACGTCGTTATCTTTGACAATGCCGGACGCACCGCTCAGCTGCGCGCCGCCCAGCGCATCGGAGCACGCGTGATCTACGTGAGCGCCCGCGCACGCCAGCGCCGCAAGGCGTTTCGCTTGCGGTGGATGTCCCTGATCGACGAGCACTGGCTCGCGTATCCGGAACTGCTCGCAGGTCCGCTCAACGCCGTGGAGACTTTCAAGCTGCGCTGGATGGGCCGTCCGCTCCTGCGCTACCTCGATGTGATGCTACCGGCACCCGATCCGCGCGCGGCGGCGGCCGTGCTGCAGCGGCTCGGCTTGAGCACAAAGCCCTATGTGCTCGTCGTTCCCGGCGGCGGAACCGGACATCCCGGCGCCCGTGATGCCGTGCAAGTGTTCGCGGCCGCCGCGCATGCCTTGGCGGCACGTGGCACATCCACCGTGCTTGTCGCCTCGGCAGACGCAGAGGACGTGAGCGCACCCGCTGCCCTGCGCACGCTGCCGCGCCTGCCTCTCATCGAACTCGCCGCGCTCATGCGACGGGCTCGACTCGTCATCGCGAACGGCGGCTCAACCTTGCTGCAGGCCATCGCCTGCCACGCGCCATGCATCGGCGTATCGATTGCGAAGGATCAGGCCAAACGGGTGCGGCAGTGTTCCGAGGCTGGGCTTGCGCTCGCGGCAACCTTGAACGCGGCCAACATTGTGAGCGTCGCAACATTGCTCCTGGACGATGAACCCGCGCGTGTTGCGCTCGCACGCCGTGCCGGGAATTTGCAGCTCGCCGACGGGCTCGGGATCGCGCTCGCGGCAATTGAAGGCCTGCTGAGCCGGCCCATTGCGCAGTAGAGTTGCTCGGTGCCCCACGCCACGCTCCTCGGCTACCGGCTCGATCAGCCGTCGTTCCGCTATCGGATGTTGAGCCTGGTGGGCGCGCTGGAAGCCGTAGGCTGGACGGTGCGGCTTGAGAGCTTTCCTTCCGGTCGATATGGCGTGCGCACCTGGGAGCGTCGCGAGCTGCTGCGGCGCTCGAGCGTGGTCGTGCTGCATCAAATCAAACTAGCCGGCGCGGAGGCACGATTATTCGCCGCATTTGCCTCCCGTCGGATCTTCGATTTCGATGACGCGATCTATGTGCGCAAGCCACGTCATTTGGGCGAGCCTGCGGATGATTCATGGTGGCGCCGACAAAAGTTCGCGGCGACGTGCCGTCGGGTGGATGTTGTGGCAGCCGGCAACGACGTACTGGCTACTGCGGCAGCCCCTTATGCGCGGCGCATCGTCACGCTGCCGACGGCACTCGATGCCAGCATCTACCGGGCAACGTCGGCGACCCAGGATGACCCGCCGACGATTGCGTGGGTCGGTAACCCCGAGAATCTCGCCTATCTCGAGATTCTGCGCCCCGCCCTCGCGCGTCTCGCCGCGCGCCATCCGACGTTGCGGCTGCGCGTGATCTGCTCTGAGTTTCCTCATTGGCCGGAAGTGCGGATCGAGCAGGTCCGGTGGAGCCCGGCCGCCGAAATCACGGCTCTCGCTGGGTCGCACATCGGCGTCATGCCATTGACCGATGATGAATGGGCGCGCGGCAAATGCGCATTCAAGCTGCTGCAGTACATGGCCGCATCGCTGCCCTGCGTCGCCTCGCCGGTCGGTGCGAACACCGAAGCCGTTATCGAAGGCCGTACGGGCTACCACGCGCGTGACACTGCAGAATGGGAGCACGCCCTCGAGCGCTTAATCGGCTCCGCCGAGTTGCGGGCGCGCCTGGGCGCCGCTGGCCGGGCCCACGTCGAAACCCGCTATGGCTTGCAAAACTACCAAACTCGATACCTCGCGCTCTTTGAAAGCCTGGTCAGCGAGAAGCGCTGACGCGCGCGACGGCGGTCAAGCAGCCGCTCGGGTGGCCGCCGCAAATACCTCTAGGTCGGCAAACGATTCGAAGCCGTGCCGCGCGCCAGTGCTTCTCGCCACCACAAGATCGTGTCCGTCAGGCCTTCCTCGAGCGTGAACCCGGGTCGCCAACCCACCTCATCGTAGAGCAGGCGCACGTCCGGGACGAGAATGGCCGGCTCATTCGCGGACGGCGCCCGGGCGCCAAGCCGCACCAGGTCGGTGCGACCGATCCGTTTAGCAATGCGGTCGACGAGCGCAGCGATTGAAACTCGCTCAGTCGTGCCGATATTGACTGGTCCTTGCAGGGTGCTGTCGAGCAGCGCGGCAAATGCATGGCCAACGTCGGCAACGTGCAGAAAATTTCGCACCTGGCGTCCGTGCGAGCAAGGCGCCTCCTGGTTCAAGAGTAGATTCTGAACGACCGACGGCACGAGACGATCCGGGTGTTCGTACGGGCCGAACGGCGAAAAAATGCGCCCCCACCCAATGGACAAGCCCTCGTGAGAGCTGTAGCTCGCCAGCATATTTTGTAACGCGAGCTTGCAAACCGCATAGGGTGTGGCGCCACTTCCCACGCTATTTGCGAGCGGACTCGAATCTTCGCGGCAGACATCGACGCGCGACCAGTCGTATTCGGCGCAGCTGCCGGCCATCACTGCGCGGATCCCGCCGTTCTTGTGAAAAGCCCGTACGAGATGCAGGCTGGCGGCGAACCACGAAAAATTCTCTGCGCTCATCCAGTACAGCCTAGGCGTTGCGATCCAAGCAAAATGCAATAGGTGAGTTGGCCGCACCGCAACGAGTAAGCGGTCGACGGCGGCTGGATCAAGCAGATCGCTGTGGTGTATCTCGGCGCCCGCCAATTGCTCACATGCGCTGCGCTGGTGCAAATCAGCCGACAGCACCGCGTGAACTTCGTAACCGCGCTTGCGCAACGGCGGCACGCTCCAGCGTCCTATAAACCCGCTCGCGCCGCTGACGAGAACCCGTTTAACTGGAGCCATGATCGAGCGGCTGATAGGCGGCATCGCGCGCGCTGATCACCACCGGCTTCATGGGCCAAGCGATCCCGACGCTTGGATCGTCCCATAGAAAACCGCGGGCGAAACCGGGCGCGTAGCGCGCGGAGATCATATACAGAACTTCGCTGGCATCGGCTAGGCTCAAGAATCCATGAGCGAAGCCCTTTGGAGCCAGCAGCGCGCGGCGATTGGCGGCCGTGAGCTCTGCGCCGAACCATCGGCCGTACGACGCAGAACCTGTGCGAATATCGACAATGACATCGAAAATGGCACCGGCAGTGCAACGTATCAGTTTATCCTCTTCATAAGGAGGAGCCTGATAGTGCATGCCGCGCAACGTGCCCTTATTGACGTTGTATGACACGCTGCACTGCAGGGCCGCCGCGCTCAATCCATATTCGGCAAATTCTTCCGCGCAGAATGTGCGGGCAAAAAAGCCCCGCTCGTCGGACGTGGGATCGATGTCAACGATGAAAGCACCGGCAAGCGGAATTTCGGTAAATATCATTCGTAGCAGTGGACCGTGGGAACGGCTATCACGAAGCGGCCGCCCCAGTCTCTGATCCCATCGAGTTGGCGCATGATTTCCGTTCGCAGATTCCAGGGCAATATCAGCACGTAGTCCGGCTTGTGCCGTGTGAGCTCATCCGGAGAGACCACGGGAATATAGCTGCCGGGCAGCAACTTTGATTGCTTGTGCGGATTTCGATCCGCGACCATCGGAATATCGTGCGCGGTGATGCCGCAGAAGTTGAGCAAGGTGTTGCCTTTAGCTGCCGCACCGTAGGCGGCCACCACTTTGCCCTCGGATTTAGCGCGCGCCAGAAAGTCGAGAAGCGAGTTGCGGCAGGCGGCTACGCGTTCGGAAAAACGCCTGTAGGTGTCGAGGTCGGCAAGCCCGGCGCGCCTCTCTGCAGAGCGCACATTGCTTAAGGCGCCGCTGTCCTGGAGTGCTCGGCCGGCGTGGGATGCAAAGATGCGCAGCGACCCCCCATGCGTCGGCAACTCCTCCACATCGTAGATCTGCAATCCCTGCAGTCGGAAGACGCGTTCAATCGCGTACAAAGATATGTAGGAAAAATGCTCATGGTAAATCGTGTCGAATGCAGCGTTCTCAATCAATCTCAGCAGGTGCGGAAACTCGATAGTCACAGAGCCATCGGGTTTTAGCAGCTGTGCAATTCCCGCGACAAAGTCATTGAGCGCGGGGACATGCGCGAGCACATTATTGCCGACAATCAAATCAGCCTTGCGCCCCTGCGCCGCAAGGCGCGCAGCCAATTCTGCGCCGAAAAACTCGACGAGCGTCGATACGCCGATCTTCTTGGCAGCCGCGGCAACGGTATCCGAGGGATCAATACCAAGCACGGGTATACCGGCGGCGGCGAATTCCTTGAGCAAATAGCCATCGTTGCTGCCCAGCTCGATCACCAGACTTTCGGCATTGAGACCGAAACGCTCGCGCGCCATCGCGCAGAAGCGCCGCGCGTGCGCCAGCCAATCATCCGAGTAGGACGAAAAATAGGCATAGTTGCTGAACAGCTCCCGCGGAGGAACATCAAAATCAACTTGCACCAGCTTGCACGCTCCACACACCTTGGCACGCAGCGGATAGCGCTTCTCCTGTTGAAGGTCCGCCGACGGCGCCAGGAATCCGTTTGCGGGGGGCTGCAGCCCAAGATCGGCGAAAGTGACGGTAAGCTCGCCGCCGCACGCGCGGCACAGCGTGCGCGCGCCGGTTGTCAGGGCCATGATTTCCAGGGAGCCTTGTTGCCGTCCCATAGCGCATTCAAGCTCATCATATCGCGCAGCGTATCCATCGGCTGCCAGAACCCGTGATGCACCCATGCGGCGAGCTGACCGCTCGCAGCCAAATGCTCCATAGGCTCTTTTTCCCAGACCGTGTGATCGCCCGACACAAGATTTAGAACGCTCGGGTTGAGCACGAAGAAGCCCCCATTGATGAGTCCGCCTTCAACCCGCGGCTTCTCCTCGAAAGAGACGACCTTGCTGCCTTCCATGACGATCCGCCCGAACCGCGCCGGCGGGCGCACGCAGGCCACGGTCGCCTTGCAGCCGTGTTCGGCGTGAAAGGCGATTTCGGCGCGGATATCGATGTTTGACAGCCCATCGCCGTAGGTCATGCAAAACGGCGCCCCGGCATCGAGGTAGTCACGCACGCGCAACAGCCGGCCGCCGGTCATTGCCTCTTCACCTGTATCGACCAAGGTAACTTTCCAGGGCTCGCTGCGGGAATCGTGATATTCGATTCGGTTCTTAGCCATGTCGAAAGTTACGTCGGCCTGGTGCAAAAAGTAATTCGCAAAATACTCTTTGACCATGTAGCCCTTATAGCCGAGGCACACGATGAATTCGTTCACGCCGAACGACGAGTAGAGCTTCATGATATGCCACAGCAGAGGCCGGCCTCCGATCTCTACCATCGGCTTCGGCCGAACATTCGACTCCTCGGCAATCCGAGTCCCTTTGCCTCCCGCGAGAATGACGCATTTCATGAATGTAGATTCCGGTTGGTCAGCACCAGGCTCTGATACTGCGCGATTTGCTTTTGGCACAGCGCCAACATGTCCTCACCGTCACGATGCGCGCGATACCAGTCGGCCGACCAAGACAAACACGCGCCCAAGCTCAATCGCGGCCGCCATCCGAGGGTACGCTGCGCGAGCGCGGACGAAAGCATGAGCGCTTTCATCTCCGCTGGATGATCACGCATATCGCGTACCCAGCCGGGTTTGCCGCCGAACCGCGCGCTAAACACCTCGACAACCTCGCGAACCGTGCAAGAATCCACCGGCTCAGGCCCCAGATTGATGGCGCGCGGCGCCGTGTCCGGGGACTCCACGAGCGCTTGCACTAAAGCCAGGTAGCCCGACAAAGGCTCCAGCACATGCTGCCACGGCCTTACCGCGTCCGGATAGCGCAAGCTTACCGGCAGCCCCGCGGCGAGCGCCCGTACACAGTCAGGAATGAGTCGATCAGCTGACCAATCGCCACCTCCGATGACGTTGCCGGCCCGAGCCGTCGCTATGGGCGGACCATCGCCATAGAAGCTGTTACGAAAACTTATTGCCACCAGTTCAGCGCATGCTTTACTGCCGCTGTACGGATCGTTTCCGCCGAGGCGATCGCTCTCTGCAAAGGCGTGGCCGCTACCATCGGACTCATAAACTTTGTCGCTCGTGACCACGAGCACGCACTGCAGGCCCGGTGCGGACCGGCAGGCTTGCAGCAGATTGGCCGTACCTAAGACATTCGTTGCATAGGTGCGCAGCGGGTCGCGATAAGAGTCGCGCACCAGGGCTTGGGCCGCCATGTGAATCACGATCTGCGGTCTAACCTCCTCGATCACATCGCGCACGAGCGCAGCATCGGTAATGTCCCCAATCACGGAGCGGACTCCGCTGCCGACCATCGACCAGAGGTTCGGTGTAGTCGAGGGCGTCAAGGCGAGTCCGGTCGCGTCCGCGCCGAGTGTGCGCAGCCACACGCTCATCCAGGCACCTTTGAATCCGGTGTGCCCGGTCAAAAGAACCTTGCGCCCCTGCCAGAACGTGGTCATCTGGATTGACTCTCTAGGGTTCCGTCTTTTCCCAATAGGATGCCAGCTTGCGCGTATGCACGCGCACGCCCGCCAAGCCGAGCCACGCGCCGAGCCTGATCTGAACATTCCAGAATTTACGCAGACTGCGTATAAACAAGAACACGTCCCTATATTGGCTGAAGCCTTGGGTCCTGTAAGCAATTTTCAGCGCGTCGCTGACGATTGCCAGCGGCAGTTTGTAGATCCTCTTGTGGGCGACGAAAGGATTGCGCACCTCGGTAGCAAAGCTCGGGTCTGAAGCAAGAATCAAAGTCGCAATGCGCTCCATGACGAATATTTTCATTTGTACGTCCGCGCGGCCCCGATAGGAAGTATAGGACGTCAACGCTTTGCCGAGCTCGTCCGCGCCGGCCTCCGCGACGGCAAACAATTGCTCATTGATCGCCAGCCATTCTCTCCAGAAGCGCGGCTTCGCGACAAAGTAATTGGAGTGCACCGTATTTCTCGAATCGGTAACGAGCTCATCCAGGTCCGTGTGCCTGTCTATTCTGTTCAGGAGCTTTTTGGATGTCGCCAGGAGTCCCGGATGTTCTGCATCACCATGTTCGAAAACGTTGAGGAATTGCGCCCCGGTATGGATGCTCGGCGAAAAAAGTATTACCTCGGTCGCACTAGGGCAATGCCGGATAAATTCGGCCACCTGTGCGGCCGTCAAGTTTGTCTTCGTTTTGAACTTCGGCGACAAAAATCCGTAGAACGCTTGTTCGTCGAGAGTCTCGTTGAACAGGAACTTCCGGATCGGCCAATATTCAAACCAATCGGGCCTTTCATTCGACGAATTGTCCATAACACCGAACCCAGGGTCCAACGCTTGTTGCGGGGTGTAATGGTTCAGGATCTGAAAGATATGGGAATTTGCCATGCCGACCTCGGAAAATTCGGGACAGTGCAATTTACAAATTGGCCAGGAATGAGCGCGGTTCGCGATTCGAGGTTGGATAGCTCAATGTCTTTCTTAGTCGCTTGGAGAGCAACGCACTCCCGATTCAACTCGTCGATAAAAGTCAGCACTCGAAACTTGCGTCCATTTGGCGGCTGATCAGGCACGAAGTCCACCGCCCCTTTGCAAATACCCTCAACCGCCGCCGAATAACACCGCTGTAGCGATTTCCGCGAGCGTCGGTATGCACATCCGCCTCGCGTCTTGCGGCTTCCCCTGCGCGGCTCGAATGCCGGCAATAGTAGTACAATGGAGCATGCCAGACATTTCCAAACGCCCATCGAGAGCGCGTGCTAACCGCGCTCGGCGCGTGCGCCCACGCCAGCTGTGCAGCGCCATTCTCGTCGGCGGCTTCGTATACTTGGCTACCGCTGCCGCTCCGCAGGACTCCTCCAGTGCGCCTTTGAGCGCAGCGCAGGTGCTTCAATTTCTGGACCAAACCATCGATTGGTACCACGGGCTTGCCGTGCAGCAGCAGATTGCGACGACGCCCACTGACTATGCGATCCTCTATGACAATCGTCAGGCCGCCGTGCAGACCGTCCGACTTGCCTTTGAGTTCGCTCGTGCGGAGGCTGCATTTATCGTCGACCCCACGGCCGCAACCCAAGGGCAAGGTGCGGCCTTGTCCCAGTACCAGTCGCTAGGTCAGTTGCAGGCGCGGTTCGACAAGCAGGTCCAAGACACGCAGGCCGAGCTCGACTCCGACCGGCAGAAGCTTGCAACCGCGGCCGCCAAGGACCGTCAACAGCTGCAGTCGCAAATCTCAGAACTGCAGGGCGAACTCGATCTCGCCGGCGCGCGGCGGGATGCTGTGCACAGCATGCTGGAATTCGTCACCGACAGCAGTGCCAATGGTCTGGGTGCGAGTAGCCTGCGCGCACAAATCGAAGCCCTCGCGCGCACCGTGCCCGCAATGGTCCAGGCTCCCGCGAGTACGAGCCCCGGCGGCGCGCAGACCAGTGCTGCACCGGCGACCGCGGCCGCCGCGGCGGCGGCGAAAAAGACTGAAGCGAGCGGCATTTGGAATTTCGCGGCGGATGCGTTTTCACTGGCAGCGAAAATGCGCTCGATTGATTCCCTCATCCAGCAGACCGATGCGCTCGCAGCCACGGCAAAGAAATTGCGTGCGCCGTACGTCGCCCAACTGAAAACCTTATCCGCCCGCGGGGATACGCTCGGCAAGCAAGCGAACACGGCGAATAGCTCCACTCTGCAGGACGATCGCGCCCAGCTGGATGAACTTGCAGGACAGTTCAAGCGCCTCGCGGCCGCCGTCATCCCCTTGAGCAAGCAGGGAGTGCTGCTTGAACTCTACAGCAGAAGCCTCGGCAACTGGAAAGACGCCGTCAGGGTTGATTTCCGCACCGATCTTAGAAGCCTCGCATTGCGCCTGGGATCTCTGCTTCTGATCCTGGTGATCGTGATCGCAGCGGCGGAATTATGGCGGCGGGCCGTATACCGCTACGTCACTGATCCGCGGCGCAGATACCAATTCCTATTGCTGCGACGGTTTGTGTTTTGGTTCCTGTTGGCGGTCATCATTGCGTTCGCATTCGCGAGCAGCGTGGGATCCATTGTCACATTTGCCGGGCTCATCACTGCGGGAGTCGCGGTCGCGATGCAGGGCGTCATCGTTGCCATCGTGGGATATTTTTTCCTCATCGGCAAATTCGGCATCCGCGTAGGAGATCGCGTACAGATCGGTGGCGTAACCGGAGAAGTGATCGATGTCGGACTGGTGCGATTTCATCTGATGGAACTCGGCGGCGGACGCGGGTCGGACGGTCCAACCGGCCGCGTGGTAGCGTTTTCCAACTCCATCGTTTTCCAGGTGGGGGCGGCTCTTTTCAAGCAGATCCATGGCACCAACTTCGTGTGGCACGAGATAACGCTCACGCTCGCGGCGCAGTCCGATTACGCGGACGTCAAAAAAAGACTGCTGGAGGCGGTCGACAGTGTGCTCGCCAATTATCGTGAAGAGATAGAGCGACAAACCCAAGAGATCGCACGGACCGTCATCTCGACACCCGTCGGTAGCTTGCATCCGAAAGTTCAGCTGCGCTTCGTCGCGACCGGCATTGAGGCCGTGATCCGCTACCCCGTCGATCTTAAGAACGCGGCCGATATCGACGAGCGCGGCGCGCGCGAAGTATTGAAGTCGCTGGAGCAGGATCCAAAGGTGCAGCTCGCCGGGGACGGCGGCGCCAGCATTCGCGTGACTACCGAGACTGCCGGTGACGCTAAGAGCTGATGCCGCAGCAAGCGGCCCAGCCGGTTGTAGAATTCAGTGACACGTGAGGGAATCAGGCAAATCCGCATGAACTGCTCTGCTGCGGCAATTCCCACCGAGCTGCTGCTGACGCCGCGGGCGTGGGACGATGCCCACGGCGAGGTCCGCAGGAAGCAGACGTCAATCCGCTCCGATCGCGCTGCGTGCGCGAGTCTGCCGCGCGACGCGGGCGCCTTAGCGTGAGAGTCCTTTTGACGGGAGCTGGCGGTCAAGTCGGTCGCGCATTCCGCGCGCTGGCGCCCTCTGGAGCTGCCGTCGCTGCGCTTACGCATGCAGATCTGGACATCACGGACGCGGAACAGGTGAGGCGCGCGGTTGCCGCGCACACGCCGCAGTGGATCGTGAATGCCGCGGCGTATACCGCCGTCGATGCGGCGGAGAATGCGCGTGAGGCGGCCCACGCGCTCAATGCGACAGCCGTCGGGTATCTTGCGCATGCAGCACGGAGCACGCGTGCGCGCCTCGTACAGCTGTCGACAGACTTTGTTTTCGATGGACGCGCGTCAAATCCCTACGAGCCGGACGCATTGACCGTCCCCATCGGCGCGTACGGCGCGACCAAACTTGCCGGCGAGCATCAGGCGCTCGTGGACGGCGCGGCGTCGATTGTAGTACGCACCTCTTGGATCTACGCCGCCTACGGTCAGAACTTCGTACGCACCATGCTGCGTCTCATGGCCGCAAAGCCTGAAGTACGCGTGGTCTGCGACCAGATTGGATCACCCACCTGGGCAACAAGTCTTGCGCAGATCCTATGGCAGATGCTCGCAATCGATGCGCCGGCTGGAATCTATCACTGGTGCGATGCGGGCGTTGCGAGCTGGTACGACTTTGCAGTCGCGATTCAAGAAGAGGCGTTGCAACGCGGCATTCTTGCGCACGCGATTCCCGTCCTGCCGATCCGTTCCGCGCAATACCCGACCGCGGCGCAGCGACCGGCCTACAGCGTGCTCGATGCTGCCCGCACCCGTGCGCTCACGGGTGCTCCTGCAGTGCACTGGCGCACGCAGCTGCGCAACATGCTCGATGAGCTCGCCGTCGCGTAGATCCTGATCGGGCGTCACTGGCACGAGTGTCGCACGACACGTTGGCGCGTCTAGCGCAAAACCTGGTGGCGCGCTGTCAAGAGCATGGAAAGGCGCCCGAGTCGTTCTAGGTAAATGCACTAAACCAGCGATCGAGCACCAAGACAGACCAGGCTCGGCGAAAATCGCTCGACACCGGCTGGCGCAGCACGCCGCGATCCATAAGACGCCGCACCGCATCCTTCCACATCTGCGGATGACGCCGTATCCAGCGGTGCGTCGGCAGGCCAAAGCCGCTCTTGGGTCGCTCGAGGTGCCCCGGCGGCAGGCGCGGCTGCATGAGCTCGCGCACCAGAAGCTTGCCGCGCCGCGCGTCTTGATCAATGAGCAGCTGTGGGTCGACCCCTAGCATGAACTCGACGAGCCGGTGGTCCAGAAGCGGCGGGCGCACTTCGAGCGAATGCGCCATGCTCGTGCGATCGACCTTTACGAGGAGTCCCTCCGGAAGGTTTGTATTGATATCGAGCCAGCGCAGCTGCGCAAGCGGATCGAGCGACTCACGCCAGAACTGACGGTAGAACCAATCGTAGTCGTAATCGCTCTCGAGCCACGCGGGATGCAGAAGAGCATCGACCTGCACGCCGGTCAAACCGCCCAGGGCGGCGGAAAACCCGGGCAGGCCGGTCAGGGCATGGCGCTGCATTGACTGCCCGAATCTCGACAACGGCGGCAGCCAAGCGGCGAGCGCCCGATTGAGGCTCGTGGAACGCGCGCCGATTGCCGACCAGTAGCGCGGGTAGCCGCAGAAGATCTCATCGCCCCCCTCGCCGCTAATCGCCACGGTCACATCACGGCGCGCGCACCCGGCAATCAAATAGTTCGACCATGCGGCGCTGTCGCCGAAGGGCTCATCGAAGAGTCGCGTGATGGTGTTCAGCGCCGCATCCAGATCGGCGCTGTCTGCGCTCATGGCAGTGTGGCGCGTGCCCAGATGAGCGGCGACCGCGCGCGCCGCATCCGCCTCGGAGCGCTCGTCCGCATCGAATCCCAGCGTAAATGTCCGTGGGCCGCCCAGGTAATAAGCGGTGAGCGCCGAATCCATGCCGCCGCTTAGGAATACTCCAACCGGCACGTCGCTCAACGTGTGCTCCGGGACGACTATGCGCAGGAGCGCATCAAGCTGCCCGCGACTTGTCTCGCGATCGCGCAGGTGAATCTCAAGGGATGGCTCCCAATAGCGTTCGATCCTAAGTTCGCCGTCCTGCCAGCTTAAGGAATGCCCCGCGGGAAGCTTCGCGATGCCCTGGTAGATCGTCTTCGGGGCGGGTATGTAGCCGTGAAAAAGAAAGTCCCGCACGGCGCTCTTGTCGATGGGTGGGGTGCCAAGCACCAGCAGGGCCTTCAATTCCGAAGCAAAGGCAATCCCATCGGCAAGCACTCGATAGTATAAAGGCTTGATGCCCAGCCGATCGCGCGCCGCGAAGAGCTGCCGGCGCTGCTCGTCCCATACCGCGAAGGCGAACATGCCCACAAGCTGCGGCAGGCAGCGTTTGCCGTCGCGCGCGAGGAGGTGTAGCAGGACCTCGGTGTCGCAGTGAGAGTGCAACGGCGCGTCAATGCTCGCGCGTAGGGCATGGAAATTGTAGAGCTCGCCGTTATAGGTGAGGACGTGTGCGCCGAATTGCATCGGCTGCGCGCCCGCCGGGGTTGGATCGAGGATCGCGAGCCTGCGATGCGCGAGTGCCACACCGGCTGCCTGCCAGATGCCGTCGCCGTCGGGTCCGCGGTGCGCGATGCGCGCCGACATGGCCTGCGCCGCCTCGGCACTAGCCTCGCGACCGATGATTCCGGCGATACCGCACATCCGCACAGCCTACCGGATCCGCGCTACGAAGAAACAAGGCCGTATCGACCCACCCGCGAATGGCACAACGGAGTGGAGCAAGAACGCCCGTGAAGAGTAATAATACTCTCATGCCGCTCTCGTTGACGCGCACTCTTCGTTTGAAGGTTCGTTCGGAAGCCTATGCGTGGCTCAATGCTGCGGCCATGGAAGTGAATGAAGTCTTCAACTACTGCAATGAAACGAGCTACAAAGCCGCCACCCGCACGGATTTGAAGCGCAAGTGGCTCTCCGGCTTTGACCTGTGCAATCTAACGGCCGGCGCCACGCCGTACTTTGAGAAGATCGGCGCCGATACGATTCAGTCGGTGTGCACTCACTATGCCCAGAAGCGCAAGGCCGCTAGGCGCCTGAAGCTGCGCTGGCGGGTGAGTCGTGGCGCCCGGCGTTCGCTGGGGTCGATACCCTTCAAGGCGGCGAATCTCAAGCGCCAAGGCAGGTGTGTGCGTTTTGCCGGCAAGTGCGTGCGAGTGTTCGAGCGGGAACGTCTGGAGGGGGTGAAATGGCAGGGCGGTTGCTTCGCGCAGGATGCGGTCGGGCAGTGGTGGCTGTGTCTGCCGGTCAAGATGCAGGCCGAGCGCACGATCGCACCGCAGGAGGCGGTCGGCATTGATCTGGGGCTTAAAAGTATTGCGGTCACGAGCGACGGCGAGCGCCTGGTGGCCGGTCGCTGGACGCGCGGCTATGCCG
>Ga0182024_10002620_pt1 | contig 44251 bp, 41 predicted proteins | sample P32metaG_FD_120480 | JGI IMG/M metagenome (GOLD analysis project Ga0182024, IMG submission 120480) | Permafrost microbial communities from Stordalen Mire, Sweden - P3-2 metaG (Illumina Assembly) | ecosystem: Environmental > Terrestrial > Soil > Wetlands > Permafrost | place: Sweden: Stordalen... | reverse complement strand
TACTGATAGTCGGCGTTTTCACTGCGATCGCCGTTGCTCGCAGCCCACGCCACCACCTCCGTCACGGCCGGGCGTTCCCTGGTGAGCAGAAACCGGTGCTCATCTTTGAGGCGCTGCAGGCCGTTCGGGGTTATGTAGTTCTTGCCTCGCGTCGCAGGCTCGTCACCTTGCGGTTTTCTCGTAAACCCTTTTCGCATATCTTAGTCTTCCAGCGCGAATCCGCGCTCCTGGGAGTTCATCTGCGGCACTAACTGATTGTTTCACGTGTTCCAGTCTCTTTTTGATCTCGTCCAAGTGCAGGCGAAGGCATAGTGAGCGTGGAATTACTGGCGCAAGAGTCGCTTACCTTTTACGAAGCTCTCGGTCGCGCTCGACCACTCGCTTCTGGGGGCAAGGGGTGCCGTATGAATCGATATCCCCGGAGTGCGTCAATGGGCTCCGAGCGGTTCGTCGGCGACTCGGACATTGATCCAATTGCGGCTGAAAGGAGCCGTTTCCTAGTCCGCCAAAAAGGCAGCCCAAGTCCACAACTCGCCCGCGACCGTCACCATCCCTGAACTGGAACAATCCAAGGCGGCCGTGCTCAATACGCTCGCTTCTGAACACTCACGGCGCACAAACCCTGCGCTACACTCGGGGCAAGAGGTCGATCACACTTCCGGAAGGCAAATTGGGTTAGTTTCCTTAGTCAGGAATAACGGCCAGCTAGAGGGATAACCCACTGGTTTTCAACACCTTGATTAGGTTCGGGAACCGGGAAATTGGGTTCGTTACGCAAAAAACCAAGAGCGTGCTCCACCGTCCCAAGCATCGCCATCGGATCCGGCCTTGCCACCAATTCCGCATTCCATCGCGCCCACCATTCGCCCTTCGTTTGACCGCAATCCATTGATAATAATATACTTGATTACCATTAAATCCATCACTAAAATATACTTGACAAATTCACACTAAGATTTTATGATAATTACTAGATGAGGTTGGCTAGGCCGATCTCCAATCGAGAAAAACGCAATGAGGAGTTATCAAACCATGTCTCTCAGCCATTTCGATCCGTTAGCCAATCTGCGCCTGTTCGAAGACGCATTCAACCGGTTCCTCACCGAGCCGGCGTCGAATCGTCCCTGGTCGCCAGCCGTCGATATTTTTGAGACCGAGAACGAACTGGTTCTGAAGGCCGACCTGCCGGAAGTCAGCCTGAAGGACATCGACGTACGGGTGGAGAACCAGACGCTCACCATCGCCGGCGAGCGCAAGTTCGAGAAGAAGGAAGACAACAAGGGCTTCCATCGCATCGAGCGCAGCTACGGCCAATTCGTCCGCAGCTTTGCGGTGCCGAATTCGTTCGATACCGACAAGATCGCCGCCGAGTTCAACAACGGCGTGCTCACCGTCACCCTGCCTAAGAAGGAAACGGCCAAGCCGCGGCAGGTCAAAGTCGAAGTGAAGCAGTAAAACGTAACGCCGGCGGTCTTGCCGCCGGTGAGGTGTCCACTCCAGGGGCCGGATAAAACCGGCTCAGCCGGACCGGAGCTTTTCCGGTTATCGTAAGGGCAGGCGGGCCGCACTCGGCTAACCTGCCCGTTTGCATCTGAGGGGGGAAAAAAATGTTCCGGTTAGATAAGCTGACCGAGAAGGCGCAGGAGGCCCTGCAGCAGTCCCAGGCCCTCGCCGAGAAAAACCAGAGCCAGGTCGTCTTCCCGCTGCATCTTCTGGCGGCGCTGGCAGAAGAGAAAGAGGGCGTCGTCCGGCCCGTGCTCGCCAAATGCGGCGTCCAGCCCGACGCCATTGTGGCCGAGGCGCAGCGCATGCTGGCCAACCTGCCGCGCACCGCGGGGATGCAGCCGGGCATGTACCTTTCGCAGCCGCTCAACGAAGTGCTGGAGCGCGCTTTCGATGAAGCCGGCCGCTTCAAGGACGAATTCATTTCCACCGAGCACCTGCTGCTTTCTCTGGCCGAGCAGCGCAGCGACCCCGCGGGGCAATTGCTCAACCGCTCGGGCGCTACCCACGACACCATTTTGAAAGCCCTGGTCTCGGTGCGCGGGACGCAGCGTGTTACCGACCAGAATCCGGAATCGAAGTACCAGGCGCTGGAACGCTATGCGCACGACCTGACCGAATCCGCGCGCCAAGGGAAGCTCGACCCGGTGATCGGCCGTGAGGACGAGATCCGTCGCGTGATGCAGGTGCTCAGCCGCCGCACCAAGAACAATCCGGTGCTGATCGGCGAACCGGGGGTCGGCAAAACCGCGATTGTGGAGGGTCTCGCGCAGCGCATCGTGCGCGGCGACGTGCCCGATCAGCTCAAGGGCAAGCGGCTGGTCGGCATCGATCTCGGTTCCATGATCGCGGGCACCAAGTTCCGCGGCGAGTTCGAAGACCGCCTCAAAGCCGTGGTTCGGGAGATCATCGAATCTAACGGCGAAATCATCTGCTTCATCGATGAGCTGCATACGCTGGTGGGAGCCGGCTCGGCCGAAGGCGCCATCGACGCCGCCAACCTGCTCAAACCGGCGCTGGCTCGCGGCGAGTTGCGGTGCATCGGCGCCACGACATTAAACGAGTACAAAAAACACGTGGAAAAGGACGCAGCCCTGGCGCGCCGCTTCCAGACCGTGTTGGTGGGCGAGCCGTCCATCGACGACACCATCGCCATCCTCCGCGGCCTCAAGGAAAAGTTCGAAATCCATCACGGCGTGCGCATCAAGGATTCGGCCATCATCGCTGCCGCGGTGCTTTCGCAGCGTTACATCGCCGATCGCTTCCTGCCGGATAAGGCTATCGACCTGATCGACGAAGCCGGCTCCGCTTTGCGGCTGCAGATCGGTTCCATGCCCATCGAGATCGACCAGCTCGATCGCCGCATGGCGCATCTCGAAGTGGAGCGGCAGGCTCTAAGTAAAGAGAAAGACACTGCGTCCATGGAGCGCCTGCGCCACGTGGAAAGCGAATTGGAAGGGATACGCGGCGAAGCCGCCGGTCTCAAAGAGCGCTGGAACCGCGAAAAGGGCGCCATCAACCGGGTGAAGGAACTCAAAGAGGAGTTGGAAAATCTGCGCATGGATGAGGAAAAGGCCCGCGGCGCCGGCGATTGGGAGAAGGCCGCGCAGATCCGCTACGGACGCCTGGGGCAAATCGAGAAAGACATACAGGCCGCCGAGCAGGAACTGGAATCGGTGAAGGAAACCGCGCTCCTCAAAGAAGAGATCGACGAGGACGATATCGCGCGCATTGTGGCCAAGTGGACCGGCATCCCGGTAACACGCATGCTGGAGGGAGAAATCCAGAAACTGGTGCAGATGCCGGAGCGGTTGAAAGACCGCGTGGTCGGCCAGGATGAGGCCGTCCGCCTGGTTTCGAACGCAATTCTGCGCAACCGCGCCGGGTTGAGCGATCCCAATCGGCCCATCGGCAGTTTCATTTTCCTGGGACCCACCGGCGTCGGCAAGACCGAGCTGGTGCGCGCCCTGGCTCACTACCTCTTCGATGACGACAAGGCCATGATCCGCATCGACATGTCCGAGTACATGGAGAAGCACGCCGTGGCCCGCATGGTGGGCGCGCCTCCCGGATATGTCGGCTATGAGGAGGGCGGGCAGTTATCGGAGCAGGTGAGGCGCCGGCCGTACTCCGTGGTGCTCTTCGATGAAGTCGAAAAGGCTCACCCGGACGTCTTTAATATGTTGCTCCAGATTCTGGACGATGGCCGGATGACCGACGGCCAGGGCCGCACCGTGAGTTTCAAGAACACCGTGATCGTGATGACTTCGAATGTCGGCACCGGCATGGTGGAGAAGAACACCATCGGATTCTCAGTGCTCGGTAAGGACAAAGGCTCGGACGACAGGCGCAAGCGGCTGCTCGAAAAGCTGCGTGAGCAGTTCCGGCCTGAGTTCCTGAACCGCGTCGACGATATCATCGTGTTCAATTCACTGACGAAGGAGCACCTGGAGCTGATCGTGGATATCCAATTGCAAATCGTTCGAAAGATGTTGAAGGATCGCAGGATCGCTTTGGAAGTGACGCCGGCCGCCAAGGAGCGGCTGATCGCGGATGGGTACGACCCGCAGTATGGTGCGCGGCCCATGAAACGGGCCATTCAGCGCCTGATCCAGGACCCGCTGGCGCTCAAGCTGCTCAACGGCCAGTTTGTGGAAGGCGATACCGTAGTGGTGGATGCCGGAACCGCGGAGGGCGAACTGGCCTTCAGCAAACTGGTTCCGGTGGCGGTGTGATATGAGTTGGAACACTCTCAAGACTGCATTACTGCTCGGCTTGCTCAGCGGCCTCTTCTTAGTAATAGGAGAGGCGCTGGGCGGCCGGCAGGGCCTTTATTTCGCGCTCATTTTCGCAGGCGCAATGAACTTTGCAGGCTACTTCTTCTCCGACAAAATCGCCTTGTCCATGTACTCGGCGCAGCCCTTGACGGAGACCGACAACCCGCAGGTCTACCACCGCGTGGAGCCGATCGTGCGCAATCTCTGCCAGCGCATGGGACTGCCCATGCCGAAACTGTGGCTGATCCCCGAGGATTCGCCGAACGCCTTTGCGACCGGGCGCAACCCGTCGCATGCGTCCGTCGCATTCACCACGGGCATTCTGCAACTGATGAGCGATACCGAGATTGAAGGCGTGGTGGCGCACGAACTGGGCCACGTGCTGCATCGAGACATCCTCATCAGCTCGGTGGCGGCCATGGTGGCCGCCGCCGTTACCATGCTGGCCCGCATGGCGTTTTGGTTCGGACCGCGCGACCGCGAGGATGGCGAAGGCGGCGGCATGTGGGGCGGGTTACTTATGCTGATTCTGGCGCCCATCGCTGCTGGCTTGATCCAAATGGCCATCTCAAGATCGCGGGAATACGATGCCGATGCCGCCTCCGCGAAGTACATCGGTTCGCCCTATCCGCTGATCGGCGGTTTGCAGAAGTTGGAGACGTGGTCCAAGCAAATCCCCATGGATGCTTCGCCCGCCACGGCCCACCTGTTCATCATCAAGCCGTTCACGGGCCAAAGCCTCATGCGCCTGTTCTCTACGCATCCCTCTACCGCCGACAGGATCGCGCGTTTGCAGGGCATGCGATGAACGAAGTCTTCTACAATAGGAGCGGAGGCCGATGAACTTCGCTGTCAATCGAGGCGCTTACCGAGCCGTGACCAGAGGGAGCGGTCTTCAACAGATCCGGTGCCGTCAAAGGAAGACGGTTCCCGGCCCTGTCCAAATGCAGATCGGTTTATGATCACGGCTAACAACAAAGCGACTGAAGCACTCTCTTCCTACAGCGCCATCGATGGTTCGCAGCTTCTACGTGTTTGGCAGTTCGAAGCCGAGGGTTCCGTGGATCGCCTGGTTCTCGATTTTCCCTCGACTTCGCTCCTCATAACAGCCGACGAGGATGATGATTCCATCACTTGCAGCATTGCAAAAGGGACCACAGTCGACCAGGGTTGTGCTATCGATGTGAGCGGCCGCGAACCGTGGGAAAGCTTCATTGGCCGTGCGTTCGGCTGGGGCTGGGTGACGGTAAATCAGCAAGGCTATTGCGACGGGCTGCTCCTGAGCTTCGATGGCATCGTGCCGGAACTCGTCCTCAACGTGATGGCGTCGTCAATCAAGACGGGAACGATTGTCCGAACTTCGGTTTAATGCCGCGTTTGCAGGGCATGCGATGAATGAGGTCCGCGTAAACCGGAAGGCGGCTGATCGCGTCGCTTCCGGTCATCCGTGGATCTTCGCCAGCGATATCACAGACCGGGACGGCGCGCAGCCGGGCGCTGCCGTGAAGGTGGCAGATTCGCGCGGCCGCCCGCTGGGCACGGCCCATTACAGTTCGGCTTCTCAAATTGCTCTACGCATGTTGTCGCGGTCGGTCGATGAGATCGGCCGCGACTTTTTTTTGCAACGCTTGCGAGCCGCCGAAGAGCATCGCCGTGCCGTGGTCCGCGACACCAATGCCTACCGCGTGGTGCACGGCGAGGCCGATCGATTGCCGGCACTGGTGGTGGACCGTTACGCCGACTACCTGGTGCTCCAGACTCTTAACCAGGGTATGGACGCCGTCAAGGAGCACATCGTCTCGTGCCTCGATGAGATCTTCCACCCGCGCGCGATTGTGGCGCGCAACGACGTTGCCGTTCGCACTAAGGAGCAGCTACCGCTCGAGTCCGCGGTACTGCAAGGCGAAGCCCCGGAGTGCGTGACCGTGCAAATGAACGGCCTGACTTTGCGCGCCGACCTGTTGCGTGGCCAGAAGACCGGCATCTATCTGGACCAGCGTGAAAACTACCGCGCCGCAGCCCAGTACGCCGCGGGTGGCAGCGCGCTCGATTGCTTCACTTCCACCGGCGGATTCGCCCTGCACCTGGCTGCCAAATGCGAATCGGTGGAAGCCGTGGATAGCTCAGCATCCGCGCTGGCCACGGCGCACGCCAACGCTGACGCCAACGGTATCGGGAACGTGCACCTCCGCGAAGCCGATGTCTTCGAGCTGCTCGCGGGGCATGTTTCGACGCATCGACAGTATTCGATGGTGGTGCTCGACCCGCCGGCATTCGCGAAGTCCCGCCACAACCTGGAAGCCGCTTTCACCGGGTACAAGGAGATCAATCTCCGCGCCTTGCGCCTGCTCGGCCCCGGCGGAATTCTGGTTACCTGCTCGTGTTCGCACCATGTCAGTGAGGCCATGTTTCTGGAGCTGATCGCTCAAGCCTCGCTCGACGCCAAGCGAACGTTGCGCGTGCTGGAGCGCCGGACCCAGGCGCAAGACCATCCGATCCTACTCACGGTGCCAGAGACACATTACCTGAAGTGTTTGGTGCTTGAGGTTGTGTAAGACCGCTCCCTACGGTCACGGCTCAGTAAGACTCGCGTCGGTTACAGAGCCGTGACCAAAGGGAGCGGTGTTGTTTAGTTCTGCGCAGCCACGACGACACTGGGCTGCGGCTTCGCCTGCCTATGCGGCGCGAGCGCGATCACCACGGCTCCCAGCGCTGCAGTCACCACCAGCAGGTATACACCGGCAGCGTATGTGCCGGTCCGGTCCGTCAAAAATCCAATGGCATATGGGCCCACGAAACCGCCGAAGTTGGCAGTCAGGTTAATGAATCCGAAGCTGGCGGCAGCGGAACGATCGCTCAACAGTTGCGTGGGCATGGCCCATAGCGCCGGGTAGTACGCCATGATTCCGATGGCTGCGACGGTTAGCCCCGCGAGCGCCAGCGCCGGATTCTTGCCGAGAATCTGGCTGAGCGCCAGACCGATACCTCCCAGCAGAGCAGTTATGGCGGCGTGCCAGCGCCGTTCGCCGGTTCGGTCGGAGTGCCAGCCATTGATCACCATCGCCGGCACGGACACCAGATAGGGTATGGCCACCAGCAGGCTTAGCTTCAAGGTGTCCAGGCCGGAGAATCGCTGCACGATTTTTGGCAGCCAGATGACCAATCCGTAGCCGCTGGTGTTGACCAGGAAGTACGAGAAGGCGCAGGCCAGCACCGCCGGCTGGCGCATAGTCACAAGGATGCTGGGGTGATGATGCCCCGACTCTTTCTTAACGCGCATCTCGCGATCCAGCTCGCTCGTGATCCAGGCCCGCTCATCCGGCGCCAGCCAGCGCGCATCTTTCGGCCAATCGGGTAAGTAGAAGAAGGTCACCACACCGCCCAGGAAAGCGGGAAGGCCTTCGAGAATCAGCAGCCAGCGCCATCCCGGCATCTGCAGCCAGTGCAGTTGCAGCAAGAGACCGGAGATCGGCGAGCCGATCATGGCGGAGACGGGAATCGCGGCCATGAACATCCCGATGGCCCGGCCGCGCTCCTCATTGCGATACCAGTGGGTGAGATAGACGACGACGGCCGGGAAAAAGCCGCCCTCCGCAAAGCCCAACAGAAAGCGGATGATGCTGAATTCGGTGGCGTTGTGAATCAGGCCGGTGAATCCGGCGAGGACGCCCCACACCACCATGATGGCGGAGATCCACCGGCGCGCGCTCCATACCTCGGCCAGCATGGCCCCCGGAATCTCCAACAGGCAGTAGCCTATAAAGAAGATGCCCGAACCGAAACCGAACACCTCGTTAGAGAAGTGCAGGTCCTTGGTCATGTCGAGCCCGGCGAAGCTGACGTTGATCCGATCGACGTAAGCGGTGACGTACAAAAAAAGCAGAAAGGGCATCAGCCGCTGCGTAATCTTCTTCTGTGTGCGAGCGGCCACCGGGTTCGGCATAAAGTGTGGTCATTATATGCTATCCGTCAAAGCTCGCATTGTCGTTCACCGAACCCGCAGATTGTTTAATCGGCTGTTTTCAATGAGACACCTTGGTTTAATTATGTTGGAGCCGATTTGCAGCTTACGCTAGAGATGTGGAATCTGAGGCCGATCACGATTCGGGTTTGGGGACCGCTCCCTATGGTTCGCGGTTGGATAGCGCTTACCGAACCGCGACCCCGTTTCGGGTCGGGTCTTGCGACGTCAGGGAGTGGGGGTTACTTCACGAAATGGGCGCTGATGGCCAGGAAGAAGATCGTGCCCACCGCGATCACGGCGCCGTGGGGCAGGCCGACTGACTTAGGGCTCTTCACGTCCAACTCTTCGCGCGTCATGTAGGCGGCGCGGCCGTGGCCCATCTCTCCCAGAATGAATCCCACGTTCCAAAATGTCGTCTTGATCCGGCGACGCATCAGCATCAGCATCATCGCCATGATGCCGCCAATGACGGCGGTGATCAGGAAGATTCCAAACCAATCCTGCCATCCAACCAGGGCCCCCGTGGCCGCCATTAATTTGACATCGCCGGCTCCCATGGCATGCAGGATGTAAAGCACGAAGTACACGCCGAAGCCCAGTGCCAGCCCTTTCAGCGCAAAAATCAGGCCTGGCGCGCCCTCGTAGAGAAACGAATTGAGCGCGATCCCGGTGAGGGTTCCACTCACGGAGATCCAGTTGGGAATGCGTCGGTATCGAACGTCGTAGACGGCCGCGGCCAGCAGCACTATGATCAAAACTGCCTCCACACCGGGCGGAGGCAGACTTAGACTCATGCCATTAAAGTACGATGCCGCCAGAGCGAAATACGACGTTGCGGTTAGTTAGTAGGAAACCGGTAACTGCAGGGCTGCGGTGGCAGTAGCCGCCTTCATAGCGGAGCGTATCCACCGGCAGAGTGAGGGATATCATGAAGGTGAGATTTGGCCATGGCTTACCGTTACTGCGCGGTGTTTTTCACCTGGGCCGCCGCGAGTGCATTCCAACCAGGGGACGCTTCCTCCGCGGATGCCGCGCGGCGGGCGGATGTGTACGCCATTTAGTCGCTGCTGCTGGCCAATCCTCAAACCAGCCATGGGCCCGACGAGAATCAGATCTACTTCATCGCCGCCCACGCCGCAGCGGGGAACGTTCTATCATACGCCCGGGTCGCCCCAGGGTAACCGACCTGTTTCGTCTGACCGATGTTTATTTTGACTATAACCGCACGCTGGCTCTCACGGCCATCCCCACCTGGTGCGGCAGCCTGTGCGCCATGTATCAATGGAAGGTCCTGGAGAGAACGGCGGAAGGGCAGTGGCAGGTGAGGCCCTGGGTGGGATGCTTCACGGTGGCGACTCAGGGCAAATCTACTGATTTTCTCCGCTGATGGCTACGGCGTGCGTGGCCCGAGCCTGAATTCCTTCGCCATACTGTGCCAGGCCGGGAATCGTCACGGGCAAATGTCCGGTAATGTTGATCTCGCCCAGCAGGGCGCGCACGGCTGCGACTTCAGAAACCCGTGAGGTGCTGAAGGTGGCCAGGTAGGCTGGCACATCCGGAAAACTGCGCAGCAGATACGGATCTCCGAGGGCGATGAAGACCACCGGCTTGCCGGAAGCGATTAAACCCTGAACCCATTGCGGCAGGTCCCCCGACAGCCCCACCGTTCCGCGATAGGCCGCGGCAGAGGAGAATGCGGCTACTGCAAAAGTGTCACACTGCGGGAGCTTCAGCGCGGCCTGCTCCATAGCCTCCCGAGACATCGACGGATCGAGCGTTGCAACGGCGGCTTTGGCAACGCGCTTGCGCAGTTCCTGAACGAAGGTCTCTCCTTCGGTGGAATACCGGCCCTCCGCCAGCACCACATAGCAGGCGCGCTCCGGGGCGGCCAGCGGCACCAGCGCTTCCTTATTGCGCACCAGCGTCACGGCGCGGTCGGCGATCTCCTGGGCCTTTTCGTTGGCTTCCGGAGAATTGATCACATCCCCGATGGCTTCCACGTCCACAAATCGCTTCCGGTCGAGCCCGACCCGTTCCTTGGCCGCCAGGACTTTGACGACGCTCTCGCGAATGCGGCTCCGAGTAAGCCGGCCGCTTTCGACTGCTGCGACCACCGCCCGGATGGCGGCGTCCGGATCGGGAGGCATGAGGAGCGCGTCGGCGCCGGCTTCGAGGGCGCGCACGGCCGCATCGCCGGAGCTGTAGCCTTTGGCGATGCTGTCCATATCCAGAGCATCGGTAATCACCAACCCCTTGAACCCGAGCTGGTCGCGCAGCAGGCCGGTGAGGATTTGCGGGGCAAGGGTGGCCGGCAGTTCCGGAGGGGCCAGCGCGGGAACGGCCACGTGTGCGGTCATGACAGAATCTACGCCGGCGTCAATGGCGGCACGAAACGGCGCCAGCTCCAGGCGTTCCAGCCGTTCGCGATCGGCATCGATGGTAGCCAGCCGCAGATGCGTGTCCACCGCCGTGTCGCCGTGTCCGGGAAAATGCTTGGCAGTGGTCAGCACGTAATCCTTCTTATCGGAATGGGCGCCTTCGATGAAGGCCTTGACCATGGCCGACACGGCCTCCGGATTCTCGCCGAAGGACCGCGTGTTGATCACCGGGTTGTCGGGATTGTTGTTGACGTCCGCAACCGGAAAGAACACCCATTCGACTCCCACCGCGCGGGCTTCACGGGCCGTCACCTCGCCTTCATAGCGCGCCAACTCCGGATCTCCGGCGGCGCCGAACGCCATGGCGTGAGGAAACGGCGTGGTGTCGTTCACCCGCATGCTGGCGCCGCGCTCGAAATCGGCGCTCACCATCAGCGGAGTCTTGGCCATGCGCTGCATCCGGTTCAGGAACGCCGCCAAGGCGTAGGGCTCGGCTTTCTGCGTGGCGCGCCCATTCGCAAAATTCACCAGCACCAGACCGCCGACCTTGGTGTCGTGGATGAGCCGTACAAATTTTCTGTATTCGCGCGACCGGGAATTGGGGGACGTGCCGAAGAAAGGTATGAAAACTAACTGCGCCACTTCATCGCGCAACGTCATGCCGCGCATCCAACGACGCGCGGCGGCTGAGGCTTTGAGAGGCGGCGAGCTCTTGGTAGTGGCCGGCTGGCGGTGAACGGCGCTGGCCGCGGTGACTACCGCGACTAGGCTGAGGGCAACCAGGCTGAGGGCAAGCAGACGTTGTAACCAGCGCACCACGATTTCAGTGTGCCAGATTTTTGCGGGGAGTGACGCGCGGTTCGGCCGCCTGCTTCCCCGGGGGCTTGCGGCGGGCCGGTTCGTTTAACAGGCGCTTCACCCAGCGCACCAGATGCGCGGGCTCGCTGGAGCTCTTGGCGATCACCGCATTCGCGCCGGTGCTCTGTTCGCTCAGACCCAGCGGTTCCACGAATCCGGAGAGCAGAATGATGCGCGCATTCGGATCCACTTCCCGGATGCGCACGATCAACTCAGCGCCGTTCATGCGCGGCATGCGGTAATCCGTCACCACCACATCGAAGGTGGCCGATAAAAATATTTTCAGAGCTTCTTCCCCGTTGCATGCGATCTCCACGTGAAAGCCTTGTTCCTCCAGCAGCGACTTGCGAACGACGAGTCCATCACGATTGTCATCGACCAGGAGAATTCTGGCATTGGGAAGCGGTGCACTTTTCATTTGGGAAACGGAGCGAGAGTAACATCGCCGTAACGATGCCGTCAAGAGATTTGCATCGCCTTGGAAAAGCGCCGGTTTTAGTTCTTGACAACCAACCGGCGCCGCGAGTCGAATGCCTATTCCACTTCGCGCGGAGCTTTGTAGCCGGCCTTGGCGACGATTTGATACTTGATCGGCTTTCCCTTCTCGTCTTTGATCAGCAGCGGTTCGTTGGTGGCCGGGTTCACCAGCTCGACCTTGATCTTGCGATACGCGCCGTTGCGAGCCTTGTTGGAGGGATCGTAGGTAATCACGTACTGGCTGCGCAGCGCCTGGTGGATGGTCTGGAAGATGGTGGGAAATTCCCCCATGAACCGCGGGAAAAACGCCTGTCCGCCGGTTTCTTTGGCGAAGGTGCGCATGGCATTGTCGGCTTGCAGAAAATCGAGCTCCTGCATATTTCCCATCGCGCCGGAGGCTTCGGCCATAATGCGCAACGCCTGCATCAGGCCGATGGGATAAACCGGTACACCCGACTCCTGCAGCTTCTTACGCGCCTCGCCATAGTTCAATTTGCTGAACGTATCGATGCCCGATGAGATCAGCACGATGGCTTTGCGGCCCTCGATTCCCGACATGCGATCCGCCGTGTCCGTCAAAGCATCGTACAGATTCGCCTCTGAAAAGGCGGGGATGTTGAGGCGCTGCAGGGCTTCCTGGACCTTGCTCCTGTCCTGGGTGAAATCGGTGAGCATTTCCGGCCGCAGATCGTAGGCCACGATGGCCACGAAATCCTCGGGCTTCAGCGTCTGCACGAATCCATAGGTCGCAGTGAGCGTTTGATACCAGGTCGAGCTGTAGAACCTCTGGAACTTGGCACTGAACTCGACCACCATAGCAACCGTCATGGGTGCATCGACGCCCGTAGCCACACCCTTGATCTGCTGGGGAACGTTGTCCTCGAGCACGCGAAAGTTGCCGGCGGGGAGTCCGGGAATGAAGTGGCCCTTGTTATCGAGGATCGCGACGTCTACCGAAACGACTTCGACATCGCTCTTGAAAGTGGCCAGACCGGTAGTGTCGGTTTCGTTCTTCTTGCTCAGCTTGGAAGGGATGGGGGGAAGATCCGAATCCGGGGTGGTGTTGCCCGAATTCGGTTGGCGAGGCCGGGCGACGGTTGCACCCGGATCGCGGTTGGGCCCTTGTTCCTGGCCGACCATCAGCCCAGCCAGCGTGAGAAGTGCGGTCCCGCACAATATAATAAGCGTCCACGGTCGCATAGGGCCCTTCTTATCGGTAACTATATCAGAGAAGGACGCTCCACCGGGCGGGGGCGTTACGCGTTCAATTCGACCCTTCAATTCGACGCTTCAATTCGACCCTTCAATTCGACCCTTCAATTAACCCAGGGTCCGCCGTCCCGGCCGCGCTTCCGCAAATAAACCTGGAATTTGCGCTTGGCTCTTTGGAGCTTCCACTGCTGGTAAGCACCCCGCCAGTCCGGAAGGCGGAAAGAATGCCAGCCGGTCTTCAAGTAGACATAGCCCACCACCATGCCACTGAGATGAGCAATGCTGCTGATCCCGGTGTTGGCGCCGAAGGTAGACCACAACTCCACGGCGGCATAAATCATTACCAGGTACTTGGCCTTGATCGGAAACAGAAAGCTCATCAAGACGCGCTGGTTTGGATACAACACGCCAAACGCCAGCAGCAGGCCCATGATGGCTCCCGAGGCCCCCAGCGTGGGCGTGTAGCGATCTCCCGCCAACGTGTTTACCAGCACAATGCCGATACCGGCTCCGATGCCGCAAATGAAGTAATACTTCAAGAACTGCCGCGTGCCCCAGTCGGTCTCCAATTGAATTCCGAACATCCACAGGGTCAGCATATTGAAGATCAAATGCCAGATTCCCCCGTGCAGGAACATGTAGGTGAGCGGTTGCCAGATGAAATAGTCCCGGAGCACCGCCTCAGGAGTGATGGCGAACAACACTTTGATGTGTTGGTTCACGGAGTAGGGCAGCAGGCTGGTGAGGATGAAAATCGCGGTGTTGCTGACCAACAACCACTTGATTCCCGTGGGGAAGTATCCGTAGAAAGCAGATCTTCTCGTGGGGTACCGCGTGTATCGCATGCCGGGTCTCTAGAGCCTAGAATAACAGAAGAATTTCGGCCTTCACGACACAGTGCGGCCGGTTTTGCCGTAGCGGTTCAGAGCATACGCGCAGAACTGCAGCGCCGCCGCACCGCCCAGCCAGACTTGCCAGTGGGACAGCAATCCGGAGGGAATGGCGAAGCTGCTCATCCAGTGGAAGTCGGCACCGATGCGCCAGAAGCCCAGGATGGAAGCGGCCAAGGCGGCGGGCGTCATCAGCGCGGCAATGCCCTGCGCCAGACGGCTTTTTTTCGAACTTCGGGCACCGCGCCGCGGAGATTTCCCGAGTCGGATCCGCACGACCATATTACGGTGATACCAATCTAACAACTTTTCGACCGGCCGGACGCAGTTCGTTAACGAAAGTTTACGCGCCGATGTTGTCGGGTTTACTTTCAGGTGTTTGGCGGTTTGGGCGACGCGACGGAACGTCGTGCTTTCATTCTGGTATCCAGAGGCCTTTTCTGCCTCTTCGCCCGCGTCTTTCCGCGGGCCTTCGGTGCCCCCGAGGGGACCTGGACCAATTGTCCGAATCGCGGAGGCACGGCGGCTGCACTGATGATCGGGCCGGCAGCCACTAGCCTTTTCCGGCGAGAGTCCACTCGCAGGTTCAGACCTTCCAGAGCGCGCGCACCAAGCAGTTGCAGATCGCCTTTTTCGGCGAAAACGACTTCGTCCACGGTCTCCGACTTATCCACCGTAAGTACGGCGTAGCCAACCGAGCGCGTAATGATCTGGCCGTTCGCCAACTGAAATGGGAGATCCTTCTTGCGCCGCTCGATTCCGATCGCCTCCAATACCGTCGCGTCAATCCACGTAGACTCAGCCCCCGTATCGACCATCAGGCGCCGTACGGCCGTCGACTTGGAAGTCACCGGATTGAGGACCCGGCAACCAACGTAAAGTCCCATCTACCCGCAATAATAACGCGAGGAATCCGGGCCCGCAGATCCACGCTGTCAGGGCGGTCCGACGGCGGATCAGTGAAAGGTTACGCTCGCAGGCGGCTTAGCTGGTGTGGGGTTGGACCGGTGCGCGGGCTCATTTTGCGCGCTGAAACCAGCCGGGTGCTTGTTTACTCAAGATAACCCCGCTTTACAACCGCGTTGGGCGAAGCCAATCGCAAAGCGCTAAGCTGAAGCCGAATGTTTCGGCTTTTGGCGGCTGGAATGATCGCGATGATGGCTCGCGGGACCGTCGTTACTCGGCCATCGCAGTTCTACACCGTGTCGGTGTTTTTCTCAGATAATGGCCCTGCGTTCTATTACCGCATCATTGACGTGAAACAGGACGGACCGGATTCTGTCGTGCGCTACGTTCGCATAGCACCGGTCGGGTTCTGTCCGAAGTTGGTCGTGCAGGCCGCAGAAGCACGGATCCGCGATACGTCTCCAGCCCAACTGGCCGGGAAGATCAATCCGTGCGCGGTAAGCCCTGAAGCCCTTAAGACATCGCTGGAGCGATATAGGCGATCAGAGGCCGTCTTGGAAGCAATCAGCTTTGGTCTTGTTGCACAATGTGGTCCATCCTCTGTGGCCCTTACTCTTCCCATCGACCAGCAGGTAGACCTGAAGGGATTGGCGAAGATGCATCCTGAGATGGCTCGGCTGTGGGACCTTACAGGCGCGATCACGGATCGCGTATTTGGGAAAAAGGATGTCTTTCACGATCGCCGGGATGAAGAGGAAGCCGCTCTCCAGAGTGCGGGAGAGAAGCTGGTGCCGGAACTGATTTCGGATCTTTACGATGCTGGACTCCGACTTGCCGTCGCGGGGAATGTCGGGACGGGGCGCTCACCAACCTTCCGATCTCTACTTGCTACGTACCGAGGGCCGGTGAAACCGGGAGACGATAGACCTGTCCCAGAACTACTGAACGGGCAAGCGTACCAGTTCAGCAAGTATGCACCTCCGATCTTCCCGCCGCTGCCCTTGCAAGCGCGGATTCAAGGTCATGTAGATCTGCAGCTCACGGTTCAGCCCGAGACAGGGCAGGTAAACGGTGTCACGGTGGTTTCGGGTCATCCGCTCTTGACCCCGGCTGCTGTTGATGCCGCCAAGCAGTGGCGTTTCATCCCGAATTCTGTTCAGTCTGAGATGGTGAATGTCACGCTAGACTTCGCAATTCGGTGTCGCTGAGCAGCTCAGGCGCGGGTTACGGTCTTAAGGTCTGGACGGCGCCGCCGCCGAAGAAGGGCCGGCTTACTTTGCGCGCTGGATGGGTCTGGCGAACCTGGTTGCGTCAACGGGGGTGTTGGGCTGCACTTCCGTGATCGTGTATTCCTCTTGACCACTCACCCATCCGTAGGTGTATTTGAAGGGCATCATGACGCCGGCCACCGCGCGATAATCCGAATAGTCCAGTTGCGTCGGAACGCGGCCGACCGCTGAACTGGCAGCGCGGACCATGCGCGTCAGCAAGCCGGTCTTGGTGTCGAAATAGAATGTCGCGACAAGGCCGGGCGCGGTTCCCTGTACGACGTAGACATCGTGGCCATCCAATGTGGTTGGATAGCTCACCTTCCAGTTCTTGAAGAAATCCTTGATCCGCCAGGGGAAGGCCATCTCGGCATCCAGTTTGCCCCCTTCGCGCGCACCTGCGGTCAGCGGGTATTCCTGGACAACGGTGAGGGGCAGCATAACCCACGCATCGCGGCCGTCGAAGGTCCTGGCCAAATCTCCCTCGCGCTGGTGGACGAGCGTCAAGAGTTGATCCGGCGCTTTCGCGTAGATCTCCACCGCATCGTTGCGGACCTCGCCAAACAGCTTGCTGGTTCCCTTGGCAGTGTAGCTGGTGAGCTTGGCGCGCGCGTCGGCACTGCCGAGAGCCTGGGCGTACTTGTCGAGAATCTGATCGGCGGGCGGTGTGCCGGAAGTGGCCGGCGGAGCGGCGGGCAAGATGTCGGGCGGCGCGAAGACGGGCGAGCTATTGTAGATCGTGTCAATCTGCGGTGTGGTGGCGGGATTCTGTGCGCCGCGATGGCAGGTCCAGCACGTTACCACCTGGGTTCCCTTGAAATTGTCGCGATTGATCGCGTTCACCATCGTAATCATCTGGCGCGCACGGATTTTCCGCGGCGGGTCGGCTTCCCATTGCGGGTGGTCGGTGCCGGCCCCCGTATGGCAATCCCCGCAGCACACGCTGAGCGCGGCCGAGAAAAGTCCCATCGTCCCCATGAACTCGTCGACGGGAATACCTTTCAGCACCTGGATATTCTTGAAGGCCACCTCGGACATTTGCGGTTTCGAGGAGGTCGGAGTCTGATTTTGCGCCAACGCCAGACCTCCGAGCAGGGAGGCCGTGCCTAGCAACGCGGCCGCGCCGGAAGAGATCAATCGTTTCGACGAACACTGCATTCGATGGCTCACCTTAGTACCAAATCCTATTCAGGGAACCATGATATGAAGCAGTCCGAGGCAAGTCAAGTTTCGCGGCCTCTGATGTTTGCGGCCATCAGTTGAGATTGAAACGCACCGTGATCGGCGCCGTGACTTCCACCGGTTCACCATTCAACACCGTGGGTTCGTAGATCCACTGCCGGACGGCGTCGAGCGCAGCTTGCGCCAGAAAGGGGTGGCCGGTCATGACGCGTAGCTCGCGGATGCGGCCGTCGGTCGCAATTACTCCGGTCAGCTCGACGGTCCCAGAGATTCGCGCGGCGCGCGCCAGTGCCGGATAAATGGGTTCGACGCGATGCACTAGACGGGCCGGATGGAGAGCGCTGATGCGGCGTGGTTCGGCGGGCGCGGATTTCACTGGCTGGGATACCGCTGGCTGCGCGACGTGGTGCTCGGGAGGAGCAGGCCGCACCAGATCGAGTAGGTTCAGGAAGGCATTTGCCGGAGCACCTCTGACGCCGCTCTCCACCGCAGCGTTCTTCTCCGCCGGGGGCGGATCTTCGATCGTCAAAGGCGTCGATGGAATCGTTATCGGCTGAAGTAATGTCCGGCCAATAATCTGGGTATGCGCCGGCTGCACGTGTGCTGGCGGCGGCTCTTTCACAATCGGCGGCGGCGGTGAGGGCAGCGAGATCCAGGTGAGCGCTTGCATGCGCGGCAGAAAATCCGTCCAGATCAAGGGAGCCAGTAACAGGAGAGCGACGGCAAACAGTTCTGCGGTGAACCCGGCAGCGACGCTCCAGTAACGCCCGCCCGCGGGGCGCGAAGGCAACACGGCTTGTTCAAACATACGTATCCTCCTGCAAACCCCCGCTCCCTGACGGTCGCGGTTCGGTAATGCGCTACGATCGCCGGTGGCAAGACCGCCAACGCCACTTAACCCCATAGACACCGGAGGGCGAAGCGAAGTTCCGGCATGATGGAAGGGTGCAATTGCCCGAGGAAGTGCGGCGTAAAATCGAGGAGCGAGCCGCGGGGGTGGGCTTTCCCGCCTTGAAGCGCGCCGCGGCCGAGATCTCCAACGCCTACCGCGAGGGGAGTGCTCTCGCGTTAAAAACACCGGAACGCTTGGCCGCTTATCTGGTCACCCGGATGCCCGCTACCTACGCGGCTGCCGATGCTGTGCTGCGCGAGGTGCACAATCGGCTGGGTGATACCACTGTGGAAAGCGTGCTGGATGTGGGCGCCGGAAGTGGAGGCGCTTCGCTGGCGGCTACTCGCTGGCTGGAACCAAAGCGGCTGACACTACTCGAACGCGACGCCGCCATGGCCGGCTTCGCCAGAGAGTTGTTGCCAGATGCCGAGATTCACTGCGAAGACTTCACTCGCCCGGCAAGTTTCGCGCGGCACGATGTGGTGATCGCGGCTTACGCCCTGGGTGAAGCGCCGGCGGCGCATGTAATCGCGCGCCTGTGGGAAGCGGCGCAGGTGGCGTTCGTTGTCATCGAGCCCGGCACGCCGCGCGGCTTCGCGCTGATTCGCGAGATTCGTTCGCAGCTGCTGGCCGCAGGCGGTCACATGCTGGCGCCGTGTCCGCGCGCGGACGCTTGTCCAGTCACCGGCTCCGATTGGTGCCACTTTGCGGCGCGCGTAGAGCGCACCTCCCTGCACCGTCGCGTCAAGGAAGCCGAGCTCAATTACGAAGACGAAAAGTTCAGCTACGTCGCCGTCGGCCGGGAAGCTTCCCCTTTGCCAGCGGCGCGGATCGTGCGGCATCCTCAGCATCAGCCTGGCCTGATCACGCTCCAGGCGTGCACTCCGCGAGGGTTCGAGACCGTCCGCGCCACCAAGCGCGACCGCGAAAAATTCCGGGCGGCACGCCGGGCCGATTGGGGAGATCCTTTCGACTCGGTATGATGTATCCCATGGTGGACCGAGAACTGGCCTGGAATATTCTCTGCGAATTCACCCAATCGGAGAGTCTCCGCAAGCACGCGCTGGCGGTGGAGGCGTGTGTTCTGGCCTACGCCAGACAATTCGGCGAAGATGAAACCAAGTGGTCCCTCACCGCCCTGCTGCACGATTTCGACTGGGAGATCCATCCGCAGGCGCCGGACCATCCCATGAAAGGCGAGGCCATTCTGGCCAGCCGCGGCGTGGATGAGGAGATGCGGCGCGCTATTCTTTCGCATGCCAACTACAGCGGGGTGCCAAGAGTTTCGCAACTGGAGAAGACGCTATACGCGTGCGATGAGCTGGCCGGGTTCATCACGGCGATCTCTTATGTGAAGCCGCATAGGAGCGTTTTTGAGGTCGACGTGTCTTCGGTGAAGAAGAAGATGAAGGATAAGGCGTTTGCGCGATCGGTGAATCGGCAGGATATTGTGGAGGGCGCGCAGGAGTTGGGAGTGCCGTTGGACGATCATATTGATTTTTGTATTAAGGCGATGCAGGCTAGCGCGGAAGCGTTGGGGATTAAGGGGTCGCTGTGAGTGGGGCAGCCCTTCGGGGCTGCCGCCGCGCTTCCGCGCGGCGCGCCGGGCGGAAGCCCGGCGGCAGGCCGGAAGGCCTGCCCCACGTCCCACGCAGATAGCGGTTGGCGGGTTCTTCGTAGTAGCGGTACACCAAGGCGGATACCAGAATGACCGCGGCCACGTAGGCGGCCGGCGAAACGTGCGGGGCCCAGCGCTTGATCCACCACAGCACGGGGATGTGCAGGATGTACATCGCGTAGCTGGCTTTTCCAAGATACACGGCCAGGGGCGAAGCTAGCAGCCGCGCCGTCAATCCGGTGCCTAGCGCGAAGCCGGCCAGCACCATCGCGTTCAGGGGGCGCAGAGCGGTATTCAGGTCCAGGCCGTGGGGCAAGATTTCCGGCCACGCGATCAGCGCGGCGCCAAGAAAAGCGCCGGGTAGGTAGAACCAATAACCCGAGCCGGCTAATCGGGATCGCTTCAGCAGATCGTACAGAGACGAAGCGGCCATGCCCATCAGGAAATCCGCGAAGTGGACCAAGGGCTTCCATTCGTCCCGCACACCGAACAGCAACAGCACGCGCGTGAGCAGGCAGGCGGCCGCGGCCAGCGCAACCGGATGGACTCGCGCCAATGTAATTAGAGCCAGCGGAAAGCAGATGTAGAAGAAGACTTCACAAGATAGCGACCACGCCGGCGTATTCCAACCGACACCCAGGTGGCCGGTCCAACCCTGCAGCAGCAGGCCGTAATTCACGATGATTCCGGGCTTGCCGGGCGCGCGGTCCGCGATCATAAACGGCACGACGAGCGCGAGGCTCAGCGCATACACCGGGTAGATGCGCGCAAAACGCGCCACCGCATAGCGCCGCAATCGTTCCCCGTGCCACTCGCCCGAGCCGTAGCTGCGCGCCAGCACGAAACCGGAAAGCACAAAGAACGTGGCCACCGCCAGGTAACCGCCGCGAACGAACGCATAGATGGGATGCGGCAGTTGTTGGGCGGCCGAATCCAGTTCCGTTCCCGGCCCGGTCAAATGATGCAGGATCACCCAGAGGGCCAGGAAGAAACGCAGCCCGGTCAGCGCCGGCAGGTGCTCATTCTTCACCGCCCTCGAATGACCTCCTCCCCAACATACGGCCGCAAGGCTTCCGGAACCACCACGCTGCCATCCTTCTGCTGGTAGTTCTCCACGATCGCCACCCATGTCCGGCCCACTGCCAGGCCGCTGCCATTCAGCGTGTGCGCATACTCGGATTTCTTTCCGCTTTTGAAGCGGATGGCTGCGCGGCGCGCCTGGAACGCCTCGAAATTCGAGCACGAGGAAATTTCTTTGTAGGCGCTCTGACCGGGGAGCCACACTTCGATGTCGTAGGTCTTGGCAGAGCTGAATCCCATGTCTCCAGTGCATAGGGCCACCGTGCGGAAGGCCAGCCCCAGGCGGCGGAGAATGTCCTCGGCATCCGCGGTCAGCTTTTCCAACTCGTCGTAGCTCTGCTCCGGGCGCGTGAATTTGACCAGCTCGACCTTCTGAAACTGGTGCTGGCGGATGATGCCGCGCACATCGCGGCCGTAGGAGCCGGCCTCGCTGCGGAAACAGGGCGTGTAGGCGCAAAGCTTGATGGGCAGCGAGTCGCCATCCAACGTCTCATCGCGGTAGATGTTGGTCACCGGAACTTCGGCGGTGGGGATCAGCCAGAAATCGTGCTTTTCGATCTTGAAAAGGTCGTCGGCGAATTTGGGCAGGTTCCCGGTTCCAAACAGACTTTGCGAGTTGACCATGAAGGGCGGCAGCACCTCGGTATAGCCGTGATGGCGCGTGTGTACATCCAGCATGAAGTTGATCAGGGCACGTTCGAGCTTCGCGCCCATCCCCCAATATAAGGCGAAGCGCGCACCGGTGATTTTGGCTGCCCGTTCCAGGTCGAGAATTCCCAGCTCCGGACCCAGGTCCCAATGGGCCTTGGGCTGGAAATCGAACTGGGGCGGCTCCCCGACCCTCCGTACTTCGACGTTGTCATCGGCGCTCTTGCCCACGGGAACCGACTCATGGGGGACATTGGGAATGCCGGCCAGAAGCTCGCGGAACTGTTCGTCGGCCCTCTTAACCTCCCCGTCGAACTGAGAGATCTGAGCAGCGATTCCGCGAACCTCCTGCTGTAGTGCGTGAGTATCCACGCCTTCCCGCTTGAGCTTTGCGACTTCCGCGCTCAATTCGTTGCGGCGCTGTTGGAGCTTTTCGGTGTGGGCGATTACGCTGCGTCGGTGTGCGTCCAACTTCTGAAACTCTTCGAGATTCAAGGGGATCCCGCGGGTTGCCAACCGCTGGACGATTTGGACGAAATTGGCTCGGAAATGGGCGAGATCGTGCATGCCCTTCCATGCTATCGCACGGCGGACAGCCTACTCTTCTTCGTCTTCTGCTTCGACCTTCACTTGTTCGAGGTCTTCAGCTTCGAAAATCTGGCGGCAATCGAGACACTCCACGTAGTCCACGCCATCCCGGCGGGCGATGATCTGAGTGCGGTTGTGGTCACAGGCGGCTTGCATAAAAACAGCGCTACGTGAGATTTATTCTATCCGGGTATAGACCTGTGTCAAGGCCCTTCGAAGTCCTGCCAGTTCCATTTCCGGCCGTCAAGTCCCAGGAGTTACAATCCTGGTACGATGCCATTCCCCATACACCGCCCGCGGCGCCTGCGCGCTTCGGCCGCCATGCGCGACCTGGTGCGCGAAACCCGGCTCGATCCGAAACAATTCATCCTTCCGCTGTTTGTGTGCCCGGGAGAAGGGATTAAGCGCGAAATCGGGTCCATGCCCGACAACTACCAGATGTCCGTCGACCAGTTGGTTAAGGAGTGCGCCGAAGTGCATTCCCTGGGGATCGGCGGCGTCATTCTGTTCGGACTGCCGGAGACCAAGGATGAGTCGGCTTCGGGAGCCTATGCAGATGACGGCATCGTGCAGCGCGCCATCCGGGCCGTGCGCCGCGAGACGCCCGGCCTGCTCATCATGACCGACGTATGCAATTGCGAGTACACCAGCCACGGGCATTGCGGATTTGTCAGAGACGGCGACGTGGATAACGACACCACTTTGCAGTGGCTGGCCAAAACAGCGCTGTCGCATGCCCGGGCGGGAGCCGATATTGTGGCCCCTTCCGACATGATGGACGGACGGGTGGGCGCCATCCGCCAGGCTCTGGACGCCAACGGCTTCGAGAAGATTGCCATTCTGGCGTATGCGGCCAAGTTTGCGTCGGTGTTTTACGGGCCTTTTCGGGAAGCCGCCGAATCGACCCCGCAGTTCGGCGACCGGCGGAGCTACCAGATGGATCCGGCGAACGGGCGCGAGGCCATGAAGGAAATTGAGTTCGACCTGGAAGAAGGGGCCGATATGATCATGGTGAAACCGGCGCTGCCGTATCTGGACCTGATCCGCCAGGCCCGCGACCGCTTCGACGTGCCCATCTCTGCTTACCAGGTGAGCGGCGAGTATTCCATGATTATGGCGGCGGTGCGCAACGGGTGGCTGGAGTATGAGCGCGCCATGATGGAGACGTTGACCTCGATTGCCAGGGCGGGAGCGGGGATTATTTTGACGTATTTTTCCAAGCCGGCGGCGCGGCTGCTGGGGTGAAAAAAATGGGATCGTGTGGGAGCGAGAAAACCCGACACAGGCAGGAATGCCTGTGCCACTGAACGAGTGGCTTCCGCAGGGGTTTCTGGAACAAGGGCCCGCGTGCGCGTGGATCGTGGATTCCGAGGGCGTATTCAGGGAGGTCTACGGGGATCCGTCTGCGATTTTCCGCAAGACGGCCGGGGAACTGAAGAACCAGGCCGCTTCCCAAATCCTGGAGAGCGGCCTCGCGGAGACCTGGGCCAGCCGCGTGGGGTGCGTCTTCGCGGGAGAGACCCTCATGCTGCGCGAGCGCTGCGGCAACTCCACCTGGTACATCTCGCTGTTTCCCATCCGCCGCGAGGGTCGGATCCTCTTCGCCGGAGGGTACGGGAACGATGTTACGCCATGGGGCACCGCCGAGCAGGAGCTGCGCCATACCGTACTTAGCGCACTGAAGAGCCAGGAGCAGGATCGCAAAATGGCTTCGCAGTTCCTCCACGACGCCGTGGGCCAAAACCTGACCGCGCTGGGCTTGCAACTCGATCTCATCCGCATGGACCTGGAGACCCTTTCGCCCGAGACGTGCGCGCGCATCGCGGAAATTCAGAAGATGCTCGAGGACATGATGGAAGAGGTGCGCGAGTACAGCTACGCGCTCAATCCCTCCACGGTGGAGCGCGCCGGACTGCGGACGGCTCTGGACAAGCTGGCGACGCGGACCCGCACGCACTTTGGCGGCACCCTCCGCATCCACGACGATCCCGCGGTGAAGATCGACCCTAAGATCGCTTCCGCGCTATATCACATTGCGCAGGAGGCTGTCGGAAACGCCGTCCACCATGCGGCTTGCTCCGCCATTGAAATCGCGCTAAAGTCCTCACGTAGTGGCCCGATTCTCGAGGTTCGGGATAATGGGCGGGGATTTGATCCGGGAGATGTGCTCGGGGCGCGCCGCGGTTTGGGCCTTTTGAGCATGGAACACTATGCCGCCGAGGCCGGGCTGGAGCTTACGATCGCCAGCAACCGCGATACCGGCACGGTGGTTCGGATTGGTCCGCCGGAAGTCTGAGAACAACAACTATGCCTTTCGACATCGTCCTGGTGGATGATCACAAGCTGGTGCGCGACGGCGTGAAGGGCATCCTTGAGCGCGGATCGGAATTCCGCGTGGTGGGCGAGGCCGAAAACGGCGCCGACGCGGTGCAGATGTGCCGCAAGTCGCAGCCCGACATCGTGCTGATGGACATCGGCTTGCCGGGGATGAACGGCATCGAAGCGACCACCGAACTGCTGCGGCACTGCCCGGGAATCAAGGTGCTGATTCTTTCGATGTTCGACGACGAGAACTCAGTGGTCAGCGCGATTCGTTCGGGCGCGCGCGCCTTCGTGCTGAAAAAAGCCTCCTCCGGCGAATTACTGGATGCGTTGCGCACGGTGGCGCGCGGCGGCTCCTATCTCAGCTCGCAGGTCTCCGACCGCCTGCTGTCGCGCATCCAGCGCGGCGATCTGGAGACACGCGACCGCTCCACGCCGCTCGAATCGCTGTCGCCGCGAGAGCTGCAGGTTCTGCGCCTGGTAGCCGAGGGCAAGACCAGCAAGGACATCGCCGTGCTGCTGGACCTGGGTCTGCAGACCGTGCGCAGCTATCGTAAAACCATGATGAAGAAACTGGGCGTCAACAACGTGGCGGGCTTGACGCAACTGGCCCTGGCCGCCGGAATCACTACTTGGAACAAACCGGATGCAAACCCCATGGGGTGATTGCGCCGTCGCCGACGCGCACATTCACTTCTTCTCCCGCCCCTTCTTCGAGGCTCTCGCCGCGCAGGCCGGCAAGAGCGCGGACGCGATAGCCGAGGCTCTTGGCTGGGAGCTGCCGCCCAGCGATCCGGCGCAACTGGCCCAGCGATGGGTCGAGGAGCTGGACGTCGAAGGAGTGGAGCTCGCAGCCATCATCGCCAGCATGCCCGGCGATGAGAGTTCCGTGCTGGCTGCCAAAGCCGCCCGGCCCGGCCGGTTCCTGGCGTATGCCATGATCAATCCGCTGGCGGAGGACCCGCCGGCCGTCGCCGGGCTGGACGCTATTTGCCTCTTCCCCGCCATGCATGGCTACTACGTACGCGACGAGCCGGTGCAGCCGGTGCTCGAACGGGCCGCCGAGCAGGGCGCCCTGGTGTTCGTCCATTGCGGGGTGCTGACGGTAGGTGTGCGGAAGAAGCTCGGATTGCCTTCCCGCTTCGACATGCGCTTCTCCAACCCTATCGATCTGCACGCGGTGGCGCTGCGGTACCCCCAGTTGAATTTCGTGGTGCCGCATTTTGGAGCCGGTTACTTCCGCGAGGCGCTCATGCTGGCGGACCTGTGCCCGAATGTCTACCTGGACACCTCCAGCAGCAATGGCTGGATGCGCTACGAAGGCCTCGACCTGAGCAGCGTGTTCCGCAGAGCGCTCGACGTGGTGGGACCTCGTAAGCTGCTCTTCGGCACGGATTCTTCGTTTTTCCCGCGCGGCTGGAACTACGAAATCTTCGAGCAGCAGACGCGCGCGTTAAGGGAACTGGGAATCAGCGCCGCCGACGCGAGGCTGATTTTCGGGGTGAACTTGCAGGGCTTGCTGGGGTAGTGCCCAAGACACCGCTCCCTTCGGTCACGGCTCGGTAACCCCACGCGCACATGCGATGAGTATGGGGGGTCACCGCACATGTGACTAACATCGGGGCGTTACTGAGCCGTGACCAAAGGGAGCGGTTGTCGAATCCGCGTTACCGCACCGCCCGCGGTACGCTGGAGGTTATTCCCACGACGTCATGAAACTGATTGAGATTGCCGAAAGGCTGGGGTGCCGTTTGGAGGGCCAGGGGGACATCGACATCACCGGAGTGGCCGGCATGGAGCACGCTGGGCCGGGCGAGCTTACCTTCCTGGCCAACCCCAAGTACGCGCCCAAGGTGAAGCATACCCGCGCCAGCGCCATCCTGGCGGCTGAAGCGATTCCCGGTCTTGCCTGCCTGGTTTCGGAGAATCCCTACCTCGATTTCGCGCGGGCTTTGGGCTTTTTCTATCAGCCGCCCACGCCGCAGCCCGGCATACACCCTCTGGCATCAATCGCGCCCAGCGCGGTTTTGGGCGAAGACTGCTCCATCGGGCCGTTTGTGGCCATCGGCGAACGCGTCCGCCTGGGCCGCAATGCGGTGCTGCATCCGCACGTGGTGATTTACGAAGGCGTGGAAATCGGCGACGACTTCCTGGCGCATTCCCACGCCGCCGTGCGCGAGTTTTGCCGCATCGGCCATCGCGTGATCCTGCAAAATGGAGTAGTGGTCGGCGGCGATGGATTCGGTTTCGCCAAGCGCGCCGATGGAAGGCAGTTCAAGATTGTGCAATCCGGTGTAACGGTGATCGAAGACGACGTGGAAATCCAGAGTCTCACCTCGGTGGACCGGGCTACGGCTGGTGAAACGCGTGTGAAGCGCGGCGCCAAGATCGACAGTCTGGTCCAGGTTGGACACAACTGCGTGGTGGGCGAAGATAATATCATCTGCGCCCAGACCGGATTGGCCGGCAGCACCGTTCTGGAGCGCAACGTATTGCTGGCGGGGCAGGTTGGCTCCTCGGGCCATCTCACCGTGCATGAAGGCGCAACCGTGTACGCGCAGAGCGGAATTGGCGGGGATGTAGCTGCCGGCCAGCGGATCTCCGGATCTCCGGCTTTCGCAGCCGCCGAGTGGCTGCGCGCCATTACCGCGTTTCCCAGGCTGCCGGAACTTTTGAAAACCGTGCGGAAATTAGAAAAGAAAATCGAAGAGCTGGAGCAGAATGCCAAATCCGACACCACCTCCAAGTGACCGCCGGCCGGTCGCTTACCTGAATGACCATTTCCTGAACAGCCCGGACGCGCGCGTGTTGCGTATTCTGGCCGAATACCTGGAACCGCTGGCGCATTTCCGGCGTGAGAAGATCCGCGACACCGTAGTCTTTTTCGGTTCCGCGAGGCTAACGGAAGACGGACCACTGGCGCGCTACTACCAGGAAGCGCGCGAGCTTGCCCGCATGCTGACCGAGTGGGCCGATCAATTTACCAACAGCACCTATCGGTTCGTGGTCTGTTCCGGCGGGGGTCCTGGCATCATGGAAGCTGCCAATCGTGGCGCTCATGAGGCCAAGGGTAAGACGGTCGGGCTCAACATCGGTCTGCCCTTCGAGCAGTTCCCCAATCCCTTCATCACTCCCGAGCTGAGTTTCGAGTTTCACTACTTTTTCATGCGCAAGTTCTGGTTTGCTTACATGGCCAAGGCGCTGGTGGTCTTTCCCGGCGGCTTCGGAACGATGGATGAGTTGATGGAACTGCTCACGCTGTCGCAGACTCAAAAATTGACCAAGAAACTCTCGATTTTGCTCTACGGCTCCAAGTATTGGAAAGAGATCATCAACTTCGACGCACTGGTGAAGTACGACATGATCTCACCGGAGGACCTAGACTTGTTCCAATACGCCGACGATCCGCAGACAGCTTTCGAACTGCTGAAGGCCGGACTGCTTTCGCACGCGCTGCAGCCAGAGACCAATGAGACGCCCTCGATCTCAAAATCCAGAAATCCGCAGGCGCCTGGTGGCCTGTGACGCGCCTGGTGGATCTTCGCCATTCCGTGGAACATGGCATGGTGACTTACAAGGGGCTGCCCGCCCCTTTGATTTGCGATTACCTGACGCGTGAAGCATCGCGCGGGATCTACACGTCCGGCGCGGAATTCCAGATCGGCCGCATCGAGATGGTGGCCAACACGGGAACCTACATAGACTCGCCGTTTCATCGCTACGAGCGTGGTAAAGACCTTGCGGAGCTGCCGCTGGAATCACTCGCTCACCTGGAGGCCGTAACCGTACGTCCGCGCGAGCGGGCCATTCGGGCGTCCGTGTTCGCGGGCATCGAGGTGCGCGGAAAAGCGGTGCTGGTCGAAACCGGCTGGGACCGGAACTGGCGAACCGAAGCCTACTTCGAAGGCCATCCCTTCTTAACAAGTGATGCGGCCGGGTGGTTGGCCGCGGAAGGCGCGGCGCTGGTGGGGATCGATTCTTACAACATCGACGACACGGCCGACTGGTCCCGGCCCGCACATTCGATCTTACTCGGAGCGGAAATACCGATCTGCGAGCACATGCGGGGCCTGGGCGGAATCCCCGACCGGGGCTGCCGCTTTTACGCCGTGCCGGTGAAGGTCCGCGGCTTCGGCACGTTTCCGGTGCGCGCGTTCGCGGTGGTGGAGGAGTGATGTTCCGCCGCAACGTGGCGCCCGGAATCGAAATCAAGGTGTTCGAAACCAGCGACACCAAAGCGCTCTACGCGCTCGTGGACCGTAACCGGGAACGTTTGCGCACTTGGCTCCCGTGGGTGGACCACACGCATGCGGCCGAAGACGTACGGCTGTTCATCCTGCGCGTGCTCGATCAATACCACTCCAACCTGGGACCGCAGACCGGCATCTGGGTAGACGGGGTATTAAGCGGCACGGTGGGATGCCACCCCATCGACTGGTCCAACCGCAACTGCAGCATCGGCTACTGGGTGGATGGCGCGCACGAGGGCAAAGGCGTCATTACGCAATGCTGCGCCACGTTGCTGGATTACTTGTTCGACGAGCTGGGGTTGCACCGGGCGGAGATCCGCTGCGGCACCGGCAATCTTCGAAGCTGCGCGGTCCCTGAGCGGCTGGGATTCGACCGCGAGGGTATTGCGCGGCAAGCCGAATGGGTAAACGACCGCTGGGTGGATTTAGTCGTATGGGGCATTCTCGAAGAGGAATGGAGACGCCGGCGGAACCGGAGGTTGGCACCGGGCCGGGCCGGCAAGTTTCGGCAGCCCGGTCCAGCGGCTTAGCGCAGCTTCGAGAATCGCCATGCGGATTGGCTTGGAAAGATAATCGTCCATCCCACAAGCCAGGCATTTCTCCTGGTCGCCCTCCACCGCGTTGGCGGTCATGGCTATGATCGGAACGCGGCCCGTCCCGTTTTGGAGGCGGCGGATGGCGGCGGCCGTCTGGTAGCCATCCATCACCGGCATCTGGCAATCGAGCAGAATGGCATCGAAGGGGCGGCGCTCGCACGCTTCGAGCGCACCCTTTCCACTGTCCGCTACTTCCGCCTGGTATCCCAACCGTCTCACAGCGCCAACCGTCACCAGCCGGTTTACGGGATTGTCGTCAACGATCAGGACGCTGCCCTTGACCGATGGCACAGGCTCCGGCAGATCATCTGCCGCGGCGATCTCGAGCGGCAACAGAAACCAGAAAGTGGAGCCTTGCCCAATCTGGCTCTCGACCCCCATGGATCCCTCCATGAGTTGAACCAGGCGGCGTGCGGTGGCAAGGCCCAGCCCCGAACCGCCGTACCGTCGCGCGCTGCCCGATTCGGCTTGGGTGAAGGGATCGAACAATCGGGCAGCCGCCTCCGGCCGAATGCCAATTCCGCTGTCCACCACGCGAAACCACAAGGCGTTGGAAGAGGACGCCTCTCCCGCCAGGGCCACTTCGAGCCGCACCTCTCCCGATTCTGTAAATTTGACGGCGTTGTTGCCGAGGTGTAGGAGCACCTGCCGGAGCCGCACAGGATCTCCCACCACGAATGCCGGCACCGTATCGGCGATGCGCACCTCCGTCGCCAGCCCTTTGGCATCCGCCTTTTGGCGCAGCAACTCAACGGAGCTGCCGACACATTCCCGCAAATCGAATTTGAGACGCTCCAGCCGCACCTGTCCGGCCTCGATACGGGCGAAATCGAGAACGCTGTCGATTAAGGCCAGCAAGGATTCGGAGCTGCTGCGGACAATGGCGGCCAGCTCACACTGCTTAGCATCGAGGTTGGTTTCGGCCAGCAGCTCGATGGCGCCCACAATGCCATTGAGCGGGGTGCGCAACTCGTGACTGATGTTGGAGGCAAACTCGGATTTGGCCGCGTTGGCCGCGCGCACGGCATCGCGGGCTACCCGAAGCCGGCGCAACTCCCACAGGAAGACCGCCAGCAACGCCACCAGCACCCACAGACTAAGGTTCTGTACGGAAGAAACCATGGCCATTAGACTCTTCGGCCATGGAGCTGAAAGCTTTAACGGAGTGTTGAAAACGCCATGAATGGCAGGGCCCTGCGGTGCCGGCGACAAGATCGCCAGCGCTACGTAACGCCGGCGGTCTTCGCCGCCGGTGCGGCGCTGGCCACAGATTGCTCACTGAGGTCCACCGCACAAATGCCCTGAAAATCCACAAAGTAGGCCTGTACACGGATGCCGGGTATGGCCTTCCGCAGAAATTCCGCAGCGCTTCGTAAATCCGCCTCGTGGTGTTCCGCTTCCCGACGAGCATTGCCATCGAAGCCGCCAGCCAGTCCTCCGTAAGCTCCGCAATCGGAATGCAGCATCAGCATGACCTGCTCGGTTCCGTGGAGCTGATGGACTTTTTAAATCTGATCCAACACGAACTCACGGTCCGCTTCGCGATCCGGCGATGCCAAGGACTTGGCGCCACCGGCAATCTTGATGGGGTCTGAATTCAAGATTCCAAGTCGCTTGAGGAACTTGGCGAACCCTAGTTGGAAGCGGTTATCGAAGCACCACACGAACGCGGCGTCGCAGTGATATTTCTCGCGAGGAGCATCGCAATGGAAGACCTTCTGCATCACGAGCTACTTCGCGCGCCCTTTGAAGCCCTGCGACAGCATGGAGATTTTATAAACGGTCATCGCCACGTTCCGCACGCCGGGCGCGGTTCTAACCTCTTGCCCGTTGGCATCGAGCGCGCCAAGGCAAGCCACGTACAGCGTCTTCTTGCCGGGGCCCGAGAATGCCACGCTGATGGCATTGCGAGGTGTTGGAATCAGGCCGAGATCTTTCCCGTCAGGCCCGAGCACCTGAATGCCGGGGTTGGTAGTGTCGTAGATGCGGCCGGACGCGTCGATCGCCATGCCGTCGCCGTTTCCACCGCCTTCGAGCTTGCCGAATTCACGTTGATTCTTAGCCGAACCATCCGGCTGCACATCGAAGGCCACGATCACGGGGCCGTTGGTGACATAGAGGGTCTTCTCATCGGGGCTGAGATTGATGCCGTTGGTGCGCAGATTTTCGCCGATGCTCGTCACCTTCCCGCTAGGGCTCAGGTAGAATAAGCCGCCGCTGGTGAAGTACGCGCCGCCTTTCTTATCGGCGACCAGATCGTTGACGCGCCCCAATCCCTTACCCTCGAAGCTGTCGGCCAATACCTGTCGCATGGGCGTCAGCGCGCTGATGCCTGTCGGCTCAGTGCATTGATCCGGCTTAACGCCCAGGTGGCCGCCTGGATCGGTGCAGGTCCGTTCCACCACGAGGATGCGCCCTTTCGGGCCGATCGCGACGGCGCCGGGACCGTGAGCGGTAGTCAGGAAAACGGAGAATTTGCCATCCTTGTCGAGCTTGTTGATGCGGTTGGTCTGTTCCTGTGCGAATAGCAGGCCGCCGTCGTCGGTGCCTACGATGCCATCGGCGGTCTCGTTGCCTTGCCAGACCAGCGCCCACTTTGCACCCGCCTCGATCACTCCGGGAATGGCCGTGACCGTCACCTCTCGTGCGGGTGCAGGCTGCGGGAAGCCTTTTGGCTGTTGCGCCAGGAGTTGGCTCGACGCGAAAGCGGATACCAGCAAGAGCTGTTTCGTGAAGCGCATTCTGATGTTATACCGCGTTGGCGGACCGGCTGGAGCGGGTGGGTGGTGCCGGACTCTCTCAAAACCGGACACAGGCAGGAATGCAGCAGGAATGCCTGTGTCGGGTTTTCTTCTTATGCCGCGGCGACAGCAAGTTCCTCGGCGTGTTCGGCAATTGGACGACCGACAGTCGCCTCAACCATTCTTACGACAACCACCGTTCGATCGTCGGCAGCCGTGGAGCTTTGTCGAAACTTATCGACGGCTTGCATGATACGGCCGCTCAATTCTCGAGCGCCGGCTTCCGGGTAATCTTCGAGAACCCGGCGCACCCCTTTCTCGTGGAACTCGCGGCCACGGGCGTCGGTGGCCTCCGTAACACCATCGGTGAAGGCAACCGGCGTGTCGCCAGGTTCTAGAGATACGGTGTGCTGTCTGTAGGTGGCCCGAGCCGTCAGACCCAGAACCGTGCCGGTACGTTCTAATCGCCGCAGGCGCCTCGATTTCGAGTGGAACACCAGGGCCGGCTCATGCCCGGCACTGACATAGCGCAACTGGCGCAGAGGCAAGTTAATTCGACCATAGAATAATGTGGCGTAGAAATTCTCCGGCGAAATGTCGCAAATGGATCTATTGAGACCCTGCACCAGCTCCGGCATTTCTCCGCTCTCTTCCACCAGACTCCGCAAAAATGCCTGCAGGCCGGACATGATGAGGGTCGCGCCAGTACCAGGCCTGGAGACGTCACCAACGGAAACCACAAGCCCCAGATCCTGGAGCGGCACGAGGTCGAAGAAATCTGCGGCGGTCTCGTCGGCCGGCATGCACTCGCCATAATAGTCCAGCGACTCCGTGAGCGCCCCAGGGAAAGAGGAATCTAGAATGCGGGTAACGGGCTTTGGCGAAGATACCGCCTGTAAAGAATTTTTAATGCTCATACCATTGATGACGCAGCAAGCCCAACGCGCGATGACAAGGAATCTCAAATTTGAGTAAAGAATCGTCAAGAACCGTCGTCACAACGCGGAGATTGTGAAGGATTGTACCGGGCTGATGGCCTGATCGCGAACACCGGCTGAGTGTATACTGTACAGCACCTGGGAAACCAAAACGGGGAACTGTGGTTTCCAGAATTCCAGGCTCCTGTTGGCGCGAATGCAGGATTGCATGCCGCGCCGCGCTACTCGGTTCGGCGGTGGCGAAGGAGAGGCTCATCTCTGAGTAATGGGGAGTGGATGGCCCTTTCGCAAACATCGACGGAAGGTAGCACGACTGAACACCGATCGCTGTTCTGGATGGTTCTGACGGCGCTGGTGCTCCGGCTGGTGGTAGTCGCCTTTCTGTATCCAGAGCGGACGGACCCGGCTCGTGACCACTGGCGTTGCGGAGGCGAGGCAGGCCGGATCGCCCGGTCGATCGCGCAGGGCGAGGGCTTTAGCAACCCGCTGTTTGCCAAGACCGGCCCGACCGCATGGCTGGCGCCGGTATTTCCTTATCTTCTCGCGGGGATTTTCAAGATATTTGGCATCTACAGCACAGCCTCGACCATTGCGGCACTAGCGTTAGACTCTCTATTCTCGGCATTGACGTGCATCCCGGTTTATTTCATCGCCAGGAAACACTTTGGCGCGCAAACTGCTGCATGGGCCGGATGGATCTGGGCATTCTTCCCCTACGCAATCTACTTCTCAGCAGACTTCATCTGGTCGACGACTCTGACCACGCTTTTGCTGAGCCTGGTCTTCCTGACCGCGTTGTACTTGGAAACCAGCAAGGGCGTGTGGCTCTGGGTGGGGTTTGGCGCGCTCGTTGGATTGGGAAGCTTAACAGACCCATCCATCATGTCGGTGGCGCCGTTATTGGGTGCATGGGCATGGTACCGCCGCTACCGCAGCGGGCGCCGTTGGCTGATGCCCGGTGTGGGCGCGGTTCTGGCAGTGGTTTTAGTGGTCTCGCCGTGGTTCATTCGAAATTACGCGACATTTCACAAGGTGATCCCGTTCCGCAGTTGTCTGGGTCTGGAAGTCTATTTTGGAAATAATCAAGATTCCTGGCACTGGGGACCTCCCGGCTATCACCCTTCGGATAACGAGAAGGAGTGGCAGGAGTATCGACAGCTGGGCGAGATTGGTTACACGGCGAAGAAGTTTCACGAAGGGCTGGCATTCATCGATTCGCACCGGCTTCTTTATCTACAGCAAACGCTGCGCCGGGTAGTTTATCTGTGGACGGGCTTCTGGAGTTTCAGCCGCCGCTATTTGCAGGAAGAGCCGGCCGATCCGTTCAATATAGTGTTGTGCACCGGGCTCACCGTGCTGGCCTTGATGGGACTTCGCCGCGCCTGGCGCATCGACACTGCCATCGCTATGCCTTATATCTTGGTGTTTTTGGCGTTTCCTGTGATTTACTATCTGACGCACCCGGAAGACTATTATCGGCGGCCCATCGATCCTCAGTATGTGCTGCTAGCGGCTTGGTCGGTCGTCTCGTGGCAAACAGGATGGAGCCGCCGGCGAAGCGGTGCCCCCGCGAACGTCGCGGTCACGACAGTCGAGTGAGTTGGAAGACTCTCCCGCCGAAGCCGCGGAACCGATTTGCACTGCCATCACGAAACCAGCGGTGTAACCGCCTCCAAACGAGCCCTGCCAGGCGGAACCGGTGACAGGCAGGCTGTCGGTGGTGTATCCCCCCAGGAAAACGTTGCCGTTTGGCGCGATCGCTAAGCCAGTAGGCACGACCATGCCGCTGCCGCCGAAGTAGCTTCCGTAGAGAAGTGCGCTCTTTCCGGCCACCGAGGGATTCAGCTGCACCAGAAAGCCGTCGATGCCGCCGCCATATTGCGACTGGATGGCATTCGAAGAAACTGGAAAGTCCAACGACAAGGTGTACCCGGACACATAGATGAGACCCGCGCTGTCGACCGCAATGCTGTAGGCGACGTCCCCGCCGGAACCGCCCAGGAAGGTGGAGTAATCCAGAAACTGGGCCGGAGCACTCGGCACCTTAACCCGCGTCACGAACGCAACTGCCGTTCCCGGAGCCATTGGCTGGAATGCGTTCGCCGTGGTAGGAAAGTCGGACGAGAGCGTCCATCCGGTAAGCAGCAAGCGGCCGCTGGCATCGAGCGTAATGTCGCGCACTTCGTCTACCGCAGACCCTCCGAAATAGGTGGCATATATCAGCGAATTGACGCCCGACTGGGTTGTATCGATGACGCCGATTACGAGGCTCTCAGACCCCGGTAGAGTGGTCAGGTAGGAACTTCCCGCCATGGGGAAAAGCTGCGACAACGTCGACGCGGCGAAGTAGACCAGACCGCTCGGCGACACCGCAAGGCCTCTGCCATCGTCCCGCGATTCACCGCCCAGATACGTGGCGTACAAGACCGTAGTGGAATTCACGTTAATCTTGTATAGAAAAGTGTCGGTCGCCCCATACAGGATCGATTGGTAAGCCGAGGCAGTAGCCGGGAAATCGGTGGACGCGGTGGTTCCTTCCACGTAAATGTTGTCCTGGGCGTCCAACGCAATTCCGTACGGAGTATCGCCGCCGGTCCCGCCAAAATAGGTTCCGTAGACCAAGGCGGCGTTCGGATTGATGATCGCTACGAACGTCTCGGGTTCGAAAACGGTGGCAGTGGTACCGATCTTATACGCAGTCTGCACGGAGTTGCCCGCCATGGGAAAGTCGCTGGAGCTGGTGGTGCCGGTGATGTACATTTGCCCGATGGAATCGAGTGCCAGGGCTGTCGGCGAGTCGCTCCGAGAGCCACCGAGGTAGGTCAGGTAGAGGAGCGAGTTCGCGCCGGACTGGGTGGTATCGAATTCCACGGCAATCACGTTGATGGTGCCGTTGTTGGAGACTTGCAACGCCCCTGGGCTCCAGGCTAGGACTGAACTGGAGGTGTAGCCCACACCATAAAGGTGTCCATGGGAATCGGACGCCACTGCGGTGATCCCATCGGTCATGGTTCCCCCAATAAAGGTGCTGTATTCCAGCACCGGATCCACAACCAGCGGCTTGGCAACGTCGTATGGGCCCACGCGCACGCCGGCTACTCCATGGCCTAGAAGCGTATACCGCCCTTCTACCGGATGGCGAACGGCAGTCTGCGAATCTTCCTGATAGATCACCGGCCGCTTCTGGATGAAGCGCGCATCGCCCGATTCGACCAGCAGGTCACCCTCGGGAGTAAGGCTGACATGGTCTGCGCCGCGGAATTGCAGCCTTATGGAACGCGGGTCGGCGCCCGGTTGCAGCACGAAATCATACTCCAACTGGTTCCGGTTGCCGTAGTACACCACGTCGATGCCGGGGTAAACCGCACGGTAGGCCACGCGCCCGAACTCAGCCACATCGGTGTGCCACTTGGCGCGGTCGCCCACGTAATAGTTGGTCCGTGTGCGGAGGCGGTCAAGCCCTTCCAATCGCGGCGCCCGATTGCTGTGAATGAGATTGAGATCGATGCGATGTGTGGACGTGGCCAGGACCGGGCCGCGCGCCGTCAGAAATACGGTCCCGGCGCCCGAGCGGGCGGCATAACGAACCGCCGGATTCCATTGCCCCTGATTCGCCTCAAAGTGGAGCGGCAAGCGCGCCAGCGCGAGGTTGGCGCGGACGACCTCCGGGTCCGGGCGAGGCGCGGCCAGAACCGAAGCGGCGCTCAGCAACAACGTTAAGACAGACCGGTAAAGCGGTATTTCAATTGGAAACACGAATTGACCCCGAAACCTGTAGTGTACCAGCGGACGCCGTCGGATATAGTGGTCTCATGAAAAGGTGGATACAGGCTTTAGCAATCGCGCTGCCATTAATCGCGCTGGCCGCTGAAATCACCACAACCGAGCCGAAAGACCTGGCGGCTGAGTTGCAAGCTAAGGGCGACCGGCCGGCACTGGTCCATGTAGGATTCGCGACTCTCTATCGCGGCAAGCACATTCCGCAATCGATCTATGCGGGGCCGGCTTCGCGCGCGGACGGGCTGGACCTGCTGAAGAAGTCGGTGGCGAATCTGCCGCGAGATCGGGAACTCGTGGTGTATTGCGGCTGCTGCCCCTGGGACATGTGTCCCAACATCAAGCCGGCCATGGAAGCGCTGCGACAGATGGGATTTACAAAAGTGAAAGCCCTCCTGATTGCTAAGAATTTTCAGGCGGATTGGGCGGACCGCGGCTATCCGGTCGAGGCGGGAGAAGCGGCGAAGTAGGGCGCGATGCGTGAAGGGGCCGACTCACCGGCGACAAGATCGCCGGCGTTACATGGCGCTGGCGATCTTGTCGCCGGCATCCTCGCACTGGCGGGAACTGCCGGGTTCGCCGCCTTAAATCTGTGGGCGACCGGCCCAGGTGTGACGTTTTCGCACGACGTTGCGCCGATTCTCTACAGCCATTGTGTCTCTTGTCATCACGCTGGCGGTGGCGCGCCATTTCCATTGGTGACCTATGCGGATGTTGCCCGGCGCGCCGACCTGATCGCCGCCGTCACCGCCCGGCGCTACATGCCGCCGTGGCTTCCCGACGCTCCGCATTTCGCCCACGAACGGCGCTTGAGCGAGGCCGAGATTGCGGTGCTGGGGAAGTGGGCCGCGACCGGAGAGCCTCAAGGCGATCCGGCAGCAGTACCGCCCGCGCCGCACTTCGTGGAAGGTTGGTCGTTGGGAAAACCGGATCTCGAGGTGGAGATGCCGCAGCCGTTCACGGTCCCACCCGACGGCCCCGACCTTTACCGGTGTTTTGCGATTCCGCTGGCGAAGCACCCGCTGCGCTACCTGCGCGCGATTGAAATCCAGCCAGGCAATACCCAAGTGGTGCACCATGCGCTGCTGTTTCAGGACGTGTCCAAAGTGGCGCAGCAGCGCGACTCCGGAACTGGGTATGAATGTTTCGGCACGCCGGGGTTCCTGCCCGCACGAGGGTTGTCTGGTTGGACGCCTGGAGCCCACGCCTTGACCATGCTGCCCGGCATGGCCGAGACGTTGTACCCCACCGCCGATTTAGTTTTGCAGGTGCACTACCACCCGACCGGCAAGACGGAAACCGATCGCACGCGGGTGGCGCTCTACTTCACCGATGAGAAGCCGCGGCGGCATCTGCTCGATGTCGGGCTCAGTTCCAACCGCATCGACATTGCGCCGGGAGAGCGGAACTACCGGGTGACGGACCACTTCACCATACCTGTCGATGTCGACGTGCTGGGCATCATCCCGCACGCTCATCACGTCGGCAAGGAAATGCTCGGGTATGCCGTCCTGCCCAATGGAACGAAACGCACTCTGATCCACATTCCCGACTGGAACTTCAACTGGCAAGAGCAATATTTCTATCCCACGCCGCTCCGCTTGCCTGCCGGCACGCGCGTGGAAATGGAATTCATTTACGACAACTCGGACGCCAACCCGCGCAACCCGCATCATCCGCCGCAGCGCGTGTTGTATGGGCCGGGCAGTTCCGATGAGATGGCGGGACTGCATTTGCAACTGGTGCCGGTGCGCGAGAGCGACCTGGACGAACTTAGCCAGGCGCTGTGGGGCAGGATGATGCGGAGCCTGGGCGGGGGCATCTACCGCTCACCCGGCAACTAACGCCAGCGGCCGCATGGGCGCTCCCGTGGCGCCGCGAATCTTCAGTGGCGCGGCTACGAACAGGAAAGTGGAGACTCCGGCCGCCGCCAGGTCCTCCAGGTCGAGGCACTCGATGATGTGGATGCCCTTCTCTACCAGCAGGTGGACGTGGACCGGCATGGTGTCGGCGGGAATCCTTTCGAAGGCCAGTGTGTCGGAGCCTGCGGCGAACACCCCGCGCCCGCTCAACCAGCGCGCGCCGGCGAGGGAGGGTCCCGGTCCATGCCCCTGCGCGATAAAGCGGGACGGTTCGGCCCAGTAACGCGACCAGCCGGTACGCAGCAGGACCACGTCACCCGCGCGGATCTCGAGGCCCTTCGACGCTCGGTCGAGATGCTCCGGCAGGATTTCGAAATCCACCGGCAAAACCGGAACGCCCGCGATCCGGGCGATATCCAGCAGCACGGCGCGGCGCAGGATCGGGCTGATAGTGTCCACCGAATACTTGGCCTGACCGGCGCCGTAGGATTGCACGATGGGTTCCTGGCCGTAGAGCATGCCGCCGCAGGAGAAGTGACACAGCGCGTCGATATGGGTGCCGCAATGGCTCCCCAGCGCCAGGGCGTCGGCTGAGGAGCTGTGACCTTCCGGCCCCACGTGCTCGCCGTGTTGGCGCGTGAGACTGTAAAGGAAAGGAGGATGGGTCGGAAAGTGCGGCATCCCCACGAAATAAGGCTGCGACAGGTCATAGACTTTGGCGGCGGCGAGAAGATCGAAAAGCGCGGGCATGTTTTCTGCGCCAGTTTACCAGTTGTAGGGCCAGGCCTTCCGGCCTGCCGCCGCGCTTCGGCGCGGCGCGGAGCGTGAGTGCGCTTCACCACCGAAGACGCCGCCTGAAAAGGCGGCGGCAGGCCGGAAGGCCTGGCCCCACGTACAATGAAATCGCGTGTCTCTCGTTCCGCCTTACATCGAATCGCTGCACCCCTATGAAGCCGGGCGCACCATCGAGTCCGTCCGCCGCCAGTACAACCTGACTCACATCGCCAAGCTCGCCTCCAACGAAAACCCGCTTGGCGCTTCGCCCAAAGCACGGGAGGCCATCGCGCGCACTCTCGACGGCTTGAATCTCTACCCCAACGGCGGGCTCGACCTGCGCCGTGTGCTAGCCGACGAGTTCGAAGTCAAAGTGGAAAATGTGATCGCGGGCAGCGGCTCCGAGGGCATCATGTCGAACATCATCCGCACCTTTCTGGGCGATGAGGACGAGGTGCTCACCACCGACGCGGCATTTATCGGCTTTCAGGTGCTGGCGCGATCGCGCGGCGTCGCCTACCGCACCGTTCCGTACCACGATTGGCACTACGACCTGCCGGCGATTGCGCAGGCCATCAACCCGCACACCAAGATCATCTACCTGGCGAATCCCAACAACCCGACGGGCACCATCTTCTCCAAGCATCAGTTCGACGAATTCTACAGGCACGTTCCGGAGCGGGTGCTGATCATCCTGGACGAGGCCTATTTCGAATACGCCAAGGACAACCCGCGCTACCCGGATTCCATGTACTACCGCTACGACAACGTCATTACGCTGCGCACCTTTTCCAAAGTGTACGGACTGGCCGGCGCGCGCATCGGCTATGGTTTCGCGCACGAAGAGCTGATTCGCAATCTACTCAAGGTGAAACTGCCCTTTGAGCCTTCGACGCTGGCCCAAGCGGCGGGAGTCGCGGCGCTCGCGGACAAGGAGTTTCTGCACCGCTCGCTCGAACTGAACGCGCGCGGCCTGCTGTACCTGACCCAGGAGTTGGCCGCCGCGGGACTAACCGTAGTTCCGTCGGAAGCCAATTTCGTGATGACGGTACTGCCATCAGCGCAGGAAGCCGAGCAGATGTTTGAGGGATTGCTGGCGCAAGGCGTGATCGTGCGCCCGCTGAAGGCTTTCGGGCTGCCGCAGTGCATCCGCATCTCAACCGGGACAGATGACGACAACAGGCTGTGCGTGGAAGCGGTGCGGAACAGCAAGTGGGGTTGATCACGGGAGCTGGAGGTCGTCGGCTGATTTATTTACCGGCACGGGTTTGAATTCCGGATTTAAGGGTACAATAATTAAAATATCTATTATGAAAACGGTTCGACTCTTAGTCACAGCGATGACAATGGCAGTGGTGGCGCTAGCTCAAGTGCCATCAGACACTGACATTCAGGAGGCCATGGAGCGTGGCAAGATGACTCCTGCAAAGAAGCTATGGGACGAAATCAAGAAGAAACAACAATACCGGATGAATCGGGCCGGGTTCGGTGACCCTATCGAAAAGAAAGTGCTGATTCTTTCCGACCGGGACCGAATCGCCTTGGAGGCCGCCGAAGCAAAGCGCCAGCTGCGGGAGATATCCGTGGATGACATCAAGAAGAACCTCCCCCTCGGTGTCATGGACGTGTTGCTCGAAGCGAACTGTTATAACAGCCTCTACGCTGGTAGCCTGCCGAAGTGGGGTCCAAATGGCGGCGTGCATGTTGTTCTGAAGGTGGGCGAGAAGGTGATTCAGCCGCTCGGCAAACGAGCTGGTGAGAGTGATTCTGTTTCGGTGTTACCGCAAGAGCACGGCGTTGTATCCCGGCAGGGAAACCTGGTGACGTATACGCCGCTCTACCGAAGCGCCATCTACGAGCGTGCATCTGAACGGGCATGGTTTACGTTCCCAGCGCTGCCAGTTGACGCGAAGACGTTTATCGTGACCGCCATTTCAGGGGAGGGTAAGCAGAAAGAGAAGGAGGTAGAAAATCCGCTGAAATAACGAGGAGAAATACTAGTGAGGAGCCATCGGAACCGAAGGCGCTGTTTATCAACCACGCCAGTTTGCTCTCGCCCATCCGGTTTCCTGTAGCCGACTAACAAGCTCCCGCCGCTTCAAAGGAGAGTCAGTTCGGCAACCCGTCGGACGCCTGGAATCTCTCCGCTCGTCAGATCTTTAAACAGATCCTTCAGATGATCTTGCAGGTCCTCGATACTTTCGCCCTGCGTTTGATAATCCGGATATTCCTCGAAATATCCGAGCCAATGGTTGCCATCACGACAGTAAACGTAACGCGCTGTCGCCATCCTATCAGTATAGTTCTCACTTACTCGCGGAAGCACGCTCGTTCTTATAAACGCTGCCGCCCTTCATCACAAACTGGACGCTCTGGACAACCTTGATATCGGTCATGGGGTTTCCGGGCACGGCCACGATGTCGGCGGCCATTCCGGGCTTGAGCGCGCCAATCTGGTCCGATAGCCCGAGCAGCTCCGCGGCCGAGGTGGTTCCGGCTTTGAGCGATTGCGCCGCGGTCATCCCGTCGGCGGCCATCAGCACGAACTCGAGTGCATTGTCGCCGTGGGGATAAACCCCGGCATCGGTTCCGAGCGCAATCTTCACGCCCAGCGCCAGCGCGCGCTTGACCATCGAATCCTGCCCCTTGATGGCGCGCTGGGCCTTGGCCTCCACCAGAGGTGGAAACTTCGACTCCTGGAGACCGACCCGCGTCGCCAGCGTCGGCACCAGGAACACGCCCTTGTCGTGCATCATGCGCATCGCTTCATCGTCCAGGAAGGTGCCGTGTTCGATCGAATCGATGCCGGCGCGAATCGCCCGTTTGGCGGCTTCGGCGCCGTGCGCATGGGCGGCCGTCTTGCGGCGCAAGGCGTGCGCTTCGTCGACCAGCGCATCCAGCTCGGCTTGCGATAACTGCGGGGCGTCGACATCGTCGGTGGGCGAGAGTACGCCTCCGCTGGCGCAGGTTTTGATCACGTCCGCGCCATACTTGATGTTGAAACGGACGGCATAGCGTGCCTCGTCGGGCGAATTGATCACGCCGTCCTCGGGCCGGCTTTCGTGATTCAGCGTGCCGAAGCTGAAGCCAGCGCCGCCGTCGCAGTGCCCGCCCGTCGAACCGAGCGCATGGACTGCGACCAGCATTCTTGGGCCTGGCACCACTCCGGCATTAATCGCATTGCGCAGGCCAACGTCGAGGAAATCGCTCGATCCGACATCGCGGACCGTGGTGAATCCGGCCATGAGCGTCTTGCGCGCGTTGACGGTCGAGCGGATGGCCTTTTCGGAAACCGGAAGCTTGAGGTCCAGCAACGCGGCCCCGTTGTAGTCGGGATTGAAATCTTGCGTGAGGTGGGTGTGCGCGTCGATGAAGCCGGGGAGTAGAGTTGCATCGCCGAGATCGATCACGGTGGCGCCGGAAGGAACCGCGCGGCTGCCCACCGACTGAATCGTTCCGTTCGCGACCACGATGATTCCAGGCTCGATCAAAGCGTCGCTGGTGCCATCGAAGAGCCGGGCCGCACGGAGTACGTATGTATTGGTCTGTGCGAGGAGAGTCGAAGCTGCGAAGATAAGCGCAAGTGTTAGCTTCATAACAGGCCATCGTAGCAAAGCCGAATAGCAGCACCGGCGGCGAAGACCGCCGGCGTTACGTAGCGCTGGCGATCTTGTCGCCGGCACCTGCGGGATCTACGCCAGCTTGCTCTCGCCCATCAGGTACATATCCACGCCGCGCGCGGCCTTGCGCCCTTCGGCAATCGCCCAAACCACCAGCGATTGGCCGCGGCGCATGTCGCCCGCCGCAAAGACTCCGGGCACCGACGACATGTAATTCTCGTCGGTGGCCACGTTGCTTCGCTGGTCGAGGTTGACGCCCAGTTGTTCGATCATGCCGTTCTTCACGGGGCCCAGGAAGCCCATGGCGAGCAGCACCAGGTCCACTTCCATGGTGAATTCCGTGCCAGGCAGCGCCTCGAACTTCGGCGCCGGCCCTACGCGAACGGCGTGCAACTGCTTCACGTTGCCCTGCGCGTCTCCGGTGAACTTCACGGTATTGACGCTCCAATCGCGGATGCCGCCTTCTTCGTGCGAGCTCTCCGAACGCAATTGCATGGGCCAGAGCGGCCAGGGAGTAGAAGGCGAACGCTCATCCGGCGGTTTGGGCAGCAGCTCAAACTGCGTGACGTGCGCGGCGCGCTGCCGGTGGCTGGTGCCCAGACAGTCCGCGCCGGTATCGCCGCCTCCGATGATCACCACGCGTTTGGCGGTAGCGAGGATGGCGCCCTCGGCTGGTGCCGTGTCGCCCTCACAGCGCCGGTTCTGCTGGGGCAGAAACTCCATCGCGAAATGGATGCCGGTCAACTCCCGGCCGGGCACGTTCAGGTTGCGCGGTTGCTCGGCGCCGCCGGTCAGCAGGATCGCGTCGAAATCCTTCCGCAGGTGGTCCACGGAAACGTTGCCGCCCACGTGAGCGTTGGTTTGGAAGCGCACCCCTTCGGCCCGCATCTGCTCCATGCGGCGATCGATCAGGTGCTTCTCCATTTTGAAATTGGGGATGCCGTAACGCAGCAGGCCACCGATGCGGTCGGCCTTTTCGAACAGCGTCACGTCGTGGCCGGCGCGCGCCAGTTGTTGAGCCGCGGCCATGCCGGCAGGGCCCGATCCCACCACAGCTACCCGCTTCCCGGTACGCGATTCGGGCAGCTCCGGCTTGATGTACCCCTCTTCAAAAGCGCGATCGATGATGG